>ENA-OQCX01001453-OQCX01001453.1-human-gut-metagenome-genome-assembly--contig:-NODE-1453-length-10729-cov-1.815035_pt1 | contig 10729 bp, 15 predicted proteins | sample MGYA00242762_ERZ504587 | MGnify/ENA primary metagenome ERZ504587 (study PRJEB26092, sample SAMD00036337) | human gut metagenome | host: Homo sapiens | study: EMG produced TPA metagenomics assembly of...
GCGGAGGTATGAACTGGTAAAAGGCAGATTGTTGTGCAAAACGTCTTATATAAAGCAAAGGAATCATCCGATATTATACCGATTGACAAGTTTTGCTTGACGATATAGAATTATCTTAATTACAGAAAGGGGGATACAGAAGGTGAAAACCAGAAGAATTACCGCAATTTTGCTTATCGCCTGCCTGCTGATCGCAGCGGCGATGCCGGTGCAGGCGGCGCCGGGGAAGCAGGCGCTTCCTCTTTCCGCCGGAATTGAGGCGCTGCGCGGCCAGTTTGAAAGCGGCTGCGGGCCGGAAGCGGGTGGGTATGCGATCGACTACTCCTACTATGCGCCCGCCGAAAAGGGTGACACACAGAAATATCCGCTGGTGATCTGGCTGCATGGAATGATGCAGGGCGGTGAGCCGGGCCAGCCAGTAAAAAATAATGATTTTGCCTATTGGTCGAGTGCAGAGTTTCAAAAAAGGTTTACCGGCGCGGGCGGAGCATATCTTTTTGTGCCGCGTTCCCATGAGGAGCAGTATCTATATTGGAATGATTCTATGATTGTGCCGCTCAAGGTGCAATTGATGATTTTATTGCACAGCACAGGGATACCATTGATACAACGCGGATTTATATCGGCGGATTTTCGATGGGCGGTAAGATGACGCTGAAAATGACGATCGCTTATCCTTCTTTTTTTGCGGCTGCGTTTCCGATTTGCCCTGCTTTTTTTAAGCCTACCAAAAGACAGATGCATTTCATAAAAGATATTCCCATGTGGTTTGTTGCCAGCAAGTATGATGCTATTGCAGGCTACTATTCCTTTGTAGAATACGAGTGGGAATATTTAACTGCTGTAACAAGCCGCCCGGCGGATGATCGGCTGTCCGTGCTCGGTACGGTTAAGAATCCAGACGGTACGCAGGCGGAGAGCGACCATGCCGCGTGGGTTGCGGTCACCTATGATATGTTCACCTATGACAACGGCGGCTATTACAATATGGAAACAAGGGATGGCTGTGGGCGCCCGATCGCGCTTACACATCCGGAAGGGATGATTTCCTGGCTTTCCCAATTTGCTTCTGATTATGACGGCACCCCTTCGCAGGGCAGTGGGAGTTATCGGGTGAGGAGCCTCTGCGAGGAATTAGGGCGTCTAATTTGCATGATTCCGGAGATCCTGCGCACATTGATCCAAATTGAGTTGGACCGGATCGGTGTTATTTAGTATGGAATAGATCGCCTTATGGATTTGGGTGGACATTGTGCCGAGAGAGGAAAGTGGATATTGGAAAAAGGCCGCCGCAGAATGTAAAGCGTTCTGCGGCGGTTCTTTTCATGCCGATCATACCGGTAAGTAACAAAAAGAGCCGGCAGATGGCTGCCCTCATAAGCAGTGTGTATCCCTTACTCTGTTCTGGTGAAAGCAAGCTTTGCTTCACAAACAAGATTGCCATGCAAAATGAATTGTTTTATCGATAGTCTTGTTTTATTTTTAGGTATGGTTGACATATCTCACCTCCTTGTGTACAATAAAAAATGACAATTTGGCGGAAGGGGGAACCGATGCTTCCGCCAGATGCAATGAATCTGAAAGGGTGAAAAAAATGAAGAAAACCAGAAAAATGCTCAGCCTGATTTTAGCGGTCGTAATGCTGTGCTCTGTTTTTGCAGCTGCAACGAGCGCCTTCGCAGCGAACTCAGGCCCGTATTCCTATGAGCTGATCAATGACGGCAAGGAGGTTAAGATCACTGCCTATAACGAAAATAAAGCGATCTTGTCCATCCCATCCAGAATTGCGGGCAAGCCCGTTACCGTGATTGGCTCCTATGCCTTTAGCCGAATCGGAAGGCTGCAAAATGTATACCTGCCGTTAACGGTGAAAACCATTGAAGATCATGCGTTTTACGAGAGCGACCGGATCACTTTCATCACGATTCCCTCTAATGTGAGGGTCATCGGCGACTATGCTTTTGCGGGCTGCGGAAGGCTCGAGTGGGTTTCTATCCTGAACGGCACGCAGTCCATCGGCAACTACGCGTTCAGCGGCTGTGGCCGTTTGGGGAGCATTAAGCTGCTAGGAGCGTTCGTACGGTTGGCGACTATGCGTTCAGCGGATGCGGCCGCTTAGAGAGCGCCAGCATGAAGGGCGTTGCAACCATCGGCGCGGGCGCATTTTCCGCTTGCAATCGGCTGGAAAAGGTGCATTTCCCCAAAACACTGACGAATATCGGCGACCGTGCTTTTTGGGGCGATGTTCGCCTGATGAAGGTCTATTTTGATGGCAACGCGCCGGAGCTTGGCAGCAATGTTTTCTCGTTGATTGAAAACAATGCAAAGCTCTATCACAAAGCCGGCAACAAAACCTTCCAGGGCGGCGAGTGGGAGCGCTTTCAGGAGAAGACCTTCCTGATCTGCTTGTTCTAATGACAGCACGATAGCAGTAGCCCTGTGCACTAGCGGGTAGTGTGCACAGGGCTTTTTTAAGCGTAGGCCGGCGTTCGGGCCAGCTGTGTCCGGATTTTTGGGAGAGAACCAGCTAAACGGCTGCTGGAATACTATCTATTTGGCAGGCAGAATGAGCCGGCTGCCGAAGCAACAAAAAGCAATGGACAAATGTGGATTCCTTAAGGGGACTACATTTGTCCATTGCTTTTATTTTGAGAATGCGGTGGTGAAATCTGGACTGCGTTATGCGGCGTTGGTTTGACCGGCGGCTGTTTCTGAAATACTGGGGCTGGATTCCGAAGGGGTTTGCGGGGTGGAGGTATCCGTTGGATAGTCAAAACCGTGCATAAAGCCGTTGAGCTCCACAGAGCAGACGTCCCCGCCGATCACCTGCCCCTCATAGACGAGTAGGTTTGCATGGATGCAGCCGCTGTCTGCCGCATACCCCGGATAATTTTTGATTGCATAGGTCCATCGTTTGACCCGTTTTCCCTGATATTTCGTCAGGTCGAAGCCCTGTTCCTTTTGGATCGCATTGTATTTTTCATAAACCTCGTCAAATTCCGGCGGATGATCACTTCTGCAACCTCAACCGGATCTTCATCGAAGCTCCATCCGAATTGCGACAGGAATGCAACGCGCTGCTCCGCATTTTCCGCCTTGATATTCAGCACGCTGTCGGCTTCTGCCGGCTGGTGGAGACGTGTTACGAGAAGCATGGCGAGCACAAGCAGGACGACGAGCAGAACCAGAATGACCATTTTAATTTTTGAAGATTTTACAGAGTATACAAACATGTCAACCACCTCACAAATCTTTATGCGAACCAGAGGTTTTTCATGCGTCCTCGAAATGCGATATCAACAATTTATATAGAAAAGTTTTTCAAACTTGAATTTTTTATGAAAACCTATAAAAAGCTATTTTGTAATGTGCTATAATGATTTTCAAATTTCGGCCGCTCCAAGCTGGAAGCAAAGAGGGCTACAGAGCGGCTGTAAGCCGGCAGGAGGTGATACTGTGGCATCCAAAACGGTCAATGAAATCCTGCAAGCAGAACGGCAGGCCGACCTCGCTGTGGAGCAGGCTCACGCGCAGGCAAAGGAGCTGATACGGCAGGCGCGGGAGGATGGCGCGAGCCTCCTCGCAGAGCAAACGAATCTGGCACGCCAGGAAGCGGATGTACTGCGGCGAGAAACAAAGGAGCAGGCAGAGGAAATCCTGCGCAAAATGGAGCAGGAAGGCTACAGGCAGGCGAGTGCTCTGCGCGATGGCGTGCAGGCGAAGCAGTTGGGCGCCGCCACAACGGTAATCCGCTGTATAATCCCGCAATACCCCATAGAAGGGAGACGCTCTGATGGCAAAATGTAAGATGAAGCGCATTGAGATCGCCGCTCTGCTCAGCGATAGCAAAAAGATTGTAGAGCGGTTGCAGCGCCGGGGTGTGGTGGAAATCTGTGATAATACGGATGAGGAGCTAGTGCGCCTCAACACACAGGCGATGATCGGCGTTTTTGAAAAAAATTTGAATTTGGCAGAGCAGGCGAAGGAGATCATGGCGCGCTATGTGCCGGTGAAAACCGGTTTGTTCGACTCCCTACGGGGGCGGCGCGAGCTCACCACAGAAGCTTTTGGCAAGCAGGTTGAGCAAGCGGAGCGTATGCTCAAGAAGTGCTATGATATTGTATCGCTGGAAAAACAAATCCATGACGCTTCTGAAGAAATGATCCGCCAGCGCACCCAAATGGATGCGCTGGAGCCCTGGCGAAAGCTGGATGTCTCCATGCGGCCGCCTCAACGCGCCGCACGCGCTGCTTTGCAGGCAGCCTGCCCGGCTTCCACTCCGCTGAGGAGCTCACGGCGTTTCTACGGGAAGGGGACAATGCTCCGACAGCATTTGAATTGGAGGTCGCTTTCGCCACAAAAGAGCAAACCTGCATTTGGGTGATCTGGCCTGGATACCATTGCGCAGCAGGTGGAGGAGGCGCTGCGGGCGCAGGGCTTTGCCCGCCCGTCCGACCCGGGAAAGGAGCCGCCGGAGCAGTGCATCCGGGCAATGCAGCTGCGCACGGGCGAATGCAAGAGGCTGTAAACCGGGCGCGCAAGGAGATTGCCGGCTTCACTGGCTGTGAACCGGGCATTGATTTCCTGATCGATTATTTTACCATGCGCAAGGAAAAATATGAGGTGCTCAACCGTTTGGGCATGACGAAAAACACCATGATCCTCGAAGGATATCTTCCAGAAAGAGAAGTCACCCGGCTGGTCAACGAGCTGGAGCAGCGCTTTCGCGTTGCCATCACGATTTCCGAGCCGGAGGAGGATGAGGACTGTGCCCGTGTCCTGGAGAACAATGGGTTCTCCTCACCGGTGGAGCCGATCACAGAGATGTATGCCCTGCCGGCGAAGAAGGATATCGACCCCACGCCGGTCATGGCGGTGTTCTACTATTTGTTTTTTGGCCTGATGCTCTCCGACGCAGGCTATGGCTGCCTGATGGTGCTTGTATCAGCCCTCGCGCTGAAAAAGTTCCCGCTGGAAGGCAACATGCGCAAAACGATGAAGATGTTTCTTTATTCCGGCGTGTCCACCATCTTTTGGGGCGCGCTGTTCGGCACCTGGTTCGGCGATATTGTGCCGGTTATTTGCAAAAACTTTTTGCATCGGCCCGCACCGCGGATGGCGATCTGGTTTGATCCGGTGAGCGACCCGATGAAGCTGCTGCTGTTCTCGCTGGGGCTTGGCATTTTGCATTTATTTTTGGGCCTGGGCGTGCATTTCTATCAGCTCTGGACGGCTGGCAAGCGCTGGGACGCCTTCTGCGACACAGCGCCGATTTATCTTTTGGTGCTGGGGGCGGCGCCGGTAGGCGCAGGCATGCTCACCGAGGTGCCCGCCATCCTGAATACCATTGGGATGTATGTGATGCTCGTGGGAGTGATTCTGATTATTCTGACGGCGAGCCGTACCTCCAAAAATATCTTTGCCCGCCTGGGCGGGGGGGCTTTACGGGCTATATAATGCGGCCTCCGGCTACCTTAGCGACGTATTGTCCTATTCCCGCCTGCTGGCATTGGGGCTTGCAACCGGCGTGATCGGGCAGGTGGTAAACCTGTTGGGCACGATCCCGGAGAATCCGATTGTAAAGGGCATTTTGCTCTTCTTCGTTTTTATTGTCGGGCACACGCTCAATATGGCGATTAACATGCTCGGCGCATATGTGCATACCAACCGGCTTCAGTATGTAGAGCTGTTTTCCAAATTCTATGAGGGTGGAGGCCGCGCCTTCAAGCCCTTTGCCGTACACACGAAGTATGTGAAATTCAAGGAGGAAGCGTAGCGCGAAAGAAGCTTTCGCGCCACGAAAGAGCGTTTTTTTGGCTCTGAAGAAGCCAAATTCCGCTTCACGGGAATCGCCGCTTTTTCACCACTATTTGCGCCTTGCGCGCAGCGAAAGGAATGATTTTTATTATGAATAGTTTAGGCGTAGCATTTGCAGTTTTGGGTGCGGTTTTGGCCGCTTTGATGGCAGGTATCGGCTCTGCAAAAGGCGTTGGAATCGCAGGTGAGGCGGCCGCAGGCGTGATCGCAGAGGATCCCGGCAAGTTCGGCAAGCTTCTGCTGTTGCAGCTTTTGCCCGGCACACAGGCCTTTACGGCCTTTTGACCGCCGTGCTGGTTTTAAACCGAATCGGCCTGCTGGGTGGCAATCCGGTAGAATTGACCACAGCGCACGGCCTGATGTATCTACCGCTTGCCTGCCGATTGCCATTGTCGGCCTGTTTTCCGCCATTGCCCAGGGGCGCACGGCTGCCGCCGCATCGGCGTGGTGGCTAAGAAGCCCGATAAACGGCAAGGCAATCACAATGGCCGTTTTGGTTGAGACATATGCAGTGCTTGCACTGCTGATCTCCCTGCTGACGGTGCTCAATCTGTAATCCATTTGGATCAAGTGGAAATGCAGTGCACAATCTGCAAGCTCCATAGAAAGGATGGTCATGCCAATGACAGGCCTTGAAGAGATGAAGGCGGCCATTGAAGAAGAGAGCCGTTTAGAATGCGCTGAGATTGGCCGACGGGCGCAGGAGCAGGCCGCAACAATCCGGGAGGAAGCGCAGGCAGCCGCTGCTGCCCGCTACCAGGAAATAGTATTGGATGCGCGCCGGGAATGCGCAGGCGAGCTCCAACGGGCAAAAACCGAGGGAGAGATGGAAGTGAAACGGCTGCTGCTGCGCACCAAAACAGAGCTGATCGATGAAACCATCGCAATGGCGCTGCGCCGGCTGCGGGAATTGCCGGATGGGGATTATTTTAACGTGCTTCAAACGCTTGCACTTTCCTATGCGCGCAAGGGGGAAGGGGAGCTGCTGCTCTCCCAGCGGGATCTGCAAAGATTGCCCGCAGATTTTGCCGATACGCTGAATGGAATGCTGAAAAACCAGGGCGCGCAGGTTCACATTGGCGCGCAATACGCGAAGATTGCCGACGGTTTTTTGCTTGCATACGGCGATATCGAAGTGAATTGCAGCTTTGAGGCGCTGCTGGAAGCGTCGCTGGAACAGGTGAAGGATGCTCTGAGCCGGGAACTCTTTGCTTAAATACGGCGCTTATGGAAGGATGTCATGCCGATGAAAGATACCGAATATACCTTTGCCGTTGCCCGGATTCGGGCAAATGAAACGCATTTCATTGGAAAAAACGAAATGGAGCAATTGCTTTTGGCGCCCGATCTGCGGGCAGCGTTGCAGCTTTTGGCGGATCAGGCTGGGAAACACAGGGCGCGCTGGAGGATCCAAACGAGATGCTGCGCGAGCAGGCAGCACGGATGTGGAGCTTGCTCACAGAGGTGGCTCCGGATGTGGGCGAGCTTTCGTTCCTGACGGCAAAGAATGATTTTCATAACTTGAAGGCCGCATTGAAAAGCCTTGTCAGCGATCAATCCCCGGAGCCTTACTGGATGCACCCCAATTCGGTGCCGGTGAAGCTCATTTGGGAGGCGGTATCCAACCGGAGTTTCAGCCGGCTGCCACCCGGATGCAGCAGCCCGGTCGGCTGGCTTATGAGCTGCTGGTGCGCGCCTCGGATGGTCAGCGGGCGGACGCCTTTTAGATCGGGCCGCGCTGGAAACAGCCAAAGGCCGGGCGGAGGAAACAGGCAGTAAATTTGCAATACGGCTCGCGGAGCTCATGTGCGTAACTTCAGATTTGAAGATTGCACTGCGTGCCGTTCACACCGGGCGGGACGAACGCTTTTTGCAGGATGCCCTTTGCGAATGCGAAACACTGCGCAAATCTGCTTTGATCGCGGCCGCTGGGCGAGGTGTGCAGGAGCTGACGCAGTATCTTTCAGAAACCGCCTATGCGGCGTGCGTGCCCGTGTTTGAAAAAAGCTTCGCATCGTTTGAAAATGGTGCATGATCTTTGATGCAGCAGCTTGACGAGGCGCGGCGGGTGAGCTTCGGGCTTGCCCCGTTGATTGCCTATTATGTGGCGCGGGACGCGGAGATCAAAAACATTCGCATCCTGCTCTCCTGCAAGCGGTTGGGGCTTCCGGCAGATCAAATCCGGGAAAGGATGCGTGAAGCGTATGTATAAAATTGCGGTCATGGGCGACCGGGACAGCGTATCCGGCTTCGCTCCCTGGGGCTGGAAATTTTCCCGGAGGAGGATGCCGAGCGCGCGGCCACTACGCTGCGCAAAATGATCTCCAGCGGTTATGCGGTGATTTTTATGACGGAAAAGCTGGCCGCCCAGTTGGAAGCGGAAATCGATCAATACCGGCATATGCCCGTGCCGGCCATCATCCCGATCCCGGCGTGACGGGCAACACGGGGCTGGGGCTGAGAAGCGTGAGCAAGAGCGTTGAAAAAGCGGTCGGCTCGGATATCATTGGGGCATGAAATAATGAGGCGAGCGTGGTGCGCTTATCTGCATGAAACGCAGTGCGAAAGCAAGCTTCACACATCGAAATTTTGGCTGCGCAAAGCCGTGCGATTTTGCGGCTCGGCGCAAGAAAGGAATGGTCATACCTATGAGCACAGGTTCCGTTGTCAAGGTGGCCGGGCCGCTCGTCGTTGCGCAGGGGATGCGGGACGCAACATGTTTGACGTGGTGCGGGTGAGCTCCCAGCGCCTGATTGGTGAAATTATTGAGATGCATGGGGATCGCGCATCGATTCAAGTATATGAAGAAACATCAGGCCTCGGAACCGGCGCGCCGGTCGAATCTACTGGCGAGCCGATGAGCGTTGAGCTTGGCCCGGGCTTGATCGGCAGCATTTTTGACGGCATCCAGCGCCCGCTGGATGATATCATGAAGGTTGCAGGCAACAATTTATCCCGCGGCGTGGAGGTGCCTCCCTCAAGCGCGACCGCAAATGGAGGTTTGAGCCCCCGCGTAAAGGTGGGCGATCAGGTGAAAGCCTGTGATATCATCGGCACCGTGCAGGAAACGGACGTTGTCGTCCACAAGATCATGGTGCCCAATGGGGTGGAGGGGGAAGTTACCTCCATCCATGCGGGCGAATTTACCGTGACGGACACGGTATGCACGGTGAAAACGGCCAAGGGAGAAAAGGCGCTTACCCTCATGCAGCGCTGGCCGGTGCGGCGCGGCAGCCTACCGGCGCAAGCTCTCCCGGATGACGCCGCTCATCACCGGGCAGCGCGTGATCGACTGCCTGTTCCCCCTTGCCAAGGGCGGCGTGGCGGCGATCCCGGGCCATTTGGCAGCGGCAAAACGGTCACACAGCATCAGCTTGCCAAATGGGCGGAGGCCGATATTGTGGTTTATATCGCTGCGGCGAGCGTGGCAATGAGATGACAGATGTTTTGAACGAGTTCCCAGAGCTGATTGATCCGCATACGGGCAAATCCCTGATGGAGCGCACTGTCCTGATCGCCAATACGTCCGATATGCCGGTGGCGGCGCGTGAAGCATCCATCTATACGGGCATCACGATGGCGGAATATTTCCGTGATATGGGCTACTCCGTTGCGCTAATGGCGGATTCTACCTCTCGTTGGGCGGAAGCCTGCGTGAGATGAGCGGCCGGCTGGAGGAGATGCCGGGCGAGGAGGGCTACCCCGCGTATCTCGGCAGCCGCCTTGCGCAGTTCTATGAGCGGGCAGGGCGCGTGATCTCATTGGGCACAGAGGGCCGCGAGGGCGCACTGTCCGTCATCGGTGCGGTATCTCCGCCCGGCGGCGATATTTCAGAACCCGTCTCGCAGGCGACGCTTCGCATCGTCAAGGTTTTCTGGGGATTGGATGCAAACCTTGCGTATAAGCGCCATTTCCCGGCGATCAACTGGTTGACGAGCTATTCCCTTTATACAGATTTGCTCAGCGGCTGGTTCCATCAGCATGTCGACGCAGATTGGATGCCGCTGCGCGGGAGGATGCTGCATCTGTTGCAGGAGGAGGCCGAGCTTGACGAAATCGTAAAGCTCGTCGGTATGGACGCACTTTCCCCCAGCGACCGGCTGAAAATGGAAACGGCGCGTTCGATCCGCGAGGATTTTCTGCATCAGCTTGCGTTTCATGAGGTTGATACCTATACAAGCCTCCAGAAGCAGCTTCTGATGATGCGGTTGATTCTCAATTTTTATGATCTGGCGAACGAGACACTCAGGCAGGGCGGAGAGATCGAGAAAATTGTCACACTGCCCGTTCGTGAGGAGATCGGCCGGTTTAAATATGTGCCGGAGGATCAGATTGGGGAAGCGTTTGGCCGCATCAGCACCGATCTTGTCAACCAGATGAAAGAAACGATAGGGGAGGAACGTTTATAGGAGAACGGGGTTCCCCTTTCTCCAATAAACAGGTTTTGCGCCTTTTCTCCGCCATAGGCGGAACGTTCAGATTGGTTGAAGCAGGCGCAATTCCCGGCCTCTGGAAAGGAATGACGATTCATTATGCCAGTTGAATACAGAACCATAGAAGAAGTCGCCGGCCCCTGATGCTGGTGCGCGACGTGCAGAACGTCACCTATAACGAATTGGGCGAAATCGAGCTGGAAAGCGGCGAAAAGCGCCGCTGCCGTGTGCTGGAGGTTGACGGGTCGAATGCGCTTGTCCAACTGTTCGAGAGCTCCACGGGCATCAACCTCTCCAACAGCAAGGTGCGCTTCCTCGGCCGCCAGATGGAGCTTGGCGTATCCGAGGATATGCTCGGCCGCGTGTTCGACGGTCTCGGCCGCCCGATTGACGGCGGTCCGGAGATTATCCCAGACAAACGCATGGACGTCAACGGCCTGCCAATCAACCCGGTGGCGCGCAGCTATCCGCAGGAGTTT
>ENA-OQCX01001454-OQCX01001454.1-human-gut-metagenome-genome-assembly--contig:-NODE-1454-length-10726-cov-2.340693_pt1 | contig 10726 bp, 16 predicted proteins | sample MGYA00242762_ERZ504587 | MGnify/ENA primary metagenome ERZ504587 (study PRJEB26092, sample SAMD00036337) | human gut metagenome | host: Homo sapiens | study: EMG produced TPA metagenomics assembly of...
GGTAATCCTGTTCTTTTGAAAATGGATATCACCAAATCTGTGACATTATCCAGATGGAAAGTATCACTATCTTTTCTTATGTGCAAAGGGATGTCATTGATTTTGACTCTTTTATGAAATCTGTAGCGTAGTTTTTGTGCAATTTTTCAAATTTGCTCATTTATAGCAATAAAAAATAAAACAGCCTTCTTTTCAACCGGTCTTTGCAAAAGTGTTCAAACAATGCATAGAGTACAAACCCAGCTGCACTGACACCAAGCACATAATTTTGTGCCAGCACTGTTTGATTTCCCGGTACGATATGCGAAAGTACATTCACAAAAAAATACTCCACCCCTAAAAACAAGAACGTAAACAATCCCATCAAGGTAATTGCATATATGTAAGAATCCCTTTTATCAGGATCCATGCTATGTGTGATTTTAGTTAAAATCATATCCACTTCAAAAATCTCCTTTATCTGCGATTGTTATAAAGCTCACATCATACACCAGACCTCCTTCGTATCATCAGCACCAGTGACATGCCAGCTTATTATGTTTTTGACTGATTCTATTGTAGCATGAATTATGCTATCGAACAAGTGTTTTTTATTTTTGCGCAATTCATCTGCCAGATTTCCTCCATTCGACCAAAAGAATGGAGCATAATAATAAATCGTTGCTTCTCCTACTGGAAATGTCATATCAAGCCTATATCCATCACTGCCTCTTCCATTCTGTTTCCAGGGTGTTTTTCAAATTAAATAAATCCAAAAATTTTACACCTGGATTCATTATGGTTTTACATACTTTTGGTCGTGACCTCAATAGAATCCTCACATCCACTGTCTGATCTCCGAAGGTGGGTACAACGATGACGGTTTCTATGTCTATGCAAAACCTAACAGATGCGATCCTCAAAACGTTATCAAGTATACCGGTCGTTATCTCGGTCGTCCTGTTATTGCCACTTCCAGAATTGATAAGTACGATGGTGAACTCGTTACTTTTTATTACTCCATAAAGACGAAAAAGAACTCTAGCTCTGATTTTGTATAACACTTTTATGGAGAAACCAAAATTGACAATAAGAAAAACAGATCGAAGAAGTCTCATAACCAAAAGCATGATTAAGGATGCGCTTCTGGAGCTGCTCCAGAATACCCCCTATGAAAAGATAACCGTTACTGCCCTGTGCAAGCAATCCAAAATATTTGAATGCTCATCGCATGTTGCCTTACTCTCCGCAGCAGTCAAATCCAGCTCGTCCATATACAAGTCAATCTCGAGATGTTGCTTTGTATTAAGTTTGGACAATAGGCACACCATCTCAGCGTTCGTTCTGCAATCCCATCGTTTTTCTCCTATAAGCAGCCGCAATTTCCGGTGTCATGTTATGGTCGCACTGCTTTTTTGATTGAATTGCACATCGGACAGCAATCGAGTAGAGAACGTGCCCTCGCCGGGCACGCAAAAAGGGATTTCTGCCCCCGGCAACTGATTGCCCGGATGGCAGAAATCCCTTTTCTTTTTATGAACGCTCCCCCTTCCCACTAGGGACGGGTGTGCCGGAGGACAGTTTCTTTGCCCGGTAATATTCCTGCTTCCGGGCATACATGACCTGATCCGCTGCCTGGGTAAGCTGCTCCACGGAAAAATCCGGATGGTCGCTGGCAAAGGCGCACCCGGAGGAAATACTCAATATCTCCACCTTCGTCCCGGACCAAGCCGCCGCAATCCGTTGCAGCGCCACCAGAATTTCCTGTGCCTGGACTTGGGTCATTTGACCCAGTACCACGAACTCATCCCCACCGATGCGGAAGATTTGCCCCCGATCCCCCACCGCCTGGGTGATACATTGGGCAGCGCCGCATATCAGCTCATCCCCCGCCTCATGCCCCAGGCATCGTTGACACCCTTTAAGCCATTGATGTCCATGAGAAAGACGGTCATATCTGCCGGAACGGAATCTGCGTACTGCTCCAGACACTCATGGTACGCCAGCCGACTGAATACGCCGGTCAGAACATCTACGGAGCTTTTCATACGCTGCTCCATCAGCTTTTTGTCCATCCGAATCCGCTGCGCTGTATAATACTCGTAAATCCATTGGATCAGGACGCTGATAACAGCAAAGAGCGCCAACAGAGCCACCAGCGCCTGCAGCAAAAAGGCGGTGATATTTTGGTGCAGGCTTTCGCTGACATCTATGCCTTGCAGGTACAGCTCCTTGAAGATGGCCTTTCGCAGAAACAGGATGCACAGAATGCCCACCACCACCGCAGCGGTTTCCGAATAGATCAGCCTCTTCCGGTTTCCGGACTCTTGCATTGCCGGAGGACAGTCGCATAGCTGCGACAATCTGTTTTTCACCGACTTCCGGGTCAGAACCAATGGATGCCGCAACAGGCGATGATCGCCAGGACATAGGACAGCCAGTCCCGGAATACGGGATAGGAAAACAGATTCTCTAAAATCATTTGTCGCAGCATAGGGAAGCTGCAATATAACGCGGCAAAAACGCACAGCCCATGAAGAAAGGTGCTGGCAGCCGCAATCCCCGCAATGCCCAGATAGACATACCTGCGAGGCTTCCGAAAATAAAGGTCAAAGAGCCAACCGGCTCCCGCCGCAAACAGCACGCGAGCAAATACCAGCATTATGGATCCAAGGGGCATCCCGCTGGCAAAGGGAGAAAATACCCGGTCGAGCTGGGACAGGCTGTAGGTGCCGTTCCACATGGACGTGACCGCAAAAACGCATACCACCGGCACACTCCCCTGTGCCCCCAGCATCATAGCCGCCACAATCACAAGAATGTGCAACGTGGTGGTGGAAATGGCCGGAAGCTCAATGTATCCCAGATAGGAAAAGGCAAACACCGCTTCCAAGGCCATCAGCATCAGGATGATCTCCTGCAATTTCTTTTCGTCAGAGCGATCCCATATCGCTGTCGAAAACGCTTCATATAAAGTTCCTCCTTGTATATCTTTTTGCGGCAATATCGTCCCACCACTTTTGCGCAGTCGTTGCCAGCGCAAGCTGGCTTATGGATGCGGCATACCATACTCCTCCACATCTTTTTCTTCATGTATTGTACTTATATTATACTTATTCATGTGTGAAAAGCAATACAATTCATAAATTTTTGCAAACATCAACCTGGACGAGCTTCATGCAAACCATTCCAAATATTATCACGAAGAAGCATACCGTCTGTTAGATGCACTCCTGAAACAGTGCAACACATAAGAAAACGATTCTCCGGGGCAACACTTGCCTCGGAGATTTTTATGTTCTTATACAATTTAACGGTTGCTACACCTTTTAACAATTTATGACAAAAGCGGCTCCCCGGGATGGAGAGCCGCTGATTTTCTCGAAGGAAGCTCTCAATGAAGCTTTCCGTGCAAGGGATGTCAGCGCCGACAATGGGAGCGCCGAACATTGGTGCCAGGCACCACTGTGTCCTTGAGATGGAGTCCAGTTTAGCTAGATTTTATCCTAGTTTGGACAATAAAACACAAGTCTCAACGTGTTTCTCTGTAGGTAGGGAATTTTCTGTATCTTCATCATCAAAAAACATTGTATCAACGAGCTTTCCATCAACATTTAATGGAATCTTGAACTGTACTGATTTCACCCAACGACCGTCTTTCTGCTTCTCTTCATAAATTTCCACTTTCTCAATCAACAGATTCATCATCAGCTTTTTATCACTGTCTGGCATATCGTCTATGTGGTCTAACATTTCATCAATAATTCTTTTATAGACCTCAGCCGACAAATTTTCACCCTGAGCATTTTCAATACTCAAATCATTCTGATACATCTGATTCTCTATTATAGCAATCTGTTCATTGATTTCCTGCACACCAGCTCTGTATGTCTTCATCAAATCATCGTATAATTCATCATCAATATCCAACTCATTGATTCTGCGTAACTGCTTTGATTTCTTAGAATCCAGCTTCTCATGTTCTTTCGTAAGACGTTCTTTTTCTTGTAATAATTCACTCAAAGAATCATCAGAACCCAGCTTTTTAAGAATCTGGTCTTTCATATCGTTTTCGCCACAAAAAACATACTTTACAAGCTGTATGACCTCTGCATTGATTTCATCCTGTCTGATATGCTTCTTGTAGTCGCACAGATGCCCTGAGACCATTTTCGATTCTTACAAAGAGTAATACCACATATCAGTGTAGAATTCGTCAGAACCTTTCTTTTTCTTACGATTTACCACACCATACATTGACGAACCACACACAGGACATTTTATAATTCCTGACAAGATATGTTCATGCAATAATGAATGTGTCTTTTCTCTCTTGAAAGCATTCTTCTTACGTTTCACTTGCACTCTGTACCATGTATCTTCATCAATGATTGCTTCGTGTTGCCCCTGATACAGCTTGTATGATTCTTTATCCTGCTTAACAACATGAAACTCATTTCTAGTACCATCAATCTTTTCAGTTCTCCTACGTCCATACGAAATCTTTCCGCAATAGACAGGATTATCAAGCACATTCGTTACAAAATGAGCTGATATGTTAGGAACAGTTCCATTCTGTCTCACAGTCTTTGTGTATCCATTCTCATTAAGCCATTTTGCAACCGCATTTACGCCCATACCCTGTAAATACTTTTCATAAATCAATCGAATCAGCTTTGCTTCTTCTTCATCAACAACCAGCATCTTTGATTTCTGACCGTCTACATTGACCAATTTGTAACCGTATGGAGCAAAACCACCGTTCCACAAGCCGTCACGTGCCTTTTGCTGTCTTCCAGCCATTGTCTGCTCTTTGATATTTTCACGCTCGATTTCAGCAACCGCCGCTAACACTGAAATCATCAGTTTTCCAGATGCACCAGCAGAATCTATATTGTCTTCAACACACAACAGATTCACTCCGTAATCTTCCATATATTGCAGACTATTCAGTGTATCAGCAGTATTTCTACCGAATCGACTGAGCTTGAATACAAGTACATAATCAACATTATCTTTGCCAGATTTAATATCAGCAAGCATCTTACGAAATTCCGGTCTTCCAGCAACGTTTTTACCTGATTTTCCCTCATCTGAATATTCACCAACAATTCTCATTCCTCGATGACTTGCTTCTTTCCGTAGTCGTTCCTTTTGAGCTTCTAACGAATATCCATCAAGCTGTAATTCTGTTGATACTCTCGTATATATATAGCAATTCAACTTCCTTTTCGCCATTTTCCTACCCACTTTCTTAGGTTTAGTCAATATCGTGTTTCTATTATATATCAATGATACACTTCTTTCAACATTTTTCTACATGATTGAAAGCAAAGAAAAAGACACCTGATTTCCCAGATGCCATTTTATTTATAAATCAATCAATGTCTGGAACTCTTTGTACTTCTTCCATGTAGTCTTTCATTCTTCCAGACTGAACCGTTCTCAACAATTCTTCCATCTCTTCTTTTGCCTTGCTGTATTTTTTATGATAGTCCAGCCAGTCCTTGCCTGTCTCTACATGACCACATTCGATTTCATCCTCGCAAATTTCTCCAAGAGTATTTCTTACATCCTCTAATGCTTTTTTCAACACATCAATTCTATCTCTGATTTCATAATCTAAATCACCATAGACATATAAACATTTTCTTGTATCACTCATATATCATTATCCTTTCCATCAATCCACAAATCCAAAACCATGTTGCTTTTCTTTTTCCAAGAAATCCTCAGATTGATTTTGTAAATCTCTATGTCTCTTTTGCACTGCACAATAAGATTCATAACATGATTCATCCCTTGTCACAATCTTACCATTTGCATTTCTTTTATATTGCCGATTTCCAAGTGCATCTTTTTCAAAAACTGGTACTTTTCGATTGAATGATTTTGCAAATTCTATAAAATTCGCAGGCACTTGCTGTTCAGGCAACTGAACCGAAAAGTGTTGAATACGTTCAATTCCATCCTTGTAGTTTTGAATCTTTGTATCAAGGTCTTGTTTCTTTCAAATTCATATCCAATTTTTGTTCAGCAACTGATTTTTTATCAGCATCTATATTTTTTCTTTCCAGTTTCAATGATTCAGCTTCTGTTTTATTTGCTGACATTTGAGATGCAACAAGATTTTCTTTTTTTCTCAATTCAGCTTGCTTGTCTTTCCTGTTCTTTTTTCATTTCTTCCTGCTGAATTTCAAAAACACTATCCATTGCATATTCATTTTGAGCTTGCTCAATCATCATGGAAATTTCAGCATCTCTTTTTTCATTTTCAAAATTCTCTTTGTCTGCTTCTAACACTATTTGCTGAAGAAATTGCTGTTCACTCTTTTCTGCATTCGCCTGTTGTTGTGCAACTACATCTCTATAAATTTCAACCGGCAAGTGTACTTTCTTTTTCTCCTGTCGGAGCTTTTCTGTGAATAGGTTCATAACCAAATTTCGTAAGCAATCTGATTTCATTTCTTCTTCAACAATATTTTTAAATTCTTCTCATGTTAAATTCTGAAAATTTGCTTATCTTTTATAAATAGATTTTTTGATTCCCATTTGGTCTAATGCTCTATCAGCTGCACAACGATTCACCATTCCTTTTTGATAATCTGTTGCTCGAAATGACCAGCAAAACATGAATTGCTGGTGTTCCACATGGCTCGTCTCCGTGAAAATCAATTCTATGAATAATCAGATGTTCTTTATCAAGATTTAAAAGTCTCAATCCTGTACGTTTTAAAATTCTTTTTGTACGTTCTGTTGTTTCATTGATATTCAAATGTGCTTTCGCATATTCACTTGCTGCATCCAATCCTTCTTCTGATTTTAAACGATAATATTCGTCACTATCGAAATCTGCATCTGTGATTCCATTATCATCTTTATTACCGATTTGAATAACAGCTTCATATAAAGCATTTTTCTTTTTTGTTTGCCTTTACCATAACAGAATGTCCCATCTTCTATACCTTTCATAATATGATTTTTGTCTTTCAGGCTTGGAAGATTCCATTCCCATTTTTGTACAGGGTCTTTTCTGTCTCGCATTAAATTCTTGAACATCTGATTCAAAAACTGCATTGAATTTCTCCGCATCTGTTGTCAAAACATCTCCGTACCAATGTTCGTTCAAATATTGTAATGCTCTATCAGCGTTCCAAGGAAGTCCGCCTTTTCTATGACCGTCTTGCATAACTGTATCATGCCATTCTGCGATTCTTCCTTGTGAACAGCTGATTGATAATTCGATACTCATTCGTGACAGCCTCCTTTCAATTTTTCAAATTTCTTTCTGTATGTCTTTTCACTTAAAATATAACTCATTTCGTATCGAATGCAACCTCCCTCTCATTTGCTTTTTTGCAAATGTCGGAAGGTTGCTCAATACAACCTTCCAACGCTTCGCATTTGAAGGATGATTTCGCCCTGCCGGGGGCATCTCATGGGGGACATGCTGTCCCCGCCGATGGCTCTCCTCTTGCTATCATTTTGTTTCTAAAAATAGAAGCCCCATTAAAAAATAGGACTTCTAAATTGAAATCAAAATGCTTTTTTACTGATGATATCTACGATAAAAATTTACCTGCTGTTCTGTCATAAGATAATCAAAAAGTTCTTCATGTGTACAGTCATACAACGAAACAAACCTGATTTACTTTTTCAAAAACTTCATCTGCATATCTTGATTCTTCCGGCATAACTTGAGTTGCATAATCGTTCATACCATTCTCAGTATAGAAATTCATAACTTCGTCCTTGCGGTCACGAACTTCTTTCCAGAATTTTTGTTCTGCTTTCTGTCTTGCAACTGCCTTATCCCTTTGCACTTTCAATTTTTTTCTTCTGCTCTTCAAGTTTCTTTTCCATTTTTTCATATTCAGCTTTTTCTTCATCTGATAAGAATTTCATCAACTCATCATTTTTATTTGCCATAAAATTTACCTCAACTTTCTATCAAAAAAATTTGTAATAAAAAACGGTGAACAGAATCAAGAAACAATAATTTCCATCATCTGCTCACCGCTACGTCTCTCACGTATTTTTATTAATTTCATCAGGTGTTGGCAACACTGGCTGTGCTAATGCATCGTTCACAGCATCTACTGTTGCATCATAAATTGTTTCTTCGTAAGTTCTAGCCATATATTAACACGTCCTTTCTCATGATTTCATGTTTTCATGAATCTTCTGTTTTTCTCTTGAAGTCACCAAGAAAATATGCTAATATATGAGCATAAATAATAAATGAAAGAAGTTCTTGAATGAAGTTCTTGGTAACTTCCTTGATAGCAACCGTGACCGTCAATCACAGTTGCTATTTTTTTATGTAATTTTAAATGTGACCTTTTTCTTCAATCCATTTTTCAAAAGCTGCACGGTTAATCATCACTTTATTTGATTTACCAATTGTAATGAATTCTGTAAATTCCCCACCCCTGATAATCTCTTTTACCTTTGTAAAGCCTAATCCAAGATGACCAGCCATATCTTTCATAGATAAATATTTACGTTCTCCAAGCGGTAAAAACTTTCCATTTGCCATTGTATATACCTCCATTTTCCTTGTGTTTATCTTCAATTTCTTTTATTTTAGCAGGTTCTTTTTCGCATTTCAACACTTTTCCTACCCAACATTTAACCAATTTCTTTAAACGTGTTGCCTATCAGCACATCCAGACAAAAAATTTTTTTCAGAACATACAAAAAGAGAAAGACAGATGTTCTCCACTTTCTTCTCATTCTGATTTTTTCTTATATCATTCTAAAATGCTTGAACGCTTCCAGAATCAATTTTTCTTTCTCAGCTGGACAGTTCGGTACTCTATGACCGTCAGCACCTTTATTATAATTTTCACGCTTCTCAAAGCCTGATTTGTCTTTTACTTGAGCAATGTATAGATTTGATACAGAAACATCATGTTGTTCCTTAATCCACTCTTTGATTTCTCTGTATGACGCTGAACCCTTAGCACTTTTCAGATACTCTGCATCTTTTGGTTCATAATCAACATGAGCATACTCAACATTCTTATCGTTGACTATTTCCCTACCCAAAAGGCAAACCGTCTCCACATGCACCGTCATCGGGAACATATCGACTGTCGCCAGGCATTCTGCTTTATATCCGTTCGCAGCCAGATACTTCAGATCTCTTGCCAGTGTCGCAGAATCGCAGCTGACATAGACAACTCTTTCTGGCTGCATTTTGACGATAGTTTCAAGCAGTGCCTCATCGCAGCCTTTTCTTGGCGGATCCACGACAATCACATCTGCTTTGATGTTTTCGGTTTCGTATTTCTGCGGCAGGATTTCTTCTGCCTTGCCAACGTAAAATTCTGCATTTTTGATACCGTTTCTTCTGGCATTGTCTTTCGCATCTTCGATGGCAGACGGCACAATCTCTACGCCGTAAACCTGTTTTGCTTTCTGTGCAAGGAACAGAGAGATCGTTCCGATGCCACAGTAGAGATCCCACACGGTCTCTCTGCCTGTCAGCCCGGCATATTCCAGAGCTTTTCCGTAGAGCTTTTCAGTCTGAACCGGGTTGACCTGATAGAAAGAGAGCGGTGAAATGCGATATTTAACGTTTCCGATATAATCTTCGATGTAATCCTGACCCCAGATCGGCAGGATTTCTTTACCGAGGATAACATTGGTCTGCTCTGTATTGACGTTTGCCATGATCGCCGTCATGCCATCGATTTTCTGAAGCCCGGCAGCCAGTTTTTCAGCCTGCGGAATCTTTTTGCCGTTAATCACAAGGCAGACCATCAGTTCTTTTGTGGTAAATCCTTTGCGGATCAGTACGTGACGCACCAGCCTTTTCCGGTCTTTTCATCATATGGTTCCACCTTGCAGGCTTCCATCCAGGAAATCACTTCGTTTAAGATTGCTTCATTTTCTTCTGCTCCGAGCAGACAGTCGGTATTTGCTATGATGCTGTGTGTACGGCCTGCATAAAATCCGGCGATGATCTTTCCGTTCTTATCGCGTCCGATCGGGAACTGTGCTTTGTTGCGATAGTGCAGCGGTTCTTCCATACCGCAGATCGACTCCACTTTCATCGCAGAAAGATCCAGTCCGCCAAGCGTTTAAGGTTGTTGCAGACTTTGTTCTCTTTGAAGGCAAGCTGGCGTTCATAAGACATCTGCTGGATCTGGCATCCGCCGGCACTGTCTGGCAACCGGACACGGTGTGGATGCGATCCGGTGACGGCACAAGAATTTCCATTAGCCTTGCATAGCCATAACGTTTTTTTCATTTTCATGATTTTGACTTTCACCTGATCGCCCGGGATCGTATCTTTGACAAAGAGGGCAAAACCGTCTGTTTTTCCCACGCCGGAACCATCCGAACTGATATCTTCTATGGTGATTTCCAGCAAATCGTCTTTTTTCATAAATTTAACTCCTCCATGATCAGAAGCCTTTTCCGGCTTCTTTAACTGTTTCACATTATCTGTTCAGATGCTTGTTTTGCGGATATTTGACTCAAACAGGCGGTTATACCCAAGCCACTCGTTGTTATCGTTGTTGCTCTTAAGTGCTTCTTTGAACGTCTCAAGCTTTGCATCCGTATTGTCCGCAAATTCAGTGCCAGTGCTTCTGCCAGTGCCGGTTTTTTCGGAGAACCATATTCCAGTTCTCGTGGTGTGCCAGAATGCAGTGTTTCAGTTCACTTGCCAGTTTTTCGGGAAATTCGGGATGCGGCGGATGCTTGCTCCGACCAGTTCCACGCCCATCACGATATG
>ENA-OQCX01001455-OQCX01001455.1-human-gut-metagenome-genome-assembly--contig:-NODE-1455-length-10725-cov-3.017550_pt1 | contig 10725 bp, 12 predicted proteins | sample MGYA00242762_ERZ504587 | MGnify/ENA primary metagenome ERZ504587 (study PRJEB26092, sample SAMD00036337) | human gut metagenome | host: Homo sapiens | study: EMG produced TPA metagenomics assembly of...
CCTGTTCATCTCCCACATCTCGGTGGGCGGCACCTTCCTTTCCACCAAGTATTATCCCACGGAGATCGCGACTGATCAGCGGCATCATCATCTACCTGTGTGCATTCTCCATGCTGTTCCGCGGCAAGATCCAGAAGCTGCTGTTCAAGAATGCGGACAAGACCAATGTGAACGCAGAGCCTGCCCCGGCGGAAAAGGCCAACGCGAAGAAGGAGGGCAAGTAAGATGCTGCTTTTGATCAAATATACCCTGCTGTATGGCATCGTCCTGATGCTGGTGGCACTGGGCGGTATGTTCAGTGAGCACTCCGGCATCATCAACATCGCGCTGGAAGGCATCATGGTCATCGGCGGTGTGGCGGGTGTTCTGACCCTGACCATGCTTCCGGCCGACATGTCGCCGTTCCTGGTGGTGCTGATCTCGGTCCTGGTGGCTGCGCTGGCCGGTATCGTGTACAGCCTGCTGCTGGCCTTTGCTTCCATCAACCTGAAAGCGGACCAGACCATCGGCGGCACGGCCCTGAACCTGCTGGCCACCGCCATTGCCGTGGTCATTGCCAAGTATTTCAGCGACAGCGGCAGCGCCAAGCTGAACTATTCCAACAAGCCGTTCCTGTTCAGCATCGGCGGCCTGGAGCTGAGCATCTTTGTGCCGTTGGGCATCGTGCTGCTCGTCATCAGCTATGTGGTGCTGTACAAGACCCGCTTCGGTCTGCGCCTGCGCGCCTGCGGCGAACATCCTCAGGCAGCCGATTCTGTGGGCATCAACGTCTACAAGATGCGCTACGCGGGTGTGCTGCTTTCCGGTGCGCTGGCGCTATCGGCGGTCTGGCATATATCGTGCCCCCGGTGCAGACCTGGAACTTTGAGGTCGGCGTGGCTGGCGCGGGCTTCCTTGCACTGGCTGTTATGATCTTTGGCCAGTGGAAGCCCTTCAACATCTGTGCCGCCGCCATGTTCTTTGCCGTGTTCAAGAGCCTGGCAAACATTGCGGACTCCACCTTCCTGGCGCAGCTCCACTGGTCCAGCAACATCTATAACATGATGCCGTTCATCGCATCCATGATCATTCTGGCCTTTACCTCCAAAAACAGCATGGCCCCCAAGGCTGAGGGCATCCCTTACGACAAGGGTTCCCGCTGAGCGAGGTTTGTTCCAAGGCGCAGCTGCTTTTCCGGGCAGCTGCGCCCTTGGTGTTCAAAACCCGACAAAGGAGACGGAATGTGGATTGCCTTTGTCAAAAAGTCTGTTATAATGGAATTTACTGAAAGTCATACTGTCAGACAGGAGAATTGCGATGCGTATTTATGATCTGATCGCGAAAAAGCGCGATGGCGGTACCCACACCCGGGAAGAGCTGGAGGCCATTGTCAACGGCTTTGTCAGTGGGGAAGTGGCCGATTACCAGATGGCTGCCTGGATGATGGCGGTCTACCTGCGCGGCATGACCAACGAAGAAACTGCCGAGCTGACGGACGTGATGGCCCACAGCGGCGTGATGTCGATCTTTCCCCCATCCCCGGCATCAAGGTGGATAAGCACTCCACCGGCGGCGTGGGCGATAAGACCACCCTTGTGATCGCCCCTGTGGTGGCGGCCTGCGGTGTAAAGATCGCCAAGATGAGCGGCCGCGGCCTGGGCCATACCGGCGGCACCATTGATAAAATGGAGAGCGTGCCCGGCACCAGAACTGCCCTTTCGCAGGAGGAGTTCTTTGCCCAGGTGAACAAGATCGGGCTGTCGGTCATTGGCCAGAGCGAGGGCATTGCCGTGGCGGATAAGAAGATGTACGCCCTGCGGGATGTGACCGCCACGGTCAGCTGCATCCCGCTGATCGCCTCTTCCATCATGTCCAAGAAGCTGGCCTCCGGCTCCGATGCCATCCTGCTGGATGTGACCACCGGCACTGGTGCCTTTATGAAGACCGTGGACCAGAGCATTGAGCTGGCCAAGCTGATGGTCGCCATCGGCACCCACCATGGCCGCCGGGTGGCCGCCATGATCACGGATATGGACACCCCGCTGGGCCGCAACATCGGCAACAGCCTTGAGGTCATGGAGAGCATGGACGTGCTCAAGGGCAAGGCCCTGCCGACCTGACCGAGGTCTGCCTGCAGCTGGCCGCCAATATGCTGGTGCTGGCAGGCAAGGGTACCCCAGCGGAGTGCCGTGCCATGGCACAGGCTGTGATTGCGGACGGCTCTGCCTTTGCCAAGTGCAAGGAGATGTTTGCGGCCCAGGGCGGCGACACCCGTGTGCTGGACGATTACAGCCTGTTTGAGCAGCCTGCAGCCAGCTTTGAGCTGCTGGCCGAGCAGGATGGCTACATCGTGGCCAACGATGCCGAGAAGATCGGCTCCGCCAGTGTGCTGCTGGGTGCTGGCCGCCAGAAGAAGGGAGACCCGCTGGACTTTGCGGCCGGCATCACCCTGCACAAAAAGCGCGGTGACTATGTGCACAAGGGCGAAAGCCTGGCCACCTTCTACGGTGCGGCAGATAAGTTTGAAGCCGCTGCTGCGGAGTACTGCAGCGGCCTGGTCTATGGTGCGGAAAAGCCCGAGGAGGCCCCGCTGGTCTACGCCCTGGTCACCAAGGACGGCGTGGAGCGCTACTGAAAAAGCATCCTTCCCGCAAGGCGGGAGGGACGGAAAGGACATTTTCTATGAAGATCATTCTGGTGGGCTGCGGCAAAGTCGGCACAGCGCTGGCACGTCAGCTCAGCGAGGAAGGCCACAATGTCACGGTCATCGATACCAACAAGGCCCGTGTGGAGCATATCAGCGAATCCTATGACGTGATGGGCATTACCGGCAACGGCTCCTCCATCACAACGCTGTCCGAGGCGGAGATCGAGGAAGCGGACGTGTTCATTGCGGTCACCGGCTCGGACGAGCTGAACCTGCTCTGCTGTATGTTTGCCAAAAAGGCGGGCCACTGCCACGCCATTGCCCGTGTGCGCAACCCATCCTACAGCCATGAGCTGGACTTCATCAAAAAGCAGATCGGCATTTCGGCCATCATCAACCCGGAGATGGCGGCGGCGCGGGAGATCTCCCACCTGCTGCGCTTCCCCGGTGCCAGCAAGATCGATACCTTTGCGGAAGGCCGGGTGCGGCTGATCAAGTTCACCCTGACCGAGGCACAGGCACTGGACGGCGTGGCCATCCGGGAGATCCCCACCCGGCTCAAGAGCGATATCCTGGTCTGCGCCGTGGAGCGCGACGGCGGGGTCATCATCCCCAACGGTAATTTTGTGCTCCAGACCGGCGATCAGGTCACTTTTCTTGCAACGCAGGAAGGCCCACGCGTTCTTCCAGCGCATCCATCTGGCCGTGCGCCCGGTGCGCAATGCCTCATCGTGGGCGGCGGTGCCATTGCCTTTTACCTGAGCCAGGAGCTGCTGGAAAACCATGTCCGGGTGCGGATCGTGGAGCGGGACCCTGCCCGCTGCGATGTGCTGGCCCAGGCCCTGCCCGAAGCACAGATCCTGTGTGAGGACGGCTCCAACCGCGAGTTTCTGCTCTCCGAGGGCCTGACCTCCACCGAGGCCTTTGTGGCCCTGACCAACATCGACGAGGAAAATGTTCTGCTGACCCTGTTTGCCAAGAAGCATTCCAACGGCAAGCTGGTCACCAAGATCAACCGCCTGGAATTTGATGATATCCTGGCCGGGCTTGATCTGGGCAGCATCGTCTACCCCAAGTACATGACCTGCGATTACATCGTGCAGTATGTGCGCGCTTTGCAGAACGAGGCAGGCAGCAACATCAAGACCCTGTACCGCATTCTGGACGACCGCGTGGAGGCGCTGGAATTCACGGTCCATGAGAAAAGCCGCGCCACCGGTGTGCCCCTGAGCCAGCTCCACCTGAAAAAGAACCTGCTGCTCTGCTGCATCACCCGCGGCAACGAGATCAAGATCCCGCGCGGCGGCGATGAGATCCAGGTGGGCGACAACGTCATCGTGGTCACGCTGGAGCACGGCCTGCATGACCTGCGGGACATCGTGGAAGATTAACGGAGGCGCGGCATGAATTATGCGATCGTTCTGCGGCTGCTGAGCTACATCCTCTATTGCGAAGCCGCGCTGCTCCTGCTGCCCGCCATGGCCAGCCTGATCTACGGTGAATGGATGGTGCTGGGCGTGTTCCTGCTCACGGCAGCACTTTCTGCAGCGGCGGGCGCACTGCTCCACCGCATCAAGCCCAAGAGCCAGATCTTCTATATGCGGGAGGGCTTTGCCACCACGGCGCTCTGCTGGCTGCTCATCAGTGTGGTGGGCGCGGTGCCCTTTGTGCTCACGGGCAGCATCCCCAACCCGGTGGATGCCATGTTTGAGACCGTTTCCGGCTTCACCACCACCGGTGCCAGTATCCTGCCCGCCGTGGAGGACCTGCCCAGGGGCATCCTGTTCTGGCGCAGCTTCACCCACTGGATCGGCGGCATGGGCGTTCTGGTGTTCCTGCTCTCCCTGCTGCCCCTGACCGGCGGTTCCCATGTCAACCTGATGAAAGCCGAAAGCCCCGGCCCGCAGGTGGATAAGCTGGTGCCGAAGGTGCAGTCCACGGCAAAAATTCTGTACGGCATCTACTTCCTCCTGACGGTGCTGGAATTCATGTTCCTGATCGCCGGGCGGATGCCGGTGTTTGAAGCCCTGCTGACCTCCTTTGGTACAGCGGGCACCGGCGGCTTCGGCTTCCGTAATGATAGCTTTGCCAGCATGTCGCCCTATGTACAGTGGGTCGTGACCATCTTTATGATCCTGTTTGGCGTGAACTTCAACGCCTATTTCCTGCTGCTGATGCGCCGCTTCCGCCGCGCTGCCGCCAGCGAGGAGGTGCGCGCCTACTTTGTGATCATCGGTGTGGCTGTGGTCATCATCACGGCCAATATTTACAGTATGTACAACGCTTGGGCGAGGCCCTGCGCCACGCCGCCTTCCAGGTGGGTTCTATCATCACCACCACCGGTTTTTCCAGCTGCGATTTTGACCTGTGGCCCACCCTCTCCAAGGAGATCCTTGTCATGCTGATGTTTGTGGGTGCCTGCGCAGCAGCACCGGCGGCGGCATAAAGGTCAGCCGCTCCTGCTGATGGGCAAGACTGTGGGCAAGGAGCTCAAGCAGGCCCTTCACCCGCAGGTGGTGGCCCCCGTCCGGATGGACGGCAAGGTGGTCAACCATGAGACCATCCGCGCCACCAATGTCTTTGTGGCCGCCTACATCTTCATCTTTGCGGCATCCTTCTTCCTCATCAGTCTGGATGGCTTTGACATGGTGACCAACTTCACCGCCATTGCCGCCACGTTGAACAACATCGGCCCCGGCCTTGCCCAGGTGGGCCCCATGATGAACTTTGGCAGCTACTCCAACCCCGCCAAGCTGGTTATGATCTTTGACATGCTGGCGGGCCGTCTGGAGATCTTCCCCATGCTGGTGTTCTTTATGCCGGATACCTGGCGGCGGTTCTGAGCAAAATAATAAAGCGGATGCGCTCCCACCGGAACGCATCCGCTTTTTGCTGTATCAGGATCTCTGCGGCTTTTTCCCCAAGAGTGCCACGCCGCTCAGCATGATGGCCCCGCCCAGCAGGGCAAGGCCTGCACCGGCCTGCCCGAAGGCATCGCCGACGGCACCCACCAGAGGACTTGCGGGGATCATCAGCAGGCTGTAGGCCATGCCGTCCACGCTGATGAGGGTGGCCCGCTGGTCACTGGGGATGGCATCGTTCAGCTTCTGGCTCTCGTGGAGCAGGTAGACCTCCAGCACACCCTGCACCAGCATCATGCCCAGGATGCCGCCCCAGGCAGGCGCGGCACCCACCAGCAGAGTGCCCACACCGCAGAGCAGGGCACAGGCCGAGTAGAGCCGCCGCATGGAGCGGCATCTCACCCTGCGGCCGACCTCAGTGCCGGCAACGCAGGCCAGACCACCCAGCAGCAGGGGAAGGAAGAGCAGCTCCGTGGGCCAGCCCAGCTCAACGAGCCGCTGCTGCAAAAACATCTTGGTTAGGTAGCTGGGCACGCTGATGAGGGCGCTGGATGCGATAAGCTTTCCTGCCATTGGGCAGGTGTGCAGGACATGTAGGCTGTCCCGCACCAGCTGGCGGAACTGTTCGGGCAGAGTGCGCAGCGGGTGCTTTTCCCGGTTGGCCTGGGCCGCAGTGACAATGGGTTCCGCTAGCAGCAGGTTGGCGAGAGCGGAAATGCCCCCGAAGGCGGCGTTCAGCAGATAAAAGCCTGCATAGCCGAGAAACCGGTTCAGAATGCTGGCCATGGAGCCCACGGCGTTGGCCAGCATGGAGATCTGAGAGCTGTTTGCAGAGACCTGAATGTATTTCTCCTCGCAGCCCTCCTGCTTCAGGCTGTCGTAGAGCAGCGCCGTGGTGGTGCCGGAGAACATGGTCATGGCCAGCGCGTTCAGCCCCATGGCAAAGCAGATGGTGAACAGGTCTGACGCAAAGGCCATCAGCAGGCTTTGCAGGACCATGCACACGCCGCCGGATACGAGGGTCTTTTTCCGGCCCAGCAGGTCTGCCGCCATGCCGCTGGGCACCTCACACAGCAGGCTGACGATGTGGAATACGCTCTCAGCCAGACCGATCTCCCACAGGGAGAAGCCCCGGGCCGCCAGCAGGGCCACCCATACCGCATCCGTGATGCGCAGACCGGAGAAAAAGTCGGAGATGTAAATGCAGCGAAGCTGCTGTTTCAAGTTAAGATTCTGATTCATGGGGAGCACCCTTTCTATTACAATGGATAGGACTGTGTGCCCATTTTCAGGCAAAACAAAAGCGCCCCACAGCAAAGCTGCGCGGCGCTGAAAATCATGCTCCACGTCTTGCTGAAAGGTTTCCTCGATTTAGCTCCCCTACTAGAGGAGCTGGCTGCGCCAAAGCGCAGACTGAGAGGTTTTGTTTCCAATAAAAGGGTACACTTCGAGCCGGAACGTATTAAATCTGACCTTTTTTGAAAAAGATGTAGCCATTCCAACCCATCTGAGTGTACCCTCCTTTCAGTAAAACGTTACGCTTACAATACCATACTTCGGCCAAAACACAAGCAAAACCGTAAAATTCAGGGAAAAAGTGCCGCCCCGGCTTGCAAACAGGCCCAAAGTGTGGTAAGATGATATCCGGTTATGAAACCTGAATATCTTGAAAACGCAGCGACGGAGAGAGTACGCATGCAGTTCCACAGCAAAGAGAGAAGCTTCACCGGCTGAAAGGCTTCCGCGTGGGTGTGTGCCGAAGTTCGCTCCTGAGCGGCCTGCCCGAACGGCTTCTATTAGGACAGGACGGTGCGCCCCGTTACGGCGTTTGAGAGCCGCCCTTCTTTGTGCAGGGCGGAAACCGGGTGGTACCGCGGAGCATTGGATTTGCAAAGGCTTCGTCCCTTTTGTCCGGCCAGAAATGGCCCGGCAGGGGACGGGGCCTTTTTTGCTGCCCCGCTTTGAAAACACGAACTGAGAAGGAGAGAATTTCCATGCAAGCAATGATCGACGAGCTGGCCAAACAGGCCGCAGAGAGCCTCGGTCAGGTCTCTTCCAAGGAGACGCTGGCCTCGTTCTGGCAGGAATATCTGAGCAAAAACGGCAAGATCCCCGCGCTGATGAAGAATCTGCGCTCTGTCGCACCCGAAGAGCGCCCCGCCATGGGTAAGATCATCAACGAGCTCAAGCAGAAGGTGCAGGCTGACTACGATGCCGCCGCCGCCAAGGTGAAGGAGCCGAACTGGCCGCCCGCAACGCCGCTGAGACTGTGGACATCACCCTGCCCGCCAAGACCCGCACGGTGGGTGGTCTGCACCCCCTGACGCTGGTCACCAACCAGATCATCGACGTGTTCTCTGGCATGGGCTTTGCCGTGGCCGACGCACCTGAGATCGAGGACGACGACCACAACTTCACCCGCTTGAACGTGCCCAAGGATCACCCCGCCCGCGACATGCAGGATACCTTCTACCTTTCCAACGAGTTCCTGCTCCGCACCCAGACCTCCGGCGGCCAGATCCGCACCATGGACAGCCAGAAGCCGCCCATCAAGGTGCTGATCCCCGGCCGTGTGTTCCGTTCCGATTCCGATGCCACCCACAGCCCCATGTTCCACCAGATGGAAGGCCTGGTCGTGGATAAGGGCATCACCCTGGGCGACCTGCAGGGCGCGCTGAACACCTTTGTGCAGAAGCTGTTCGGCAAGGACACCCGCACCCGCCTGCGTCCCTCTTACTTCCCCTTCACCGAGCCCAGTGTGGAGGTCGATGTCAGCTGCTTTGAGTGCGGCGGCAAGGGCTGCCCCCTGTGCAAGCACACCGGCTGGATCGAAGTTCTGGGCGGCGGTGTTGTCAACCGCAAGGTGCTGGAGAACTGCAACATTGACCCGGATGAATATTCCGGCTTCGCCTTCGGCATTGGCATCGAGCGCATCGCCATGCTGAAGTACGGCATCAACAACATCGGCCTGATGTTCGAGAACAACCTGCAGTTCCTCAAGCAGTTCCATGAATAAGAGGGGAGAGAACAGACAATGAAAGTACCTTTCAGTTGGTTAAAAGAATTCGTTGATATCGACGTTACCGCTCAGGAGCTGGAGGAGAAGCTGTTCTCCTGCGGCTTTGAGGTGGAAGAGCTGATCCCGCTGGATGCAGGCATCAGCAAGGTGGTCGTTGGCAAGATCGTGGAGATGGAGAAGCAGGAGGGAACCCACCTGACCAAGTGTGTAGTGGACTGCGGTGATTACGGCCACGACATCCGCATCAGCACCGGTGCCGCCAATATGAAGCTGGGCGACTGTGTGCCCGCCGCTCTGGATGGCTCCACCCTGCCCGGCGGCATCAAGATCAAGGCCCGCAAGATGCAGGGCGTGGAGTCCAACGGTATGCTGTGCTCCGGCGAAGAGCTGGGCCTGAACGACGACCTGTTCCCAGGCTCTGAGGTCTACGGCCTGCTCATCCTGCCCGAGGATTCCGTCCCCGGCACCGACATCGCCCCGGTGGTGGGTCTGGACGACTACATCTTTGATATCTCCATCACCGCCAACCGCCCGGACTGCCAGTCTGTTCTGGGCATCGCCCGCGAGGTGGCTGCTGTTCTGGGCAAGCCCCTGCATATGCCCGCTATGGACTATAAGGCAGTCTGCGAGCCAGATGCGCCCATCACCGTCAAGGTGGAAGCACCGGAGCTGTGCCCCCGCTACATGGCACACTATGTGCGCAACATCCGCATGGGCGAGTCTCCCCGCTGGATGAAGCGCCATCTGGCACTGTGCGGCCTGCGCTCCATCAGCAATGTGGTGGATATCACCAACCACACCCTGCTGGAGATGGGTCAGCCCATGCACGCTTTTGACCTGAACAAGGTCGCCGGCCGCACCATTGATGTGCGCCGCGCCCACGAGGGTGAAAAGATCGTCACGCTGGACGAGAAGGAATTTACCCTCAACCCCAACAATCTGTCATTTGCGATGCCGAAAAGCCGGTGGCACTGGCCGGTATTATGGGCGGCGCAAACTCTGGCATGGACGATAACACCACCAGCCTGCTGTTCGAGTGCGCCACCTTTGCCCGCGACAGCGTGCGTAAGACCAGCCGTGCACTGGGTCAGAACAGCGATTCCTCTGCCCGCTACGAGAAGGGCGTGGACCGCTACTCTCCGCAGCTGGGTTTGGCACGCGCCCTGCACCTGATCCAGCAGCTGGATTGCGGTGATATTACCACGCTGGAGTACGACCTGACCGATGGCCGCCCGCTGGAGCGCAAGCACATCGTCACCACCCCGGCAAAGATCTGCGGTGTGCTGGGCATCACCGTGCCCGACCAGACCATGATCGACATCCTGCAGCGTCTGGAGTTCACCGTGGACGTGCAGGCCGATGGCAGCTGGGATGTGTCCGCACCCCTGTACCGCGATGACGTGGAAAGCTTCCCGGATCTGGCCGAGGAGGTCATCCGTGAGTACGGCTACGACCATATCGTGCCCACCTTCCTGAACACTGCCTCCGTTACCAACGGCGGCCTGAACTACGACCAGAAGCAGCAGCTCAAGACCAAGCGTCTGCTGGCCGCACAGGGCTTCTACGAGGCCTCCACGCTGGCTTTCTACTCCAACGCCGAGCTGGATATGCTGCATATCCCTGCTGAGGACGAAGCTCGTAAGGCTATCCGTATCCTGAACCCCATCAGCGAGAACCTGTCCATCATGCGCACCCTGCTGACCCCCTCCATGCTGAACGTCATCGTGGACAACCTGAAAAAGGGCAACGCCGAGGGTCGCCTGTTCGAGATGGCACCGGTCTATCTGGCCAAGGAACTGCCTATCAATGAGCACCCCCACGAGCGTCAGACTCTCTGCATCGGTGCCTTCGGCCCCGAGGAGGACTTCTTCACCGTCAAGGGCGCGCTGGAAGCACTGGCAGCCGGTTTTGGCCTGACCTTTGATTATCAGCGCGAGACCGCCGCATGGCTGCACCCCGGCATCAGCGCCGCCGTGTACTGCAACGGTAAGCGTCTGGGCGTGTTCGGCAAGCTGGCCAACGAGATCAACGCAGAGCTGGAGATCGCCAAGGAGCAGAAGGACAGCCAGAACATCTATCTGGGCGAGCTGGACTACGAGGCTCTGATGTCCTGCGTAGAGGGCGAGCTGCGCTATAAGCCTCTCAGCCCTTATGCACCTGTTAAGCGCGACTTGGCTCTAGTCTGCGGCGAGGCTGTATCCTGCGGCGAGATCGAGGAG
>ENA-OQCX01001456-OQCX01001456.1-human-gut-metagenome-genome-assembly--contig:-NODE-1456-length-10723-cov-2.106172_pt1 | contig 10723 bp, 10 predicted proteins | sample MGYA00242762_ERZ504587 | MGnify/ENA primary metagenome ERZ504587 (study PRJEB26092, sample SAMD00036337) | human gut metagenome | host: Homo sapiens | study: EMG produced TPA metagenomics assembly of...
ATTGTAAGTACCAATCTTCTCAATAAATTTACCATCACGTGGTGCTCTTACGTCTGCAATAACGATAGAGTAGAAAGCGTAGCTTTTACGTCCATGTCTTTGCAATCTGATTTTTGTTGCCATTTAAATAAATGTTTTTAGTTAATGATTTGAATTATGCTGCTATCTCGTAACAGCGGGCGCAAAGATACGCTTTTTCTTTTGATTGACAAAGAGTTTGCCTGATATTTTCATTATCGTGCCATAAATGCGTTTCTGTGTGAAAGACGGATGTGATTGTGTCCTGTTCTTTAAAATGTCTCCCTGCCGTGCCCGGCTGTAATCTGCTTAAATTTCACTTTTTCAACAAATTAACCCTATAGGTATTATCCTCTTATTTGTCCCCCTCTCATTTTTCCCGGTTTCATTGTTTCCACGTAATTTTGCCTTATCCGACAAACGATAACATATCAGGAACAAACGGACCTATGTTGTCTTTGCCGGGCAGACGAAAACTTTTAATACTAACAACTAAAAACAGATTTGTAACAATGAAGAAAATTACAGCAATTTCAGTTGTTTCCCTGCTTTTACTCGCTTCCTGCGGCGGCAAGGGAAAGGATGCCGCTTCCATGGATTATGGATTGGAAGAAGCAAACGAGGTAATATCCTATTACAACACAAGCATCGACATCACCAAGAAAATGGTGGACATGGGAGAGATCTCCAAGATTATCGATTATATGCAGAAAAACGGTAAGACTCTTGTAGCGCCCGTTGTTATCCGCACGCCGGTTTCCGCAACAGACACGACTGCTTTATTGAACCCCGGCGATTGCTTCCCGTCCTCGGCTGCCGACAGTCTGAAGATGTACTACCGTCGTTTCTTCGATGTGTCCAAGCGTCTGTATGCCAATTATGATGCTTACCGCGCCTACATCAAGGCCGAAGACTATAAGGACGATAACTATGCCAAAGGTAATGAAATCTGTAAGGAAGAGAAAGAGTTGGCAGAACAGATTCCCGGACTTCGTTCCCAAATCTATGCCCTGCTTACTCCCTATGCCGATAAAGCCGAAGAGGCCACACTGATGGATAATCCGCTGAAGGACCATATCCTTGCCGGAAAGGCTTTGATTTTTGAGATAGAGAAGACTTTGGAACTCTATTCGCCCGAAGCCAAGAAAGAAGATTTGCAGGCTGCTTACGATGCTGTCAACGCCAAGAAAGAGGCAGCTTCGAAGTTGGAGAAGAAAGCGGATTTCCAGAGTGAGATGTCGAACTACGATAATTTGCTGAAGTATGTGGACAAGTTTCTGGGAGAACTCCGCAAGCAACTGCGCGACGGAAAGTTCACCGAGGATGGTTATAATGATTTAGTATCCGAATATAATGACGTAATCAGCCGTTACAATAGTTTTATAAACTGATCGGCGTTCGGAATACAGCCGGTGTCCGGGAAGAACTATGAGTATCTTCCCGGATACCTTATTAATATGGCGAGTACGGCGCAGGCTCCCATGCAGAACGGGTAGTACAGATTGCCTATGATGCTGAGCGGCGAGATGCCCGCCAGTCCTGCGGCTATCAGCATTTGTGCGCCGTAAGGGATAATGCCCTGAATGAGACAGGAAAATGTATCCAGTATGCTTGCTGTTTTCCTGCGGTCCAGGTGAAAGCGTTTGGCTATGTCTTTGGCGATGGGACCGGTGGTGATGATGGCAATGGTGTTGTTGGCGGTGCAAAGATTGGCTACACTCACCAGTGCGGCTATACTGAATTCCGCACCCCGCTTGCCTGTGACGTGGCGGGTGAGGCGGGTGATGATAAAGTCGATACCGCCGTTGTAGCGGATTGTTTCCAGCATTCCGCCTGCCAGCAGGGTGATGATGATAAGTTCGCCCATACCGGTGATACCCGTTCCCATAGCGCCGAACCAATCGAAGAAAGCGGTGCTTGCATTCATGTTTTCGGCAGGAGTGACGCCGAAGACGCCCATTGCCGTGCAAATGCCGATGATTCCCGTAGAGACGATGCCAAGTAGCAAAACCACCATCACATTGACTCCGGTTATTGCCGTACCCAGTACGATAAGGTAGGGGATTACCTTTATCCATTCAATCTCGTATATCTGCGGAACGGCGGATAAGGAAAGTCCCTGAATTACATAGATGCCCAGTACAACCAGTGCAGCCGGCACTACAATCATGAAATTTATTTTGAACTTGTCCCTCATCACACAATCCTGCGTTTTGGTGGATGCAATGGTGGTGTCTGATATGAAGGAAAGATTGTCTCCGAAGAACGAACCGCCCACTACAATGGCTGTCATATAAGGCAGGTCGATACCGGTTTTCTCTGCCAGTCCCACCGCTACCGGAGTCAGGGCAACGATTGTTCCCACGCTTGTACCGATGGATAGGGAGATGAAACAGGCAGCGATGAAGATACCCGCCAGCAGCAGGTTGTCCGGCAGGATATGCAGGGTCAGGTTTACAGTGGCGTCGATAGCTCCCATCTGTTTGGCGCTTTGTGCAAACGCTCCGGCAAGGACAAATATCCATATCATCAGCAATATGTTCTTGTTACCGGCCCCGACGGAGAACTGATAGATGCGTTGTTCCAGCTTCAGTCCCCGCGTAATGGCAATGGCGTAGCAGGACGACAGCAGAAATGCTACCGTTATCGGCACTTTATAGAAATCGTTTATAAGCAGTGATGTGATGAGGTATAAACAAAGAAATACAGCCAACGGACTCAGCGACCACCAGCCGCCCTTTTGCTTGGGAGAGGTATTTGTATCTGCGGACATACTTTCTATCATGAGTTTATAAGAACGATTGTTTTGAGTAAATCGGCTGCAAAGATACAAAAACGGATGGAATTCTGGTGCATATCTAAATATTCGGACAGAAGAACAAAAGAACAAAAAAGGAAAAATTTTATTTTTCTGGTAACATTACCTATTTTTATTCTTTTGTTCTTCTGTCCGAATCATTGTGGAATACCCGTCAACATCAGACGATAATTCCGTGCACTCGGGCAATGAGCGCTTGCCGTTACAGTGTCACCCCTGTCTTGAAAATGGCGATTTCTTTATAACCTTTCTTTTCATTGTTCACAACTCGCCGCTTGCTACGCGGATAATGTAGTCGACGAAACGTTTCGCAAGTCTTTTCCATCGGTTCGTTTTCAAGGATAACGCCGGCGTTGAAGTCAATCCAGCCCGGTTTGTTCTTGGCGAGGTGGAGTTGGTGGAAATCTTCATGGTCGGTACGTACGTTCCGAACGGCGTTCCGCGGCCTGTTGTAAACAATACCATGTGGCATCCGCACGAAGCCAGGGCGGTGGCGGCAACCAGGTCGTTTCCCGGAGCGGAAAGCAGGTTCAGGCCTTTTACTTTCAGGCGTTCGCCATAAGGAAGTACACCTTCCACATAGCTTTTGCCGCACTTTTGGTGCATCCCAAAGCCTTGTCTTCCAGTGTGGAGATACCACCAGCCTTGTTGCCCGGCGACGGATTCTCACCTACCGGTTCGCCATGCGAGAGGAAGTATTCCTTGAAGTCGTTAATCAGCTTTACGGTTTCTTCAAACAGTTCTTTGTTGCGGCAACGATTCATCAGGATTGTTTCCGCACCGAACATTTCGGGCACTTCCGTCAATACACTCGTACCGCCTTGTGCAATGAGGAAGTCGGAGAACATGCCCAGCAGCGGATTAGCCGTAATGCCGGAGAATCCGTCGGAACCGCCGCATTTCAAACCTACACGCAATTCGCTCAGAGGCACGTCCACACGTTCGTCCCTGCTGGCTTTCGCGTAGAGTTCGCGCAGCAGTTTCATGCCTTCTTCGTATTCGTCGCCCACTTTTTGCGTCACCATGAACTTTACACGGTCGGAATCGTATTCACCCAAAAACTCGCGGAATACATCCGGCTGGTTGTTTTCGCATCCCAAACCTACTACAAGCACGGCGCCTGCATTGGGGTGCAGCACCATGTCGCGCAGTATTTTCTTGGTGTTTTCGTGGTCATCGCCCAGCTGCGAACAGCCGTAGTTGTGCGGGAATGCCATGATTGCATCCACGCCTTTACCGTCTGTCTCGCGGCGCAGGCCTTCTGCCAGTTGGTTGACAATACCGTTTACGCAACCCACCGTGGGGATAATCCATATTTCGTTGCGTACTCCCACATCGCCGTTTTGCGGCGGTATCCTTTAAATGTCAGGTCCTTGTGCGGAATGTCCAGTTTCACTTCGGTGGGGTTGTACGTATATTCCAGCAGTCCGGCAAGATTGGTCCTGATGTTGTTTTCGTTCATCCAGTCGCCTTGTTTCTGTGCGGTGCGGGCGTGTCCTATGGGATAACCGTATTTAATTACATTCTCGCCTTCCGCAAAATCTTTCAGCGCGAATTTATGTCCGGCAGGGATATCCTCGTTCAGGATGATTTCCTTGCGTCTACTATGAGTTTTTCACCGGCCGGAAGTGCTGTGATAGCCACCGCAACGTTGTCGGCCGAGTTGATTTTCAGGTACTTTGTTTCCATATACTATGTTTTAATTGGTTTCGTTCGATAGTGTCGTATTACAGTTCCATTGCCTGATTGCCCGGCACTCTTATCTGTTATAATAGAATTCTATATTTTCTTTTGTCAGCAAGTCAATCGGCATGAAGTTCTCCCTTGCGATTTCTTTTTTCAGAATCAGGTGGTCGCACAGCGCTTTGATGCCGTCGAAGCCCTGCAGGGTAGGCTGTTGGGCGATAAGGAAGAAAATGCTTCCTTCTTTCAGGCAGTCCACATTGCGTTTCAGCAGGTCGTACCCCATAAGGTTGAAATCTGTTTTCCGGTGTCTTTGCAGGTACTCTCCGATGATGTATGCTTTGGAGTTGAATGTGATGCCGTTCTTTACAGTGGGATGGTGCGGAAGAAATCATCCAGCATCTGTGCATCTTCACCGTCGCGTTTGGCGTGCAAGTCCAGTTCCCAGATGCGACAGCCGGATGATGCTCGCGCATATATTCTCGGAAACCGATTTCCCGCCGTTCCTGTTGGTTCGAACCTACAATGCCTTCGTTTATCTTGCGGAAGATAACGATTTCCTGTGCATCCTCACCGGCAAGCAGCATCAGCATACGTGCGGCAAAATACCCGCTTTGGTGCGAATTCTGTCCGAAGAAAGAGAGGGCGGGAGCTTCCTTGATATTCGAGTCTATATATATATAAGGTATATCCAGCTTTTCAAGTTCATCGGTAAAGGGAGTGGTGTACTGCGGGGCAGTGGGGGCAAACAACACACCGTCGGGGGTCATTTCCACGATACTGCGGGCTTCCCGGGCGAAGGAGCGGTAATCGTACGGGTCGTAGTACCTCAGCTTCACGGTGATGTTGAAATCCGAGTAGGTGGTCAGCGCTTCGTGTATGCCGCTTTCCACTTCGGTCCAATATTCTCCGGTTTCGTGCTGGGGTAGCAGGCAGGCAAAGGCGTACTTCTTGTTGGAAGCCAATGCGCTGGCGTACATATTGGGCTGGTAGTTCAGTTTCTCCAGAATTTCTTCCACGCGTTTGCGGCTGGCTTCCGACACTCCGCTACGTCCGTGGATGACGCGGTCTACGGTTCCTACCGACACATCGGCCATCTTGGCGATGTCTTTGATTCTTATTCTTTCCGGCGTATTCATGGTTTTACTCATGGTTTTTTGTGCCCGTGCACAATAATAATCTAAATATTTTCGATACAAATATATAACAATTTTTGTAATTACGAAAATTGTTGTATCTTTGTGCCCGCACACGAAAGCTATGAAGAACAAGCTGTCTTTTAGTTTACTCTGCATGGTATCAGGTGTTTAGCTTTTTAATAGGAGCTGATGTGATAATTTGAAAGAAACAATTTAATCATAGTATTTAATAAAAACATAGAATTATGGGAAAGAAAGTCGTTACATTAGGTGAGATTATGTTGAGACTGTCCACTCCGGGCAACACTCGTTTCGTACAGTCCGATTCTTTTGATGTAGTATATGGTGGCGGTGAGGCTAACGTTGCTGTCAGCTGTGCCAACTACGGTCATGATGCTTACTTTGTAACAAAATTGCCGAAACACGAAATCGGTCAGTCGGCAGTGAACGCTTTGCGCAAATATGGTGTAAAGACAGACTTCATCGCACGTGGTGGCGACCGCGTAGGTATCTATTATCTGGAAACCGGTGCATCTATGCGTCCCAGCAAGGTGATTTACGACCGTGCCCATTCTGCAATTGCTGAAGCCGATGCAGCGGATTTCGATTTCGACGCTATCATGGAAGGTGCAGACTGGTTCCACTGGTCAGGTATCACTCCCGCTATCTCCGACAAGGCTGCCGAACTTACCCGTCTGGCTTGCGAAGCTGCCAAGCGTCACGGCGTTACGGTATCGGTAGACCTTAACTTCCGTAAGAAACTTTGGACAAAGGAAAAAGCTCAGTCCATCATGAAACCGTTGATGCAATACGTAGACGTTTGCATCGGTAACGAAGAAGATGCCGAACTCTGCCTCGGTTTCAAACCCGATGCCGATGTAGAAGGCGGTAAGACAGATGCAGAAGGCTACAAAGGCATCTTCAAGGCTATGGCTAAGGAATTCGGTTTCAAATACGTTATTTCTACATTGCGTGAATCATTCTCGGCAACGCACAACGGTTGGAAAGCAATGATTTACAACGGTGAGGAATTCTACGAATCAAAACGTTACGATATCAATCCGATCATCGACCGTGTAGGTGGCGGTGACTCTTTCTCAGGCGGTATTATCCACGGTTTGCTGACTAAGCCCAACCAGGGCGCTGCCCTCGAATTCGCAGTGGCTGCTTCCGCTTTGAAGCACACTATCAACGGTGACTTCAACCTCGTTTCAGTTGAGGAGGTAGAAGCGCTGGCAGGCGGTGACGCAAGCGGTCGTGTACAACGCTAATGATTTTTTTCAGGCACGGATTTCACGGATTCTAGTGTAATAATTACGCAGAACACGCTACTAATCCGTGTCTGAAAGAACAGAAAAAGAGTTATTTCCATACATTAAATTACTGATTAATACAATGGCAAAATTTGATAAAATAGCCGTATTGAACAAAATTGGTTCAACCGGTATGGTTCCTGTATTCTACCACAAAGATGCAGAAGTGGCAAAGAAAGTAGTGAAAGCTTGTTACGATGGTGGTGTTCGTGCATTCGAGTTTACCAACCGCGGTGACTTTGCTCACGAAGTATTTGCAGAAGTTGTAAAGTTCGCAGCTAAAGAATGTCCTGAAATGGCTATGGGTGTAGGTTCTATCGTAGACCCTGCTACTGCGGCACTGTACCTGCAATTGGGTGCAAACTTCATTGTAGGCCCGTTGTTCAACCCCGAAATCGCTAAGATTTGCAACCGCCGTCTGGTAGCTTACACTCCGGGATGCGGAAGCGTTTCAGAAGTTGGTTTCGCACAGGAAGCAGGTTGCGACCTTTGCAAGATATTCCCGGGTGATGTACTAGGCACTAAACTCGTAAAAGGCCTGTTGGCTCCGATGCCGTGGTCTAAGCTGATGGTTACCGGCGGTGTGGAACCGACACAGGAAAACCTGACTTCTTGGATTAAAGCCGGTGTATTCTGTGTAGGTATGGGTTCCAAGCTCTTCCCGGGCGACAAGGTTGCTACCGAGGACTGGACTTACGTTACGGAGAAATGTAAGGAAGCTTTGGCTTACATTGCAGAAGCAAGAAAGTAATTATTATATTTCATTTTGTTTAAAGGTGTTTAAAGGGGACAACCATCGAGGTGCTACGGCACTTCGGTGGTTTGTTTTTTTTATACCCGGTGTAATGCTTTCGGCGGATAGTGTGTCACATTGGTAGCATTTTAACTGTTTACAAGTGTAAAAGAGACGCTTAATCTCTAAAACAATGTTATAAAACACACACTTCTTTCCCCTTCTGTTTGCGCACACGGAAAAAAGTATTACCTTTGCAATGCAGTTGGGAAATTGCTCTTATAAAAGAATAAAAAGATAAAGTTTTCAGTATAGGTAATTAGTTAAGAGGTAAAAAGATTGAATTAATTCATAAGGTAAAAGTTTTAGATTAAAGTAGGTAATTAGAAAAAGGTAAAAGTTAAACATTAAGTGTTATTTAATAGGTAATTGAAGTTTGTTTTTAGAGGTAAAAAGAAAGATTGATTTTCAGGTAACAAAAATTTGATGCAAGTAAAAAAAGAAAAGCCTTTGGGCTTTTCTTACACGAGGCGAGGGGTTCGGAAGAGCTTGCTCGTTTTTTTATTTCTGTATTTTATGCTCACTTTTTGTATATTCTGTCCAAACTCTTCCCGTTTTTGTATCTTTGTAACGAATGTCCGGCAGGCAGGCTTTCCGGAACATAGAACAACAGGCTTAAATTGCATGGATTTTGGAACACTTGTTATATACTCTTGATTGGTTGCTATACATTTTATTCGCGATAAATGTGGCATATCTGCTGGTGTGCAGTCTGGCATCGCTGTGCCGTTACAAGCCGTTCGTTACCGCACCGGCCCGGACAAGCAAGCGTTTTGCTGTGTTCATTGCCGCTTATCGCAAGATGCGGTTATATTGCCTACCGTGCATGCCTGTCTGGCGCAGGATTATCCGGATGACAGATATGATGTTGTGGTTATTTCGGACCACATGCGGCCCGAAACCAATGCAGTTTTGTCTTCACTTCCCATAAAGCTGCTTCAAGTCGATTTTGAGAAGAGCACCAATACCAAATCCCTGCAAGCAGCCCTCGGATATCTGGATAAAGCCGCTTACGACATAGCATTGGTAATAGATGCGGATAACATTATTGCTCCTTCCTACCTGTCCGAGCTGAACGATGCTTTCTCCGTGTCCGGCGTCCGGGTGGTACAGACACATCGCGTGGCCAAGAATCTGAATACCGGTATGGCCTATCTGGATGCAATCAGCGAGGAGATAAACAATTCCATATTCCGTTTGGGACATGTCAATTTGGGAATGTCGGCGGCTCTGATAGGTTCGGGGATGGCCTTTGAATATCCCTTGTTTTACGATGCGATGATGGATAACACCTCTGTGGGCGGTTTTGACCGCGTGCTGGAAATGAAGCTTCTTTATAAGGGCATACACATTCATTATCTGCCCGATACTATCGTCAGGGACGAGAAGATACAGAAAGCGAACAGCTTTTACAGGCAGCGCCGCCGTTGGCTGTCCGCCCAGTATTACAGTTTCTTTGAGTTTGCCAATCACCTGCTACCTGCCATTCGCTGCAGGAAGTGGGACTTCTGCGATAAGCTTTATCAGCAAATCTCTCTTTCCAGAGTGTTGCTGCTGGGCTTTGTGTTCATAATTTCCCTCGCACATTCCCTGTTCGCGTCTCCGTCGGCCTGTAATGGTGGGGATTTTCATTCTGTTGCTGTTGGCGCTGGCTCTCGCCATTCCCCGCAAATATTGGAAATGGCGTTTGCTGAAAGCGGTTTGTTGGGTTCCTTATTCTTTCCTGCTGATGCTTTTGAACCTGTTCCGGCTGAAGGAAGCGAACAAGGCGGTTATTCATACAAACGCACGGAGTCGATTGAAAAATTATGCCATGGAACGGAACGGTCCCGAAATCATCAGTGATAGTACCTGTATATAACGTCGAGCAATACTTGGCCGAATGTATAAGCAGCATTTTATCGCAAACGTTTACTGATTTCGAGTTGCTGTTGGTAGATGACGGCAGCCCGGACCGTTGCGGGGAAATCTGTGATGAATATGCGGGTAAGGATAAGAGAGTAAGAGTTTTCCATCAGGAAAATGCAGGGTTGAGTTGCGCCCGGAACAAAGGCTGGAGCACGCATCGGGACTTATATTGCATTTGTCGATTCGGACGATTACGTCACTTCCACCTATTTGCAGGAGCTTTACGCATTATTGCCTGCCGATAAGTCTCAAAGAGGAACGGTAATCTGCGGGTTCGATAAACTGTTTCCCGACGGTTCTTTGCATACCGTTCATGTTCCGCAACAAACCATCTTGCCGATGGACTGTTCGCGTGTGCTTGCAGAACTGGTTGGAAAGTACGTAATGTATGCCTGGGCAAAGCTGTATGACAACAGGCTGATAAAGGAACACGGTATCCGGTTTGTTCCTGCTGTGTCGGGATTGGAAGATATGCTCTTTATGCTCGACTATCTTCCTTATTCGGATTATCTGCTTATCCGCGATACTTCCACCTATATATATAGGGTGGGATATTCTATGGCTACATTATCCACTTGCATAAAAGATTTCCGCAGCGAATACGCCGCTTTTTCCAACTATCTGGAAAGAGTATGCCGATATAAGGAACCTATCGGTTGGAGGATTCCTCTTTGGTCGGGGTATGGGATTCATTAACGGTGTTTTTTCATAAAATCCTGTTGGCAATCTATAAGAAAGAGAATCATTATAGCCGAAAAGAGCGGATTGTTTTTTTGCGTCAGTTACTTTCATCCCACAGGAGGTGGATAGAAGAATGCTTCTCTCCCCGGTATAAGGCGGATAAGTTCTCAAGGCTTTTGCTGTCAATGTCGGTGCGGTTGCTTTTGATGCGTGGATGCGCTGCCTGTGGGGAATTAAGTTCAGGTATATGTTTGGAGCGGAAAGATGATGGAACAATGTGTCATATCTGTAATAATACCGGTCTATAAGGCAGAAAAATACCTTTCCCGTTGTATCGCAAGTCTGCTTGCCCAGTCTTTACGGCTTTGAA
>ENA-OQCX01001457-OQCX01001457.1-human-gut-metagenome-genome-assembly--contig:-NODE-1457-length-10723-cov-2.050208_pt1 | contig 10723 bp, 15 predicted proteins | sample MGYA00242762_ERZ504587 | MGnify/ENA primary metagenome ERZ504587 (study PRJEB26092, sample SAMD00036337) | human gut metagenome | host: Homo sapiens | study: EMG produced TPA metagenomics assembly of...
GCAGAATACGTTCTTTATTTTTGGCATGGATCAGTTGTACATCTTCGTCCAGTCCGCTGGGCCAGCGCTCGGTCCACGCTTTGACGCGTTGGGGTGCGGGGAGTGGGGCAGCAGGATGCTGTAATCGTTTGAATTGCTGGAAAATATCCAGGAACACGTCTGTTTCCACATCTTCTTCCAGGTTTCCGGTAAGAAACGCGTATAGAAGTGACAGGGTAGAAACAATCATTTGTTCATCGGTAGAAGTTCATGGACTTCCTGGCCGTCATATTCAATCAGAAGTCGAATTTGCCTGACAACTTCACTTTCCGTATCAGCCTGACTGGTAATGAATTCCGAAATGCCTTGTTTGAAGCTTTCCGTACCGTCGCTCTGTTCGGCGATTGCGGTACAATTTCGGGAAGTTCATTTCGATAAGTTGCTTCAACTGGGATAAGTGAGTGCAAGCATTTTTCTTTTGTTTCATAAGCGGTTGTTTTTTAATGATTAATACTGAAATAGTTGCGAGCTGCGAACTGCAAGCTATAAATTACGAGCTACGAGTTACAAATTATAAGCTACAGATAACTCTGAAAGCCTTTCAGGCTGCCTGACTTATTGAGCCTAAATCAAGCTATTTGAATTATCAAATCTTCTGAATTATGAAATCTTCTGAATAATCAGATTACTTGAACTAATAGGTTTTGAACTATCAACTTATCAGAGTTTTTTTAACTTCCCCAGTGCAATGGTTTGTCACTGATAGCTTGTAGCCTGTGGCTTAGCGGATAAAGTCCGCTATATCTTACAACAATCTCTTTGCATAAAGTGTTGTTGCTCCTTGGAGCAAAAAAGTTGCATAAAAATAACAAAAAAAGGCGAGGAAATCATTTCTCGCCCTTTCTATTGATTGTTTCTTTAGAAAACTTTTTTCTTTTTGATAACAGTTTTTGTCTGATAGATATTTCAAGCTTATTTCTCTTCCGTGGCTTTGTTTTTGGGTTCTTTTTTAGCCAGTAATACAACGTTGTACACGTATTCTGTCATCCACTGCTCGGAGTATCCCAGACGCTCTTTATATTGGCGGACTGCCATAGCCGTCTTATGTACATCGTCCTTTTTCCATACGGTTTTGGTGCAGACGTCATGTACGGTCTTTTCGGTCATACTGCGCAGTGCGCCTTTAAAAACAGAGGGCACGCGGAACTTCCATTGCATCAAGTTACCCATCAACATCATCAGTCTTGTGAGAAGCCTTGATACATAAACAAGTATGCCTGCACATCATTCTGCGTGCGGCAATGCTTCTTTACGGAAGCGTCGATTTCCTTGAAGAAGTTTTCACTCAGTCCATAGTCCTGCATCAGCATTTTGCGTGAAGCAGTCTTTTCGGCTTGTCCCAGTCGTCCGCCCTGAGTCGGTATTTTGAACAGGCGTTTGAAGTTGGCTACATCCGGCACGAAACGAATGTTCGTAATTCCCAGATTAGCGGCAATCACGGACTGGAAATAAACGGCATTAGCCGAACTATCCTTGAACCCCACCACCTGAGGATTACGGGCAATACGTTGAATAGTAGCCGGAGCAAAATTCACTTTCGTGTGCGACGGCATATTGTACAAGAAGATAGGTAACGGCAACTGAGGAATCAGTCCTCATAAAATTCGGCCAGTTCAGGCTGTCCCGGAGCAAAGTAGTAAGGGGGAGCGGAAACTACGGCTGAAGCACCACACTCGGCCCCTACATGTGCCAGATGAATACTTTCTACAATTGAAGTATCGGAAATACAAACCAGAACCGGAAGTCTTCCGGCATTGATACGGCAAGTTTCCTTTATCATTTCATGGCGAAGCGGTACTGATACTCTGCGCTTCTCCGGTGGTACCCAGTATAAATAATCCGTGCACTCCTCCTTTTATCAATCGTTCTATCAACCTTTCCAAACCATCAATATCCAGTTTGTCATTATCCAGTAACGGAGTCACTAAAGGAGGAATAATGCCTGTCATAGGCTTTTTTAATGTGTTTTCCATGATTCGTTTTCTTTTAAAAATTTCAATGCTATATTTATGAAACGAACAGTAGGATTATTTGTACTCAGCCCAACATCCCGCTTGTCCGGAAAGCGACAGGGCACTATCGTTTAACCAGTCGTCTTCCGTCTGCCCGGAACGTACCTTTAGAAAAAGAACTTTTAATTCCGCTTCAAGAAAAGAAAGTTAGTTATACATGCGGGCAACTCTTCCTGATAATGTGTCACCATAATCATGGTCTTGTCCTTACGACGACAGAAAGTTTCTATCACATCTTTCACCAACTGGCGGTTGTACAAGTCCAACCCATGCAAAGGCTCATCCAAAATAAGCAACTCAGGATCCTTCACAAAAGCACGGGCCAACAACACCAGACGCTGCTCGCCACTGGACAACTGCAAGAAATTCCGGTCTTTCAAATCTGCAATACCAAAAATATCCATCCACCATTCACAAGCCGCCATCTGCTCGGGACGCGGACGTTGTACAACCCCACAGAATCATGTAGTCCGCTTGCCACAATATCTATGGCAGGAAGGTTTTTCAGATAAGCGCGATGCATCTCAGGACTGACATATCCTATATGCTTCTTTATCTCCCAAATACTTTCTCCGGAACCGCGTTTTCTGCCGAACAAGGTAATATCACAAGCATAACTCTGCGGATTATCCGCACAGACCAAACTCAACAACGTAGACTTTCCTGAACCGTTCTCTCCACTCAAAGCCCATTTCTCGCCACATTTCACTGTCCAGTCCAAATCTTTCAAAATGGTACGCTCGCCATAACGGATGCTTACCTTGTTCAAATCGACTACGTGCTCGGTGTGATACAAATCACCGCCGTAAGGCAAATTCAGAATCCGTGCCTCCTTTTCTTCGGAAAGTATCCGTTCCGGTATCGGCTTACGGACCGCCAAATATTCCTGCAAAGTTATCTTTTTACCACACACCCTGTCTTCCACAGGAATAACATGAGTAATAAAAGCAGGAATATCATCGGACTTAGACAAGATAAGGATTACCTGCAAATGGGTTACTTTAGTCAGTTCGCCCAACAATGTATGAAGCAGGTCCCTCGTCTTCGCATCCAGTCCGATAAAGGGATTATCCATAATCAGTACACGCGGATTACTCAGCAAAGTCTTTGTCAGTTGAAACTTACGTAACTCACCACTGGAAAGCAGAATAATATGTTTATCCAGCATCCTCTCTATGCCAAACAGTTCATACAAAGCCTTTTTCAGACCTGAATCGGTCGCTTCGGGCAACAAATCACGTACCAGTGGGGTTTCATCCAAATCATGGGCATTCCATCGTTGCTGATAATAGTAATTTCCATCGGAATCTCCGTATGAATCACGGAAAGCAATATACTTTATATTCTCGTATGCCATCTTCGAAGGAGAAGGAGAGAAATCATACTTCACTTCGTTCATCAACAACGGCCACCGGCCTGTAATCGTATCTACCAATATACTTTTTCCTGCCCCGTTTCTCCCCACAACAGCTATATGTTCTCCGGCGGCAAGTGTCATATTCACCGGTTCCTTCATCCGGTACAGCGGATGGCGGGTCACACCATTTCTATCGCAATAATATTCTGCATTACAAATCTCTTTTTATCCAACAGGATGCAAAGGTAACAAAATAATATAAAAATGAGATAATATATTATCATCTTGTTACATCAATCATCCACCTTAATTATATATGATACCAATTATACGACACTGAATAACCAACAAAATATTACCTAAACTATATGTTCCATAACAGAATATAGGCTCAAATTTATAAAGCATCAAACAAGATATATATTTGCACTAAATTAAGACAAAAGGAAATAATAACAGAAGAAATTATAGACAAAATGGCAACAACAATCACGTTCACAAAGATGCAGGGAGCAGGTAATGACTATATATACGTAAACACCCTAAAGCACCTCATAGCAGACCCCGTGAGAACTTCCATCAGATGGAGCTCGTCACACGGGGATCGGTTCCGACGGGCTGGCATTGATTGGGAAATCAGCCAAAGCGGATTTCAGTATGCACATATTCAATGCAGATGGTTCTGAAGTCATGATGTGTGGTAACGCCTCCAGATGTATAGGAAAGTATGTATATGACAACAAATTGACTCAAAAGAAAGCCATCACGCAGGAAACGCTCTCAGGAATCAAGGTCCTAAAACTGCATACGGAGAACGAGCTGGTAGAAGAAGTAACAGTGGACATGGATCTTCCCCTGCTTGCCAACTCCAGACAAATAAATACCCCGGACGGCAAAATGTTGGCAAAAACAATCACAGTAGATGGAAAAGAATACAAAAGAACATTTGTTTGTATGTGAAATCCATATTTAGTGGTTTTCATAGATGATATAAAAGATGTAAATTTGCCGGCAATAGGTCCGAAACTGGAGAATCATCCGCTTTTTCCCGAACGAACCAATATAGAATTCGTTGAAGTATTATCACATAACAAGCACAAGCCATTACAAGAAAAACAAATACATACGAGATATAACAAACTCACTATTATGGATTAAAAAGGTAAAAAGCAATGAAAAAGAGTTTTAGAAAAACAACATTTCTGTCGGCCTTGGCAATAGCTGTTCCGGCAATGGGCATGGCGCAGGACAAAGTGGAAGCCAGCGCAGGAGCCGATCTCGTAAGCGGATACATCTGGCGTGGCCAGGATTTAGGAGGTGTCAGTATCCAACCCACGTTGTCAGTTTCTTACAAAGGGTTCTCATTGTCTGCATGGGGAACAGCAGGTATCGAAAAAGAAGATACAAAAGAGATTGACCTCACATTAGCTACGCCACAGGAGGTTTCAGTATCTCCGTCACAGATTACTGGTTCAATGGAGGACCGGGGTATTTTCATTACGGCTCACACAATACCAACCATACCTTCGAGGCACAAATAGGTTATGACTTCGGACCGCTGGCCTTGAACTGGTATACCAATTTCGCCGGAACCGACGGAGTGAATAACGGAGGAAACAGAGCCTATTCGTCCTATATCTCGGCTACCGTACCTTTCACACTGGCAGGGCTGGAATGGACAGCGGAAATAGGAGCGACTCCGTGGGGCACAGACTTTTACAACTATTCCGAAGCCCCTGTATGCAACGGTTCCAACGGTTTCACCGTATGCGACATCAGCATGGGAGCCGCCAAGGAAATAAAAATCACCGATTCATTCTCCGTTCCAGTTTTGCAAAAGTCACCGTAAACCCACGCACTGAAGGGGCTTATTTCGTTTTCGGGCTAAGTTTTTAATCATAAAGAGCATAACCAGACAAGGATAACAACAAAGTATTAGTTTTTTAGAAGGTAAAAAGATTACATTATATACAAAATACAAATACAACAATAAAAAAATTGAAGCTATTATCTGTAAGACCCAATTCGAGGACGTAAAAGAAGCATTGCTCGAAGCCAAAATCGAATGGCTTTCCTATTGCAATGTAAAAGGCATTGGCAAAACATGTCAAGGACGCATTTGAATGCCGTCCGCATCCATACAGAAGAACGCGGATATATCGCCTTGTACAATGCAGAACAGGAGAAATAACTCATTACACGGACAAAACTACTCCACAAAGTAAAAATCATACTATAACTTAAGCGGAAAATTATGGATACAACTAATAAAAGAGGTCGTCAGATGTAGAAACAACCTCTTTTTATCAGGTAAACACATCATAAACAAGAAAGATGAATTACAAGCAAGGTACCTTCACAAATGCTGTATCCGGGAAATGCTTCTCTATATAACGACAAATATAAGTTTCTGTATCTGCTTGAATGATTTTATCCTCTCCTTCGGGAAACAGATTGTACATCACTGTATGAAGCTTTATCCCTCTCCGTTCTATAGCCTCAAAACTCAATAATGTATGGTTGATACTTCCCAATCGTCCCGAAGTAACAAAAACTAAGGGATAACCCGATTCCTGAACATAGTCTATAGTCAGATTATCTTCTGTCAACGGCACCATCAGCCCCCGGCTCCTTCTACTAAAACAGCATCATAGCGCTCACTCAGCACCTCCGTGGCATGCTTTATTTTATCAAAATCAATGGCGCGGTTATCTATTCGTGAAGCCAAATGGGGAGAAGCCGGATAAGAAAATATTTCAGGTTTGGTAAGTCCCTGCTCATCCTCAGGCAAATACTCCATCCCCATCAGACGACGATGCAACTCAATATCCTCCGAATAACCTTCCGGATTTCCTGTCTGTATGAATTTTTGAGTAATAGTACGACATCCTTGTTTGTTCCAAAGATGTGCCAGATAGGCCGTGGCATAACTTTTACCAATATTTGTATCAATACCACTTACGAAAAATACATTCTGTTTCATGATTCTTTTTATTTCTATTGTCTTTTCTTTGCAATAATATAAATAGGATGATAAGTCAAAGTCACCGAACGACCATCACTGAACAAACGGGCATACTTGTCACAGAAATCCTGCAAATCCCTTTTAGTCCACGCTTGTTGCCTGACAGCAGCCACCCCGGTGTGTTTCAAGTGATAAAGCACTTCGAGCGGAGTACCGAAAGTCAGACAGATACGTTCCTCATGAGCCTTCACGATCTCATAGTGTATGCGCAGCGCTTCTTCTAATTCCTCTAAAGAACGATAGTGAAGACCGCTGCCGGTAACCGATGCAACTTCTTTCAGATTATCCCTGCCGAACGTAGTAAAAGCAAAATATCCTTTCTGCTTCAACAAAGTATTACAACGTTCAAAAAACAGCTCGGGAGAAACAAACCACTGTAATGCCGAGCATGATACAATCAAATCCTGTCCTTTTGGAAAAGGAAGGGACTCGGCATCCCCTGCCAGAAAGGTAGCCTGCCCGCTTCCCAACAAATCGGTGAAACAAGAACTCATCTCCTGACAAATGTCATTCAACACCAGTTTTTCAGGATGGAGGGTTTCCATCAACCTGCGGGTAAGAAAGCCCGTCCCGCTACCAATTTCCAATATCCGGCCGCACGGACGGGGCAAATAATGATTTAGCATATCACTCATGCGGTATGCTATCTGCTTTTGTGCCACCGCCTCACGGTTATAACTCTCTACAGCGCGGGAAAAGCGACGGGTTATCAATTGCTTATTAATCATACGTTTTTGTTTTTAAATAACAGACGGGCATAGCAAATCTCTCATTATTTCTTCTGAATAATGAGGAATATCATACTCTGCCACTTCCGTCCCTGTCCATGCATTTCTTGGTTGACGCCGTAAAATCAAATTCATTCTTGCCTATAACAGCCCGTTCCCATGCAAAACTGGGAACAGCGCAAGATTTTACCTGTTCTCCAATCCTCCGAAGCTCTTCTTGCAGTTCCTCTACCGCACGTTGCGGACGTTTCGACAAGAATGTTTCCAGATTCTCCTTTTTCAAACACATCCTGCGGATAAACTTTTCCAACGTACCCTCATTCAAGCCTTCCAGTGTTCCTTCAAAAACTTGCTGCGGAATACCTTTCAAATCATCGACAGGAGTTACCGTGCCATTCAAAGCAACACGCTCACAAATAGGCAAGTCCATATCCTGCAATACCATAGACGCGGCCCATACTCCCATAGACCAGGCTATCAGGCGAATCTCCTGATAACCCTGCAACAACGTGAAATCAAAATCCAGCGAACGATAATCATAACAAACCAACAGATCGCTATTTTCGGGGCAATGATCCATGAAAGGACATTCATCCATTCCCCAACCGGCAAAAAAAAAGTGTCAATCGGGGAAGATGCTTTTTGTTGTATAAAATAATGTTTCATATCAATTCTATCAGACTTTTTATTTCTTCTTCAGTAATATCCGCTGTCAACGAAAAACGGATACGCGATGTTCCTTCGGGCACAGTGGGAGGACGCACCGGCAACGCATAAAAACCTTTACGCTGCAAGAAATCGGCCTTTAACACCGTATCACCGCTATCGCCTATCGTCATTGGCAGAATATGGCTGGTAGAAGGACAAGCGTAGCCTTTCTTTACCAACGCGTCTTTCAAAAGAGAGGATATTCTCTTCAACCTTTCCCTCCGGAAGCTGAAACTGTCCAAATGCTCCAGGATAAAGAATGTCCATAGCAAGTTGACAGGAGGAAGAGCCGTTGTAAATATGAATGTACGCATTTTATTGATCAAATAATCACGGATGGTCTTCGAACAAACAATATAGCCTCCTACTGAGGCCAACGCTTTACCAAAAGTTCCACATAAAAAATCGATGTCAGCCACACAATCCTGTTCTTCCGCACACCCCAGGCCATGCATCCCCCGCACCCCTACAGCATGCGCTTCATCCACATACAGCAATACATTATCATATTGTTGCTTCAAAGTGACCAAACGGCGGAGATCGGCCTCATCACCGTCCATACTGAAAATACTTTCGGTTACAATAATTATTCTATCATACCCGGCATGATTGGAAACCAGCAACTGTTCCAATTGGTCATATCGGTTATGCCGGTACCGGATACACTTGGCCGCCGATAAACGAATGCCGTCAATAATGCTGGCATGTACCAGTTTATCGGAAGAATCAATGTACGAGCATCGCTCACTGCAGGAAGAATACCGGCATTCATGTGATAACCACTATTAAAAACCAACGCGCTTTCCTTCCGAAACAGTCGGGCAAGCAAATCCTCTATCTGAACATAGATATTAAAATTTCCTGTCAGCAGCCGAGAGGATGAAGAGGAAGGAAGAAAAGTGTCGGGAGTAAGACTTTGCAAGAATTCCGTACGTAATGGCAGATAAGCAGCCAATCCCAGATAATCGTTGGATGAAAGGTTAAGCATCACTTTTCCATTCACCTCCACCTCTTTTCCCAAATGGCGGATAACAGGCAACTTACGAAGATTACTTTTATTTTCAAGCAGGGCTAATTCTCTTTCCCAGTCTGTTAATGAATTCATTTTTTCTATTTTTCCCAATACTATCACTTATTCTTTTAATTCTCCTACTATCTTTACCAGTGAATGCGTCAATTTGCTCAATTCTTCCGGCTGAATTATAAAAGGCGGCATGATATACATCAGTTTTCCAAAAGGACGTACCCATACTCCTTCTTCGACAAAACGACGTTGCATGAAAGCCATATCTACCGGTTTCTTCACTTCAATAACCCCGATAGCTCCCAATACACGCACATCAGCACCTGCGGCAATAAAGCAGCAGGAGCCAGCTCCCTCTTCAATTGTGATTCAATAGCCTTTACCTTTTCCTCCCAACTATATGAAAGCAACAATTCCACGGATGCTTTCGCTACGGCACAAGCCAACGGATTTCCCATAAAAGTAGGGCCGTGCATAAAGACTCCCGGATAACCGCCGGAAATAGTATCAGCCACCTCATCACTGGCAAGGACAGCAGAAAAGTCATGTATCCACCGGTCAGTGCCTTACCTATGCACATGATATCGGGCTGGACACCTGCATGCTCCCAAGCAAACAGTTTCCCTGTTCTTCCGAAACCTGTCGCTATCTCATCAAAGATTAACAACAGACGATATTGCCTGCAAAGTTTCTCTGCCTGGCGCAAAAACTCAGGATGATAAAAACGCATTCCGCCCGCCCCTTGTACAATAGGTTCCAGAATCAATGCGGCCATTTCTTCATGATGCTGTTCCAATATTTCCTTCAAGGGTTCTATATCCTCTTCATACCAGATTCCGCCAAAGCGCGACCGGGGAGCAGGAACAAAATAACGCACAGGCAATGTAGGGCCAAAAATATGATGCATACCGGTCACCGGATCACAAACGGACATGGCATTCCACGTATCTCCATGATATCCGGACTGAATAGTTACAAAATTATTTTTCTTTTCCTTCCCTTGCGCATACCAATATTGCACGGCCATTTTCAGTGCCACTTCTACCGCAACCGAACCGGAATCAGCATAAAATATTTTCTGCATACGGGGAGAACAATCTTCAGCAACAACCTGCCTAATTCGATGGCCGGATCGTGTGTCAGTCCGCCGAACATGACATGGCTCATACGGTCTATCTGTTCCTTGAGCGCTTGGTTCAATACCGGATGATTGTATCCATGTACCATGCACCACCACGAAGACATCCCTTCTATCAAACATCTTCCGTCCTCCAATTCTATATATACTCCATCCGCCGTCTTACCTTATAAGTGGGCAGCGGATGAGTAGTCGATGTATAAGGATGCCATAAATGCTCCCTGTCAAAATTTTCCATATATTATTTCCTTATTGTTATAATAACTTTATAATGTATCAAAGCGAATACCCGGCCTCTTCTATCAATATTTTATCTTCTGAAACTTTGGAACCTAATGTAGTCAGCAAATCTCCCACAATGGCAGAATTAATACCGATATACAATGCTTTCTTTACAGCTTCCACACTCATCTGTGAACGCCCTCCGGCAAAACGAAGAAAGGCTGTGGGATTGATAAAACGGAATAAAGCGATGGTTGTCAGAATCTCCGCCTCTGCAAGACGATCCATTTTTTCCAATGGAGTGCCGGGTATAGGCTGTAACAGGTTTATAGGAATAGACTGTACTTCCAATTCCCTCAGTGTAAAAGCAAACTCAATACGCTGTTCCATTGTTTCGCCCATGCCGATGATTCCTCCGCTGCATACATCCATCCCCACCCTGCGTGCTGCCTGCAACGTTTCTATTTTCT
>ENA-OQCX01001459-OQCX01001459.1-human-gut-metagenome-genome-assembly--contig:-NODE-1459-length-10719-cov-1.594411_pt1 | contig 10719 bp, 13 predicted proteins | sample MGYA00242762_ERZ504587 | MGnify/ENA primary metagenome ERZ504587 (study PRJEB26092, sample SAMD00036337) | human gut metagenome | host: Homo sapiens | study: EMG produced TPA metagenomics assembly of...
ATGCTGCTGCGGTGACAAGAGAATTAAAAAATATTGCTCCTGATACTGAAGTTTTCGGTATGGGCGGTGATTGCCTGCGTGAAGCTGGCGGCGAAGTGTTATTTGATATTAAAGAACATGGGGTAATGGGGTTTGCGGAGATTGTTTGCAAATTACCAGCGTTGTTTAAATTGAAAAAAGCTTTTTGCCAAAGTAATGGAAGAAAGAAAACCGGACTGTCTGGTGGTTGTTGATTATCCGGGATTTAACATGCGTTTGGCAAAACTTGCAAAAGCAAAAGGCATTCCTGTAGTTTCTTACATCAGCTCTGCTTGGGCCTGGCATAAAAGCCGTGCGAAGAGCGTTGCTCAGATTGTCAATAAAGTTGCTGCCATTTTCCCGTTTGAATATGAAGTTTATAAAAATGCGGGTGCTGATACCGAATTTGTTGGACATCCTTTAGTGGATATAGTGAAACCGCATCTTAGCAAAGAAGCTGCCTGGAAAAAAGCAGGAAAGAATGCTGACAGGGATTTGATTTTATTACTTCCGGGAAGCCGTTGATGGAAATACAAAAAATGCTGCCAACGATGTTACAGGCCGCAAAATTAATTTTAAAAAAACGTCCCGATACAGATTTTACTATGCCGCGGGCCAAAACAATTCCTCTGAAAATGCTGGAAGATATGGTAAAAGCTGCAGGAGTACCGGTCAAAATAATAGAAGGTGACAACTACGATGTGATGTTCAGTGCTGATCTGGCACTGGCTACAAGCGGAACAGTGACTTTAGAGGCGGTGCTGTGCGGATTGGGGTCCGTTATCGTTTATAAAACCTCGCCTGTTACCGCTTTTATTGCACGCAGAGTTATCAATATACCTAACATCGGCTTGCCAAATATTGTTGCAGGCAAACGTATTTTACCTGAATTGCTGCAGGAAGAATTCACTCCGGAACGTTTGCAGCAGGAGGCTCTGGCACTTTTGGAGCCGGAGCGGAACACGCAGATGAAAAAAGATCTGGCTTATGTCAGTGAGCGTCTGGGAGAGCCCGGTGCTGTACATAGAGTTGCAGAATTGGTTCTGCGTATTGCTGAGGAGAAACAATGACATTATATTTACGAATTTTGAGTTATATAAAACCATATATGCACAGACTGATTTTTGCTATGTTTTGTACTATTATGGCAGCAGCGGGGAATTTATATATTCCCTGGATTATCAAAGATATGATTGATGAAGTTTTGGCTGATAAGAATGGCACAATGCTGAATTGGATTGCTGCCAGCATTATAGCTATTTTCGTCGTACGCGGTTTGTTCTGGTATGGTCAGAATTATTTGATGAGCTACGTTGGGCAGAGCGTAATTATTGATATTCGGGCAGCTGTTTTTAAAAAATTACAGCGTCTCAGCGTATCTTTTTATGACAAGAACAAAACGGGTACGATCATGAGTTATGTTACCAATGATGTCAATGCGCTGCAATCAGCTATGGTTGAGAATACCATTGAGATGATTACAGAAGGATTTTAATTTTGATCGGTTCTGTAGTAGCATGATCTATCTGGATTGGCGTCTTACGCTTTTTACAGTCTGCACTTTCCCTGTGGTCTTATGGTTTATGGAATTTTTTGGGAAAAAAATTCGTAAAACCGGCGGCAGAATCCAGGAATGTACTGCGGATATTACTTCGGTTCTGCAGGAGTCTGTGGCTTCTGCCAGAGTTATCAAATCGTTTGTCAGGGAAGATTACGAGGTTGATCGTTTTGACGTAGAAAATAGAGCAAATTTCCGTGCTAATATGAAAAATGCGCAATTGATGGCAACCTTGACTCCTGTTGTAGAACTTGTTGCAGCAATTGGCGTGACGATGATTATCTGGTACGGCGGTAATAATGTTATTAATGGCACGATTACTGCTGGCTCTCTGGTCGCTTTTTTGACCTATGCCGTAAATATTTCTAATCCGATTAAACGTTTAACCAGAGTTATTGGTAATATCCAGAAGGCGCTGGCTGCAGCACAGCGTGTATTTATGATTATCGACATGCCGGAAGAAATAGCAGAAAGCAGGGATGCTAAGCAATTGCCGGAAGTCAGTGGTAAAGTGGAATTTCAAAATGTTTCTTTTGCCTATGATGATAAAGGCAATGTAATTACGGATCTTTCTTTCAGTGTAAAACCGGGTGAGGTAATAGCAATCGTTGGTCCGTCCGGTGCAGGAAAATCCACAATTGCCAATTTACTGCCGCGTTTTTATGATGTAAACAAGGGTGATATCAAAATTGATGGTCACAGTGTCAGAGAGGTTACGTTAGATTCTCTGCGTGAACAGGTTGGTATTGTTCCGCAGGAAACAATGCTCTTTAATGGTTCTGTTTATAATAATATTCTTTATGGACGTCTGGATGCGACTAAAGAAGAGATTGAAGCCGCTGCTAAAGCGGCCAACGCACATGATTTTATCATGCAGCTTACTGATGGTTATGAAACTAAGCTTGGTGACCGAGGGGTTAATCTTTCCGGCGGCAGCGGCAGCGTATAGCTATTGCCCGGGCAATATTGAAAAATCCACGGATTCTGATTTTAGACGAAGCGACTTCGGCTCTTGATACAGAAAGTGAAAGGGTGGTGCAGGAAGCACTGGACAGATTGATGGTAGGCAGGACTTCTTTTGTTATAGCACATAGGTTATCAACAGTTAAAAACGCAGATAAAATTTTAGTGCTGGAAAAAGGTAATTTAGTCGAATCAGGAACACACGATGAGCTTTTAGCCTTAGATGGGCTGTACGCACATTTATATAAAATTCAGTATCGCAACAAAGAAGCGAAGTGAGGTTAAAGAATGTATATTATTTATAATTTTTTGGTTTTGTGCGTGTGCTGTTTGTTCGTACTGCCTTACTTTCTTTATCGTTGTATCTGTGAAGCAGGTTTTACTACCAGAATGCGGCAAAGTCTGGGCGGGCTGCGTGATGAAGAAATTGCTTCTGTGGCTCAGAAGGACTGTATTTGGATTCATGGCGCTTCTGTCGGTGAAATTGTTGCGACAAGTCCATTAGTTAAAGAAATACGCAAAGCATATCCTGATTCTCCAATACTGGTCTCTGCTGTAACTGTAGGCGGTTATAATATGGCTAAACAGATAATTCAGGAAGCTGATGCTATTATCTATTTTCCTTTGGATATGCCGTTTGTTTCTGAATCTTTTGTTAAACGTATTCAGCCGAGGATATTCATGCCGGTAGAAACTGAGTTGTGGCTAATTTTTTGCGGGCTATTCGTGAAAGAAATATTCCGGTAATGATGGTTAATGGCCGTATTTCAGAGAAATCAGTAAAAACGTATCGTTATTTATATGGCATTTGGGATGATATGCTGAATACAGTCAGCAGATTCTGCATGCAGTCAAGTATTGACGCTGATTATATCAGTCATTTAGGCGCAGATCCCAAAGATTTATGTTACAGGTAATACGAAGTTTGATCAGACTTATGCGGAAGTGACACCAGAGGACCTGGAAAACTATAAAAAAGAATTAGGAATTGAAAATGCTTATCCTGTAATTGTGGCAGGGTCTACACATCCTACTGAAGAAAAAGTTTTATTTGATGTGTTTAATGAAATTATTAAAAGCTATCCTGAGGCCCGTTTGGTTATCGCACCTCGCAAACCGGGACGTGCTGATGAAATCAGTAAACTGGCGAAACAGTATCATTGGGAAAGCGGATTTAGATCAAAACTCTTGGAAATCAAAGGTGCTCGGTCTAAATATCCTGTTTTACTGATAGATACTATTGGTGAATTAGGTCGTATTTATTCTGTTGGTGATGTGGTGTTTGTTGGTGGTTCTTTGATAAAACATGGCGGACATAACGTGCTGGAACCGGCGGCGCATGCCAAACCGATTTTAGTTGGGCCAAATATGCAGAATTTTAAAGATTCATATGCTTTATTGAGTAAGGTCGGTGCCTGCAAGATGATTAATAACAGTGCAGAGCTTACTAAAGAAGTTTTAGATATTGTTGGAAACGATGAACGACGTTTGCAAATGGGAGCAGCATCATTGCAGGTTATTAAAGAAAATCGCGGTGCTGCTGTACGCAGTATTGAATATCTGCAGGATCTGCTGACATTAACGACTGTTGACAGTAAGGTTGAAGCATCCTATCCTACAAATATCAGAAATCTGCATGATGAAGGCGGCGGGCGTCTGCGCCATGGAGATGCGGTGATTCAATATTTATACCAGCTGCACATGGTCCTAACACCCCATTTTTTGGTTGGATTTTATTGGGGATTTTAAGGATGTTTTCCTATGTATATGAATTTGGTGTTTGCTGTAAATTAGACTTTTATAAATCCGGATTATTGAAACAGAAAAAATTAGATTGCTGTGTCATTTCTATAGGGAATATTACTGTTGGTGGTACAGGAAAAACTCCTACCGCGCAAAAAGTTGCTGTTATTATTAAAAATATGGGTTATCGTGTCGTGATCCTGAATCGTGGTTATCGTTCGCACTGGGATCAGGAGATGGGCGTTGTCAGTGATGGTAAGAAGATTTTTATGACTGCCTATGAGCCGGTGATGAAGCTTATTTAATGGCGAAAACCTTACCGGGTGTGCCGGTAATTATTGGTAAAAACAGAGCCTTAACAGGTCAGTTTGCTGTGGATAAAATGAATGCTGAGGTTATCATCATGGACGATGGTTATCAGCATTGGCACTTATATCGTGATCTGGACGTAGTTTTAGTTGATACATTTAATATGTTCGGCAATGGCTGTCTTCTGCCGCGCGGGACCTTGCGCGAACCGTTGAGTCATTTGGACAGGGCGGGCTTGTTCCTGCTGACTAAAACAGATCAAAGTTCTCAGTTCAGCCGTCAGGAATTACGCGATACTTTGGATAAGTACAACGGAGATGCTCCTATTATTGAGAGTATCCATCATCCAAAAAATTTTGTGGAAATTGCTGACTGGTATAAAGGCATACATGAAAATGCGAAAGATCTTTCTGAGCTGCAGGGTAAAAAAGTTATGGTCTTTTCTGCGATCGGCAATCCTTCATCGTTTGAGCAGACTCTGCCTGCATCGGCATTGATATAATTGAAGCTATACGATATCCTGACCATCATGATTACGGAATGCTGGAAATGCAGTATATCAGTGAAAGAGCCATCAGCAAAGAAGTTGTAGCTATGGTAACAACTGGTAAGGACGCTGTTAAAATACCAACGGAATTCATTTATTTTAATAGAGAAATGCCGTTGTATATTTTAAATATGGATATAAAAATTACTGAAGGACGTGAAGTATTTGAGAAAACAATTCTGAACGCCATTCAGAAGGAGACGAACGAGTAATGAAAGTTTTGTGTGTGATACCTGCACGTTACGCTTCTACACGACTTCCGGGAAAGCCTTTGGCACTTATTGCAGGAAAGCCTATGATACAACATGTCTATATGAAAGCCTGTGAGGCCAAACTGCCTGATGATGTTATTGTGGCCACGGATAATGAGAAAGTTTTTGAAACGGTTCATGGTTTTGGTGGTAGAGCGATCATGACATCTCCGGATCATCCAGTGGTACTGACAGGTTAGCAGAGGTCGCTCTTAATTTTCCAGATGTAGATGTTATTGTCAATGTACAGGGCGATGAACCATGATACCGCCGGAGATTATTGATCGGCTGGCAAAAGCTTTCGAAGCTGAATCTGATTAAAAATGGCTACGATGAAAGTATTGATGCGGGAAGAAGATTATAATAATCCGGCGGCAGTTAAAGTTGTTACCGACAATAATGGTTATGCCCTTTATTTTTCGCGCAGCCTAATGCATATCCCCGTAATAAAACTGAACACTATAAGGTTTATAAGCATGTTGGTATTTATGCTTATAGACGTGATTTCCTTTTGCAATACGCTGCTTTGGCACCTACTGAATTGGAAAAAACAGAAAGTTTGGAGCAGTTGAGAGTTTTGGAAAACGGATATAAGATAAAAGTACTGGAAAGTGATTTTCAAGGTATTGGAGTAGATACTCCGGAAGATTTGGCAGCGGTAAATGAGCTGTTAAGTAAATAAGCGGTTTTATTCCAGAAGGAGGTCGGACATGAACATTGTAAAAGTTGGTGATTATGAAGTTGGACAGGGGCATCCGCTGCTATTGATGGCAGGACCCTGCGTTTTAGAGGGTTAGAGCACAGTTTGATGATCGGTAAGGAAGTTAAAAAAATTGCTGATAAAATTAGGCGTGCCTTATGTTTTCAAGGCATCCTATGACAAAGCCAATCGTTCTTCTTACAGCTCTTTCCGTGGACCGGGATTAGAAGAAGGGTTGAAGATTTTAGCACAGATTAAAAAAGATTTAGGTGTGCCTGTTGTCAGTGATATTCATGAAACTATTCAGGTGGAAAAAGCTGCTGAAGTTTTAGATATTCTGCAAATACCGGCGTTTCTTTGCCGTCAAACGGATTTGGTTTACGAAGCAGCAAAAACAGGACGTGTAGTTAATATTAAAAAAGGCCAGTTCCTCGCACCCTGGGACATGAAAAATGTACTGAAAAAAGCTGAGGAGGCAGGCAATCATAATATTATGCTGACTGAACGCGGTGCCAGCTTTGGTTACAATGCTTTGGTTACTGACATGCGCAGCTTGGCAATTATGCGTGAGCTGGGGTATCCGGTAGTGTGGATGCTACTCATAGCGTTCAGATTCCAGGAGGTCAGGGAACGACTTCCGGAGGTCAAAGCCAGTATGTGCCTCATATGGCCAGAGCTGCTGCGGCTGTAGGCATTGACGCTCTTTTTCTTGAGGTACATGATAATCCGGAAGAAGCGTTGTCTGATGGACCCAATATGGTTCGTTTGGACAAGTTAGAGAAACTTTTAACAGATGTTTTGGCTATTGATAAAATAGTACGCGGTTAAATCTTGTCAGTGAGAGGGAGTTGGAGCATGGAACAAATGTTAGAGCAGGCGCGCAATACTTTGCAAATGGAGGCTGACGCTATTTTAGAGCTCGTACCTCGCGTTGACGAGCATTTTTCAGCAGCAGTGGCTATGATTTTAGACTGTCCAGGACGAGTTGTCATCACTGGTATGGGTAAATCAGGTATCATTGGACGAAAAATGGCGGCTACGTTTGCCAGCACAGGTACACCATCGTTTTATCTCCATCCTGCCGAAGGTATTCACGGTGATTTGGGTATGGTAACCGAAAGCGATGTCGTGATCGCTCTGTCTAATAGCGGCGAAACGGGAGAGGTACTGCATATACTGCCATCCTTAAGGCGTATAGGGGCAAAATTGATTGCTATGGTTGGGAATGCTGAGTCTTCTTTAGCAAAAAATTCTGATATTACTTTAGATGTTGGTGTTTCGCAGGAAGCATGTCCGTTAGGGCTGGCTCCTACATCCAGTACTACTGCCGCATTAGCTTATGGTGATGCGCTTGCTTTGGCTTTGTTGTCCAAACGTAAATTTACTGCCAGCCAGTTTGCTGTTTTCCATCCTGGTGGTTCGTTGGGACGCAAGCTGCTCTTAACTGTTGAGGACATCATGCATAGTGGTGCTGATAATCCTGTTGTTAATGGTGCAACAACTGTTCAGGATGCTTTATTCGTAATTACTGATAAAGGGCTTGGCGCTGTTTCTGTAGTTGATGATAATGAAATTATGATTGGCGTTCTGACTGATGGAGATATTCGCCGTGGGCTGAGTAAGGGGATTGATTTTCTGCAGCGTCCTGTTACTGACTGATGACCAGGGCCCCTAAAACTATTACTAAAGATAAACTGGCGGCTCAGGCACTGCATCTGATGGAAAGCAACAGTCCTAAGCCTATTACAGTGCTGCCTGTTATTGACGAGGAGCGTCGTGTTATTGGATTATTGCATATGACTGACTTGGTACGTCAGGGTGTGGTATAATGAAAAACATAGAAAAAGTAGCTCAGATAATTAAATTGCTGGTGTTGGATGTCGATGGTGTTATGACAGACGGTTCGATTTATCTTGATGCTGAGCAGGAACTTTTCAAGAGCTTTAATGCTAAAGATGGTATGGGAATCAGCTGCGCTATAAGATGCGGACTGCAGGTTGCGATTATTACCGGTCGCTGCAGTCCAATTATTCGCAGAAGGGCCAGAGAATTAGGGATCGTCGAAGTTTGTGAAAATGTTAAAGAGAAAAGAAGTGCTTTAGCGGAGCTGCTGCAAAAATATAATTTGTCTTTAAATGAAACGGCTTATGTCGGCGATGACCTAAATGATTTGCCAGTGCTTACACAGGTTGGTCTGGCCTGTGCTCCGGCAGATGCTGTAGAAGAAGTAAAACAGGTATGTCATTTTGTAGCAGAAAAAAAAGGCGGCTGCGGAGCAGTGCGTCAAATTACAGAGTTTATTTTAAATGCTCGTGGTGACTGGGATAAAATTGTAAACAGTTATTTACAAGAGGGACAGGGAGACGCTCAATAATGTGGCTTTACTATTTACTGAAAACAATCAGTACCTTGGTATCATGGCTGCCTTATAAGCTGGTGGTGAACATTGGTATCGGCATAGGGCACCTTTATCATACAATTGCAAAAAAACAGAGGATCCGTGCAGAGGAAACTATCAAGGAAAGACTTGGTTATTCTGATGAAGAAGCTAAATGCACGATAAAGTCATTGTTTGTGAAATTAGGCATAACTTTTATGGAAATAATGTATATGCCAGCACTCAATAAAGATAATATTCGTGGTTTGGTTACTTTTGATCGTCCGGATGTGTTATGGGAAGCGTTGAATGAAGGTCATGGTGTAGTTATGCTGGCTTGCCATATGGATAATTGGGAATGGCTGGGTGCTGCTTTATCTTTGTATGGATTTCCTATAAGTGCAGTTGAAAAACCACAGCCTAATAGAGTCTACAGTGATTTTATGAACGAACTGCGCAAAAGCGTAGGTCAGGAAATATTTTCTCGTGGTACAAGTGAAATTCTTGGTTGTGCCAGAGCAATGAAAAAAAGGCCGCATGCTGGGCTTGATTGCAGATCAGGATGGCGGATATGACGGTATTTTTGTACCGTTTTTTGGAAAATGGCAGCATACACCCTTCTGGACCGGCATATTTTTTCCAGAAAAATTTAAAGCTCCTATTATACCTATTTTTATTGTACGTAAAGAAGGTTATTATGGGCATCAGGCAATCGTCAAAGATCCTATTTACTATGAAGATACCGGCGATAGGCAGTTGGATGACTATCGCGTTACATTAAAAATGACCAGAATTGTCGAAGAAGTTATCAGGGAATATCCTGATAACTGGTTATGGTTCCAGCATCGCTGGAATACGCCATACACACCTACAGGAAAGGAGCAGGAGCATGTTGAGAAATAAAGGCTTCCAGATGATCGTGGGTGCAATAGTTATAACAGGCGTCATTATTGCCTGGCTTATGCTCGGCGGTGAGGCTCCTTCCAACAATCCAGTTCAGAAAGAAAGCTCTGGGGCGAATGCTAAAGTAAGGAATAGTACTTTGGCCAGAGAAGTGGACGGTAAGAAGTCTGGGAATTTACTGTTGAAGAAGTTGAACAGATCAAAAGCAGCGGTGAGGCTGTTTTAAAAGGTGTTAAAGGTAAAATTTACCGTGAAGACGGCAGTGTTTTAGAGGTTGTGGCCGGCGGCGGTAAAGTAAAAAATGAGGCAAAGGATTTTGAACTGAATGATAAAGTGGTAGCAGTTCTATCCAGTGGCGGTAAGCTGACTGCCGAAAGCATACGTTGGCAGCAGACTGAAGATGTTATTACAGCTTCGGGGAATGTAAGGCTGCTTAAAGATGATACCTTGGCGACAGGAGACAAAGCTGTTACCAGTAGTGCATTTGAAAGACTGAAATTAGAAGGGCATGCGGAAGTTCAGAGAGGCGGCGATTATAATGAATAAACTGAAAATGACTATCGTTATGATGATAGGGATATTTTTTATGGTGGGCATGCTTGGGACTGCTTGCGCTCAAGGCTCGAATTTCAGTGTGAAGGCTGATACTATTGAATATGATATGCAGTCTGGGGACGGTATGGCCAAGGGAAATGTAGTATTGAAACAAGATGGCGGTACTGCAACTGCTGCTAATGCTGAATTTAACAGCAAAACAAAATCCGGCAGGCTGACTGGCGGTGTTGTTGCTGATCGTGATGACTCGCATGTTGTTTGTTATACATTTGTAATGCATAATGAAGATTATTCTTCGGCGATAGGTGATGCTCGTCTGACTAAAGGTGATAAAACTTTAGCATCTGAACGTGTTGATTATTATAAAAATCGTGAATATGCTGAGACTGTTGGTAGTTGGGCACGTTTGTCCATGGCTGATGGAAGCATTCTGGATGCAGTGAAAATTACTTATGATGGAAAGTTGGTGTGGCAAATGCGACCGGTGGTGTAGCTATTTCCAGCCCGCCTCGTGATTTGACAGCTTCTGCAGATACCGCTGTTTATGAAACAAATAATAGCGGTTATATAGAACTGATTGGTAACGCAAAAGCGACACAGGATGGGAATACAGTAGAAGGAAATCGTCTGCGTCTGAACAATACCTCTAATAAGGCAGAAGCCAGTGGAAATGTAAAAATTATTTATGTTCCTAAGCCTGTGGAGAAGAAAAGAAAATGTAACTGCAGATGAAAATGCGGCATTACAATGGCCAAAAGCACCTGTGGAGTCGCCTAGTGATTATAGAAACGAAAG
>ENA-OQCX01001460-OQCX01001460.1-human-gut-metagenome-genome-assembly--contig:-NODE-1460-length-10717-cov-1.484703_pt1 | contig 10717 bp, 12 predicted proteins | sample MGYA00242762_ERZ504587 | MGnify/ENA primary metagenome ERZ504587 (study PRJEB26092, sample SAMD00036337) | human gut metagenome | host: Homo sapiens | study: EMG produced TPA metagenomics assembly of...
AAATCACCTTACGCGAACAGACGAATTATCCGTTTGAGGAAATGACACGTTTTACGGTTGGAACGTCCGAAAACGTATCTTTCCCCTTCTATCTCCGCATCCCGTCCTGGTGTAAAAATGCTTCTGTCTTGATCAACGGAAAAAAACAGCAAACAAAGCTTGCTCCCGGAACATACGCTTGTATAGAACGGGAATGGAAAGATGGCGATGAGGTAGTCCTGAACCTTCCGATGGAATATGCCGTTCGTCAGTGGCAGGTAAATAAGAACAGTGTCAGTGTCGATTACGGTCCGCTAACCCTGTGCTTGAAAATAGAGGAAGAATACAAGCAAATGCCCAGCACCGAGACTGCTGTTGGGATTCCAAATGGCAGGAAGGAGCGGATGCCTCCGCATGGCCGACATTCGAGATTCTGCCTGCAAGCCCGTGGAATTATGCCTTGAGAGTCCAGTCACCTATCACGTTGCAACGCAGAAACTGGCCGTCGGACAACAATCCTTTCACTCTCTCTTCCGTCCCGATGGAATTTAAGGCTCAGGGACGTTTGGTGCCGGAGTGGAAAATTGACGAATACGGATTATGCGGAGTCCTTCCATACGAAAACGCCCGCAAGTCCGACTGCTGGATGAAATCACCTTGGTCCCTATGGGAGCGGCAAGGTTGAGGATTTCTGCTTTCCCAGTGGCAGAGCGGTGAGAATTAAAAAATAATGATCGGTCTCTATTTTTAATTCTCAATTTTTAAGTGCTTCATATATTCTGATGGAGTCTTCCCGTACTGCTTCTGGAAGCAGGTGGAGAAGTAGGCAGGTGACGAAAAGCCGACTTGGAAAGCGATCTCGCTGATGCGGTTCTCTCCGTTCTGCATCAGCAGGATCGCCTTCTTTAAGCGGGCAATGCGGATGAAGTCGTTAGGAGAAAGGCCGGACAGGCCTTAACTTTGCGGTAGAGGCTGGAAGTGCTCATTCCCATCGTATCGGCAAGCATCTCAACGGAGAGTGCTTCATTGCTGAGGTGCTCTTCCAAATAATCGTTCAGTTTGCGAAGGAAAATATCATCCACCTGCGAAACGGCGAGAGAGGCTACCGGGGCGAACGGCTTCTCCAAATAGGTTTTGTTCAGTAGCTCACGGCTTTTCAAAAGGTTGCCCACCTGGCCGTCAGCAGTTCGATGGAGAACGGTTTCTCCATATAGCATCGGCTCCAGAGTTCAGTCCTTTCAGGCGTGATTGCAGGTTGTGTTGTGCTGTCAACAGGATAAACGGGATATGGCTGACATTGACATCGTTTTTCATTTCGTTGCAAAGTTCGAAGCCGTCCATGATCGGCATCATGACATCGCTGATGATTTAGGTTGACCGTGTTTTTACGGACCAGATCGAGAGCTACTTTCCCGTTTTCCGCTTCTAGCACTTGATATGTTTCCGCCAGTTCGCGGGCGATGAAATGGCGCATATCATTTTGATCTTCGACAATTAGGATAACCGATTTGCCAGTTTCGGCCAATGTGACTATTTCCGCTTTCTCTTTTCCAGCAGTGGTCTGGAAACTGTCTTCCTGCTGTTCTGGGAGCATCAGGACAAACTGGTTCAAGCCGTCCGGCGTTTGTCGATAGAACAGTCTGCCGCGGTGGAATTCAGTCAAAGAGTGGGCCAACGACAAACCGATACCGCTTCCTTGCTGGTTTTCTGTCTCTTTGAGACGGTAGAACGGATTGAATATATTTTCGGTTTTCACTGTCGGGTATCAGATGCCCGTCGTTGGTGACGAGCAGGGTGAACATGCGCTCTTCACCCGAAGGAGGGAGTAATTCGAGCGATATCCGGCTGTCCGAGTACTTCAGTGCATTGCTGACCAGGTTGCTGACGATTTTTGAGAATGCTTCCCGGTCCAGACAGGCCTCGAAAGGTAGATCCGGCAGCTTGACTGTGAAATTCTTGTTTCCCTGTTCGAAAGCCGGACGGAACGGATGCAGGATCGTTTCCAGCCAGAGGACGACATCGGTCTTGACATAGTTCAGTTTGAACCCGCGGCTTTCCGTCTTGCGGAAGTCCAATAGTTGGTTACTGAGTCTAACAGCCGCCCAGTGTTTTTCTCGATGATCCGTAGGTTCTCCTGTGTGGCGGGCGTTCCATCCCCTGAACGAAGGATTTTTTCCAGCGGGGCTTTTATCAGGGTAAGAGGTGTCCGTATTTCATGCGTGATAAAGGTAAAGAACTGTATTTTTGCATTATAAAGTTCTTTTTCCTTCTTACTTTCGAATATTTCACGGTTGATGCGGTGTTTTTCTTCCAGTTTGGCTTTTTTATAGTTATACCAGAGTACGATCAGCAGGCATAAGATCGTGAAATAAATGAGTAATGCCCATCCGGTAGCCCAGAATGGCGGTGTCACCGTGATCCGAAGAGTCGTCTCGTTATCTTGCCAAACCCCGCTGCTATTGGTCGATTTTACCCGGAAAACATAGTCGCCGGGTGACAGGTTGGCAAAGGTCACGTCTTTATTCTGCTTCATATAGATCCAGTCTTTGTCACTCCCTTCCAAACGGTAGGCATACTGGATCGCGTCCGGAGATGTATAGCTCAATGCCACATACGAAAGGGTAAAAGTGGAGCGGTTATGCGGAAGTTTCAATTCTCCGTTTTTCATAATCTGGTTGACATTATATTTAGGGGCACCGATGCGGTCGTCCTGCACATCTATGCGAGTGATACATACCGACGGTGAATAAACATCCTCTTTGAAATCGCGCGGATTAAAGGCGATCATTCCGTTTATCGTTCCCATATACATGGTCCCATCCGGCATCTTGTAGGCAGAACAATAGTTGAATTGTGTTTCGGGCAGGCCATCCGTGTACGAGAAAGTCTTCATCACATATGTTTCCGGGTTAAAACGAACCAGCGTTGGCCGTTGCAATCCAGAAAAGATGTTCGTCGTCTTCTAAATACGGTGTACGATATTGACTGGGCAGTCCGTTTTCAACCGTGATGCGGTTGAATGAATCCGATATCTCGTTGTAGAGGGAGAAACCATAGGTCGTTGCCACCCAAATCCGTTTTTCGAATCTTCGAATATGGATGTCACGTTGTTGTCGCCGATGGTCTGTGACCGCTCGCGGTTGGATGTATAGTGCGCTAACTTCTTGTTGGTTTTAGAATAGCGATAAGCGCCGGAGGTGGTCGCAACCCAAATATCCCCTTTGCTGTCTTTGTAGATTTGACGTACCATCGACTTAATCTCTGTTTTCCAGGGGGTGAAACATTCTTCTTTTTTATGGAAGAGGACAAGCCCTTCAGAGGTCCCGATCAGGATTTCGTCTTCGGAGAGTTTGCAAAAGCAGAGTATAAAGTCTGCCGGTAGCAAGTTATTGGTATTGCTTTGGGTATATCGTTTGATGATTTTCCCGGAAGGAATGTCCAGCAGGTCGATTCCGGTGTTGAATGTTCCTACCCACAACCGGTTGCCGTCAGCAAGTAGGCCGTGGATATTGGTTGCCGAAAGTGGGTGGACTGGTTGGTACGGGAGAAGTTCGTGATCTTGCCGGTAGCCAGACTATAGCGATTGATCCCGTTATCTTCCGTTCCTAACCAGAGGTTGCCGTACTGGTCCGGACAGATTTCACGAACTGCATTTCCCGGCATTCCCGGATGGGTTTTTCCTCCGATAAAATATTTAAACGGGACATATTCTTTGGGCAGATAGTTGATCCCTCCGAAAAAGGTGGTAATCCATATTCCTCCTTCACGGTCTTTTGTGATCGAATAGACCGCATTGTCGGAGATCGTATATTCGTTTGTCAACGATTTTTGCAGGTGCGTGATGCTCAGGTCTGTCATATTCAAGATATAGATACCGGATTCGGATGCGACCCAGTAGGTATTCTCGCTACACTGCTTGATGTCGCGAACCTGTATATCTGGGATGACTGTTTCCGTTTTCCGGCTGTGCCGGTCGTAAAACTTGAGTCCTGCCCGGTCTGTTCCGACCAGTATTCCCCTGTCCGGCACGAGGCAAAGCTTGGTGAGGCTGATCGGATTTCCTTTTTCCTTTTCTGTCAGTACGGGGATACGGATGAACTTGTCTGCCTCCGGTTTGTAAAAAAACAGGTCGTTGCGTCCGGCGAGGACCGGTTCGTCCTCTTCGTTCATCGTGATGTCTATCAGGCTTATCTGCTCTCCTTCTGGATAGAAATGCGGACTACTTTTGCCCGAAAGCATAACGGGCAATCCTGTTGTAGCTCATCAGCCACAAATTCCCTTTTTTATCTTCCCTGATTTGCTGGAAATATTCCGGGGTGTTGTTACTGTCTGAAAAAGTCAGGGGATGAAATGCATCTGTTTGATAGTCGTAATAACAGGTATGGGAGTAGGTGCAGACCCATATCCTACCGGTCGAATCTTCGAAAAGGCTGATGATTCTGTCGTTCGGCAGACTTTCCGGCTCGTACGAGTTGTAGCGGTATATCCGGAACTGATGTCCGTCGAAACGGTTCAATCCGTCGTCCGTCCCGAACCACATGAATCCTTTTTTATCCTGTAGGGCACAATAAACCGTGTTATGCGACAATCCTTGTTTGTTGGTATAATGACGGAAATACAAATCTGTGCCTTGCCGGAGTTGGGAAGGAGTAGCAAAAGCAAACCTGTTATGGTAGTCAGGAAAAGTCTCATACAAAGTCGTCGTTCATCTTTTGTGTGCTGCAAAAGTAAGCAAAAAACGCTATTTAAGAGGCGTTTGTGCGATATTTGATTGATATTTGAAAGCTTCTGATTGATCCTTGAAAGAGGTTTTGACGGCCCGGAAATATCTTTGTACCAAAATTTCAGACAAAGGAAATTTAAGCTCTTATGAATGTTGTGTTTTATTAATATATATAAGGAATAATGAAGAGAACCTCTCTGATGCTATTGGTTTGCTGCTTTTGGATACTGAACGTATCCTGCGGTTCGGGCAATTTGTTTCAGCCAGATAAGAAGAATGCCTTGCGTGCTCCTTCTTATCCACTGATAACGATTGATCCTTACACCAGCATCTGGTCGTTTACGGACCGGCTGGATGAGGATGTGACTCGTCATTGGACAGGGAAGGAACAGGGACTGTTAGGTGTCATTGAAGTTGATGGGGTTCTGTATCGTTTTATGGGAAAAGAAGCACCGGAGAAGGAAACTCCGGTGCGTTTTGAAAAGGCTGCGGTTCAACAGTCGGTGAATGTTCTTCCGACACAAACTTATTATACATTCAAATGTGGTCCGGTTTGTTTGGATCTAGTTTTTACGTCTCCTCTTTTGTTAGAAGACTTGGATCGTATGTCCACACCTGTTAACTACATATCCTGGCAGTTCGTGCTATGGATGAAAAGGCACATGAAACCCGCCTGACGATAGAAGCTTCTCCTTCTTTGGCCGTTCATTCGAACGATCAGGCCGTAACAGTAGCATTTGAAGAGGAAAATGGCATTTCGTATCTAAAAGTAGGAACCGTCGAACAGTCTGTACTGGCCCGTAAAGGAGATGATGTCCGTATCGATTGGGGATATTTCTACCTGGCAGCCAGACAGAAAAACAAATGGAGATGGATGTGAGCGACCGGCAACAACTTGTTTACAGTTGCGATATGGGAATGGTGTCCGATTCCCCCCAGTCCGGTTATCTGATGGTTGGGTATGATGATTTGTATTCGATCCAGTATTTCAAGGATAATCGTATGGGGTATTGGAAGCATAACGGTAAGAAAAATATCCGGCAGGCATTTGAAGAATCAGCGAAGGAATATCGTTCGGTTATGGAGCGCTGCCGTCATTTCGACACTCGTCTGATGGAAGACGCGGAAAAAGCCGGTGGAAAAGAATATGCAGAACTTTGTGCCATGCTTACCGCCAGGCGGTGGCGGCCCACAAACTTATAGAAGATAAAGACGGGAATCTGTTGTTTCTTTCCAAGGAGAATTTTAGCAATGGTTCGATCGGTACGGTTGATGTGACGTATCCGTCTGCCCCCTTGTTTTTACTTTATAATCCGGAATTATTGAAAGGAATGCTGAATCCGATTTTCCATTACAGCGAAAGCGGACGATGGAACAAGCCTTTTGCCGCCCATGATGTCGGAACCTATCCTCATGCCAACGGGCAGACGTATCCTTTCGATATGCCGGTCGAAGAATGTGGGAATATGTTGATTCTGACAACTGCCATCGCTCTGCGCGAAGGTAATGCGGATTATGCTCGTGAACATTGGAAGACGTTGGGTGTTTGGGCTAATTATTTGCTGAAAGAGGGACTTGATCCGGAAAATCAGTTGTGTACGGATGATTTTGCCGGACATCTGGCCCATAATGCAAACCTTTCGATAAAGGCGATCATAGGGATTGCCGGATATGGAAGTTGGCCGAGATGTTGGGAGATAAGGAACAGGCTGTCAGGTATGTTTCAGCCGCTCGCGAGATGGCAGAGAAATGGGAGCGGATGGCTGATGATGGAGATCATTACCGGCTGACATTCGACCGGGAAAATACTTGGAGCCAGAAGTATAATCTGGTTTGGGATAGAGTTTTGGGCTTGCATATCTTTCCGGACAGGATCGCCCGGAAGGAGGTCGCTTTCTATTTGAGTCGGCAACAGCGTTCGGCCTTCCGCTTGACAGCCGCAAGACCTATACCAAGATTGATTGGATTTTATGGACAGCGTGCTTGGCAGATACGCAGGAGGATTTCTCCCGTTTGTTATCGCCCGCCTATAAATATGTGAATGAAACCGAACCTCGCGTACCCCTGACCGACTGGTATGAGGCTACCGATGGCCGGTCCATCAACATGCGTGCCCGTTCGGTAGTGGGGGCTTTTTTATGAAGATGCTGGAAAAGCAGATGTATAAACCTCTTTTCGTCCTGAGTCGGCGGAAGAACCAGTGGTGGAAGCCAAGAGCACTTATCGGAATCCGGTGATCGATTACAGCTTGCCTGATCCGACCATCATCAAAGCGGATGATGGCTATTTCTACTTGTATGCAACCGAAGATATCCGCAATACGCCGATCCATCGTTCACGCAACTTGGTGGACTGGGAGGAGATCGGAACGGCTTTCACGGAAGAAACACGTCCGACCTTCGAGCCGAAAGGAGGCTTATGGGCACCGGATATCAATTATGTTGACGGGCAATATGTATTGTATTATTCCATGTCCATCTGGGGAGGTGAGTGGACCTGTGGGATCGGAGTTGCTACATCCGACAAACCGGAAGGGCCGTTCATTGACAAGGGACCGTTGTTCCGAAGCAAGACAATTCAAGTTCAAAATTCTATAGACCAATTTTTCATGGAGGATAACGGGAAAAAATACCTGTTTTGGGGTAGTTTCCGCGGTATCTATGGGATAGAGCTGTCGGGAGACGGCCTATCTGTTCGGGACGGAGCCAAAAAGAAACAGGTTGCCGGAACCGCCTACGAAGGTACTTACATCCATAAAAGGGGCGATTATTATTATTTGTTTGCCTCGATAGGGAGTTGTTGTGAGGGATTGAAGAGTACCTATACTACAGTTGTAGGCCGTTCTGACAGCCTGTTCGGCCCGTACACCGACAAACAGGGACGACCGATGATGGAAAATCATCACGAAGTTCTGATTCATGGAAATGATGCTTTTGTCGGTACAGGGCATAACTCGGAAATCGTTACGGACGACCGTGGGAACGACTGGGTTCTCTATCATGCCGTGAGCCGTGAACATCCTACCGGACGAGTCCTGATGTTGGATCGGATCCGTTGGAGAGATGGCTGGCCGGAAGTTGAAGGGGCAAGTCCTTCTTTGGAAGCGGAAGCACCGGAGTTTATTAATTGAAAATTATAATCATTTACAAATCATAAATCATAAATCATGAAAAAGACCTTATTTGTATGTTGTGCTTTGGCACTGACATTGGGTGCACAGGCTCAATGGAAACCGGTAGGAGATAAGATCAAGACACCGTGGGCGGAAACAGGTGAATCCGGCCAATGTCCTTCCCGAATATCCCCGTCCTCAGTTGGAACGTGGCGATTGGCAAAATCTGAACGGTGAATGGGAATATGCCATCAAACCGGTTGGCGATGTAGAGCCGGCAACATTCGATGGTAAGATTTTGGTCCCTTTTGCTGTCGAATCCTCTCTTTCTGGCGTACAGAAAGAAGTTGGCGAAAACAGCGAATTATGGTATAAACGTACTTTTTCCGTTCCTTCAGCCTGGAAAAAATAAGGACATCATGTTAAATTTCGGTGCGGTGGATTGGAAAGCGGACGTGTTTGTAAACGACATCCTGATCGGTTCTCATAAAGGCGGTTTCACTCCGTTCTCTTTTAACATCACTCCATATCTGACAGGAAGGAATAATCAGAAGCTGGTTGTCCGTGTATGGGATCCGAGTGATAAGGGATATCAACGCGCGGTAAACAAACTTCCCGTCCGGAAGGCATTTGGTACACACCAGTAACCGGTATCTGGCAGACAGTATGGTTGGAACCGGTAGCTGCTGCCCATGTGACTTCGGTAAAGTCTATTTCCAATATTGACAATAATACGTTGAATGTGACGGTCGGAACTTCCTGCGACTGCAATTCCGGTATCGTAACCGTGAAATTGTTGGACAAAGGCCAGGTTGTGGCTTCCGCAAAAGGCGTTCAAGGAAAGGAATTGCGTTTGTTCGTACAAAACCCGACACTTTGGAGCCCGTCCAATCCTTATTTGTATGATATGACGGTTTCTTTGTCGAAAGATGGAAAGGTGCTGGATGAAGTAAAATCATATACGGCTTTCCGTAAGATTTCTTCCAAACGCGATGCTGCCGGCATTATGCGCATGCAGTTGAATAATCAGGATTTATTCCAGTTTGGCCCGCTGGACCAGATGGTGGCCTGACGGACTTTATACGGCTCCGACTGATGAAGCTTTGTTGTTCGACATCAAGAAAACGAAAGACTGGGGCTTCAATATGATCCGTAAGCACGTGAAAGTGGAACCGGCACGCTGGTATTATCATTGCGATAAGGAAGGTATCTTGGTATGGCAGGATATGCCGAGCGGCGATCATGGCTCTTATATTTGGGATCACCATGTATATAACGGTGGAAAAGACAATAAACGTACACCTGAGTCCAAGGCAAACTATTACCGTGAATGGAAAGAGATCATGGATCTCTGCGTTTCCAATCCTTCCGTAGTCGTTTGGGTTCCTTTCAACGAAGCATGGGGACAGTTTGAAACGGAAAAAGCGGCTGAATGGACAAAGACTTACGATCCTTCCCGTCTGGTGAACCCGGCAAGCGGCGGTAATCATCGTCCTTGTGGTGATATCTTGGATCTGCATAACTATCCGGCTCCTGATATGTTCCTGTTCGACCCGAAACGAGTGAATGTGTTAGGTGAATACGGTGGAATCGGCCTTCCGGTAGAAAACCATTTGTGGTGGAACAAACGCAACTGGGGGTATGTACAATTCAAGAACAGCGACGAAGTGACGGCTGAATATGTGAAATATGCCAATATTCTGAAAGATTATGTGAAACGCGGTTTCTCTGCTGCCGTCTACACACAGACAACCGATGTGGAAGGTGAAGTAAACGGTTTGATGACTTACGACCGTAAAGTGATCAAGATCGACGAAACTGCTGTAAAGAAAGCCAATCAGTCGGTTATTAACGAATTAAAGTAAAAGCATGAAACGGATTAGCATAGCTTTTTTATCTCTTTTTCTGTGTGTGGCCTCTGTCTGGTCCATGCCGCGTCCCGAATATCCCCGTCCGCAGTTCGAGCGGGCGGTTGGGTCAACCTGAATGGGGAATGGACCTGCTCGTTTGATTTCGGCGGTTCAGGAATGGAACGCGAGTTCTATAAATCGAAAGGTTTTGACAAGAAGATCACTGTTCCCTTCTGCCCGGAAAGTAAATTGTCCGGTATCGGATATACGGACTTTATCAATCATTTCTGGTATCAGCGTCCGATCACGATCCCGCAGGAATGGAACGGAAAGAACATTCTGCTTAATTTCGGTGCGGTCTACTATAAATCGGAAGTCTATATCGACGGTGTTTTGGCTAACCGCCATTTCGGTGGGACTTCCTCGTTTGCCGTGGATATTACTTCTCTGGTAAAGCCAGGCCAGACACATAGTCTGGTTGTTTATGTGGAGAGCGACGTCCGTGGGGCCAAACAAGCAGCCGGCAAACAGAATCTGCAATACGCTTCTTATGGCTGCAACTACACCCGTACGACCGGTATCTGGCAGACGGTCTGGATGGAAGCGGTCCATCCGGAAGGATTGCAATCGGTTCAGCTTCTGACGGATATCGACCAGCAGCAATTGGTGGTCCGTCCCCGTTTCTATAAGGAAGCAGGTGGAAAATTGCAGGTGACATTGAAAGACAACGGCAAGGTGGTTGCTAGCCGGACGGTTTCGGCAAGTTCTCTGTCTTCTGTGGTTCTTCCAGTCAAGAAAATGAAGACCTGGAGTCCGGAAAGTCCTTTCCTCTACGATTTGGAGTACAAAGTATTGGATAAGAATGGAAATATAATTGATGAGGTCAATGGTTATGCCGGTATGCGCAAGGTGCATATCGAAGGCAATAAGATTTATCTGAACAATAAGCCTTACTACCAGCGCCTGGTGCTTGACCAGGGTTTCTATCCCGACGGCATCTGGACGGCTCCGAGTGACGAGGCGTTGAAACGGGATATCGAACTCTACTATGGA
>ENA-OQCX01001462-OQCX01001462.1-human-gut-metagenome-genome-assembly--contig:-NODE-1462-length-10715-cov-2.515206_pt1 | contig 10715 bp, 15 predicted proteins | sample MGYA00242762_ERZ504587 | MGnify/ENA primary metagenome ERZ504587 (study PRJEB26092, sample SAMD00036337) | human gut metagenome | host: Homo sapiens | study: EMG produced TPA metagenomics assembly of...
TGGTGGGTGGGGGAGTTGTGGGTGGTTAGTGTAGTGGATAAGAGGAAATGGCAAAAAAACGACCACGGCGTGGTGATTTTGTTTCCTCTTGAAAAACATGAAAAAAAATTTGATTTAGGGCTTGCAATTCTTGGAATAGAATGTTATTATACTGGTTGTACGCGCTGAGGCGTGTATGAACTGCAGATTCAAGCCTATATTACGGAAAAGGAGGATTTCCAGTGAAAGTAAGATCATCTGTAAAGCCGATCTGCGAGAAATGCAAGATCATCAAAAGAAAAGGATCTATCAGAGTAATCTGTGAAAATCCAAAACACAAACAGCGTCAGGGTTGATTGACTGATTTGTGAAACGTGCGGCTGCAGTTTGATACACCCGGAAGGGTTGTTCGGACTGTTTTAATATTTTATTAAAGAAGCATGTATTGCCTAATACCGAGAGGCAACAAAATTTCGGAAAGGTCGCTTTTCGCCAAAGGCGGCTGGGTGTTTTACCGAGGCACCCCAATTAGGAAACTAGAAAAATCGAGAGTTTTTTGAAGATGTACCCTATTTCACCTTGCGAGATTGCAAGTGGTACGGTTCAGACGACTTTCAAAAAGAAAATGGAGGAAACAGTACATGGCTCGTATAGCTGGTGTAGATTTACCAAGAGACAAACGTATCGAAATCGGCCTTACCTATATCTATGGTATCGGCAGAACAAGTGCAGACAAGATTCTTGCACAGGCAGGAGTAAATCCTGACATCCGTGTCAGAGATCTGACAGACGATGATGTAAAGAAAATCAGTGCTGTTATTGATGAAACAATGACAGTTGAAGGTGATCTTCGTCGTGAAATCGCTATGAATATCAAGAGACTGCAGGAAATCGGATGCTACCGTGGTATCCGTCATCGTAAAGGACTTCCGGTTCGTGGCCAGAAGACCAAAACAAACGCTAGAACTCGCAAGTCCTAAGAGAAACTGTTGCTAATAAGAAGAAATAATTCGTAACAAATAATTGATTATATATAGGAAAGTGTAGGTTAGTTTTAAAATGGCAAAGACAACCAGAAAAGCGACTACTAAACGTCGTGTTAAGAAAAACGTTGAACACGGACAGGCACATATCCATCATCCTTTAACAATACAATTGTTACTCTGACTGACAACGAAGGAAACGCTCTTTCATGGGCAAGTGCCGGCGGTCTGGGATTTAGAGGTTCAAGAAAATCTACCCCTTATGCAGCACAGATGGCAGCAGAGACTGCAACAAAAGCTGCTCTGATTCATGGATTAAAAACTGTTGATGTTATGGTTAAAGGACCAGGATCAGGACGTGAAGCTGCAATTCGTGCACTTCAGGCTTGCGGCCTTGAAGTAACAAGTATCCGTGACGTAACACCGGTTCCGCACAACGGATGCCGTCCACCAAAACGTAGAAGAGTCTAATTTAGGAGGTAGCTTGAAATGGCAGTAAATAGAGTTCCTGTTCTGAAAAGATGCAGATCCCTTGGCCTGGATCCGATTTATTTAGGAATTGATAAAAAATCCACAAGACAGTTAAAACGTGCAAACAGAAAAATGTCTGAGTACGGTTTACAGTTAAGAGAAAAACAGAAAGCAAAATTCATCTACGGAGTTCTGGAAAAACCTTTCCACAACTACTACAACAAAGCTGACAGAATGCCGGGACAGACTGGTGAAAACCTTATGGTCCTTCTTGAGAGCAGACTTGACAACGTAGTATTCCGTATGGGATTTGCAAGAACAAGACGTGAAGCTCGTCAGATCGTTGACCACAAACACGTACTTGTAAACGGAAAATGTGTAAACATTCCGTCTTACCTTGTAAAAGCTGGTGACACAGTTGAAATCAAAGAAAAATGCAAAGGTTCTGAGAGATACAAAGGAATTCTGGAAGTAACAGGTGGAAGACTTGTTCCGGAATGGATCGATGTTAATCAGGAAGCTTTAAGCGGAACTGTAAAAGAACTTCCAAGAAGAGAAGCAATTGATGTTCCGGTAAACGAAATGCTTATCGTCGAGCTGTATTCTAAATAATAATTAGAACACGAGTAACTGTGGGGAGTTTTCTTCACAGTTACAGCATTCGTTAATACCCTCAAATGTTGAATACCCAGAAGGAGGGAACCATATAGTGTTTGATTTTAATAAACCAAAAATCGAAATTACGGAAATTTCCGAAGATAAAAAGTTTGGCAGATTCGTAGTAGAGCCTCTGGAAAGAGGATATGGTACTACACTTGGTAATTCTCTCAGAAGAATTATGCTGTCCTCCTCCCGGGAGCAGCAGTAAGCCAGGTTAAGATCGATGGAGTTCTTCATGAATTCAGCTCTATTCCGGGCGTAAAAGAAGACGTTTCAGAGATCATCATGAATCTGAAAAGCCTTGCTATCAAAAATACCAGCACAGACAATGAGCCAAAGACCGCATATATCGAGTGTGAGGGATCTGGTGTTGTAACAGCAGCTGACATCCAGGCAGATCAGGATATCGAAATCATGAATCCAGATCAGATCATTGCTACTCTTAACGGAGGCAAGGACTGCAGACTGGCTATGGAGCTTACAATTACCCGTGGCCGTGGTTACATCGGTGCTGATAAAGCCAAAACTGACGACATGCCGATCGGCGTAATTGCAGTTGATGCAATCTACACACCGGTTGACCGTGTAAACATGGTTGTAGAGAACACCCGTGTTGGTCAGGTTACTGATTTCGATAAACTTACATTGGATGTATATACCAATGGAACACTGGATCCGGATGAGGCTGTCAGCCTCGCTGCGAAGGTACTGAGTGAACATCTGAGCCTGTTCATTGATCTTTCTGAGAATGCAAAGACTGCAGAAGTCATGATCGAGAAAGAAGACAATGAGAAAGAAAAGGTTCTGGAGATGAGCATTGATGAGCTCGAACTTTCCGTTCGTTCTTATAACTGCCTGAAGAGAGCCGGAATCAACACAGTTGAAGAACTTTGCAACAGAACTTCTGATGATATGATGAAGGTTCGTAACCTTGGTCGTAAGTCATTAGAAGAAGTACTTGCTAAACTGAAAGAACTGGGCTTACAGCTTCAGCCAACTGAAGAATAAGCACTTCTTAATAATTTGAGCGGGGATGCCTAAGCATTCATGCAGTAAGACCGAACTAGCATGTATGGATGTCCCGCAGATGGAGGAAAATAACATGGCAAAATATAGAAAATTAAGCAGAACTTCTGATCAGAGAAAAGCTCTGTTAAGAAACCAGGTAACAAACCTTCTGTACAACGGAAAAATCGTTACCACTGAAGCTAAAGCTAAAGAGATCCGCAAGATCGCTGAAAGCCTTATCGCTATGGCAGTTCGCGAGAAAGACAACTTCGAGACAGTTACTGTAACTGCAAAAGTTGCTCGTAAAGATGCTGACGGTAAGAGAGTAAAAGAAGTTGTAGACGGAAAGAAAGTAACCGTATATGACGAAGTACAGAAAGAAATTACCAAAGATGCTCCATCCAGACTGCACGCTCGTCGTCAGATGGCTAAAGTATTCTACCCGGTAAAAGAAGTTCCGACCAAAGCTGCTGGAAAGAAGAAAAACACAAAAGACATCGACATGACCAAGAAGATGTTCGAAGAGATCGCACCGAAATATGCAGATCGTAACGGTGGTTACACAAGAATCGTTAAGATCGGACCGCGTAAAGGTGACGCAGCAATGGAAGTTCTGATCGAGTTAGTATAATTTGACAGAAATCAGGAGAAGATATTCATAGCAGGATATCTTCTCTTTTTTATCAAAAGGAATAGATGTCCTTTTTCTATGAAAATGTGACAGGAAATGTACAGGAATTTTAAATTTGCTATGAGAAAACGTCATATTTTGCAAGAACGTCATATTTAACAGCAAAAACGTCAAAAAAATTAGGGGGGGGGGTAAAAGTGAATTCAGAAATATGATATAATTGGCGTATGCAAAGAGAAATATTTTAGAAAGAGAGAATTTAATGAAACCAATTACAATTGCTATTTGTGATGGGAATTCCAGGGATGCAGGAGTTCTTGAAGAATATGTACGAAAGTTACTTCCAGATGCTGAAATCACAAAACTTACAAAAAGTCACCAGCTGCTCAATCGTATGACCGAGAATCCAAATCAGTTTCAGCTTATTTTCATGGAGATTGAGTTTGAAGAGGAAAATGGAATATGGGTTGCACAGGAAATACGGAAAGTCAACAAAAAAGCTGGAATCATATTTATGACAAAGAGTGAGAAATATTACAGACAGGCATTTGAGGTGTTTGCACTTCAGTATCTTCTTAAACCACTGACGTATGAAAAAATTGAAAAAATTTTTTATTTTCTGGATAGCAATGTGCAGAGATACAGTGATAGATCTATGGAAGAGAGAAGTGTCTGTTTTCGCTATCGTTCCCGGTTTTATACGATCAGACACAGTGAGATCCAGTATATTTCAAGCAGTCTTCACACAGTAAATTTTCATATGGAAGATGGAGGAATTATCCATTGCAGAGGAAAACTCTGTGATTTTGAGGATCAGCTGAAAGGCAGTTCTTTTCTTCGCTGTCACCAGAGCTTTTTTGTCAATATGAACAAGACAATGGGAATGAAGGCTGATGGCTTTATTATGAGAGACATTGTAGTGCCTGTTTCCAGAACATATATGAAGGAAGCGCAAAAACAATATCGTAATTATCTGAACGAAAAAGAATTTTTTACCAAATAAATCAGATACAGGTGTCTGCCTTTTTTTTGCTAACTTTTCGAAGACAGTTGCTAAATCAGGAAAATTGTCGTAAAATCAGTAGGAACTATAAAGTTAAAATAAAAGGAACAGAACACATGAATATTAGAAGAATACTGGCAGTCTGGCTGCCAAGGCAACTGGCTTTGCCTGCAAGAAGATGGGACGCCAGGGTGTGACATGGGCAGGCAAGATCGCACTTAAGATATATCCGCCTGTACTGAAAGAACTGGCAGGGGAAGTCAAAAAAGACATTTTTGTAGTATGCGGTACCAATGGTAAGACTACGACCAACAACATGCTCTGTGCAGCACTGGAGGCAGAGGGACAGAAAGTCATCTGTAACCATACCGGCTCCAATATGCTGAATGGTGTTGTGGCGGCATTTGTACTTGGGGCAGGACTGAACGGACATATCAAGGCAGATTATGCCTGCATTGAAGTAGATGAGGCATCCACGAGATATATTTTTCCGCAGATCAAGCCGGATTATATGGTTATGACGAACCTTTTCCGCGATCAGCTTGACCGCTATGGTGAGATCGATATCACATGAATATTCTCGAAGAAATGATCCGCAAAGTGCCAAAGATGAAACTTGTGGTAAACGGAGATGATGCATTGTCTGCTTATCTTGCAATGGACAGCGGAAATGCCTGTACGTACTACGGAATCAGCAAAGCTGTCATGAAGAGCAAGACAAATGAGATCCGGGAGGGTCGTTTCTGCAAACGCTGCGGCGAGAGATTACAGTACAGTTTTTATCATTATAGCCAGCTTGGTGATTACAAATGCCCGAAATGCGGTTTCCATAGACCGGTTCCAGAATATGATGCTTCTGATGTACAGGTAGGAGACCGCTTTCTTTCCGTGTGGAAGATCATAAGATCACTGCAAATTACAAGGGATTTTATAACGTATACAATATTCTGGCTGCCTATGCGGGAATCCGCACGGCCGGATTTAAGGCGGAACATTTCCAGGATATGCTTAAGAAATTCAATCCGGAGAACGGTCGTATGGAACAGTTCCGTATTCAGGGAACCAGTGTGACACTGAACCTTGCAAAGAACCCGGCAGGTTTTAACCAGAATATTTCTGCTGTGATGCAGGACAGCATGCCGAAGGATGTGCTCATCGCAATCAACGACAATGCACAGGATGGAATCGATATTTCCTGGCTATGGGATGTGGATTTTGACCGCTTCCAGGAGGAGAGCATCCGCTCCATCACAGTCAGCGGTATCCGATGCCAGGATATGCGTCTTCGAATGAAATACGTAGATATTCCGACCATGCTGGAAGCTGATGTCGAGAAGGCGATCCGCAGCCGCGTGGCTGACGGAACCGGAAATCTGTATGTGCTTGTAAACTATACAGCACTGTTCAGTACCAGAAATATACTCAAGAAGCTGGAGGGAGAGCAGAAATGAAACTTACGATAGGACATTTATATCCGGATCTCCTGAATCTTTACGGGGACAGAGGCAATATCCAGTGCCTGATGAAGAGATGCCAGTGGAGAGGAATCGAGGCAGAAACCATCGCCTACGAGATCGATGACAAGATTGATTTTTCCAAACTTGATATCGTGCTTCTGGGAGGCGGTTCCGACAGGGAGCAGATGCTTGTCTGTGAGAAACTCAAGGAGATCCAGAAGGATTTCAAGGCATATGTAGAGGATAATGGAGTCGTTATCGCTATCTGCGGCGGTTATCAGCTCCTTGGAAATTACTACAAGACGGACCAGGGAACGATCAAGGGGCTGGAACTTGTAGATATGTATACAGAGCAGGAGGAGGGCCGTCTCATCAGCAACATCGTCCTTCAGAGCGACCTGTTTGAGATGCCGGTCGTCGGTTTTGAGAACCACGGTGGAAGGACATGTATCAACGATAACAAACCGCTTGGCAAAGTTCTCTATGGTTCTGGAAATGACGGTAAATCCGGTTATGAAGGTGTTGTGTACAAGAATGTGATCGGAACCTACCTCCATGGACCGCTGCTTCCGAAGAACCCGCAGCTTGCGGACTGGCTGATCCTGCACGCACTGCAGAAGAAATACGGAGAGCAGACAGAGCTTACCCCGCTTGACGACAGCCAGGAAAAAGAAGCCAACGATTATATCTGTCACAGATTCCTCAAATAGTACTTGCATTCAAAATATGGTGAGGATATAATTCAAATATAAAAGTCACGAAGGTGCTGAGAGCCAAATGCTTTTGACACCTTCTTTTTGCAAAAGACAATCATAATCATAAAAGGGCAAACAAGGGGACAAAAATGGCGAAATCACGTAATCAGAAAGCAAAAATACTGGTTTTGGAACATCTGCTTGAGGAGACCGGGGAGAACCGTGCAGTAACTATGCAGGAGATCCTTGAGAAACTGACAGAATGTGGAGTCAATGCGGAGCGTAAAAGTATTTATGATGATTTAGACGCGCTGAGAGAGTTTGGACTGGACATAAAATATAAACGAGGAAGACCGGGCGGCTATTATCTTGCAGGTCGGAATGCAGAAGAAAAGAAGGAAACAGTGCTGAAACCTGCAGTCAGACAGAACAAAGAGAAAGTACAGCCGGTTGTTAAAGAAGTACTGGTAAAGCATTTTGTTCTGGACGAGAGCGAGATCCAGGATACAGAGAAACCTATGAAACTTCTGTGCAGGGAGACAAGAGAAAAAGAAGTTCAGGAATATTTTGGCACTAATGGAAATTACAAGACAAAAGAAGCCGGATACATATCCGCTACAGTACCACAGATATCCGGTCCGCAGTTTTTTGGATGGCTGACTGCAATGGGAAGGGACGTTACGATCGTCAAGCCAAAGAAGACAGCGGCAGCCTATAGAGACTATCTGAAACTTCTCGCAAAGGAATATAAAGGAATTTAACATGAAAAAAAAGACAGCATATCTTTTATTAGGCATTTTTCTGACAACGACTGTACTTGGCGGATGTGGCAAGAATGAGGCAACAGAAGCTGCCAGTGAAAGTGCACAGACAGAAAAAGAGGGAGCAGGAGAGGATGAACTGACAGAGACTCCGACTCCGGAAGCAAAATCAGATAAAGAAACAAATAAACAGAAATCATCAAAGGAAACAGAAACCTCAGATTCTGACAATGAGGACAAGACGGAGGAGACAACGGAAGCTTCCAGAGAGAAGATCGCCGTTCTTCTTCCAAACGAGGAGAAATGGACCAGAGATGCAGATGAGTTCAAAAGCACACTTGAGGACGATGGATATGAACCGGTGATCGAGTATGCCGAGAACGATGTTTCCAGACAGGTTTCCCAGATCCAGGAACTGACAGCAGAAGAGGTTTCTGCGTTCGTCATTGCACCGGTGGATCCTTATGGCTCAAGAGTGTCCTTGAGAGCGTGAAGGAAGCGGAAATTCCGGTATTTTCCTACGATGATCTGATCATGGATACGAATGCAGTCAAATATTATGTCACATTTGGCGGCCGCCAGATCGGTCAGATGATCGGCAAGAAGATCATTGAGAGCGAAGAACTGGACAAGTCCGTGAGGCAAAAGAATCCAGGACAATCGAATTTTTTATGGGATCTCTGGATGATACGCAGGCGCTGTTTCTGTATAACGGTCTGATGGAGACGCTGCAGGAATATCTGGATGACGGAACTCTTGTATGCAAATCAGGCAAACTTTCTTTTGATGACACAGGAATCCTGAGATGGAGTAAAAACACTGCAAAATCACGTGCAGCAGAGATCCTGGAGCAGTTTTATCCAGATGGAGCGGCACCGGATATCATCTGTACAGGATTTGACGATGCAGCAGGAGCCGTGCAGGAAGCACTTCAGGAGGCTGGTGTAGTTCCGGGAACAGATATCTGGCCGATGATCACGGGAAATGGCTGCAAGGAGGATGCAGTGAAGCGTATAGCATCCGGCACACAGGCATTCAGTGTATTTATGGATTCCAGAGAACTTGCGGATCAGTGCGAGGAGATGGTAAATGTATATCTCCACGGAGAGGATGATCCGGAAGTCAATGATTACGAGCAGTATGACAATGGCGTCAAGATCATAGGAACTTATCTCTGTGAGTCGCAGGTGATCGACAGGGATAACTATGAGATCCTGATCGACAATGGATATTATTCAGAGAAGGAAGTAGAGCCGGACCCGACAGAGGCACCGAAGCCGGTCACACCGACTGAGGCAGCAGAGCCGACGGTGACTCCAACGGAAACACCGGAGGAAGTTTCCCCGACACCAGCTGAGACAGAAACACCAACTCCAACGGAAAAGGCGGAGCTGACAAAGAAGCCGACTTCTACGCCGAAGCCAACCGCTACGGAGACACCAACACCGACCGAAAAGGCAAAGAAATAATAAGTAAAGATACAAAAATACAGCCGGAACAGAGCATTAAGACTTTGTTCGGCTGTTGTTTTGTGCGCTTTGCGATAAATTTTACTGTGGACGGTAAAAAATTACTCGCGGAATGTCAGAGAATCATCAGTCATAGAGTCAACGATCGCAAGAGATTCCAGACGAACACCCATGTCACGGATCTTCTGTCCGCCGTTCTGGAAACCTTTCTCGATCACGATTCCGGCACCTTCAAGGGTAGCTCCGGATTCTTTGACGATCTCGATCAGGCCGAGCAGTGCACATCCGTTGGCAAGGAAATCATCGATCAGGAGAACATGGTCTTCCGGTCCGAGAAATTTCTTGGATAAGATCACGTCATAAACTTTCTTGTGGGTGAAAGATTCTACCTTGGAACAGTACATCTCACCATCCAGATTCAGGCTCTGTGCCTTCTTGGCAAAAACTACAGGCACATCAAAATACTGTGCTGCGATACAGGCAATTCCGATTCCAGATGCTTCGATCGTAAGGATCTTGGTAATCGGGCAGTCAGCAAAACGTCTCTTGAATTCTTTGCCGATCTCATTGATCAGAGTAATGTCCATCTGGTGATTCAAAAAACTGTCTACTTTCAAAATATTTCCTGGTTTCACGATTCCATCTTTCAGTATACGGTCTTTTAAAAGCTGCATGTTATATCTCCTTTGACTAAAATTCTCGTTTTTGTAAAATTATATTTATGATACTCTATTCTTCGCAGAAGTTCAATTCTTTTCGACAAATTTTTTATAAAGATACAAAAAATCTTGTGTGCGACGAAAAAACGTTTCGGGTAGATCTTACTTCCTGCATGGTTTGCAAAAAAGGTAAGGTCTGGTACAATGAAACCAGTGTGAAAATTGAGACAAATCATGCAGATACAGGAGGTTAAGATCATGGAACAGAAATATACAGTAGATGCAAGAGGAGAACAGTGCCCGATTCCGGTCGTAAAGACAAAGAAAGTCCTGGACGGCATCCAGGGAGATGCAGAGATCACTGTGCTCGTAGATAATGAAACAGCAGTACAGAATCTTACCAGAATGGGAAAACATGCAGGTGCAGAAGTACTTTCTGAGAAAAAATCCGACCAGGAATTCCAGGTCATCATCCGTGTGAAAGACCAGAAGCCGTCAGAAACCCAGGAGGAAACCGTAGAGTGCATCCCAGATGTCAGGGGAGATTTCGTGATTGCAGTTGATACAGCAATCATGGGACGCGGAAACGATGAACTCGGCAAAGTCCTGATGAAAGGCTTTATTTTCGCAGTGACACAGCTTGAGAAACTTCCAAAGACCATGCTTTTTTATAATGGCGGTGCAACACTGACCACAGAAGACTCTGATTCTCTCGAAGATCTCAAGAGCCTGGAAGCGCAGGGCGTGGAGATCAAAACCTGCGGTACCTGCCTGAATTACTATGGCCTGACAGACAAACTTCAGGTCGGAGAAGTCACAAACATGTATGACATCGTAGAGATTCTTGCAAAAGCAGCCAAAGTCGTAAAACCATGATCCAGAAGATTCCAAAGATATCTGCTGACTTTTTACAGCACCAGCGGTGCCATGGCGGTGGAG
>ENA-OQCX01001463-OQCX01001463.1-human-gut-metagenome-genome-assembly--contig:-NODE-1463-length-10714-cov-4.691414_pt1 | contig 10714 bp, 7 predicted proteins | sample MGYA00242762_ERZ504587 | MGnify/ENA primary metagenome ERZ504587 (study PRJEB26092, sample SAMD00036337) | human gut metagenome | host: Homo sapiens | study: EMG produced TPA metagenomics assembly of...
TCCGATCGGATAAAAGACTTTCGGAATCTTGAATAGTGTGCTCCTGGTCCGCCGCAAACACGCTGCAAATCTCGCTGATCCATTCTGGATGCTTCATACGCCTGTGTCCAGATCGGCAAATTCGCACGTTAGAGGATTGAAGGAGATTTTGATTTTTCTTTCCTCATAATTCTGATCTTTGATGGTCACGCCATACATTGCTGCAAGTAATGCAGTCAAACGCTGCTGTCCATCGATAACAAGGTCATCCGGGCGTTTATAAACTTTTTCATTCTTGCCAATATGTCCCGTATTTTCATAGTCATCCGGAGATGACCACAGCATGATATATCCGATTGGATAGCCTTTCATCATGGAATCCAGCAGTTCACGAACCTTATTATCTTTCCAGACAAAAGGACGCTGAAGGTCCGGCAGACCGATCCGTCCATTCTTTACATCAGACAACAAATCAGATACCTTGCTGGGGATATTGTCGAATAATTCTTTTCCTATTTTCGTGCTCTCCTTTCCTATAGTTGTTGTAGCCCACTATCCCACAACCATTCATCTCATCACCTTATCCAAAAGACTCTGATAACTATCCACAACATCATAAATAACACGATCGCCGCTAATAGCCCTGAAATGTTCACGGGCACAATGAATCTTGGATTCCTCAATCAGGCGCAGTTGCATAGAGGACATAGATCCCTTGGTTTCCGCCACAAAATAGATGTGCTTTACTTTGCCCTCGTAGAAAGCAATCGCCCAGTCAGGGTTATAGTGACCTACCGGCGTCGAAATATAGAATCCATCCGGCAGTTTCACATATACAGCCACATCCGTGTTGATATCCAGTTCGGCAGCAAAGTCACGTTCATTAGCGGAATCAAAAACAACATGGTCATACAAATGCTTCTTTGCTTTCATTGCATTGACGCCCAGCTTACCTCTGATGGTTGGATCTGTAAATACTTCCGTTCCGTACCGCTCATCCAAAACATCATATGTAATGTGCTGAATAATGGCAGTCGCCTTTTCATCGTTGACAAGTGCAGCCGCCTTGATGATAAACTCTTCTGGATTATCTTTAAACTGATCAAAGACAGGTTTTTGAATACCACGCAGAATTGCAATTACATCTTTACGGGTCAATTTTGTTTCTTCCACCAGCTTGCCAACCAAATCATATTTTACACTGCTATTGGCAGAAATTCGCGTCTTCGTACCGTAAGAAGCAGAAGCCTCTTTCACAAAGGCAGTTCCAGCTTCCAAAGTTTCTTTCGATTTAATCTCTTCCATGACGCCTGATTCTACCTTAAAGAAGATCTTGGCAACGCGCAGCTTAGCATCCAGAGAAGCGATCGCTTTCTGCACCAGCTCATCGATATCAAAATCCACGATATAAACCGATTTTGCATTTATTTTCGACCAGAGCGCCTTAAATTCAGGCATCGCAAGTTTTTCTTCATCGACCTGAAGCTCCACATTGTTGCTGCGGGCATTTTCCGGCTGCATAGCTTTTGGATCATAGATAGAGTCGATGATCTCCATAACGGAAGCTGCGCAGTCTGCCACTTCTTCGGCAACCTTTAATGTACCATTAGCCTTTTCTTCGTAATATTTATCGGTCAATGCGCCCTTCTTGTCGATATAGCGGTTAATAGTCAGCTCATACATGATCGCGTCGGCAGTATCTTTATCAATCACCTGTTCACAACCACCCGAATCCTTAACGACCTTTCCAAGGAACAGCTCTGCTGTGACCGCACGAGGACGATCTGCCACAGCCTCTGCGATCTCGCTCTGCAAACCTTTGGCAAAGGAATCATAGCTTTCACTGGCAATGACCGTAAGAATGTTGATATTATGCACCTCATTGCCCAGGATATTCGTATCCTGGCGTTCGCCGTCCTGGTTGACACACAAGCGCAGACCGCGACCAACCTCCTGCCGCTTGCGAACATCGCTGCCGCTCTGCTTCAGCGTACAGATCTGAAAAACGTTCGGGTTGTCCCAGCCTTCGCGCAGCGCCGAGTGTGAAAAGATAAACCGAACCGGTGAGCGCTTCGGATCTCTATCCAAAAGCAACTCTTTATTCTTCATGATCAAATCATAGGCATCCACATCATTAGTCGTGGTTTCTTTGCGGCCAACTTTACTGTTGACCATCTTGCCCTTTTTATCGATTGAAAAGTAACCGGCGTGAGTAGATTCTGCGAGATAGAATTCAGATAATGGAAATACGCTTCCTCACCGAGGCACATTTGCAGGTTTTCCACGATATCGCGGTATTCTTCTTCAAACATATCTGCAAAGATACCATTTTTCGGTTCTCCGGCTTCATCATATTGCTTATAGTGGGCAACCTCATCAATGAAAAACAAAGAAAGAACTTTAATGCCCTTGTAGTACAGCTGCCGTTCCCGTTCAATGTGGGACAAAATCGTTTCTCGAATCTGAATACGGCGCAGCTGCTCCTCGCTGACTTTGCCGATCACATCACCAGCATAGATTTTAACGCCGTTTAAAAACTCCACAGAATCATCCCGCCCATCGATCGACTTTACCACAAAATTATTGCGGTATTCCTCCATGCCATTGGACTGATCGTAGAGATTAAAACCGATGCTAACCGTCTTCGTAACTTTTCGAATACCGGAAGTACCCTTATAGTCAAACTGAATCGTTGCAGTTGGATCAGCTTTAGACAAGTTGATGCTTTGCAGGTAGACATAACTTTCCGTAGCTGTGCTGCCGGATTCCGTAATACCCTTCACGGCAATCTTCTTAACAAGACGCTTGTTATAGGCTTCCATCGCATCCAGCCGATAAATCATGTTGTAAATGCTGTCCGATTTATGGGTTGCGGAATAACGCAGGGTCAGCAGTGGGTGGAACTCGCGCAGGCGCTCTTTTGTCTGTTTTCCTTCCACAGATTGTGGCTCATCAATAATAAGAACCGGATTGGTCTTTGCAATAATATCGATCGGACGGCGGGAACGAAACTCGTCCAGCTTCATGTAAATACGGCGTGCATCCTTTCCCTTGGCATTAAATGCCTGCGAGTTGATGATCATCACGTTGATGGAACTGTCCGATGCAAAGCGGTCAATTTCCGTAAGTTGAGCAGAATTGTAGATAAAAAAGCGGATCTTCTTTCCATATTCCTCCGCAAAATGTTCCTGCGTTACCTCGAAAGACTTGTAAACGCCCTCACGGATGGCGATACTCGGTACCACAACAATAAACTTACTCCAACCATAGTGCTTATTCAGTTCAAACATGGTTTTGATATAGGTATATGTTTTACCAACACCAGTTTCCATTTCAATCGTCAGATTATATCCTTCGCCCTCCAATTTCTGAGAAGGTGTGATCTGATAAGTTCTTTGTATTTTCTGGATCTGCTCCAGAATCATGTGATTGGATAGTTCCGGCACAAGCGGCTGATTGCGCCAGCCGGTAAAGTCATCTTCCTCATTCATGCTGATCTGGAAAATACCGGTACCTCTGTCCATCATATAAGTCGGTGTCAGGTAAGGCTGCCCGGCAAAGACATCTACCACAGCCTTTGCAGCATCCGCCTGGAACTTCTGGTGCTTAAATTGAAGTCTCATTCGTCCTCGCCTCCGTCCTCCGCTGCAATTTGTTCTTCCAAAAGTTTCTTTAAATCTTCTTTTTTGGGAAGAACTGTTTCATACTTGCTGGCAAATATCTGAGAATTATCTTCCGGCAGTGTCATTTCTACAACCGCATTATTTTTATCGCGACACAGAACAATGCCGATCGTTTTATTTTCATCCGGCATCTTTACTTTGCGGTCATAGTAATTGACATACATCTGCATCTGCCCAATATCCTGATGCTTAAGTTCCCCAATTTTCAAATCGAACAGCACAAAACAACGCAGCAGACGATTATAAAAAACCAGATCAACCATAAAGTGTTCTTCATCAAAGGTGAAGCGTACCTGACGCCCGATAAATGCAAAACCAGTGCCCAGTTCCAAAAGAAACTGCTGCAAATGATCAATAATTCTGCTTTCCAGCTCACTTTCCGAGTATTCCGGAAGCTCTTTCAAGCCAAGGAATTCAAGCACATACGGATCTTTCACCGCGTCTTTCGGCGTCTCCATTTTCTGTCCTTCCAATGCCAACCGGTAAACCTTATCCTTATCCGTGCTGAGGGAAAGCCGTTCATAAAGAGCGCTGTTATATTGGCGTTTCAGCTCACTGAGACTCCAATCGTTTTTTACGCACTCGATTTCATAAAAATGCCGTTCGTCTATATTGTCGATCCGCATAAGCTTCAGATAGTGCGACCAGCTCAAGAAAAATTTTCTTCCCGTCCTGACTGCCGGATACGTTTCAAATTGGTCAGACAGTGTCTGACCAATTTGGTCGTTTGCATAAGTAAGGTAGAACTGCCGCATCTGCTTCAGATTTGTTGTAGAAAATCCCTTTCCAAATATACCTGTTAAATATGCAGAAAGTTCCTTCAAAAGCTGTTTGCCATAAGCCGCCCGATTTTCGCCATGCTGTTCTTCCTCAAAAATCATTCTGCCTATCTCGTAATAAGCGTAAACCATAGCAAGGTTGACAGCGGTTTTTGCGTTTTTCCGTGCTTTCAGAAGGACATCAGAGACATTCTTCAAAAAATCGCTTTGAATTGTCTCATGGATCTCATTATTTTCCAAATTTTCAGTCTGCTTTGGAATTAAGTTCTCATCATTTTTCATCTCCGCACCTCCCATCAAATCACTTTTACGCGAGTATCCGGTGCAAGCAGTTTGAAGATCTCTGTCACATTGATCTTGGCAGGGCTGTTTGCAAAGCTGCTGTCACGGAATACAGCGCGCAGCGGCTGGCGTTTTGCAATTTTCTTGACCACGCTTTCGGGGATATTTTCCGCAAAGCAGGCGATCAGGTCGCCATCATTATAGGTGTGAACGGTGCAGCCGTCGATCTGCTCAGAAGAATACGGCATAGACAGCGGAAGCCCCCAGTCAAGCAGGCAGCCGAACAGCAGATCAAGGTCGGTGCGGTCTTCCTTAATGTTGGATTCCAGTCCGGCAAGCATTCCCTGATCATAGTCATCCGGCGCATAGTAGATGTCCTTCATGTTGGTGTCATCCAGTTTGAGAACACGGAAGCCAATATCAAGATCCCCGGTCGTCAGAGGACTTTCCAATTTAATTTTTTTGCCAGCGCGGCGGATACGTTCCTTTCCGATTTCGCAGATATTCTTGTACCCGGCTTTGTAAGCTTCACTCTTTTCATCGCATTTTTCAGGAATCTGCACCATAATGAACTTGCTGTGTCCACTGTCGTCGGCATTCATCTGCATCACAGCATGGGCTGTTGTCGCTGTACCGGAGAAAAAGTCTACAATAATGCCATTTTGAGTATTGTTACATATACTCAATAGGTATCTAATCAAAGAAACAGGTTTGGGAGTTTCAAATACGGCAACTCCATCAAATAAGTTAACTAATTCACGTTTAGCCGAATCATTTGTGCCAACATTCTCGGCAACAAGTAGCGTCTCCGGCGTCAGTCCTTGCTTACCCTCTGATAAGAATTTCTTTATTCGCGGAACTCCAGTTCCATCTGCACCAAACCAAATTCTATTATCTTCTATCGCTTGTTTCATACGTTCTTGCGTATATCTCCAGCATGAACCAGACGGCGGATCAAATTTCAATCCTTTCGGAGAAGTTAATGTATAAAATTGTGATTTTGTCCCATGTCCACCTTGTGCTATAGCCGGAACTGATGTCCAAACACCTCGAGGATCGTTATCTGGATTCTTGTATCTGTCAATGGCCTCATCATTCATTTCTTCAAGTCCAATGGCATTTGCTCGCTGCTCAAATGTTTTAGTAAAACATACAATATAGTCGTGCCGAACAGAAACAATTTTTCTATTTTCACGTGTCTTTCGTTTTTCCCAGATGAATGTTGCAATATAATTGTCAAATCCAAAAATTTCTTTTCCTATGTTGATCAAACTATTTAATTCATTATCATCAATGCTAATAAATATAACCCCATCGTCAGTCAGCAGGTTTCTTGCCAGCATCAACCGAGAATAGATCATGCTACACCAATCGGAATGGAAACGTCCGTTGGTGTCTGTGTTTTTAAACAAACGGTCTCCGTCCTCATTGTACATTCCCATCTGCTGGTTTTCTTCTTCCTGCGAACGCATAAAATCATCGGCATAGATAAAGTCGTTGCCAGTATTGTACGGCGGATCGATATAGATCATCTTCACCTTGCGAGATAGCTTTCCTGCAAGAGTTTCAGCACTTCCAGATTGTCGCCCTCAATGTAGAGGTTTTCGGTGGTGTCCCAATCCTTGCTTTCCTCTTTGCAGGGGCGCAGTGTTTTGCGGATGGGCTTGTTGGCCTCCACGATGGCGGCCTTTTTGCCCACCCATGTAAACTCATACCGCTCGTCACCCTCCACCACATCGGGCGAAAGCATCTGTTTCAGTAGCTCAAAGTTGATTGCACGCTTGAACTTGCCGTTTTCATCCACCGTTTCGGTAACACAGTTCGGGAACAGCGCGGCAATACGGTCTATATTCTGCACCGTCATATCCGGCGACTCCATTTTCATCTTATCCATTCCAGCTTTCCTCCTCTTATGCTTTCTTAATACGAAGCTTTAAGAATTTTTGCGTTTTTTTCTTTTTCTAAAGCAGCATCATATTGCTTTTCTATTTTTTCTTCCACACTCGTAATATATCCAATATTTTTCAAGTATTCGGCCAACGAATAGTATTTCAACGTTGCTGGCAAAAGAACCTCATGGCGTTTTGTACGGTCAGCAAGATTAACATATATTCCGCCAAGCTCATTGAATTTTCGTGGAAGCTCGCCAGCACCGTATACACCAATGTTTGCGAACAGAATTTCCGCTTTATCCTGCTGATTTACGCAGTTCATCGCAGTATCTACAATATCCTTTGTAACCGGCAATTTCAATGCAGACATTTTCATGGCCACACCTGCCGTCATGCGGCTTTCGGCATATTCGACAAACAATTCGTCTTTATATTCTTTTTGAATGTGTTCACTGAGCATGAGACTTTCAAACAAATCATCAGACATAGTGATACTGTTTTTTACCGCCATAAAATCATCCTGATTTTGCGTTATGAAATCTACACCAAGGTTAGGTGAGATTGCCGCAATACTTTCGTATCGCTCAGCAGAAAACGCAAAATATCTGCAATCAATCATAATCTGCAATGTGGATGGATTAATCGTCGACACATCCATATCAAAGTCATCCATCTTCAGCACGGGGATGAGTTTTCTTGGGATTTCTCCGCTGAATTCAGAATTTATGAATTCCTTTATAAATTCATCGCTTACAACAGTAGTATCGGCTTCTTTCAATGCATCGACCTGGGCGGATACATATTCTTTCAGCGTATCTGTAAAGCTGTAAATCTTCCAATACTGAATGATATTATTCCAATTAGGCTCAATAATATTTTCTATTAGAAGTTCGTCCCAAACAGCATTCCATTTTTCTTTGTTTTCTCGAACCAGATCGCCTGCACAATCTTCAATATTACTTAGCGCAAATTGCTCCTGCCGGACGATCCGAATCTGTAATTCCGTCATACCGTCCAAACGCTTAAGCAGATCAATAATATCCTCTGTGCTATCCTTCAAAGCTTCATTCTTCAAAACAATTTCACGAACATACAATTTGATATTGTCCTGAGCACACTGGAGCAAAGGCAAGTACTTTAAATTGATCAGTGTAGAATATGGGCGAGTGGTCAAATCGCCAACCATGCTGCTATTTTTATACCGCACTATCGTCTGGATCATTTCTTGATTCAGACCGAAGAAATTCCCATCGAAAACTGCATCCAAAATATTATTTGCAACATTTTCTATTAGCAAGCGAGTAAAGTGAACATTCAAGCACTGGATCAGCGAAATGATTTTTTCATTTTCGCAAGATTCCAACTCCTGAAGGATGTCTTCATTCTGTTCAAAAAATGCCGTCATACTGCCGTCTGTATTTAACGCCACAATTACAGAAATTGGAGAAGCATTTATGATTTCGCATAGGTATTCCAGTTTGTGATCATAGGTCATTGTTGCATCTGCACTGATATGCGTCCACAGTCCAGTCCACTTTTCGGCCAACAATTCAATAAACCGTTTTCTTTGCTTGGTGCAGCTGAAAAACTCATCAATAAAGTGCCAACTAACTTCTGTTTCATCAGACATCTGTTTGATAAAAGTGCTTAGCTTTACTGATTCACTTTCCGATAATAATTCTTCGAGTAAGGTAAAATTGTAAATAGCCTTTTCCTCAAATTCATACTCTTGAAGTCTTTGAATTACCATCGGAGTCTTAGTCAGCTGATAGTCAAATGCAAGGGGGGCTCGGTTCTTCACCGAAAGGATAAAGTTCATATCATCCTTAGTAATACTTGTGCCTTTAAAATAGTTGATATAGTTGGCATACTTTTCGTCAATATAGGCTCTGCGAAGAAGAAATACAAGCAATTTATTTCGTCGAACTGTGTCTGATAATACTTCCTCTGGTAAATATTCTTCCAACAGCTTAGCGATCGGAAGCCTCGAAAGATTATGCTGCTGCATTCTAAGTTGCTGCAATTTTTCCTGCATTTCCTGTAGCCCGATTTTTCTTACCCGGTTGATTTCTTTCCACCGATCAATGTAAGATTCAAGAACTTCTTTCTTTATTGTTATTGTTTGTATAGAATATCTGCTTCCATTATAATAACCGATTTCAGTATAATTTTCACCAAGCAACTGCGCCAAATCAAAATCATCATCCATGACTGTACTTGCAGCAATAGAGTTTCTATAGCCTCTAAATGCCTCTGGCGTTCTAAATTCCCCCATTAGTCCCCCAAACATTGCGTATTTGATCTCTCTCACAGATTTCATGCTGTCCGCTTGGTATCGCTCTACCGTAGTTTTATAGTCATCAATTTCTGCTTGTATTTCCTGTTTCTTTGCAGAAATAAACCTTTGCTTGTCCTCAAAAGCTTGTTTGATAACGCCCGATTCGCTTTGTATATCTGCGAAATCACTCGGATGGATATTTTTAAAGATGATCATTGCAAGCATTTGCTCATCCGACAATGAAAGTTCCTGCGTTGTCCTCAATGTATCTTTGTATATAACAAACTCATTATATATATTTTGCAAAACGCGCATATCCGAAACATACGGAGAAACATCCAATACAAACCCCTGTGATATATTGTGTTCGACACCTTTTCCTTTTGCCTCTTGAAGCCGCTGGAGGAGGATTTCTCCAGAGTTTGTCTCATTGATTACAGGAATGATAGGAATGATAAAATCAAAAAACTTGGTTCTATCTTCTTTTGAAAAAATGTCGTCTCTAACAGCATAAACAAAAACGATTGGCTTTCGTTTAATGGCATCATCGTTATTAAGAAGATTGTTCAACTCGCGAAGGTGAACAAAAATTTTAGGGTCATCCAAACGATCCAGGTCTTCAAAAAACACAATTCTGTACCCAGTAGCTTCAAAGAAGTACATGATTTCATCAAGATTCTTATTAAAAACAGAATCCGCCTCTTCTCTGCCACTTTGAATAGTCGTATCACTGGGCAGCTTTACTTCCTTTATCCTGAATCTCGAAATCACAGTACGATACAAATAGGCAATCACACCGGCAGTCACTAAGAAGAGTATCCCCATAAAAAAATATGTATTCATATTGGGTGCACTTTCTATTGAAAGGAAGTTGTTTATTGCTTGAACAAAAGTATTATATTTTTCCGGAGCAAAAATAGCAGACAAAAAAGTAATCAGTGTCATTGCACCAAAAATATGCACCATCACCGGAGACAGCTTTATTTTATGTATTTTTCTATATCTGCTTTGCGGAATTTTACCTGGTTTCACTTTGTAAAAAAGCTGCTTTAAGATTCCTTTTTCAACCTCGTCAGCATCTACTTCAATTTTTTCTTCCGATTCACCATTTTCCAAAGCCTTTCCTTTGAAAAATGTAGCCATAGAGATCTTAAGGGATTTCTTTCTGATGGTATTCACACGAAAGCGAAAGCCCTTGTTATTCTTTTCATCGTCCTGCGCAAGGAATGTTTCAATAACGCTGCTCTTGCCTGCACCATAAGGGCCTGTCAAGGCAACGTTCTTAACTTTCTTATTTTGAAACGCCCAGTTAAGGGCTTCTATATATTTGTCACCGTTTTCGATATTGTCAATTGGTGCCAAATCTCTGTATTCAAAATAGTCCATCAGATTCCCCCTCTATACGTCTATCTTGTTTAAAAGATTTTTTATTGTCTTCAACTTTGCATTCAATTCTATCTGCTTATTCAACTGCTTTTCTTTTCGTATCTTTGTCCTTAAAATTTCTATCTGTTTTTGAAGTCGCGCTTTCTGCTCGCTTCGCTGAACGGATTCTTGCAACGTTTCTTGCATGCTTTCTGTCTGTTTCAGAATATCACCAGCTAACTGACGAACAAAACTCTCATAAACAGCATCCAGATTCAATCCCTCTGCTTTAAGCGGTATATCATCCTCTGCCATCCAATCTGTATGATAGTAACCATTGACCTTAAAAGCATTACTTCCAGTAGTTGCTTCCTTTGTATCCGATCCATGCTTGACTTACTGCCACCGTATTCTATCATAAACAAATGTGGTAAGAATTTCACGGTCAATTTGTCT
>ENA-OQCX01001464-OQCX01001464.1-human-gut-metagenome-genome-assembly--contig:-NODE-1464-length-10714-cov-1.430811_pt1 | contig 10714 bp, 20 predicted proteins | sample MGYA00242762_ERZ504587 | MGnify/ENA primary metagenome ERZ504587 (study PRJEB26092, sample SAMD00036337) | human gut metagenome | host: Homo sapiens | study: EMG produced TPA metagenomics assembly of...
GCAGGACAGCTCAAGGGCAGCGGTTTGCAGGAACTGGCCGACGAATTGATTGTAAAACTTAATTTTTAATGAATATGGCAAAGAAGATCGTGAAAGTGGATGAGGATGCTGTCCGTGGGTATATGGTAGCCGCCATGACCGACAAGCCCGGCAGGAATGACAATGCCAGGGAAGAGGATACATCTTCTGAAGTGGAGTCCGAGCCGGAACCTGTCGGGGATACCGTGCCGGACAGACCGAAGACACGCAGGAAACGTGAGTCGGACAGTGGCTTCCGACAGAAATATCTGGTGAATACCCCCATGCCGGGACGTATTCAGGTGTATCTTAACCGTAAGCTGTACGATGAGATAAAGAACTATCTTTATGTAATAGCTCCGGAGGTTAGCATTTCAAGTTATATCAGCAATATCATTGCGGAGCATATCGAACTTAACATAGATGAAATTACCCAAATGTATAAGGAACGTTTTTCACCCCCTAAAATTTGAAAGTTATGGAAATGTCAGTATTTTATTTTTCAGTAAAGTTGGTGTCAGCCATCTACATATTGCATAAAGTGTGGGCAATCATTTTCTGCCTGTGTCGTATGATTTCTGGGACAGGCTTCTTCGTCATGCCCGCCGTATACGTGTTGGAGTGTGGAGGAAACGGAAAAAGCGCATGGTGGAGAAAGCGGGAAAGAATTCCGGGAAAACCTTTGTCGGAGACAGTCGGGGTTCGGCTGTAAAGGATGGTACATATCGCCTGTACGGGCGGACAATGATACGGACGATGACGTGATCGGCAAGACAAACATTGTATATCTGGAAGACCCGGATATGGCCCGCAAGATACCTGTACGCACTATGGAACTGGAGAAGGTCGCAATCGACCAGGATGAAGAGATTAACTCGGATGACGTGGAAAATAGAATCACTTCCGGTAACGGATTGACGGAATCGGACAGACAGGACCTTATGGCTTCCGAGGAGTCTATTCCTGACCCTGAGTTCTCCAAGCCTCTTACTTTTGAAGAACTGAGTAATGTGGCAGAGGTACTGATGTCTGCCACGGAAGACCGGAAAAACATTCAGGCTGCTGCAGAAACCCTGTACCGTCTTCAGGATACGGATCTGTTCGGATTCTTTTCCACTGAGATAAGTACAACCGCTCAGGTCGAAAAACTGCTGAAGGAGCATCTGGACTCCTCTGGACGGCTGTTGTCTGAAACGGAAGTTTCAAAGCGGAATTCAAAAAGGAATGTTATTGATTGGAACAAGTATATGTAAAGATGGAACAGACCGTTAAACGTAAAGGCATAGGCTCTGAAAACCCTTCGTCAGAAAATTCAGCCGGACATAGAGCTGTCTTGATATTGTCAGATGATGATATTCAGGATTTTGTCAGAAAGGAAAAGGAGAATATGCAGAAAATAGGAATGTTGTTGGACAATATGATGGATCAAATCAATAATGTACCGGAATATGTCCCGGACAACTCGGATGAGTCATTTGATATTGGAAAATATGTTTAAGTTAAATAGTTCTATATATCATTGATTCAGGATAATTTGTCGTTATTTTGCAATCAGATAAAGAAAGGTCTATGGCAGTAACAAAAGCAATATTGGAAAAATGGATGGCGGCCCAGAAGCGTCACCATCTGTCGGACAGGCATGTGCAGATGGCACGTGAACTTGGTCTGAATCCTGACAAACTCGGGAAGATTGATAACCACAGACAGGAGCCGTGGAAAGTTCCGCTTCCGCAGTTCATAGAGGATATCTACTTCAAGAGGTTCAAGCGTGAGCAGCCTGAAACTGTCAGGCCGCTGAAACAGATTTTGAAGGAAATGGAATTCAAAAGAAGCTGCAAAAAGAGAAAAAGGAGGAACGGAGGAAACAGCGTGTCTTCTCTTCCGATTCAGCAGCAGAGTAAACAGCGTTCACATGACATGAAGCGAAGTCTGAAAGCCGCCCGGTTTTCAGACTTCGCTTTTTTGATTCTGACAAGTTGCAGCGTTTTTATTTTTCATGGAGAGTGCCCGTTTTTATATTCTCCCTTATTTCAAGCGGCTGCCAAAAATTCCTTTTCATATCGTTTGGAAATCCCTTTCCGATGTAACGTAATGACACCCAATGTCACGCATCGTCAGTGTTGTAAATCAATGAATTAGACGTTATATATTCGTGGTCGAAATCATTTTTTGTCTCACCAATTAAAAGTTTCGACACATGAAAAAAAGATTCTTTTTTGCAGCCATGATGCTGCTTGCAACGACAGGGGCTTTCGCCCAGGGTAACGGTATCGGCGGTATCACTGAAGCCACCAACATGGTCACTTCCTATTTCGATCCGGGAACCAAACTGATTTATGCCATCGGAGCCGTAGTCGGCCTTATCGGAGGCGTGAAGGTCTATTCCAAGTTTTCCTCGGGAGATCCTGACACCTCCAAGACGGCAGCCAGCTGGTTCGGCGCCTGCATCTTTTTAATCGTAGCCGCCACAATCTTACGCTCATTCTTCCTCTGATTATGGCGGAGTATCCTATCAACAAGGGAATCGGCCGCAGCCCTGAGTTCAAGGGGCTGAAAAGCCAGTACCTGTTCATCTTCGCCGGCGACTGCTCGCCCTGTTCGTCCTGTTTGTCATCATGTACATGGCAGGCATCGACCAGTGGGTATGTATCGGTTTCGGTGTCATCTGCGCTTCGGTGCTTGTATGGGTGACTTTCCGCCTGAACGCGAAATACGGTGAATGGGGACTGATGAAATTGCAGGCGCTGCGCCGACATCCCGCTACATCATCAGCCGGAAGGGTTTCCTCCGGTTGATTTGTCCAACCCCGAAAAACGAAATGTATGAGAAATGTAATGAAAGCCGCCACACTGGAAAGCCGGTTTCCGCTGATGGCCGTCGAGCACGGGTGCATCATCAGCAAGGATGCCGACATTACCGTGGCCTACAGGGTGGAGCTTCCGGAAGTGTTCACGCTGACACGCGCCGAGTACGAGGCCCTCCATTCCACATGGGCGAAGGCAGTGCGGGTTCTGCCTAACTACAGCATCGTCCACAAGCAGGACATCTTCATCGAGGAGAGCTACAGACCTGACATCTGCGTGATGACCTGAGTTTCCTCAGCCGCAGTTTTGAAAGGCATTTCAACGAACGGCCGTACCTGAACCATACCTGCTATCTGTTCCTGACAAAGACCACGAAGGAACACAGCCGCACGACAAGCAGTTTCAACGCTCTTACGCGCGGGTTCATCATCCCCAAGGAGATGCAGGACAAGGATACCGTCGCACGCTTCCTGGAATGCTGCGGGCAGTTCGAGCGTATCGTGAACGACAGCGGTCTGCTCCGCATGGTCAGGCTGACGGACGAAGAGATTACCGGTACGGAAACCTCCGCAGGCATTATCGAAAAGTATTTTTCGCTTTCGCAAGAAAATACGACCAGCCTGCAGGACATCACTCTCGGAGCCGGGGAAATGAAGGTCGGTGACAATGTGCTCTGCCTGCATACCCTTTCTGAAACTGAGGATCTGCCGTCATCCGTGGGTACGGACAGCCGTTATGAACGGCTGTCCATGGACCGCAGTGACTGCCGCCTGTCCTTTGCCGCACCGATAGGGATACTGCTCACGTGCAACCATATCGTGAACCAGTATCTCTTCATAGACGATTCGGCGGAGAACCTGAGGAAATTCGAGCAGACCGCCCGCAACATGCACTCGCTGTCGCGTTACAGCCGCTCCAACCAGATCAACCGTGAATGGATTGAGGAGTACCTGAACGAGGCGCACAGCAAGGGACTCACTTCCATCCGTGCGCACTGCAATGTCTTTGCATGGAGCGACGACCGGGAGAAGCTGAAGCGTATCAAGAATGATGTGGGCAGCCAGATTGCCTGATGGAGGCCAAGCCCCGCCATAACACGTTGATGTGCCGACACTCTTCTGGGCGGCCATCCCCGGCAATGCCGGCGATTTCCCGTCAGAGGAAAGCTTCTACACCTTCATCGAGCAGGCCTTGTGCCTGTTCATCGGGGAAACGTCCTACAAGGATTCGCTCTCGCCGTTCGGCATCCGCATGGTGGACCGTCTGACCGGAAAGCCTGTCCATCTGGACATTTCCGACCTGCCGATGAAGAACGGTACGATTACCAACCGCAACAAATTCATCCTCGGACCTTCGGGCAGCGGAAAGTCATTTTTCACCAACCACATGGTGCGCCAGTATTACGAACAGGGAGCGCATGTGCTGCTGGTGGACACGGGAAATTCCTATCAGGGACTGTGCACCTTATCCATGCCCGTACGCATGGCGAGGACGGCATCTATTTCACTTATGAGGAGAGCGATCCGATAGCCTTCAATCCTTTCTACGTGGAGGACGGTACTTTTGATATCGAAAAAAAGGAGTCCATCAAGACGCTTATCCTTACCCTGTGGAAACGTGATGACGAGCCGCCGACACGTGCCGAGGAGGTGGCGCTCTCCAACGCGGTCAATCTCTTTCTGGAGAAGATACGCACGGACAGTACCGTGGTTCCGTCCTTCAACACCTTCTATGAGTTCATCCGCGACGAGTATCAGGAAATCCTGAAGACCAAGCGTACACGGGAGAAGGATTTTGACGTGTGGGGATTCCTGAATGTGCTGGAACCTTATTACAAGGGTGGCGAATACGACTATCTGTTAAACTCCGAAAAGCAGCTTGATCTGTTGTCCAAACGCTTCATTGTCTTTGAGTTGGACAATATCAAGGACAACAAGGTACTGTTCCCGATTGTCACCATCATCATTATGGAAACCTTCATCAACAAGATGAGAAAGCTGAAAGGTATTCGCAAAATGATTCTGCTGGAGGAGGCATGGAAGGCCATCAGCAAGGAAGGTATGGCGGAATATCTGAAGTACCTTTCAAGACCGTCCGAAAGTTTTTCGGAGAGGCTGTTGTCGTTACCCAAGAGGTGGAAGACATCATTTCGTCACCCATCGTCAAGGGAACCATCATCAACAACAGCGACTGCAAGATTTTGTTGGACCAGAGGAAGTATGTCAACAAGTTCGATGAAATCCAGTCCCTGCTGGGTTTGACCGACAAGGAACGTGCCCAGATTCTCTCCATCAACATGGCCAACAGCCCGTCCCGCAAGTACAAGGAAGTGTGGATAGGTCTTGGCGGAACACAGTCGGCGGTCTATGCCACCGAGGTCTCGCCGGAAGAGTACTACACCTATACGACCGAGGAAACGGAAAAGCTTGAAGTAATGCGGCTTACCCGGAAGCTGGGTGGCAATATCGAGCTGGCAATCAAGCAGCTGGCCGAGAGCAAGAGGAAAAAGTGAAATCATTTATCAACCCATTAAACTTCTGAATCTATGTATAGCGATCTGGAATCTAATGAAAGCAAACGCCGTGAGGTCGTGTCATCCCTCTACTGGTCCCTGATGCAGGGCTGGAATATTCCTCTTTCCATACAGGAGTATTACGGACTCACGGAGGATTAACCGTCTGTTCCATCAGCTTGAAGGGATGCTCCTGACGAATACCTGCGGAAGAGGCAGACGGGGAAGTACCCGACATTCTGGAGTGGATGCAAGACTGACACACGCGGTGGAGAAGATTTTTGAAAGTGTGTGTCCCCGTCTCCGGCTGAATACCTTGACAAGCTGAACGGAGAACTGGAGAGGCTGGGCAGTATTGCCGCCTCGCCGGTTCCGTACATGACCCGATACATATCCGCCCGGATTTTCTCGTGAAATACGGCATTGACAGGAGCAGTCCGGAGGATGTGATACGGAAACAGGCGGAGAAGGCTTACCGGGAACTGGATGCCCGATTTGTCAGGATGACCGGCAGACGTCCCTATGCGGACGAGTTCTTCAGGAATATCAGGCCTGCCCGCACGGTCTCTTCGGAAACAACACTGCGGAGAAAACCGCACATCACCGTCCGTCCGAAGCCGAAAGGCCGCAAGATGGGACTCTGAACTAACGGAAAAGATTTATCAACCATTAAAGATTAACGACATGAAGAAAAGAATTCTGACAGCCTTATGCTGTATCTGCCTCCTTTCGGCAGGCAGGGCACACGCCCAATGGGTAGTGACCGATCCCGGGAATCTTGCCCAGGGTATCATCAATGCCGCCAAGAACATCGTCCACACGTCCTCGACGGCTGGCAACATGCTCAACAATTTTCAGGAGACGGTCAAGATTTACAAGCAAGGCAAGGAGTATTATGATGGCCTTAGGAAGGTCAAGAATCTGGTACGCGATGCCCGCAAGGTGCAGCAGACCATCCTGATGGTCGGCGACATCACGGAAATCTATGTGACCAGTTATGAGCGTATGCTCAGTGACCCTTATTTCACCCCTGAGGAACTGAGTGCCATCGCCCTCGGCTACACGAAGCTGCTGGAGGAGAGTGCCAATCTGCTGACGGACCTGAAGACGGTGGTCAACGAGAACGGCCTTTCGATGAACGACAAGGAACGTATGGACATCATCGACCGCTGTTATACCGACATGCTGCAATACCGCAGTCTGGTGCAGTACTATACCAACAAGAACATCGGCGTGTCGTACCTGCGTGCCAAGAAACAGAATGATCTTGACCGTGTGATGGCTCTGTACGGTTCACCCAACGAACGCTACTGGTAATTTCAAGGAGGATTGCTTATGGTATTGTTGGCTGTGAATTTTGACAATCTGCACCAGATCCTGCAAAGTCTGTACACGGACATGATGCCGCTCTGTTCGCAGATGACCGGCGTAGCCAAGGGCCTTGCCGGATTGGGAGCCTCTTTTATGTGGCGTATCGTGTCTGGCAGTCACTGGCCAGGGCCGAACCTATTGACGTGTTCCCTTTGCTGCGTCCGTTTGCTCTGGGTATCTGCATCATGTTTTTTCCGACCATCGTGCTGGGTACGCTCAACAGCATTTTGTCACCCGTCGTGACCGGAACGCACAGGATTCTGGAGACGCAGACCTTTGACATGAATGAGTATCGGCAGCAGAAGGACAAGCTGGAGATTGAGGCGATGCGGAGGAATCCCGAGACGGCCTACCTGGTGGACAAGGAGGCTTTTGACAACAAACTGGATGAACTGGGAGCCTGGACGCTATCGAGCTTGCGGTATGTATGTGGACCGTGCCATGTACAACATGAAGAAGTCCGTGCAGAATTTTTTCCGTGAGCTGCTGGAACTGATGTTCAATGCGGCCGCGCTTGTAGTGGACACGCTAAGGACATTCTTCCTGATTGTCCTTTCCATTCTCGGACCGATTTCCTTTGCCATTTCGTGCTGGGACGGATTCCAGGCTTCGTTGAGCCAATGGTTTGTCCGCTATATCAGCATCTATCTGTGGCTGCCCGTCTCCGATCTTTTCAGCAGCGTGCTGGCACGCATACAGACCCTGATGCTTCAGAGGGACATCGAGCAGCTGTCCGACCCCAACTTTATTCCGGACAGTTCCAATGCCGTGTACATCACGTTCCTGATTATCGGCATCATCGGGTATTTCACGATTCCGACCGTGGCCAACTGGATTGTTCAGGCCGGTGGAGGTGCAGGAAATTACGGCAAGAACGTGAATCAGGCTGCTTCCAAGACAGGCTCCATTGTGGGCGGTGCCGCAGGTGCTACTGTAGGAAATGTGGCCGGAAGACTAATCAAGTAACAATCATAAAACGAATAAGAATGGAATTCAAATCATTGAAAAATATCGAGACCAGCTTCCGGCATCTGCGCCTGTTCGGAATAGTCTATCTGGGTGTCTGCACCCTGCTTGTGGGTTATTCCGTGTGGAAGGCATACAGTTTTGCCGAAGCCCAGCGCCAGAAGATCTATGTGCTGGATGAGGGGAAATCGCTCATGCTCGCCCTCTCGCAGGACCTGGAGCAGAACCGTCCCGTGGAGGCAAGGGAACATGTCAGACGTTTCCATGAACTGTTCTTCACGCTTGCCCCCGACAAGAGTGCCATCGAGGGGAACGTGCAGCGTGCCATGTTCCTGAGTGACCGTTCCGCCTATTCCCATTACGGGGATCTTGCCGAACAGGGTTACTACAACCGTATCATTTCGGGCAATGTCAGCCAGCGTATCGAGATAGACAGCGTGAAATGCGACTTCAACACCTATCCATATGATGTCATGACATACGCACGCCTTTTCATCATCCGTGAGAAGAGCGTGACGGAACGCAGCCTTGTCACGCATGGCAGGTTGCGGAATTCCACCCGCAGTGACAACAATCCGCACGGGTTCATCCTGGAAGGGTTCCATGTACTGGAGAACAGGGATATCAGAATGTATGACAGATAAAACAATGTATGTATGAGAAAAATGTATGTAAAGTTCAAGGAATGTATCGGGGGCAGGCTGCGCGGCCTTTGTGACAGACTCACACCCCGTCAGAGGCAATCGCCGTCATCGTGATGGTTTCCCTTTTCGCGCTGGTGAATTTCTACATGATTTTCCGTGCGATTTATGACATCGGACGGGAGGATGCCCGGCAGGACATCATCAGGATAACCCCGCTTGAGGTTCCCGACTTTGTACCTGCGGATACCCTCTCCGATATGAAAGTCCGTGAGATGGAAGAGTTTTTTAACCAGTTCAACAAGTAAGATTATGAGTACAGATGCAGAAAAATTGAAACAGAAGCAGAAAATCAGGAAATATCTGGTTTTCACAGGCATGTTCCTGCTGTTCCTCGGGTGCATGTGGCTAATTTTCGCCCCGTCTGAGAAAGACAGGCAGGAGGCGGAAAGGAAGACGGGCTTCAATGCCGAACTTCCCGATCCGAAAGGTACGGGTATAGAGGCGGACAAGATGGCTGCCTATGAGCAGGCAGACATGATTCGCCGGCAGGAGGAGAAGAAGCGTACGCTGGCCGACTTCTCCGCCCTGACCGATGGACACAGACAGGATAATGTCCCGGAAACAGAACCGGCGCAGGACATTGCAAGTGAAAATGAAAGCCGTGCGTACCATTCAGGAGGAAACGGCAGGACGGGAGCCTTCGCCTCTTCAGCCTCGGCTTACAACGACATCAACGCCACTCTCGGTAGTTTTTACGAGAGTCCTGAGGAAGACCCGGAAAAGGAAGCCCTGAAAGCAGAGGTGGACAGCTCAGACAGGCTGCCGCAGCGCAGACGGCCGGACCTAGCTACGAGGAACAGGTGGCTCTGCTGGAGAAGCCTATGAACTGCCGCCAATATATGCCTTCGGGCGGCAGCACGGGAACAGCGGACAGTCAGGAGACGGAAAGTCCCTCAAGGGAGAGGAAGGCGAAAGCCGTTCCCGTCGGGTTGGTGTCCTCTCCGGTCGTGTCGTCCCTTCCTCAGCCTCTTACCGATTCGGTACAGTTCGCGAGACTGCTTTCCGGTGCTGATATTGGCTTCCATACGGCTGTGGGCAGTGCCGGGACACAGATGGCGAGGAATACCATACGGGCCTGCGTGCATGGCGACCAGACCATTATCAGCGGACAAAGCGTGCGTCTCAGGCTGCTGGAGGCCATGCGTGTGGGAAGACATGTGCTTCCCCGCAATACCCTACTGACCGGTGAGGGACGTATCCAGGGCGAGCGGCTTGGCATTGAAATCCTGCAGGTCGAATATGACGGCAATGTCATTCCCGTGGAACTGACCGTGCTGGACAGTGACGGACAGGCCGGGATATTCATTCCCGGTTCGACGGAAGCGAATGCGGTAAGGGAAGTGGCCGCCAACATGGGACAGAATCTCGGCACAACCATCTCCATCACCAACCAGTCGGCAGGCGACCAGCTTCTCTCCGAGCTTGGACGAGGGGCCATACAGGGCGTGTCGCAGTACATCTCCAAAAAGATGCGCGAGGAGAAGGTACACCTCAAATCAGGCTACGGACTGATGCTTTATCAGAACAACAATCAATAACCCATTAAAACAGTAAAGACATGAAAAAGATTCTTTTGATGCTTGCCCTCGCAAGCGGCGTTGCAAGTGCACATGCACAGTCGGCTGATACCACGGCCGTAAATGATTTGACCCTGAAGGCGGATATCTATCCGCAGCAGGAGGACGGCGACCTCTATCACGGGCTGTCCAGAAAGCTCACCTTTGACCGGATGATTCCGCCTTACGGTCTGGAAGTGACGTATGACAAGACGACCCATATCATCTTCCTTCGGCTGTCCGTTACGTGGATCTCGGTTCTCCGAATCTGATTGCGGGCAAGGGCAGACGGTTCAGAGAATGTAATCAGGGTAAAGGCTACCAGAAAGAACTTCCGTGAGGAGACCAACATGTCGGTGATTACCGAAAGCGGAAGTTTCTACACCTTCAATGTCAAGTATGCCGACGAGCCCCTGCTGCTCAACATCGAGATGGCCGATTTCATCCATGACGGCAGCGAGGTGAACCGCCCGAACAATGCCCTTGACATCTACCTGAAGGAACTCGGCAGCGAGTCGCCCAAGCTGGTACACCTTATTGCTAAGGCCATCCACAAGGATAACAGACGCCACATCAAGCATATCGGAAGCAAGGCGTTCGGCATCCAGTACCTGCTGCGCGGACTCTATACCACAACGGGCTGCTCTATTTCCACACCCAGGTGAAGAACACGTCTAACGTACCTTATGAGGTGGATTTCGTGACGTTCAAGATCGTGGACAAGAAGGTACTCAAGCGCACGGCCATCCAGGAGCAGGTGATATTTCCGCTGCGTGCTTACAA
>ENA-OQCX01001468-OQCX01001468.1-human-gut-metagenome-genome-assembly--contig:-NODE-1468-length-10700-cov-1.487373_pt1 | contig 10700 bp, 16 predicted proteins | sample MGYA00242762_ERZ504587 | MGnify/ENA primary metagenome ERZ504587 (study PRJEB26092, sample SAMD00036337) | human gut metagenome | host: Homo sapiens | study: EMG produced TPA metagenomics assembly of...
CGGCTGATGGAGTCAAAGTCGAATGGGAACACTTAATTTCAGAGAGAATCTGACAGCCTTCGGAAGTTAAAAATGTGCAGTCGGTCGAAGGAGGACAATTCTGTAGATGTGATCGCAAGGAAGCAGGGAAGTGACGAAGAACATGCAATCAAAGTTATGGGGAAGACTGATAAATTAAACCAGATAACGATCATAGATGGAAAACTTCCACAAGCATCGGGAGAATGTCTGGTAGATGAATGGTATGCCCAGCAAAATGATCTGAAAACAGGGGACGTTTTAAATTTGTCTTCTGGAAATGAAGATGATCTTAAGGATACTCTGAAAGATACAACCTATAAGATCACAGGAATCGGAAGTTCATCAGAATATCTTTCAAGATCCAGAGGAAGCACTGGCATTGGAACGGGAACGTTGTCAGGCTTTATTGTGGTGCAACCATCAGAATTTTCCTCAGATATCTATACAGAAGTTTATCTGACTGCGAAGGGAGCGAAGCAAGAGAGAGCCTACAGTGATGCTTACAAAAACAAAGTAAAACAGCTGGAAGAAGAGATCAAAGATATTTCCAAAATAGAAAATGAGAAACGGTTAAAATCTGTCAGAAAGAAGCCGAAGAGAAGATCGACAAGAAAGAAAAGAAATTCAAAAAAGAACGAAAAAAGCATATAAGAAACTAGATCAAGCCGAGAAAAAGCTAAAGAAATCCAGACAAAAGATCAAAGATTCCAAAGCAAAATTAGCGAAAAGCAAGAAAGAGATCTCTGATGGAGAGCAGCAGATCAAGAATGCAAAAGCTCAGTATCAGTCAGGGATTAGACAGATTCAGAATGCCAGAAAGCAGTTAAAGACACAGAAACAAACAATTCGGTCAAAAAGCAAAGAATTAAAAACACAGGAGGCAAAGCTAAAGACACAGGAGAAGAACTTACAGACAAAAGAACAGCAGATTCAGGGTGCTATGCAGGCTGGAATGATCTCACAGGAAGAAGCGAAAGCTTCCTTAGCACAGATTAATGCAGGAAAAGAACAGATCAAGACAGCAAGAAGCAAGATCAATGCAGGGAAAAAACAGATCAGCAGGGCAAAGACAAAGATTGCAAAGGCTGAAAACAACCTTGGATCAAAAAAGTAGCCAGCTAAAGAAAGCAAAGCAAACGATCAAAACAAATGAAGCAAAATTAGTATCAGCAAGAAAACAGATCACCTCCGGAGAAAAAAAAGATTGCAAAAGCAGAATCAAAACTTTCATCCGGGGAGAAAAAATTAAAGAGATCAAGAAAGAAAGCAGAAAAGAAATTCAAGGAAGCCGAGCAGAAGATTGCAGATGCCAGACAGGATGTTAAGGATATCAAGAAAGGGAAATGGTATGTCTTAAACCGTGAGAAGATGCAGTCTTATGTGGAATACGGACAGGAAGCAGACAGAATTGCAGCGTTAGGACGAGTGGTACCGGTCATCTTTTTCTTAGTTGCAGCACTGGTAAGCTTAACAGCGATGACACGTATGGTCGAAGAGCAGAGAACACAGATCGGTATGATGAAAGCATTGGGATACAGTGGAGTTCATATTGCAATGAAATATGTGACCTATGCCCTCGCAGCAACGCTTAGTGGAAGTATTCTAGGGGCAGTGATCGGTGAAAAACTGCTTCCATGGATCATCATTAACGCTTATAAAATGATGTATACAGGACTGGGAGATGTCTATACGCCATTAGAGATCGAATATTCTGTGATGGCAGGTGGACTGGCGGTTGGAGTTGTTGTTTTAGCAGTATTATCTGCATGTTATAAAGAATTAAGAGAAAAACCTGCACAGCTGATGCGTCCAGTTGCTCCAAAAGAAGGAAAAAGGATTTTGTTAGAACGGATTCCATTTATCTGGAAACGATTAAGTTTTATCTGGAAAGCAACGATGCGAAACCTCTTCCGCTACAAGAAGAGATTCTTTATGACGATCTTTGGAATCGGCGGATGTATGGCATTATTACTCTTAGGATTTGGAATCAAAGATTCGATTTCAGCAATCTCAGAAAAGCAGTATGGGGAGATCATTACTTATGATTTCTCAATCACACACAAAGACGGGATCAGCGAGACAAAGAAAGAAGATCTGATCCAGTATGCAAAGAAACAAGAACATATGACAGATTTGATAGAAGTAAGCGAATCTGCAGTGACGATCCGTGCTAATGGGAAAAAACAGGATGCAACGATGATCCAGCCAATGTCCAAAAAAGATCTGAATGGCTATATCAGCTTCAGGATCGAAAGAGTAAAACAAAGTATCAGTTAGATGATGATGGGATCATCTTAACAGAAAAGGCAGCGTCCCTGCTTGGTGTGAAAAAAGGAGATTCGATCAAGATCCAACGGTCTGGAGATAAACAGATCACAGCAAAAATAAGTCAGATCACAGAAAATTACATGCAGCATAAAGTCTACATGACACCAAAACTTTATGAGAAACTGTATCATAAAAAAGCACAAACGACAGGTATATATTGTATTGAAAAGAATATATCTAAGAAAAAGATGCAGGAAAATGGAAAACAGATTCTTGCAAGAGATGAAGCCTCAACACTGCATTTTTGTGCCGACGATGAGAAGACAATGTCAGATATGGTCAATAACTTAAATATTGTGGTGGTTGTTCTGATCGTATCTGCAGGACTTCTTGCATTTGTGGTATTATATAACTTAAATAACATTAACATTTCCGAGCGTAGAATGGAACTTGCAACGATCAAAGTTCTTGGATTCTATGACGGTGAAGTCGGAGCGTATGTGTATCGAGAGAATATCCTTTTAACGATCCTTGGAACGATCGCAGGAATTATTTTAGGAATTATTTTACACAAATACGTATCTTCACAACAGAAGTTGACTTGATCATGTTTGGAAGGCAGATTTATGTGCAAAGCTATATTTACAGTATTTTACTAACAATCGCTTTTTCGATTCTTGTAAATGCCTTCGTGTATTTCCAATTGAAGAAGATCGATATGGTTGAATCGTTAAAAAGCACAGAGTGACAGAAAGGAAAAGAGACTATGAAAATGAACGAATTAATGATTTATCAAGTGTTTCCACTAAGAGCATTAACAGATGGGCAGCCATCTCATGGAATTCTCGAGATGATAGACTGGATTCCACATATTAAAAAATTAGGAATGAATGCAGTATATTTTTCACCTGTATTTTCATCCAGTGATCATGGATATGATACAAAAGATTATCAGAAGATCGATGAGAGACTTGGAACCAATGAAGACTTTAAAAAGATGTGTGATGCCATGCATGAAGAAGGAATCCAGGTGATCTTAGACGGGGTATTTAATCATGTCGGAAGAGAGTTCTTTGCATTTGAAGATGTGAGAGAAAAGAAATGGGATTCTCCATATAAAGATTGGTTCTATATTAATTTTGATGGGAATAGCTGCTATGATGATGGATCTGGTACGAAGGATGGGAAGGACATTTTGAACTGGTCAAATTAATCTTGACAACGAACAGGTTAAGAAATTATTTATTAGAATCTGTCGGAATATGGATCGATAAATTAGGGATTGATGGATTAAGACTGGATGTTGCTTATATGTTAAACCGCAATTTCATGAAAGTGTTGGTTGACTTTGTTCACAGCAAGAAACCAGAATTTTTGATGATCGGAGAAATGCTTCATGGTGATTACACACAGCTTGTGAATCCAGAGCTGTTGGATTCTGTGACAAATTATGAATGTTATAAAGGTTTGTATTCAAGTTTCAATACACACAATATGCATGAAATCGGATATTCCCTAAACCGTCAGTTTGGACCAGAAGAATGGACGTTGTACAAAGGACTTCCATTATATAATTTTGTAGATAACCATGATGTGGAGAGAATCGCAAGTCAGTTAGAGGATAAAGAGCATTTACCATTGATCTATGCAATGGAATTTGCGATGCCAGGAGTTCCGGGTGTTTACTAATGGGAAGTGGAAATGGGGAATGGAAAGGAAGAAAGAACAGGGAAGTGAATGACAGCCTGCGTCCAAGAATCCAATAAAGAAGATTTAGTAAGAAAATGAATTAACAAACTATATCACACAATTGGCAAAAGTAAGAGCTGGATCACCAGCTTTAAAATACGGTGATTACTTACAATTAGCGATCGCACCAGATGTTCTTGTATTCCAGAGAAGAACGAATGAAGACCGCATCATTTTTGCAATGAACTGTGGTGATGGCGAATTACAGCACATTTTGATGCTCAGGCAGGATGCGGGATTGATTTGATCACAGGAGATTCCGTTGATTTTGGAGGGGGACTTACGATCCAAGGAAAAACAGCAATGATAATTCGAACAGAAGAGGTATCCCTTCCTTGACTTTTATGTTAAAAACATAATAAAATTTAAAATGAGTGTGAATACACAAAAAAATTGAATAAGGAGGAAACCTGTGGTTGGTATTATTATAGCCATTATCGCAACTCTGGTTATCGCAGTTCCGGTATCTGCCTATGTAGCGAATACAAGAAGCAAGAAGGCAATGGAAATTACGATCGGGAATGCAGAAGATAAAGCAAGAGAGATTATAGATGAAGCAATCAAAGCAGCAGATGCGAAGAAACGTGAAGCTTCTTTGGAAGTAAAAGAAGAAACTATAAAAGCGAGACATGACTTCGAAAAAAGAGACAAAAGAACGCAGGGCAGAACTGCAGAAGTATGAGCAGAGAGTTCTTTCTAAGGAAGAGACTGTCGAGAAGAAAGCAACCGTGCTGGAACGCAAAGAACAGTCATTAACAGCCAAAGAAAAGAACATCGATACAGAGAAAGCTCAGTTGCAGGAACTGCAGGCAAAACATCTACAGGAACTGGAAAGAATTTCTGGGTTGACCTCTGATCAGGCAAAAGAGCAATTATTATCAGCAGTAAAAGAAGATGTGAAACACGAGACAGCAATGTATGTCAAAGAAATGGAGACAAGAGCGAAAGAAGATGCCCGAAAGAAAGCCAAGGAATATGTGTAACTGCAATTCAGAAGTGTGCAGTTGATCATGTGGCAGAGACAACGATTTCGCTGGTACAGCTTCCAAACGATGAGATGAAAGGAAGGATCATCGGTCGTGAAGGACGTAATATCCGTTCCATTGAGAACGCTACGGGAGTTGAATTGATCATCGATGATACACCGGAAGCTGTTGTACTGTCAAGCTTTAATCCGGTTCGACGCGAGATCGCAAGAATCGCTTTAGAGAAATTGATCGTGGATGGAAGAATCCATCCAGCACGCATCGAGGAGATGGTTGAGAAAGCTACAAAAGAAGTCGAAACTATGATGCGCGAAGAAGGAGAAGCAGCAACATTAGAACTTGGGTTCATGGAATCCATCCAGAACTTGTCAGACTTCTTGGAAGAATGAAGTTCCGTACAAGCTATGGACAGAATGCGTTAAAGCATTCCATGGAAGTTGCTCAGTTATCCGGACTTTTAGCAGCAGAGATCGGTGTCGATGTGAGAATGGCCAAGAGAGCAGGTCTGCTTCATGACATTGGTAAATCCATCGACCACGAAGTAGAAGGTTCTCACGTAGAACTTGGTGTGAATTTGTGTAAGAAGTATAAGGAGAATCCAATTGTCATCAATGCAGTGGCATCTCATCATGGGGATGAAGAGCCAGAATCATTGATCGCATGTCTGGTACAGGCAGCTGATGCAATCTCAGCAGCACGTCCAGGTGCAAGAAGCGAGACACTGGAAAGTTATACAACAAGATTAAACAGCTGGAAGAGATCGCAGACTCCTTCCAGGGTGTTGATAAAACTTTTGCAATTCAGGCAGGTCGAGAAATTCGAGTTATGGTAGTTCCTGAACAAATCAGTGACGATGATATGATCTTACTGGCGAGAGATATCTCAAACCAGATCGAAGAGAATCTGGATTATCCAGGACAGATCAAGGTCAATGTGATCAGAGAGTCACGAGTTGTTGACTATGCGAAATAACAAGAAGCGATAGAGAAATCTATCGCTTTTTTCCAATTTATAACGTGAGTGTCAAAAGTATAAATAAAGGAGATTTTTTATGAAAGGATACGAGAAACTAGAACAACATCTGATACATCAGGGAAAAGTTGTTGGATTTTATGAGGATATTGTAAAACTTCCAAGCGGCAAAGTTGTCACATGGGATCTGGTCAAACATAAAGGGGCAGCAGCTGTTGTTCCTGTTACAGACAAAGGAACGATCTTACTTGTAAGACAATACCGTAATGCCCTTGATCAGGAAACACTGGAAATCCCGGCAGGTGGAATTGAACCCGGGGAAACACCTCTGGAGTGTGTCACAAGAGAGATTGAAGAAGAAACAGGTTTTATTGCTGGAAAAATGACCCACCTAATGACTGTGATCACAGCCATCGGTTTCTGTGATGAAAAGATTCCGATTTATGTTGCAACTGATCTAAAGCTGTCTAAACAGCATTTGGATGAGGATGAATTTATCGATGTAGAAGAATATACAATCGATGAGATCAAAGATATGATCTTTTCTGGAAAGATCATTGATGCAAAAACAATTTCAGGAGTTCTTGGATATCTGAACATGGAGAAATAAAAGACAAGATCAGGAAAACAGAATATAAAAGACAGGCACTGCATAAGATATGACAGGAGGAAAAAATTGTGGAAAAAGAGAAATTCTTTTCAGGATTATGGATCATCATTGGGTTAATCTTTGGGAGTGTATTTACAAATTTTGTATACCAGGATTATCTCGCATATGGAGGTACCGTAAGATCACTGGTTTTAAATAATACGGATCTATATAAAGCAAGTATCAGTCTGTTTTTTTATATTTTGTTTAAAAGGGGAAAACAGTATGCATTTATTTATCTGGGGGCATATCTTTTGCAACCTTGGATTTTTTTATACAGTTTTGCATTTTGTATGGCATTTTTCTTTGGATCAATGTTATCTTTGCAGATCGTGCAAATGGGCATCAAAGGACTGGTTCTTGTATTTATGAGTTTATTTCCACATTTTATCTGTTATGTGATCACCTTGCTGCTGCTGATCAAGCGAAACTTTTATGCCCAAAAAAAGAAGAAATGCTCTATGAACAGAGACATTCCTTCTTATTTCGTTTCAGTATTTGGTTTGAAATAACATTTATAATACTGGGATGCATCCTGGAAAGTTTCATCAATCCGTCGATCATGTCAGGAATCCTGAACCTTTGGAAGTGATATATCTAGGATCTTATACGTTTCTATATATAATCTGCCATGCGGTAAAGCAGAGCAGCAGATTTGTCCCATCCAAGACAAGGATCAGTGATAGACTGTCCATATACACCGTTACCGATGGACTGGTTGCCATCTTCGATATAACTTTCGATCATGATACCCTTAACAAGAGATTTGATCTCAGGTAAGAAACTTCTGCTGTGAAGAACTTCCTGTACGATACGAGGCTGCTGATCCCATTGTTTCCCAGAGTTAGAGTGGTTTGCATCAACGATAACAGCAGGGTTCTTTAACTGGAATTTCTCGTACATATAAGCAACACGAGTCAGATCTTCATAATGGTAGTTTGGAATATTGTTTCCATGACGGTTGACAGATCCACGTAAGATGGCATGTGTCAGAGGGTTACCATCTGTCTTGACTTCATATCCATTTGCAATGAAATCATGCTGGTGCTGTCCAGCTGTGATAGAGTTCATCATAACAGTTAAGTCACCACCAGTTGGGTTCTTCATTCCGGCAGGAATATCAAATCCACTAACTGTTAAACGATGCTGCTGGTTCTCTACAGAACGAGCTCCAACGGCAACATAAGATAAAAGATCTTCCATATATGGCCAGTTTCCTGGATAAAGCATTTCGTCTGCAGCAGGCATATGGAATTCTTCTAATGCTTCCATATGAAGTTTGCGGACAGAACGAAGTCCACTAGCCATATCTGGTGCTTTCTCAGGGTCTGGCTGATGAACCATACCTTTGTATCCGTCACCTGTTGTACGAGGTTTGTTTGTATAAATACGAGGGATGATCAGTAACTTATCAGCAAGATCTTTTTGAACTCTTGCCAAACGTCCGAGATAATCCATAACAGCAGTTTCATTATCTGCAGAACATGGCCCGATGATAACTAAGAATTTATCAGATGCGCCTGTGAATACATCACGGATTTCTTTGTCTCTTGCAGCTTTGATTTGTTTTGCTTCTTCACTCAGAGGCATCTCTTCTTTTAGTTCCTCTGGAGAAGGCATTTTAGCGATTTGTGCATTCCCATAGTTGTTTTCTCCTTAACAATTCATACAATAAAGCAAATTTGCTTGTGTATATTTTAACAAATAATAATCTTTGTGTAAAGATAAGGAAATGTGAAATGGGACTTTACAAAACAGACAGGAGTTATTATAATAAAATTTATAAACAGGAAACACTTTCATTTTCTGGTAATTGAATATTGAAGTAGAGAAGATTGAATTCTCCAACTTCAGGGCAGAGTGAGATACGAAAGTATCAATTCTCGACTGGCGGTGATACTCCAAGAGAGGCAAGTCCGCGAGCGTTTGGCCGATCAGGTTAGAATCCTGAACCAACAGTATAGTCTGGATGAAAGAAGTAGTTGGATGACATATCTTAAGATGTTATGCAGATAGAAGATATGTGATCAAGTCAGAAGCCCTGTCGTTTTATGTAGATAAATGGACAGGATTTTTTAATTTATAGGGAGACCCTATAAATCTAAGATTTTAAATCAGAAAGGGAGAATTATCATGGCAGGAGACACAATGACAATGAAAAGAACGAAGTTCAATATCAGAACGATCGCAGTGACAGGTATGTTAGGAGCATTAGCAACTGTGCTGATGTTTTTGGAATTTCCAATTCCAATGTTGATACCACCATTTATCAAGTTTGACTTTTCCGAACTTCCAGCATTACTAGCAGCATATGCGATGGGACCGGTATCTGGAATTGCAGTATGTTTTATCAAGAATGTGATCAACCTTCTTCATACACAGACAGGTGGAGTCGGAGAACTATCTAACTTTATCTTAGGTGTATGCTTTGTATTACCAGCAGGACTTATTTATAAGAGAAAGAAAACACAGAAGAGTGCAATGATCGGAGCATTAGCAGGAGCAGTCCTGATGTCAGTAGTCAGTGTATTTTCAAACTACTTTGTTGTATATCCAGTATACACAAATTTCATGCCAATGCAGGCAATTCTTGGAGCATATCAGGCGATCAACAAGAATGTAAAGACATTATGGGATGCATTGATTTGGTTTAATATGCCATTTACATTTATCAAAGGAATGTGCAGTGTTGTGATCACATTCTTTATCTACAAGAAGATTTCTCCAATCTTAAAGGGAACAAACAGATAAGAAGATAAGAAAAAGGTGTCGGAATAAGAATTCCGGCACCTTTTGCGTACACAGAGTTAAAAATTAATCTTCTAATTTTTTAGCTGCTTTTTCCATAAAAGGTTCACTGGCAACGATGAATCTTTCGTGAGTACCGATTCCAACACGTCCTTTGTTATCAGTTACTTCTACATGGAATACCAGACGTTTGCGGTCGATCTCTGTTAAGGAACAATGACATTTGATCGTTCCACCAACTGGTGTTGCGGAAACATGCGCAATGTTTAAATTTGTTCCAACAGTAGTCTGTCCTTCATCAAGTTTTCCAGCCAGTAGATTAACTGCAGACTGCTCGATCAAAGAGATCATGGCAGGTGTGGCATAAACAGGAAGGCTTCCGCTTCCCCATTTCTCAGCAGTGTTTTCTGGAACTACTTCTTCTGTTAATTCGATTTCGTCTCCAACATGAATGTTCATAATTTTCTCTCCTAAAATTTTAGTTTATATGTATATCTTTAGTATAGCAAAGTTCGTTAAAAATTCCATAGTTTTTTCACATTTTTACAAAAAAATTGCACAAGGAAGAAAGACTGGACTCGATTTAAAAAATAAGGTATGCTATTGGTAAATTGGAGGTGCTTGGTTTGAAATTATATTTGATCAGACATGGAGAAACAGATTGGAACAAGGAATTTAAGATTCAGGGAAGTTCAGACATCGAATTGAATTGAATATGGAAGAGAATTGGCATTTTATTACGCGAGAAGGTCTTAGACATATTCCATTTGATATCGCATATACCAGTCCGTTGAAACGTGCGAAGGAAACAGCAGAGATCATTCTTGGAGGCAGGAATATTCCGCTATATGAAGATAAACGGGTTCAAGAAGCGTGTTTTGGATCGTTTGAGGGTGCAACGTTAAAGGAATTGAGAGAAAGACAGGATCCATTTCTCAAATTCTTTGATGCGCCAGAAGAATTTAAAAAAATTGAAGGATGTGAGACACACGAAGAGGTGATCGCAAGATCATCTGATTTTTCAATGATATGATCTTGCCAAATGAGAAAAAAATATCAACATATAGCAGTATTTTCTCATGGAGCATGGATCCACAGCTTACTTACATATATTTATCAGAGAGAGATTAAGGAATACTGCATGCGCCAAGACAGGAAAACTGTGGTGTGACAACGATCCAGATTGAAGATGGTGTCTGCCATGTATTAAAGGAATCATGAGATTTTCTACAATAAAAGATGGAGAATGATAATTATGACAAAAAGACAATTTAATGGAGGAGTTAAGAATCTTCCTTAAGCAGGGA
>ENA-OQCX01001469-OQCX01001469.1-human-gut-metagenome-genome-assembly--contig:-NODE-1469-length-10698-cov-2.187494_pt1 | contig 10698 bp, 12 predicted proteins | sample MGYA00242762_ERZ504587 | MGnify/ENA primary metagenome ERZ504587 (study PRJEB26092, sample SAMD00036337) | human gut metagenome | host: Homo sapiens | study: EMG produced TPA metagenomics assembly of...
CTTTCGGTAAATGTTACAAGTGCTCCTTCAGGTTTCTTGCTGTGTTGCCACATCTTTAGATGGACGGGAGTGGCCAGTATGTTTTCGTCTTTGATGCGGATATAGGCCCATGGCTTAATTCGTTTCATCTAGGGCATATACAGGTTTAGAAACCGTTTCGTTAATACGTATTTCCAATACAGTCTTTCCTTCTACCTTGTAAGTCTGCGTTTCCAGTTCTACTTTGGGCTTGCAATACATGGTTGCTGCTGCTTCTATCATATATATTTCTTCGTCAGAGCGGACTCCTGCTATTTTGCCATTGTCCTTTACTCCTATTAACAGCCTGCCGCCCTCGGTATTGGCGAATGCGGAAAGGCTACGGGCTATTTTGCGTGCGTCCGAAATCTCGAATTTGAAATCCTGATGACAGTGTTCTCCCTCCGAGACAAGCTGTCGTATGTATTGTGTATCCGTTAATGCTTTCATTTCAATTGCAAAAATAGGAAAAATGAAACATATTGTGGGTATCGAATGATAAAAAAGCCGATATTAGTTTGTCTGTTATCAAGCTTTTTGCTTCATTTGCAGTGGAAATAAAAATAATTAGCCTTTAAAATCTATGGGAATAAGAAAAAAATGTTTGATCATTACATTATTATGCTTTTCTAGTCTGATGCATGCAAGTGAATTCATGTTTAAACATTTGGAGGTGAAAGATGGTCTGTCAAACAATCAAGTCCTTGATATATTTAAAGATTCCGAAGGTTTTATGTGGTTTGCCACAGCTTCCGGTTTAAATCGGTATGACGGGTGCCAGATGACTTTGTTTCGTAGTAATAATGCTGATCCGGCTTCTTTACCTGATAATTATATCAAAAGCATACAAGAAGATTATAAAGGAAATTTATGGATCTTACCGGTGTGGGTTATGTCATTTACAACTCGGAATCAGAAACATTTGATAGGGAGGTGCATGCATGGCTATGTGAAGTCGGTATTGACGGAACTCCAGCATTAGTATATATAGACCATAATAAAAATATGTGGTTTTATATAAAAGGAAAAGGCTGTTATTTGTACATTCCGGAATCTCAATTACTGTATCCGCTTTTGTTTAATACTCATCAGTTGCCAGAAGGTGATATTACGGACATTGTAGAATGTAGCAAGGGAATCTTGTTGGTATATAATACCGGAAGACTTGTTTGTTTGGATACTCGGACAAATGAGATTAAATGGCAGCAGGATGATTTGGTTGGGGAATTGGGAACTGACAAGCAGGGAATTTTCACTCTGTTTGTAGATCGTGATAATGATATATGGATGTACAGTCCGCTTGGAATATGGGTTTATAATCCGGAACAGGAAAAGTGGCTGTCTTGGCTGACAAATATTATCAAGCGTCGGTCTCATAACATGGTCCGTGCTGTATCACAGGATAAGCAAGGGCGTATATGGATAGGAACAGATCAGGATGGCATTGATATATTGGATAAGAAGACAGGGGAAGTGAGGCAGTTGCGGAACAAGGCAGGTGATGAACGTAGTTTGCAAAATAATACAGTAATGGTTCTATACGAGGATTCCAGTGAAACTATGTGGGTGGGGACTTATAAAAAAGGAATTTCCTATTTTAATGAGTGTGCTTTTAAATTTGGTGCAGAGTATATAGGAGATATTAGTTGCATTGAAGAAGACAAAGAGGGGTATGTGTGGCTGGGTACCAACGATGTCGGTATCATATATTGGAATTCCGTGACTGGCAACCGGGCTGCTTTTCCACAGAAAGGTACGGATAAACTCACTACTGATGCTATTGTTTGCATTTTGAAAGCCGGTGATGGGAAACTTTGGATTGGTACTTTTGGGGGAGGCTTGATTTGTTATGATAACGGTCGTATTATTCATTATAAAAAAACATACCGGAACGGCAAAATTCTTTGGCTCATAATAATGTATTGGCTTTGGCTGAAGATAAGCAGGGGATTATATGGATAGGTACATTGGGTGGGGGAGTGCAGAGTTTGAATCCCAAGACGGGTTTGTTCACCACTTATAATACAACTTCGGCCGGTTTGATATCCGATTATGTTTCCTCTTTGTGTATGGGAAAAGAGGGCTCTTTGTGGATTGGTACCGCTCAGGGACTTTCGGAATTGGATATTGAAACTAAAAAAAGTGGTTAATCTGGAAGGTACTAAATCTGGTAAGGAATATTTTTCTGATCAGAATATAAGTCAGGTGTATGAGGATAGCCGTGGATTGATATGGATTGGTACATGTGAGGGGCTGAATGTTTATAATCCCAAAACGGATGAACTGATTATATTAGGAGTGGAGCAAGGAGTGTCCAGCCCTATCATTTCTGGAATAGTAGAAGATGGTAATGAAAATATATGGGTGACTACAGCACGTGGAATAACTAATGTCATACCGGCAGTAGATTTAAAAAACAGGGCGCTATATTTTTCATAGTTGTGTTTATGATGACAAAAGATGGTTTGCAAAATAGTGGGTTCAACCTGCGTTCCATTAAAAAATTGTCTTCTGGAGAAATTCTTATGGGAGGCTGTATGGTATTAACCGCTTCCGTCCGGATGATATAAATACAATAAAAAAACGTCCCAGCGTGATGTTTACCCGTTTGTTCTTGTTCAATGAAGAAGTAGGGGTGGGTGAGGAATATGAAGGCAGGGTGATTTTGGATAAGGCGTTGAACAAGGTAGATCAGATAAAATTGAGTTATGAACAGAATATGTTCAGTGTACAATTTGCTTCTGATAACTATATTTTGCCGGAAAAAACGGAGTATGCTTATAAACTGGAAGGTTTCAATGAAGGTTGGATGACTACTGCCTTTGGCAAAGTGACTTATACTAATCTAGCTCCCGGAATTTATATGCTGAAGGTGAAAGCAGTCAACAGTGACGGATATGGTGGAGATGAAGAAGCTTCATTGAAAATTGTTATCTATCCTCCTTTTTGGAGTTCCGTTTGGGCATATGTTGTTTATAGCCTTTTGTTGGTTGCTGTATTGATATTGGGACGCTATTGGATTCTGCGTGGAGAACGGGATAAATTTAAAAAAAAAGCAAATAAAAGCAAGAAATAGAGAGGAATCAGGAGAAGGCAGATATGAAATTGAAGTTCTTCACTCATGTCGGCCACGAATTACGTACTTCGCTCACTCTTATTATCTCACCGTTGGAAACGCTGATGAAGGAATATCAATCGGATGCTGCTCTGATGGATAAATTAAATATAGTGCAACGCAATGCATTAAGGTTGTTGAATCTTGTAAATCAGTTGTTGGATTTTAGGAAAATTGATGTGAATGGATATTATTTAAGTCTGTCTGATGATGATATCATCTCTTGTATTCATACGATTTGTGATTCTTTTATCTCTTTGTCTGAAAAGAAAGATATTTCTCTCATTTTTCATTCAGCAGTTCCTTCGTTGAATATGTTGTTTGATGGGGATAAAATGAGGGAAGTGATGATGAATCTGCTTTCCAATGCTTTAAAATTTACTTGCAATGGTGGACGAGTTGATGTGTCTGTCGGTTTAGTGGAAGGACAGGATTCTCGGGAAATGCTGGAAATCAGAGTGGCTGATACAGGTGTCGGCATTAAAGAAGAAAACAGAGAACGCATTTTCGAACGTTTTTATCAAGTGGATAATCCGGATATGAATATCTCAGATGGCGGAGGTGGTCTGAGTATTGTACGTGATTTTGTCACACTTCACGATGGCACGGTGAACGTAATGGATAATACTCCTGTCGGTTGTGTTTTTGTTATCCATATCCCGGTAAAGCGTTCCGAGAGTAAACCGACGAAGATAGAACAGGTGCAAGTTACAGATAAGCCGGTAGAAGACATTTCCACACTTCAGATTCCGGAGTTTTATATGGCGTCTAATGCCGGGGAGGAATCGGAAGAAGAACCAAACCATATAATAACAATAGAAGGACTGGAGGAGGATATCCGAAGATTAGAATCTGGTAATACGGAAGAAATTGCAGAAGAAAAAAAACATAGAAACAATCTCAGCCGTTGCTCCACAAAGAGCAACGGTGATTCAATTGATTGAGGGTGAGGATAATGAGATGATAACTCATATTATTCCACCGGAGGAGTTGCCGGAAATGGTGACTGCTGTTCCTGAAGAAAAAAGTGAACAGAAGTTGAAAACGGTTTGGAATCATGCTTATATTGATTTCAAACCTAGTGGGACTGCCATAACTTCGATGGATGAAAAACTGATAAATCATGCTGTGAAATATGTAGAAGACAATATTGCACGCAGTGATTTGTCTGTAGAAGAGTTAAGCAAGGAATTAGGGATGAGCGCGTTCATTTATATAAAAAGTTATTGGCTATTACCGGTAAGACTCCTATCGAGTTTATTCGTATAATTCGTTTACAGTGGGCTGCCCAATTACTCCGTGGAAGTCAACAGAATATTTCAGAAATAGCCTATCAGGTGGGCTTTAATAATCCGAAATATTTCAGTCGGTATTTTAAGGAAGAATTTGGTATACTACCTTCGGCTTTTCAATATAGACAAGGCAGATAGTTCTCAATATTTTATAGTGTCATTTAAAGTGTGTATCGGAGTTTCGTCAACAGACATACGTTCTGTAACAGATTTCATCTATGAGTAAAAACAATTCCATTTTATTATTGTTTTTATTAGTAATAGTTATACATTAAAACCAATATAGAATGGAACATACAGTTATACATGACGAGAAAGTAGACCGTTTCGAAGTATTTGAATCGGGACAAATCGCCTATTTGCAATATGATGAAAAGAACGGAGTTTGGATATCCTTCATACCATAGTTCCCCCACAGTTGGAAGGCAGGGAATAGCTCAGGCTTTGACCGAGGCCGCTGTGAGATATGCTTCGGTTGTAGGGCTTAAAATACGTCCTACTTGTTCTTTTGCAAAAATGTTTTTTACCCGGCATACCCAATATAAAGACATGTTGGTGGAGTGAGAAATAAAATCAGACACGGATTGTATAAAATGCCGTGTCTGATTCGTTTTTAACTCTCTTATCTTTATATATATTTAATCACATTGTTTGTGGGTCATAATATCCAATACTAGTTTATCGGTTTCATTCATGCCTTGTGAACCAATTCTGGTCAGGTTGCGGATGCTGCGGTCCACATCATTGTCAATGATACCTTCTACAGAAGATACACATTTATGTTCCATCGCTAATATAGCTGAAAATACAGCAGTAGAAACACCGCTGCTTAATTTCAGAGCACAACTGGGCTTGGCTCCGTCACAAATCATACCTGTCAGGTTAGCGATCATATTTTGTACGGCAAAAGTGATTTGCTCGTAAGTGCCTCCCATCAAATAAGTGATACCACAGCTGGAACCTGTTGCAGCCACTACACAGCCGCATAGTGCAGACAGACGTCCCAAGCTTTGTTTGATGTAAATCGCTGTCAGGTGGCTAAGTGTCAGTGCGCGGATCAATTCTTCTTCTGATTTATGGTTGTCTTCGGCATAGACTACTACCGGTAAAGTAGCTGTAATTCCTTGGTTCCCACTTCCTGAATTGCTCATGACAGGAATCATAGCTCCCGCCATACGTGCATCGCAAGCTGCCGAGGTATAAGAAAGGATGTGGGTAAATGTATTACTTCCCAATATTTGTTCTTCGCTTTTGCTGCTTTTCAGAATCTTGCCTAATTCGTGACCGTAGTTTCCTTTGAAAGAACGTTCTGCCGCTGCTTTGTTCAAACGTTTGGTCTCAAGAATAAAACGAATTTCATCCAATGGTGTGGTGGTGGCAAAATCGTACACTTTCCGCAAGTTCAACTCCGGCTCTTTTGCATCCTCATTGCAGGTGGAGGTAGTTTGTTTGTTTAGTAAAACTTGGTTGTTTAGGGCCACATATATAAAATTGGTATGCCCGCAAGCAATAATGGCCGTCGCTGTATCACCATCAGCTTCACAGATAATTTCGATATATAACTTTTCTTCTATATTCTCTTTCAGCCCGATAGAGATAGCTTGTGAGTCAATTAGTTTTTTACCCTCTGCTACGGCGTCAGGAGTGCTGTCTTTTAAGACTTCCAATTGATATTCGGATTTTCCGATTAATGCCCCTAAGGCGATAGCGATAGGTAGCCAATCATTCCTGTTCCCGGGATGCCTACTCCCATGGCGTTCTTAAGAATATTGGCGCTGAGTAAAGCTTTAATCCTTTCAGGTCTTTTACCTAGTGTTTCTGTTGCTTTTGCTACACAAAGGGCTACGGCTATGGGTTCTGTGCACCCGATAGCCGGAACGACCTCGCGATTTATAAGGGCAATGATTTGCTCTCTTTCTGGTTTGGCGATCATAGTAGATAATTATTAAGGGGTCTTGCAAAAATCTTTTTGAAAGTGTGTCAAAACTCGGATAAAACTATCGTTTCGTTTGTCTTTTCCTTTTTGTTGATTTTCAGAATATGCTTTAATGAAGAAATATTCTGAATGAATAAAATGATAGGTTTATTTAGTTTTGACACTCCTTCGACTTTTGACACACTTTGGTTATTTTTTATAGTTTTGTAATCCGGTCTGGAGGAAATCAACATATTTGTCTATATCCTCATCATATGAATATGATTTATTCAACGGTTTTCCCTCATTGTCAATCAATACATAGAAAGGTTGTGCATTGGCACCGAATTTAGAGCGTTGCAGGTAACTCCATTTATCACCGATCGTGCGTAGTGTACGTTCCTTACCGTTCTCCATCACTTTGATGTGTTCGGGCAATGGGGTTTTGTTATCAACGAACAATGTAATCAGTACATAGTCCTCAGTCATCAACTTGTTTACTTTCGGATCAGTCCATACAGCAGCTTCCATTTTACGGCAATTTACACATCCGTAACCTGTAAAGTCAAGCATTACCGGTTTTCCGGTACGTTTTGCATATTCCATACCGGCATCGTAGTCATCAAACTGCGCATGTACTTCATTGGTGTATAAGTTGAAGTCTTGTGTATTCATGGGAGGAGCAAATGCGCTGACAGCTTTCAAAGGAGCACCCCATAAGCCCGGTACCATATATACAGCAAATGCAAGTGAGATAAGAGCCATAAAAAAACGGGCAACACCTACTTTATCATCATCATCATCGTGAGGGAATTTGATCTTACCCAGCAAATAGAAGCCTAGCAAAGCGAAAATCACAATCCACAAAGCAAGGAATGTTTCACGGTCTAGAATTCCCCATCCATAAGCCAAGTCAGCAACCGACAGGAATTTCAAAGCAAATGCGAGCTCAAGGAAACCTAATACTACTTTAATTACATTCATCCAACCACCGGATTTAGGCATGGATTTCAGCCAAGACGGGAACATGGCAAACAGTGTGAATGGCAACGCTAATGCAAGAGCAAAACCTAACATGCCGATAGCAGGGGCAACTACACTACCTGTAGTGGAAACTTCTACCAACAAAAAGCCGATGATAGGACCTGTGCATGAGAATGAAACCAAAGATAGGGTGAATGCCATCAGGAAGATACTTAACAAACCACTGGTCTGTTCCGCTTTACTGTCTACTGCATTGCTCCATTTTGAAGGAAGAGTAAGTTCGAATGCTCCAAAGAAAGAGGCTGCAAACACAATTAGCATCAAGCAGAAGAATATGTTAAAAATAGCATTTGTGGAAAGTGCATTCAAGGCACTGGCACCGAATATCAAGGTTATGGCAAGACCTAATAATACATAGATCACTACGATAGAAGCACCATATGTCCATGCATCACGATTCCTTTCTTTTTGTCTTTGCTACGTTTTAAAAAGAACTTACCGTCATTGGGATGATAGCCATACACAGGGCGTAAATAAGGCAAGTAATCCACCGATAAACCCGGCAAAGAAGATGTAAATCCATGAACGGTCTTGTTGTGATGTCGTTTCGCCAAATGCGTTCAGCTCTTGGATAACCGGAGTCCAATAATCTTGGACAGCAGTGTCATTGCCGATCAGGGCGGCAGTTGTAGCACTATCTGTTGCGGTAGTTGCAGTAGCTGTTTCCGCTACAGGAACTTCCGTTATGGCTGTTTCTGTTTTTGCGGGTTCAGTAGTCTTGCTTGTAGTGGCAGCGGCAACTCCTTTTCCGGAGAAAGAGAAAGAAACTTCAGTAGGAGGCAGACAGTTTTCATCGTTGCAGGCACCGAATTCCATATAACCTTCTATCATATAGGTAGCACCCGTTATTTTTAGTTTCTGAATGAAAATGGCAGTGTTCTCAAAGTAACGTAATTTCATTTCAAACACCTTGTCGAAGTTTTCAATTTCTTTACCTTGTGGAGTGAGCTTTCCTACTAATTCTACTCCTTCTATCTTGTCTACGTTGAAAGTAGCGGAGATAGGACCTCCCGAAGGAAGATCAGTGGAATAAACGTGCCATCGGCATCAATCTTACCAGTGAATACTATTTGTGCTTCCGTATCGGAAATCGTCTTTAACTCGGTTTTGAATTGTACCGGATCTTGAATCTGGCAACTGCCGGAAGCAATGCCATAACGATTAAGAGGCAACTTAAAAAAAAACTTCTTTTTCATTACGTATTATTTAAATTTGGATTAATGTTCATACCGCAAAGTAAGGGATAATATCTTAGATATGCCTCTTTATACCTATATTAATATCGGCAATTGCTGTTTTCAGAATAAAAAAGAGCAAAAAGATAACCTATTGCTCTTTTTGAAGTTCCATAACTTTGTTCCTATATTGGGAGGGAGTCATTCCCACTGAGGATTGGAAAGGTTATAAAAGGTGGAAATGGAGTTAAATCCCAGCTCTGTAGAAATGGCTTTCAGCGGAGTTTCGTTATTGGGGTCGGATAATAGACGGATAGCTTCTTCAATACGGAAACGGTTTACATAATGAGTGAAGGATAGTTTGGATTGTTCATTGATGATACGTGATAGATAAGTACGGTTAGTTCCTAATATTTCTGCTACTTTGTCTTTTGTTATAAAATTGTCTTTGTAAATTTTTTCTTCTCTCATAATACGCTCTAATGTACGGAAAAGTTCTAAACTTTTCTCGTCGGTGAGTGAGGAGGAAGCATATTTTTCGGAAGTAGAAACCATGGAGGGGGCATTGGTTTCCAATTCTTTTATACGGCGATTCAGTTCCGTTTCTCTTTTGATTGCTTCTTGATTTTGCTTGACTATACTTAAATAAAGTTTGTTTTTACGGTGGTAGAGGTAATAAAGCAATCCTAGAACAATCACAATGATAATAAGAATAAATGTCTGTTGTTGTATACGCTGTTCTTTCTGCATTACATCCAGTTTGCTTTGTTTTATCAAATTTTCCTGCCGCTCAGAGTCGTATTTGAATCGCATTTCACTTAAATCTCTTTCTTTGTCCTTGTTGAAAAGACTGTCGTTTTCCAAACGGAATATTTTATAATATTTCAGTGCGTCATGATATTGGTGCAATTGCTCATAGCAGGTGGACAGATTTTCGTATAGTTCATTGCGATGGATGGCGTTGACGCGTGCATAAGAAATAGCTATTCCTTGTTTTAACAATAAAATAGCTTCTGGTTGTTTGTTTTGCTGCATTAGTATACGTGCATATCCCAAATGGGCATAGACAATAGAGGAAGTTTGTGCCGCCTGTTTGTCCTTCATGGCTTTTTTGTAATATTCCAAGGCCTGGGCATATTCACCCATATCATATAATATATTGCCAAAGAGATTGTAGGTATGGGCTTGGTCGTAGAAATCATTTTCCAGCATCAATGTTTCGGCTTCATGTATATATTTCATTGCTTCCTCATTCTGTTTCATTAAAAAATACATATAGGCAGAATTTACTGCACCGGAATAAATGATGTATGGATTACGCATACTGTGTCCTAATTCATAACATTCTAATGCGTATTTGATACCGGCTGTATCTTTTTTGAGGTAATAGATGTTTGCTAAATTGCCTAAAAGCAAAGCGTATTGTTGTTGGAAATTATTTTGTTGTGCCAATTGGATACCTTTATAAAGCCATCGTATGGCACGGTAATAATCGGTTTCAATATTTGCAGAGTAGAGTCCGAGACTACCATAGACGGAACAAGTGGAGTCATTATTCAGTTTGGTTGCTAGTTCAAGAGAAAGGTTCAAGTTTTTTTTTGGCTATTTTTTCCCGTCCGCTCATCATTTGTGCTTGTGCTTGGTAGATATATGAATAGAGTTGGAGTAGAGGATTTTTAGTCTTGTCCGCTACGTTTTTCATAATCTCGGCGTAAGTGATGGTTTTGGAATAATCTCCTTTATTTAAATAGTATTGGCATAGAAACTTTAATGCATCCCCGTTATCAGGTTCTTTCCTAATGATCTCCAACTGTTTCTCAAGGATGACGGGCGCTTTTGTGCATGTACACAAAAGGATATTCCCAAAAGTAACAGTAAGAAAAGACATTTTAGTTTCATATGCTTTTTTTCGGTTGAGAGTGCAAATATAATAAAACCTTTAATTTTTCTTGTTCAAAAGTCTTGCATATTTAAAATAAAGTCGTACCTTTGCAACGCTTTCAACAAAAAGCACTTCTGAAAGGAAGTTTTGGAGAGGTGGCAGAGTGGTCGATTGCGGCGGTCTTGAAAACCGTTGTACCGCGAGGTACCCGGGGTTCGAATCCCTGTCTCTCCGCTGGAAAGAATTGCAAAACAAAG
>ENA-OQCX01001470-OQCX01001470.1-human-gut-metagenome-genome-assembly--contig:-NODE-1470-length-10691-cov-1.559637_pt1 | contig 10691 bp, 16 predicted proteins | sample MGYA00242762_ERZ504587 | MGnify/ENA primary metagenome ERZ504587 (study PRJEB26092, sample SAMD00036337) | human gut metagenome | host: Homo sapiens | study: EMG produced TPA metagenomics assembly of...
TATTTTTAATAAACTAATTTTACGTATGAAAATTCAAGTAAAATTTAAGTTTGGGTAGCCTTTTTCTTATTTTTTTAAGGTTTGGCTTATTTAATATATATTGGATAGGTGAAAGCCTTAATAAAATTAAACCTGTAGCTTAAAATTATAAAGCTTACAATATACAAAAGTCACACATTTCACTATATTAGTGAACATCCTCCTGGCACTAGCCCGGCAGTAGTGAGTTTTTTTATTAAGCACCACAAAATCCGGTCTAACATATCCATAACCTTTCAGATACAACAAAAGGACTCCATTCCGGAAGTCCTTTTAACATAATCAAATAATATCTAGTTATTCAAAAAATCTTTAATCTTCTTACTTCTAACAGGGTTACGAAGCTTTCTTAATGCCTTGGCTTCAATCTGTCTGATACGTTCCCTTGTTACATTGAAGATTTTTCCTACTTCTTCAAGTGTACGAGGGTGACCGTCTCTTAAACCAAATCTTAAGATGATGACTTCTCTTTCTCTGTCCTTTAAGTCCTGTAATAAAACATCTATGTGTTCACGAAGCATTACTGATTCAATGTTGGCTTCAGGTGTAACTGTGTTGTTATCAGCTACGAAATCACCTAAGTTTGAATCATCTTCTTCACCGATTGGTGTTTCAAGTGATGCAGGTTCTCTTGCAATCTGCATGATTTCAAGTACTTTTTCTTCTGTCATATCTAATGCTGTAGCAAGTTCTTTAGTAGATGGTTCATAGCCTAACTCTAATGTAAGCTTACGCTGCATCTTTGACATTCTATTAATTGTTTCAACCATATGAACCGGTACACGGATTGTTCTTGCGTGGTCAGCTAACGCTCTTGTTACTGACTGTCTAATCCACCATGTTGCATATGTACTTAATTTGTATCCTTTTGTGTAGTCAAATTTTTCTACACCCTTAATTAAGCCAAGATTACCTTCCTGTACTAAGTCTAAAAAACTCATTCCTCGACCGGTATATCTTTTTGCAATACTAACTACTAATCTTAAGTTAGCCTCTATTAACTTTTCTTTGGCAACTATGTCGCTTCTGTCTTACGCTTGGCAAGTTCTAATTCTTCGTCTGCTGTTAACAGTGGAACTGTTCCTATTTCTTTCAAGTACATACGAACCGGATCCTCTGTTCCTACACCCTCGAGCAAATCTACAGCATCAAATTCTACTGTCTCTTCTTCATCATTTTCAAAATTCTCGTCTGTAGGTTCCAGTAAGTCTCCTTCGTCTGCTGCTACCATTGCAATATCCTCATCTGTAGGTTCTGCAACAAGATCAACTGTTGCCTCGCCTTCTTCCGGGAATCATTATCGGCATCATCACTCTTTGCACTATCAGCTTTAGGTGCCTTTGGCTCGTTTACGTCTACTCCCATGTTGACATTGATTTTCTTTCCTGTTAATTCTGTTATAACATCAGTTTTTTGCTTTTCTGTCAAATCATCATCTTTAAAGAAATCCTGAATCTCATTAATTGTAAGTCGGTCTTCCTTCTTATGAGCCAATTCAATCAGTTCTGCTACTTTTTGAGTAAATTCTTCCTTTTTCAATACAGCATCCTTTCTAACTAAGAAACTTAGTTTATCATACATGTGTTTTTTGCACACTAAACTGACCACAAAATTATTTTTTGTCGGTCGAACTAATATTATACACAAAAAAACAGCCAGTGTAAACCGACTGTAAAAAAATTCTTTGTTTTTTGTTGATTTTTATTAGATTTTATCAATAATTTTGCTTATCTAAATCTTCAATTACTGCTTTTATGGCATTTTCAGTGTTTGGAACAGTAACTCTGTCTGCCAACTTTTTAACATTCTCCTTGGCATTGCCAACTGCATAACCAATGTCACAATTCTGCAACAACGAAATGTCATTTTCCTGGTCTCCCACTCCAATCGTTGTATGAATATGCTGGTTAAAGTGTTTCTTTAAATACTCTACGGCTATGCCTTTGCCACTATCCACTCTTTGAATTTCAAGACCGTTAGGCCAGCTTGTATCAAATCTAAACTTATTGCCAAACTTCTCCTTTAAGTCTTTTTGCATTGCAACCGTAACTTCTTCATCCTGAATAAATAAAATCTTAAAAACTTCGTCTCCAATACTATCAAACAACTTCTCAAGACTTCCATCTCCAGGAGCACTTTCAAGTGGTTTAAATTCCTTGCTGTCGTGAGCTGTATAATTAATCCAATATTCCCAAACTTTCGTCCAGTTATCATTAACATATTTTACAAGTTTGTAGCAATCCTCTTTTGCCATTGGCCACTTTTCAATAATCTGCTCATTATCCTTGTCGTAAAGAACCGCTCCATTTAAAGCAACTATTGGTGCTGTTAACCTTGAATCTATCCTTAAACTTATCAGCATATTCAGGAAATCTTCCCGTTGCCAAAGTAAATATTCCACCTTCTTTTTGGAAATATTTAATGGCCTTAACGTTTTCTTCTGACAAAACCTCTTCCCCATAAGTTAATGTACCGTCACAATCACTGCAAAGCAAATATCCTTTAAACTTTGGAGCCGGATTTACATGAACCATACAATGCTTAACTTCCTGAAAGTTTTTTTTCAATTGCATCATGCACTTCCTGTGCAATGGCATGGGATTTATATAAGGAAATGTTGCCATTAGCTGCAATTTCAACATCCACATATATTTTTGCTCCAAAAAGACGTGTATGAAGTAAATCAAGTGAAACTACACCTTTTTGACTCAAAATAATGTAGGCCATTTTTCTCTCAACTTCTTCATCACATGACTTGCAACCATCTTATCTATTGCATCTTTAAAAATTTCATAAGCTGCCTTGGCAATGAATAAACAGATAATAACACTTGCTATAGGGTCAAGAATAGGAAATCCTGATCTTGCACCTATAATACCTATTAAAGCACCAATTGAAGAAAAGAGCATCAGACCTGTGGTGCCATGCATTCAGCCATTACTGCCCCTGAATTAATCTTTTTTGCAGCAGATCTTGTAAACCAATACATCCATTCCTTTGTTGCAATAGATACAATCGCTGCAACCATTGCTATTATTCCCGGAATTGTTTGATTGCCATTGGTTCCATTTATTATTTTATTTACACCATCTATGCCAATTCCTGCTCCTGTTATAAGAAGTACCACTGCCAAAATAATAGCTGCAACACACTCTAATCTATCATGGCCATACTGATGACCTTCATCAGATTCTTTTCCTGCAAGCTAACGCCTATTATTACTATAAAACTACTAAAAACATCAGACGCAGAATGAATGGCATCAGAAACCATGGCGCCCGATTTTCCTATAATACCTGCCAACAATTTAAATACTGACAAAAGCAGATTAACTACAATACTAACTGTAGACACCTGCATTGCTACTTTTTTAGTTTTTTCATCTGACAAAATTTCTTTCTTTTCTATTCTTGTCATAACGAACCCGCTTTCCTTAATAACTATGCTTTCTTTAATAAAATATGACTTCTTTGGACAGTCATATTTTTATAAAACCTACTCTTCTATAAATTATTTGCTTCTTAAACAATTATCAATTCCACAATAAATACCAGCGCACAACTTACTATTGCAACCTGAAAAAGATTTCCACCTTTCCAAGCCAAAAGAATCGCACCAATTAATGCAATCAGACCTGACCACATACTCTGTGTGGCTGTAAGGATTGCCGGAAATGTCATTACCGCCAATGTTACATAAGGCACATAATACAAAAATGACTTTATGTATTTATTTGTAATTTCTTTTCTAATTAATGTTAACGGAAGCACTCTGATTGCATAGGTTGCAATAGCCATTGCAAGAAGACATATATATATGTTATGCATTTTCTTCCTCCTTTACCGGAAATAATATTGCTGCCGCTAATGAAATAATAACAGTCAAAATCATAATTTTTACACCTGATGAAATTCCTGCAAAAACAGAAAGTGTATTAAATATGTAACTTAAAACAAAGCTTACAACTATTACTCCTGCTACTATTTTGTTCTTTTTCCCCTCAGGAATTATGCATGCCATAAACATACCATAAAGACCTACACTTAAAGCACTTACAACTCTGATTGGCAATGCGTTGCCCATCAAAACACCTAGCGCCGTACCTACACACCATGCCGGTGAGGCAACTGCCGCAAGTCCAAAAGTATAATAAGGATCAAGCTTTCCTGCTACAGATATTGAAGCTCCAAATATTTCATCTGTTATAAAATATCCCATTATAAGTCTTTTCCATATTGGGGTGTCTGCGGGAATCTTCTGGCTTAACGCACAGGACATTAAAAGATATCTGGCATTGGCGACAACCTCCATCATTACCATTACAAAAATGGTTGCGTTGGCCCCAAAAAGAGTAAATGCAATATATTCCCCCGCTGAGGCATGCAATCCAAAACTTGCCACTGCTGACTGAAATGCCGTTATTCCTGCATTCTTTGCCTGTATTCCAAGTGTAAATGCTACTGCAAAATACCCCAATGCTATTGGAATACCATTTTTAGTCCTTTTACAAAATTGTCTAAATGTTTCTCTTTCATTTTCTGCTTAATCTCTCGTTCCTAGTTGCTGCAATGATTATACTTTACTTTCCATACATTTATCAATATCATTTCATTATAGCTCTATGTATAATTCATTACTTCTTTACTTTAACACTTTTAACCTTGCTCCAGTCACCATAAATCTTCTTGCCATTAACAGTTCTATATGCTCTTACCTGAACATAATATTTCTTCTTTTTAAGTTTTTTAATAGTGTTATTTTGGAGTATTGGTTTGATGTTTTTAACCTTAGCTTTTTTAAGCTTTTTCTTTGTTGTGGCATATCTTACATTATATCCTGTAACTTTAGAAATCTTAGCCCACTTAAGACTAATCTTTTTGCCTTTTTTGTTTTTGGCATATTTAACCTTTGCCTTTGAAACCTCAATAGTTTCTGTTTCTTTAGGCGCATTAGGATTGTCTTCTGCCTCAATTGTTCTAACATAAGTTCCTGTATAATTATCACCTAATCCTGTGAAAGTAATTGTAATCTTACCCTTTACATCCTGTTTCTACAGTATAATCATAATCAGTTCCTTTTGTCATCGCGTAACTACCATTATTGACAGTAATTTTCAATTGTTTATTTTCGAATTCTGTTCTAATAGTTACATTGCCTATTTCTTTTTTTACAATTTGAAATTCCTTTGTTATCTGTCCTGTATAACCATCAATTCCCTTAATAGTCATAGTTACCTTGCCCGGATAAAAATTGTTCTTGTACGTAACTGTATAATCAGCCATAGGATTTAAATTCTTTCCTTTATAAGATAATAACACTATTGGAGTTATTCTCTTTCCAACAAACTCATAATTATCCTTAACATTAGACCAGTCTATCTGAACTTTTCCTGAACTAATATCAATAGGTGTAACTTCCGCACCCTCTTCTTTTCCATTGTCCTTAGCATCCAAAACTGAATAACTGTTATCAGCCTTTACCTGATAATTTGGCTGTATAAGTGACATACTAAATGCCATTGATAAACTAAGAATAACCGATAAAACTTTTTTTGATTTTCTCATAATATTTCTCCTCGTCTCAATTTTGATTAATATGTAACTAATGAACCCTATCAATTTTTAACACCGTCAGTATATTTTAGCACATTTATCAACCTAACGCCACATCAAGTACCATCATAAGAACAAATCCAATTGCTGCACCTATTGTTCCTATATTAGTATGCTCACCTGACTGTGACTCAGGAATTAATTCTTCTATTACAACATAAATCATTGCACCTGCTGCAAATGCCAAAAGATATGGCAATATTACAATAATCTTTGATGTAAGAAGTATAGTTATAAATGCACCTATAGGTTCTACAACACCTGAAAGGAACCCACACTTAAATGCCCTCATCTTACTCATTCCCTGTCCCTTTAGAGGCATTGAAATAATGGCACCTTCCGGAAAATTCTGTATTGCAATACCTATTGACAATGCAACAGCTGCAGTAAGACTTAACTTGCTATGTCCCATAATCGCTCCTGCATACGCTACACCCACTGCCATTCCCTCAGGAATGTTGTGAATTGTAACTGCAAACATCATCATTGTTGTTTTTGAAAATTTACTCTTTACACCCTCCGGCTTATCGCTGTCCAAATGTAAATGTGGCACAATGCTGTCAATTAAAAGTAAAAACAAAATTCCAAGCATAAAGCCTACAGCTGCAGGAAGCCAGGCTATTCTCCCCTGTTCCTTAGACATATCAATTGCCGGAATAAGAAGTGACCATACGCTTGCCGCAATCATAACTCCTGCTGCAAAACCAAGTAGAGTCTTTTCAATCTTTGCATTAATATTGTCTTTCATAAAAAATACCATTGCCGCACCTAGGGTTGTTCCAAGCAACGGTATTAACAAAACAACCATTTCATCCATATATTATCCCTCTCCTTCATTAATTACACCTATTGTTATAACTCAACTATTTGATGTAATCGTATACTTTCATAATATAATAAGGACCCGAATGCACGAAGTCCTTATCCTAATTTATTTTATAATTTTTGCTTTTCTTCGTTTTTCAATCCAGCCTACTATCTTTCGACCAATCTTTTCGATTAATATTGTACTATATCTTAATGCCGGTTCTGTAATTATGGCAAATACCACAAATAACATAATACATTTCGTAGACATACCACGCATTGCAAATAAATCTCCAAGATAAATACTGCAACCTAAAAGTCCTACAATACATCCGCCCCAAACACACCAGCGAAGTGCATTCATAGGCTTACTAATGTTATAAAGAATTACAAATCCCACTATTGCTAGTAACATTGTGCAGGCTGTTGATATATCAGTTTCACCTACTTCAAATACCTGACCAAATACTACAAGCGCTCCTACAACAAGGAAATCTGTAATACCTGCCGGCAATGCTTTTATAAGCACATTGGATAGGAAGTGTCCCTGAATAATGTTTTTATTAGGCTGTAGGGCAAGGAAAAATGCCGGAACACCTATTGTAAACATACTAATCAGCGAAATCTGTGATGGCTCCAATGGATAATTTATCATAAAGCATACAGAAAATAGTGATAAAAGGAATGAGAAAATATTTTTAACAAGAAACAAACTTGCTGAACGTTCAATGTTATTTACAACTCTTCTTCCTTCCATTACAACTGATGGCATACAGGCAAAGTTAGAATCTAACAAAACAAGCTGTGACGCCTGTGCTGCCGCATCACTTCCTGATGCCATTGCCACTGAGCAGTCTGCATCCTTTAGTGCCAAAACATCGTTTACACCATCACCTGTCATTGCCACAGTTCTACCTGCTTTCTTAAGGGCTCTGACAAATTTACGTTTCTGGTCAGGTGTAACTCTGCCAAATACTGTATATCTTAATACTGCATCTTCAATTGCCTCATCTGTTGTAAGGGTTGATGCATCTATATAATTGTCTGCATTTGCTATTCCTGCCTGCAACGCAACCTGAGAAACAGTTACAGGATTATCACCTGATATAACCTTTATTTCCACACCCTGATTTTCAAAATACTTAAATGTTTCAGGTGCTTCTTTTCTAATAGGGTTAGACAAAAATACCAAGCCTAGAGGTGTAACCTTTCCTGTTAATGCTTTACCGTCAATAACTCCGTCATAAATACCAAATACAAGAACTCGGTATCCTTCTGAACTATACTGTTCAATCTGCTCTCTATAATTGTCATAATCCTCTCTTAAAACGAACTCAGGTGCGCCAAGAACATAGCTTCCATCTTCAAAGGCTGCTCCTGAATATTTAAACTGTGACGAGAAAGGACTTACTGACACTGCTTTTCTACCTGAAGGCTTATTAAAGTAATCCTTCATAGCCTTCATAGTAATATTATCACTAGACATTGCCGAAGCAAAATCACTAATAATCTGCTTTAATGGAGCCATGGACTGACTGTCGTATCCATCCATTGGAATCTCTCCGTTAACTTCCATTGTATTCTCTGTAATTGTCCCTGTTTTGTCAACACACAAAACATTAACTCTTGCAAGGGTTTCTATACATTTCATGTCATGTACAAGAACCTTCTTTGATGCAAGTCGCATAACACTTACAACAAGAGCAACACTGGCTAGTAAATACAAACCTTCCGGTATCATTCCAATAACAGCAGCAACCATAGATGTTATACTCTTGCTAAAAGATGCTCCCGAAAAGAAAAACTGCTGTCCAAAAAGTAATAGTCCAATTGGAATAATCAATATACCCACTACTCCAACCAATTTGTCAAGAACTCTAATCATTTTCGGACTGTTCTTCACTATTCATTGCCTTAGCTTCAAGTGTTAACTTTGATATATATGAATCCTCACCAACCTTGTCAAGTCTTGCATAACATTCACCTGAAACAATAAAGCTTCCTGACATTAATTCATCGCCGGGCTTCTTTGATATTTCATCAGATTCACCTGTAAGCAATGACTCATTAACTGAAACTTCGCCATCTACAACAATGGCATCGGCACAAATCTGATTTCCTGCCTTAAAAATAACTATATCGTCAAGGACCAGTTCTTCCGCAGGAATACTAAACTGTCTTCCTTCTCTAACAACTAAAGCCTTTGGGGCATTTAATACTGATAACTTATCCAAAGTATTCTTTGCTCTTATTTCCTGAATAATACCGATAAACAAAGTTTGCCAGAATAACCGGCAAAAAAGTTAAATTACGGAATGAACCTGCCAAAATTAATCAAGCGCCGCAAGAACTGCAAATACTAAGTTAAAATACGTAAACAGATTACTTTTTATAATTTCCGGAACAGTTTTTGACGGCGGTTCAACCGGCTCGTTAGACCAACCATTCTCAAAATATTCATTAACCTGATCACTGTTTAAACCATATCTGATATCTGCATTAAATCTTCTTGTCTGAACTTTTTTTTTTTCTTACTATTGTATTGTCTTTTGATGTTCTATTCTTCATAAGTTCTCCTTGTCAGTTAAAAACCCCTATATTAAATTTCAGATTGCCATATACCTAAATCTACAATCCGTTTTCTTAAATACCTTCACATCAAAATATTATACCAAATATTTCATATCATATTTTGAATATTCTATGAACTATTTGTTAGTGTTTATGATATTTTCTACCATCTTCTTCATATTTAGGCTCACAAGTAAGTTGCATTCCTAATTTTTTAAATGTAGTTTCATCTACTGATGACAATAAAACTGTTGAATGTGCGTCACATCCCTTAAGCTTAGTTAATTCTCCCATAGCCTTCTTTGCATTTTCATTGTGAGCTGCTGTTGATGACAATGCAATTAAAATTTCATCTGTGTGAAGACGTGGGTTCTTGCTTCCAAGATAATTAGTCTTCAATGTCTGAATAGGTTCAATTGCTTCTTTTTCAATTAATTCTACTTCATCATCAATATTACCAAGTGCCTTAAGAGCATTAAGCAAAGCTGCTGCTGATGCACCTAAAAGGTCAGTTGTGCGACCTGTAACAATCTTTCCGTCAGGAAGTTCAATTGCTACAGCCGGCTTATTGTCAGTTTCTTTTTCTTTATTAAGAGCCACAACCGCCACTTCTCTATCCTGTGGTGTAATTTCAGCCTGTTTCATAAGAATTTCTAACTTAGAAATATTATTTTTTGTACTTCCTGTTCTTCTCTTTTCACAAAGAGCCTGATAATATCTTCTGATAATTTCCTGTTTTGAAGCCTTGCAACAAGCTTCATCATCAAAGATACAATTTCCTGCCATATTAACCCCCATATCTGTAGGTGATTTGTATGGACTCTTACCTGAAATCAATTCAAACATTGCATTAACAACAGGGAAAATTTCAAGGTCTCTGTTATAGTTTACAGTTGTCTCTCCATATGCTTCCAAATGGAATGAGTCAATCATGTTAACATCATTTAAATCTGCTGTTGCTGCCTCATAAGCAAGGTTAACAGGGTGTCTTAATGGAATGTTCCAAATAGGAAATGTTTCAAACTTAGCATATCCTGCATTAATTCCTCTCTTATGTTCATGGTATAACTGTGAAAGACATGTAGCCATCTTTCCACTTCCAGGACCTGGTGCTGTTATAACAACAAGTGGTCTTTCGGTTTCAATATAATCATTCTTTCCGTAACCTTCATCACTAACAATAAAGTTAACATCACTTGGATATCCGGGAATCTTATAATGCTTGTATGACTTAATTCCAAGTTCTTCTAATCTCTTCATAAATAATTCTGCCGCCGGCTGTCCTGCAAACTTTGTAAGACAAACACTGCCAACAAAAAGCCCTACTGACTGAAATTCATCAATAAGTCTTAAAACATCCATGTCATATGTAATTCCATAATCTCCACGAATCTTGTTTTCTTCAATGTCTTCAGCACTAATAACAATTACAACTTCTGCCTGGTCTTTTAACTGTAATAACATCTGTAACTTTGAGTCAGGCTCAAATCCAGGCAATACTCTTGATGCATGATAATCATCAAAAAAGCTTACCGCCAAACTCCAAATACAAACTTGTTTCCAAACTGTGCAATTCTTTCCTTAAATGTGTTCTGATTGCATCTTTAAATACTTCTCATTATCAAATCCTTTTTTCAAAACCTTAACCTCATCTATCATCAT
>ENA-OQCX01001471-OQCX01001471.1-human-gut-metagenome-genome-assembly--contig:-NODE-1471-length-10679-cov-1.920584_pt1 | contig 10679 bp, 16 predicted proteins | sample MGYA00242762_ERZ504587 | MGnify/ENA primary metagenome ERZ504587 (study PRJEB26092, sample SAMD00036337) | human gut metagenome | host: Homo sapiens | study: EMG produced TPA metagenomics assembly of...
ATTATTTGATCAAATAGAAAAATCTATTTCATTACTTGAGGATAAATACAATGACCCATCTGTCAAAAATGACAAAGAAGGTGTTTATAAATATCGAGTTTTTTTGCAACTATGCAATTTTGGATTTTATGCAAAATAAAGATAAAGAAAGAGCACTAAAAATATTAAGTGATGTGTATATTTCAAAAGAAGATGTACATTATTCTGAAAGATCGACAGAATTGAATACCATTATTAAGACTATCAAAAACTTGATAAATGCAGTTCTGCTTCCGAATGGATGAATGCATATAAAAGTAATGTAGAGTCAATTAAAAATTATTTTGTTTACACAGCAGGCTTTGTAGTTTACAACATTATTTGATTGGGATTGACGAGTGATAGTTATTCCGATAATAAGATTTATAAATCAGAATACTCACTAAATCCTAGTTGCTTTAATGATTCAGAAGGAGAAGCAATTTCTATGAGATGAGGGTTAGAATTAATATCGGTAATAAAGAAGTTATCAGCCTTGTCTATTCTACAATCGATTCTTCCCATACCCTGTAAATTCATTATCTTCGCAACCCTAACAATACTTGATGAAATATCTTGCGATAATTCTGGATTGAATTCATCAAAATTATAAAACTCGTAACTATGTGTTCTGCGAGCATCATAATCAAGAATTTTTTCTCCTATATAATTTTCGCCCTTAATCTTAATCCCCTGCGGCTTTAAACAAAATGCTTCATTTCCATCATAACAAAACGGAAATTCAACTTCATATCCTTCAATAAACTTTTGAAGGATAACTCGGCAACTATATTTAGTGGATAAATTATATAAGAAATCTATTTTTGCATCTGAAAAGGTAAATACATTTTCAGATGTAAGACCGATACTTGAACACTGGTTTTCAAGTTTGGCAATTACTTTTGTTCCTGTTTCTGGTTTTCCAGAAATCCAATTTAATTTTGCATCATACTCCCAGGTAGGGCAAACTGGGCATATACCATTTAAAAGTTTGTACCAAAAAATACTTTTCTCTTGTCAGACTACAAACCATAGGATCACTGTTAGTATGTATAATACTATTCATTTCACAAAACAACGGAATTAGAGACTTCCTTCCATGGACAATGCCTTTTTGTGCAAAATTAAACACTATAATAGGTTTATAATAATTATTACGTATCCGATGTGTTAAACATCATAGATGAATCCATTTCATCATAAATATGAAATAGTTTCAAAGCCTTCGCTTTTTAAAGTATCGACAATCTGATTGAATTTTTGCAAAGCATAATATTCTGAAACGATAGATGTACCGTTTGTGTAATCTTCATCGACTTTAGTAATTTCCTTGGCATTACCCACAATTGCAATTACAACTTTTTTTGAATATTCTTTACTTTTCCTAATGTAATTATTAATTTTATTTTTTATCATTTTTCCTTCTCCAAGCTAATAAATTGCTTTGCCAATTGTAAATTATTAGATAATTGTAAGTTATCCTTTATTCATTATTTTCAGGTAAGGTCAATAATACATTTCTGTTAACAAAATACGCTACACAGCTTACATTCAACTGGTGTATGTCTATGTAGTGCTTAATCTCATTCTAAGAAAAAAGTATTAAGCCTTAACTAAATCTATATTTCGGGTACATAATATAAAAATATTTATAATCACCCTTTATGGTGTCAATTATAACATAATTTGACAAATATTTAAATAACTTTTAACGTAAATCAAGTTACAAAATTTCACACGGTATTTTTATGCATTTTGTATAATACAATTTTGTTTATTGCTCAATAAATAAAATTTTTAGGCAAAATAAATATAGATATTTGAATAGACTTTCTTTATTTTCTATTGCATAATAATTTTATTAAATATAAGGAGCTATATGCGATGGAAATAAAAAATGTACAAGCAAATAATCTAACAACTGATTATCTAAACTTTTGCCTTTCAAGAAAAAATCTTGATCAGAAAACGATAAAATCATACACTATTGATTTAAGGCAGTATTTTGAATTCACTATGGAATCTGCTATTGAATGGACAAACAAAAAATCCATTGAGCAATACATTGATTTACTGCATTGCAAGTACAAACCTAAGAGTGTTAAACGAAAAATCGCTTCGCTAAAAGCATTTTTTCACTATCTTGAAATTGAGGAACTTATAGAAATTAACCCTTTTCATAAGATACAAATCAAGTATAAAGAACCCTTTATTCTCCCAAAAACTATTCCCATAAATAATATTGAGCAAATTATTAGGTTTGCTTATCTACAACTTACCAAAGCTAAAACTGACTATACTAAGAAAGTTGCTCTGCGGAATACACTCATACTTGAGTTACTGTTTGCCACCGGAATGAGAATTTCTGAATTATGCACACTCACGACTGAACAAATTGATTTTAATGATTACATAATCAAAATTTACGGAAAGGGCTCAAAAGAACGCCTGATTCAAATTTGCAATCAAAATGTTCAGGCGCTGCTTAAAAGGTATAAAGAAGCGTTTGAATGTGAAATAACAACCAACAAATTTTTCTTTATAAACAGGCTTGGCAATCGTCTATCGGAGCAGTCTGTTCGCAATATGATTAACAGCTATGCAATCGGTGCAGAAGTGCCGCTGCACATTACTCCGCATATGTTTCGTCACTCTTTTGCAACGCTATTGCTTGAAGAAGATGTTGACATCAGATATATTCAGCAAATGCTCGGACACAGTTCAATTACGACAACGCAAATTTACACTCATGCCAGTATTAAAAAGCAGAAAAATATTCTTTCTACAAAACATCCAAGAAATAAATTGGAAATTGGGATATAATAAAAGCCTTGCGGGATTTTTTAACTCACAAGGCAATCAGAATACTTTATTCATTTTTATCAAAATCATTTTCTATTACATCGGAAATGAGATTTGAAAAATCGACGGCATTTTTTGAAGTAATCACAGGTTTTCCTGTTCTTTCCTCGATATCTTTTCGTGCATTTCCGGCGACTTCTCCGCCCTCTTTTGCAACACTTCTGTTTTCAGAAAAAGACTGAGGATTCTTCTCTTTGGAAATCTCGGTTGTGGTAGCTTCTGCCAACATATTCAGTACCAACTCAAGCGTACTCATATTATCTCTCAGGTTTTCCTTTTTCAATCCTTTGAGATTTTTATACTGGCGGGTTGTCATTCCTGACCACGCTTTTGTAATTTCATCAGTCAGAATTGCATATTCTACACCTGCTTAACGCCACGAGAATCCCATTCATCAGTAAGCTCTTTTCTTACCTGTATAGCCTGAAGTCTTTGATTTATCCACTCTCTGCTATATCCTTTTTTCAGATATGTTTCAAGGGCTCTCTCTATGGTAAGTTCAGGATCTATGGTTTCATCAATTCTCTCTCGACCAACTTCTGCAAGCCACATTTTGAAAGGTTCTGCTTTTGGTGACGGAATAGATTGAATTATTCTCAAAAGTTGCTCTGTAATTTGCAACATCCGTCTTGTAATTTTTACCATCCTTAGGAGATTGCATTTTCAGTTGTACGATATTTTCGTACAACTGGTTTGCTCCTTCAGCTTTAAGCTTTCGCTTAAGATCGCTCCAGTAACGACGAGGTTCGTTACTGTCAGTCAGAACTGAAATTACATCAACTATGGAAAAATACCATTCTTCTTCCGACTCATTCCACGCAGTACGAATCTTTTTATCTTCAAAAATTTGCATCTTATTTTCTTCGCTCATATATATTCACCCACTTCTAAGCTGAAAATATTATAGCAGAATAAATTTGTAAATTCAATCTATTAGGCTTTATAGAGATAAGAATTGTTCATAATTAAGGTCGAATATAATCTCTAATTCATAACCTCGTGATACTTTCACTTCTCTTATGAGCTGACAGGCTATCATTTTCTTCTGCTCCATTGTTGAATTGTCAAATTCGTCTGCCCAAGTTCTGAATTGTGAATAATAAAAATCAAGCCTGCCCATCGCATTTTGCTGATTGGCAAGCTTGAACTTTATATCACTTAATTCAATTTCTTTTTTATGGAGCAAATCGTTTGTATTGTCAATAGAAGTGGACAGTATATCGGGAGTGAAGCGACTTTCGCCAAGAAGTGAGCGTCCTATTTCAGCAGATAATTCAACCACCTGTCTTTTAAGCTTTTCAATTTCTTTCTCAAGCTTTGTCTGTTTTCTCCTATACTCCGATATTTCGGATTTGTAGCGTTTTTCCAGTGCTATATCTTTTGGCGTTGATTTGATTTTGGCGAGATAATCTCTCAATGTTGCAAGTACAGCACTGTCAATTCTGTGCGCTACATAAGCCGACTGCCCGTCACATGCACCTCTTTTCATCGCTTTATTGGTACATATATACCTCTGTCTGCGAACTCTGTACTGACTTCCGTCTGCCCTGTCGTATCTGTCGATATAGCTTGTTAATACCATCTTCTGACCGCAGTGGGCACAGTATATATTTCCCGACAGCAATGTACTGCCTTTGGTAGTCCTTGCTATCTGTTGCTTTTCCTCATTCTTTGATGAGCGTTGTTTCAGTATAAATTGAGCTTGGTCGAAGATATTTTCATCAATGATATGAAGTCTTTCAATATACGGTGATTCAACACCGCCTGACACAAGATAACCGCAGTACAGCCTGTTCTTAAGAATACGATTAACCGTATTACATTGAAATTTGCTGTTATTATGGGTTCTGATGCCGTGACTGTTCAGAAAGTCAGCCATGCGATATGAGCCGTAACCCTCTTTAACTGTCATCTCGAATATTTTCTTAACTATCGGAGCTTCATCATCGTCAATGACTATATCCATAAGCTCTTTTCCCTTTTTATTGATTTCGCCGCTTTTTATAAGTTTGTAACCGAATGGTGCAACACCTCCGGTAAATTTGCCGTCTAACGTCATCTGGTTAAGGCGAGTTTTAACACGAGCTGATGTTTTCTGGCTTTCACCGTTGGCTTGCCAAAATCGTATGTAATTCATAAGCTTGTCCACATGATTATCCATACGCTGTTCGCCCTCGTTAACGCTCCACACCTCTATGCCGTGCTTAATAAACCATTCAACGACAAACGGAGTTTCATCATCAATTCTGCCTATTCTGTCAAACATAAAGACAAGAAGCACATCGAATTCTTTCTTTTCAGCGGCGCTTTTCAAATCCTGAATTGCATCTCTGTCGCTTGCCGAAACTTTAAATCCCGACACGCCTTTTTCCTGAAACTCTTTCAGAATTGTCCAGCCGTTGCGTTCTGCAAATTCTCTGCACGAGGTTTTCTGCATTGGAATATCATCTTTATCAACCTGACCTTTGGTTGATACTCTGTACAAGCAATATACTCTTTTCATTTTATCACCCTTTCATACGATTTTTGCAAACCAACAATACTACATAATTTCTATAATATCCAGCGAAATCTGAAAATGAACTTAAAGAAATTCAGCATCCAATCTGTGCGTTCATTCTGTTCTCAAATTGTATCCAAAAGATTTTCGAGAATATTCCTTTCAACATGGTTATTTCTGTTTTTAGAAAAGTAGATTGTGACCTTACAGTCATTTATAACAGATTCTATTCTGTGTTCTGAATCAATGTTATTTTCATTTATATAGTTTTCGTTCAAATTATCACCTGTTCCTTATTTTTTGTTTTTGTCGTTTATATGATCTTCCATCTGCTCATCAGCTTTTGCCGCTGCATTGCACAGGCACATAATGCATACGCCAATAAATGTTCCTATAAAAAGTCCTATAATAAAGCCTAACATTTTAACACCTTCCTTCAGTAATTTTCTTCTAAATACCCCGACAGCAGAAAATTAAAAATCTTCTGCTGTCGGGATAAAATCAATCGTTTTGGATAGTTCTAATTTTCACGCTATCCTGTTGTCGCTATTTATCCCCGATGCCCTGCGACAAGGAACACATCAGACGGCATTGCATTATAGCCTCATTGGAATTTCACCACCGTGGGGATCTCCCACAGCCGCCATCTTTGGTTGCGACGGTTCTATCACGCTCGACTTTTGACTTAACGGAAGTATCATTATCCCATCTGCCTGTCATCGCCGTCATTGAATTTGCCTTTCAATGTCTGAGTCCTGAAGATATATAAAATATGTTCGCTCATGTGGCTTGTCCGTTCCGAACAGCAGAAGGAAAGTATCTGATGTACTGATATTCAGTTTTCAATGTTCAACAGAGGTTGGAAAATAACCCCTTCATTAATTAGGAGGGGGAATAAGCTTTTGAGGGGGTATTTCTCAAAAAAGCTTTTAATTTTTCTAATTTTTTCAATCCTGATGCAATAGATTCATGTACGGATTTCTGACACACCCCCTGCAAAGCGGCGATTTTTCTTTCTGACAAACCATTTATGTAGTTCAATATAATCCTTTCTCTCTGTTTATCAGTCAGATCATCTAAAGCGGAATATAAAGCTGAATATTCATCTTTAAGCTCTATTGAACTTATAAGATTTTCACCACATCTCACCTTATGTACGCTTTCAGTTCTTCCATCTTCATATCCGATAAAATCTTCTTTGTTACGCATACGCCAATCAAATTTTTCTTGATTTCGGTTATACCTAATAATTTCTTCACCATGTTCTTCCGTAAGAATAAGAAACGGAGTAAATGGCTTGAGTTCTTCACCAAATTCATTTGAAAGCTCCTGATAATTCATATCGGACACAACTGCCCAGCGGACATTTGATGTCAATCCGGGATACTCTTCATTTAAATCAATTATTTTTATTTCTTTATTATTTGAACTTATACATTTCATAAAAAGTCCTCCAATCAATCCTGAAATCTTTATTTCAGATCAATTGGAGGACTTTTGTTTCTATAAATCATTTTGCCCTTCCTGCTTTTAATGCAAAAATGGCAAAAATAGTGCCGACAAGTATAGCATTAAAAGCTAAAACCTGTCGACACTTAACAAGCATATATTAAATTATTTCTTATGTATTTTATCTATTTTCGTTATTGTCAGAACAAAGCATAGTTATTACACCCTGATTAATATAAAATGAACCTTTTGCACCTGAATCTCTTCTCATATTACGAAAACATTTTCTGACTTTAGCTCGAATATTGCTATATTTTGTAATATCATTCAAACATTCATTATATACATCAACAATATCCCATATTAAACTCACCGAAAATGTATTGCACCTTTTCTCATAATTTTCGCAAATAAACTTCTTTAATGAAGATATAATTAGATTTTGTTTTGCAGCAGTATTCATTTCAGCACGTACATTTTTATTATGAGCAATGTATTCATCCGCTAACAACTTGACTAATATATCACTCAATCTTTCATATAAAGGCCTATTATTTTCATATAATTCGTCAACCATTTTCTGTTTGCGTTTATATGATTAATTAACAGCGGAATAACAACCAGAGATAAAATTCCACCTACAATTGACGCAATCCATACACGAATATCTTCAGGACAGGATAAAAAAGCTAATGCAGTTGGTACACCAATTATGACTACAGAACAAACAAACAGAATAATATAGTTTACAACTAACATTTTATCACAAAAATCACTTATTTCATCAAAGACTCTTCTAACTTTTGGTCGCTCTTCCCTGAGTTTTTCAAATTTTAATAACATTGTATAAATTTTCCTTTCTCTAAAAATTGAGTAATCTTAGCCTCTATTTTGAACTAACAAAATTATTCTATTTATTATTATATTAACAATACTAAAAAGAACTACAGAAAACAACGCAAATATAACCAGCAACCACACAAGGACTGAAAAAGAACTTGAGTAGAGATTAACAAGAAAAGTATTGCCCATCAATGCAAGAGAATTAATGTCATTTGAATTTTTAACAACAGCTGATATGTAATAAGGCACATCTAAAATATTGTCATATGGGATGTACTTGGAAATTATAAAAATGTTAAAATCGGACAGAAGAAATATTACTAACAATACAGTGGGTATGCCAAGTACCGTTATAATCAATAAAGTGTATTTGTGCGGTATGGATTTAAAAGAATTTAAAAAGTAAATTTCATTCAGATTTTCTTTTATATCTTTGATAAGTTTTTTGCAAATTCTGTACCATAGTTTCATCGATATAAAACACAAAGCAATGAATAGTATCAGATATATAATGTGTTCAAAGTTTTTGATTACCTTTGCTTTTTCAGAAAAATTTGTCGAGTGGTATTGAGATAATTTCATCTGCTCAATTAATGGTGCAGAGCTTGCCGAATTGTCATATGAAATAGTATATACATCACAATTTTCATATCCGCTATAACAGGTATAGGGAATGTAAACTCTCTGCTTTCCATCACTCGAAAGACTGTTAATAATGTTTTCGCTTTCCTGAATAACACCGCAAATCGTATAGACTTCATCATTAAGCGTTATTGTCTTCCCTACTGCATCTGTATTAAAAAACAATTTAAGTGCAAGACTGCTTGAGATAACTGCAACCTTGTCTTCATTTTCTATATTCTCCTTAGTAATACTGTCACCGTTAAGTTTTTGTCCGTAAATTTCAAAATAAAATTCATTTGTAAGAACAGGTGTAACAGTTTCTTCCTTTACATTTGTTTCATCAAGTTCTGCACAAAAGCTGACTTGATTAAATGAAATTCTGTCCGATAAATTATTCATATCTTTTACTGTCAAAGGTTTTTCATCAGACTTGAGATTATAATTCATCTGCGTTATGCTTGGCAATTGATTAAGCGCATTACCGCTGAAATAAAAGCAAAGACAAAATACAAATACCGTCAAAACACTTATCAGAGCAACAGACAAAATTTTCTTCTTTGACATCTGTTATTCCTCCACAATATACACTCTGTCGCCGTTTGAAATACTCTTTGAAGTTGAATATACTACTTTCATACCGCCGTACATTTCATCAGAAGTTACCTCATAATATAAATCGTCACTGTTTTTAATATTTACAGTAGCTTCGCTTACGATTGTCTTGTTATTTTCGTCTGTTTTTGTAACAAAACACAGAGCCGGTATCTCCCATAGCAATAACAGCAGAAAGCGGTATTAAATACCTGTCGTCTCGGCTCTGTTCACCGTTAATGGTGCCATATGCTACATCGCTGACTTTCACCTGTGGCAAAAGCATATTATCTATTGTACCGGAAAAGTATGTAAGAAAGGCTATTACAATTAAAAATGTAATTCCAAAGCGTATTGAATATTTTTTTAATTTATCTTTTTTCATATCTGCCACTCCTAATTTTTATCGACCTGAACAAACGGTGAATCAATATCCCTGTGTCCGTAAAGATAAATAAGCAATGGAATTATCATAAACATAACTCCGCAGGCAAAAATTATGCTGTAGTCGGAGCTGCTGATATCCGACAGCCCGATTGAAAGCGGATACATAGCCTCATCATCAAAGTAGATAAGCGGCTGTTCAACCACATTCCAGTTATCTATAAAGCAAAGCAGAGTAAGGGTTATAAGTCCGCCCTTAATCTGAGGGAGAATAATATTTGTAAATATCTTAAAATATGACGCACCATCAATTCTTGCGGCTTCGATAGATGATTCGGGAATATACTTTATGCTCTGTCTTAAAAGACAAATTCCAAATGCAGAAAATGTAACCGGGCAGTATTACTGCGAGAAAACTATTAAGCAAATCAAGATTGTCAAGCACTATATAGTTTGGCACAAGAGTTACCTGCAACGGTAAAATTAACAGAACAATATAAACAAAAAACAGCTTATCTCTGAACGGAAATTTAAGCTTTGCAAAGGCAAACGCCGCAAGTGCAGATACAATGACCTGTCCTATCACCGTTGGAAATGTTATAATTACCGAGTTCCAGAATTTAATAAGATATTCAGGGCGTCTGAAGAACACCTGATAATACTGTTCAAGCGAGAACATCTCAGGAATAAGACTGATTTCCTTGTATTCTCCGTTCGTAAAGTCGAGCATAGAGCCAACCTGTGAATTTGACATAAAGGAACAGGCAATCATATATACAACAGGGAAAAGAAAAACCGCCGTAATTAAAAATCAGAATAATGTATTTAATTATTTTTAACTGCTTTTTTCACTTTATCGCCCCCTATTCCGCAAAGCTGTGCCTGCGTTCAAAGATAAAGAATGCGAGCAGAACAATTATCATAAACACGGATAAAATTATTGATGCTGACGAAAGTCTGGGATAATTCAGATTGTAGTAATTGTTATTAATAAAATTCTGCAAAAAATATACATTAGCATTTGGGTAATTACCGAACAATGCAAAAACCTCACGGAAGATTTTAAAAGAATATATCAATTCCATAAGGAAAACAAAAAATGTTGTCGGTGTAATCATCGGTATAGTAATTCTTGTAACTATTTGAAATGAACTTGCACCATCAAGCCTTGCACTTTCGTAGAGAGATTGCGAAACATTGGCAATGCCTGCCGTAAAAAGAATCACACAAAATCCACAATACTTCCATATATAGATAAAAATAATCATAGCCATTGACCACTCGGAATTAAAAAATTCAACAGTATTAAATCCAAGTGAAATTAAGTAATCCGTTGATTGCACCGTAATCATCAAAAACTAATTGCCACACGCAAATCAGAGATGCAATCGGAACTACAACAGGAATA
>ENA-OQCX01001473-OQCX01001473.1-human-gut-metagenome-genome-assembly--contig:-NODE-1473-length-10667-cov-2.814896_pt1 | contig 10667 bp, 8 predicted proteins | sample MGYA00242762_ERZ504587 | MGnify/ENA primary metagenome ERZ504587 (study PRJEB26092, sample SAMD00036337) | human gut metagenome | host: Homo sapiens | study: EMG produced TPA metagenomics assembly of...
CGCGGACCTACGAAACAACCTTTCAGTCCATCTTCGGTTTCCACGGTGGCACCACCGTAAAGCCAACATAATTTTTCGATTTCCTCCGCATTGAGACGATGGTCCGCCTCTGTAGCGATGACGCTCCCGCCGGGAGTTCTAAAAAATGAAATAGACATAACTACTATTTGTAACAGATTAGAATAAATACTTGTGCTGCAAAGTTAAGCAAAAAAGCCCGATTGCACGTCCTGACATCTTAGAAAAGTAATCTTGATAATATAAAATAAAGAATCTCTGCCTATAAAAATAAAACTTCTTCCAAAACATTTCATGAAATATACTTATATTATGTTTATTTTAAATATCTTTGTAATCGATTAAGCTAAACAAATAGTCAAAAAGACGTATTGGCATTATTTAGATTCAGAAATAACTTCAAAACATTATTAATTATGAACAAACGAAGACTCATCAAGGCATCGTTATGGACAACCGCCTTATCTCCGTTCTTCTTCGCATCTTGCTGGATGACAGTTATGACCTCACCAAGGACATTGACATGACTATCACCGTGGGCGGAGACCTCAGCATTCCGGGTAGCGGAACGGAAGAATTCACGTTGGAAGAAATTATGGATTTGGAAGACAACAGTGTCGTAAAAGCTGACGCACAAGGGAATTATGCCCTGAACAAAGCCGATACCACAGAAACCGACGTGGAAATAGACCCCGTACATATCAACGCCCCAGCAAGTAACCCGACGACGACAACACTGTACTTCAACACACCGGCAGCCACAAGCGAAGAAGTGGAGGCCCAAGTAAACGATGTGACCACGGACTTCCTTTTCTCGAAAGACGACGTAACAACGGACATCGTGTCGCTCACTTCCACCGATGTGGATTTCACGGCCTATCTGACCCTTAGTTTCAGCCAGATAAGCCAAAACGTGGAGAAACAAAAACAAATAATAACATATACTAGGAGGAAAAGACATGGAAATCAGAAAAGAACAGGAAGGAAATCAACTGACGATCACGCTGGAAGGCAGGAACTGGACACGACAACCGGCTCCGAACCTGGAAGCAGAACTGAAAAGCAGCATTGCAGGGATAGAAGAACTGATTTTTGATTTTGAAAAGCTGGAATATATTTCTTCGGCAGGACTGCGTTGTGATCCTGTCTGCACAGAAGGTAATGAACCGCCAGGGAAGTATGGTGATCCGCAAAGTCAATGAAAATGTGATGGATGTTTTTGAAGTAACTGGTTTTATTGATATTCTGACCATCGAATAAGCAAAATTACCAAGAAACAGACAAAAGATATGTACAAAATCACTAAAAACCATGTACATAATAAAAAAAAACAGAGTCAATATGGACAAAACCACGAAAACGTACTATAATAAATTTAACATGTATCCCGAAAGGGTGCTGGAAGTCCCGCATGGCGGGACTTCATTTTCGCAGAGATTCCAGGAATATTCTGAAAAAGTCTGCGAAAAGAGAGGAAGAAAAGAAAAACCGTAACTGTAACAAAATGGAACAGTTACAAAGGAAAGAATGCAAAAAAGGAGGAATGTACATGCATTTAAGAAAGAAAATTTTGTCTGTTGTGGCTGGCCGGTGCATGATCGGCGGAGAGCTTCTGACCGGTATCGGAAGCTTCACACTTCGGTAAATGCCGCAGACAGCAGCTTTGCAGGAGAAGAATGGTACGACAGATCGACAAAGTAGAGGAGAACCGTGAGCCGGCACATGCGTATTTCACACCATATGAGTCCGCAGAAAAAGCGTTGACAAATGAAAAATCCGTTCTGGATGTGGATGCATCCGAGTCCGCTTACAAACAGTCCCTGAACGGTACCTGGAAATTCAAATTTGCCCAGAAACCGGCAGACCGTGAAAAAAAGGCAAAAGGTGCAGATGCAAAAAATTATGTGGAGAACTGGGATACGTCCACCTGGGATGACATCAAAGTTCCAAGCTCCATCCAGACGATCAAAGATGCAGACGCAATTTCAAATACGAAAAGCCGATCTATGTAAACCAGAGATATCCGTGGCAGAACTACGAGACGGTTACGCTGGGTGAAAACGTTACAGCACCGACCGTAAACAACAGCGTCGGCCAGTACAAGAGAACCTTTACCGTTCCTTCTGACTGGGACGGAAGAGATGTCTTCGTATCCTTTGAAGGTGTAGAGTCCGCATTCTATTTATATGTAAACGGTCACAGAGTCGGCTATGGTGAGGACAGTTACACGACCGACGAGTTTAATATCACAAGCTATCTGCAAAAAGGCGCAAATACTATCGCAGTAGAAGTTTACCGCTGGTCCACCGGAAGTTACCTGGAGAATCAGGACTTTATCCGTATGAGCGGTATTTTCCGTGATGTAAATCTTTACTCCAAAGCAAAAGTAGAGATGCGTGACCTGTTTGTAAAGACAAATCTGGATAATAATTATAAAGATGCAACCCTGACGCTGGATGCAGATATCCGCAATCTCGGTGATACAGATGCAGCAGGTAAGAAATATACCGTATCGGCGGACTTGTATGAGATTGACGGTCGGACAAAAGTATGGTCCGAGCCGATGGTGATCGAAGCGACCGTTCCGGAAGCAAAGACAACTGTGGAAGCAAAAGCAGATGACAAGGGAAAAAACTTTAGCGGCAGCAAACAAGTAACCAATCCGAAGAAGTGGTTTGCAGATACACCGAACCTGTACATGCTTCTTGTTCAGTTAAAAGATGAAAACGGCAATGTCATTGAGACGACTGTTCAGAGAGTCGGATTCCGAAAGATCAGCAAAGCAGATATCAACGATGCAGGTCAGGAGCAGGTACAGATCAACGGTAAAAAGATCATGTTCCGCGGTACAAACCGTCATGAAACAGATGACCAGGACGGACGTGCGATCTCTAAAGAAGATATTACGACGGATCTGAAGATGATGAAACAGTTCAACGTCAATGCCATCCGTACCAGCCACTATCCGAACAATCCATACATGTACGGACTGGCAGATGAGCTTGGTATTTACATCTGCGATGAGACCAATGCAGAGTCTCATATCGGAGCAACCCAGAGCGATATTCCGTCCGGCTATCCGATCTGGAATACTTCTGTTATGGACCGTACCCAGAACATGGTAGAGCGTGATAAGAACCATCCATCTGTAGTCATCTGGTCACTTGGTAATGAGGCAACCTACAAAGTCTACAACATGGACGAGAATTACTGCTTCTACAACTCTTCCCAGTGGATCTGGCAGCGTGACCCGTCCCGTATCCGTAAATACGAGCGTGACAACCGCTATACAAAAGGAAAACCAGAAGAATCCATGGTAGATATTTATTCCAGCCAGTACTGGGGTGTAGATTCTGTTCTCAGCCAGGTAACAGGCAAGAACAACAAACTGCCTTATATCCAGTCTGAGTATGCACATGCCATGGGTAATGCTCTTGGTAACTTTAAAGAGTACTGGGAGATCTTCCGTAACTACCCGAATGCACAGGGCGGATTTATCTGGGATTGGATCGATCAGTCTGTTTCAACAAAGATTGAAAACACTACTGTTTATAAGATTACAGACCCGAATACCAAGAAAGAAACAACCTTTGAAGGTTCTGTCGCAGAAGGACAAAACAATACAAAAGCAATCAAAGGCGCTTATGTGGCAGCAAACAGTGCGGCACTTGCAACCAACAGTACAACCGGTATCACACTGGATGTATGGGTAAAACCGGCTGAGAATTTCACAAAATCTGCACAGGCATTTATCTCCAGAGGAGACAGTGCAGGATACAATCTGCAGATCAATAAAGATGGCAACTTTGAATTTTTCGTAGATGGTTACAATGCGGGTACGTTGACAGCAAATATTCCGGAGAACTTTACCGATGGCAATTGGCATCGTCTGACAGCAACTTATGCAGGAACAGAATATAAACTGTATTACGACGGTGTTCAGATTGGAAATGCAGCAAGAAACACAGCGCTGGATTCCTGCGATACATCTGACAATACACTGAATATTACCGTCGGTGCTTCTGCTGATATAAGCGGAAGGGCATTTAATGGTTATATCGACCGTGCAGCCGTGATCAAAGGCGCACTTACTACAGACCAGATCACAGCAACCGGCACAAGCCTTGAAAGCGTAAAAGATAACGTATCCTATGCGATTGATTTTGGTGCAGATTCCATGAAAGCAGAAAGCACCGATTATCCGGAAGGCACTTACTTCGCATACGGCGGGGACTGGGGAGAAACGGTAAACGATAACGATTTCTGTGCAAACGGTATCTTAAATGCAGACCGTACCCCATCCGCAGAGCTGTACGAAGTGAAAAAAGTACATCAGGAAGTTTCTTTCTACGATGACGGCGAAGCAGCAACCGGCAAAGTACGTATTGTAAACGAGTTCCTGAACACCAACCTGGACAAATACAATGTTTCCTGGACACTGAAAGAAGATAACAAAGTGATCGGAAGCGGTACCCTGACGGATGCGCAGAAGAACGTTGCGCCGCAGGCAGAATCTACCGTAACACTGGCAAACTTCCCGAAAGTAAGTGCGACAGCAGGTTCCGACTACACACTGAACCTTTCCGTAACACTCAAAGAAGATGCCACATGGGCAGGCGATTACTTCGGACACGCAGGTGATGAGATCGCATTCGAAGAATTTGATCTTGCTTACACTCCGGAAAAAGCACAGCCGACGATCAGTGCAGCTGACATGGATAAAGTAAACGTAGCAGAGAGTGATGATGCGATCACTGTTACCGGAAAGACATCCAAAACAAACGGCAAAACATTTGAAGTCGTGATCGACAAAGCACAGGGTTACATCACAAGCTACAAAGTAGACGGCAAGACCCTGCTGGAGAACGGACCGGTTCCGAACTACTACCGTGCACCGGTCAGCAACGACCCGTCTTTCTCAGAAGCGATGAAGAATGCAGCACAGAACTTTACTCTGGATGAAAACGGCATCACTGTAGATAAGAAAGACAAAGTAGTCAACATTCATGTATCCGGAAGCATCCGGGATGTGAATACACCGAACAGCATTGATTACATGATCTATGGAAATGGTGAGATCGTAGTAACAAATACGGTTACACCGAGTGCTTCTGCAGGAAATATTGCAAGAATCGGTATGAAGATGACAGTTGCAAAAGATTACGAAAAACTGACATACTACGGAAACGGTCCGCAGGCAAACTACGTTGACCGCAACACCGGTGCAAAACTTGGTATATACAACAGCACCGTAACCGAACAGTTTGAAAAAAAATATGTAAAACCTCAGGAAAACGGAAACCACACAGGTGTAAGATGGACAGCACTGACAGCAGAAGACGGCACAGGTCTCCTCGTATCTTCCGACAGCGAGATGGATCCGGAGCACTGCACTACAAAGCAGAGGATCTGGCGTCCTTCCGCCATCCATATCAGGTACCTGTACAGGAAAATACAATCCTGACAGTAGATCTGATGCAGCGCGGACTTGGAAATGCAAGCTGCGGTCCGGCTCCTCTGAGCAAATACATCATTTCCGCAGGAAAGACTTATACACAGACCTTCAGCATTTCCCCTCTGACCAGGAAAACAGAAGAGAGCGAAATGATGAAAAAGAGCAACGAAGACGTGAAATCCGGAATGCCGCTGACCGGAATCAAAGTAAACGGCAAAGAACTGGACAACTTCAGTGACGGACAGAATGACTACACTTATACACTTTTAAGAGGAAGCTACGAAGAAGGAAAGGTTCCTCAGGTAGAAGTGATCAAAAAATCAGATGATGTCAATGTAGTTATTACACAGGCAGCAGCAGTTCCTGGCACAGCAACCATCAAAGCCGTTTCTCCGTTTGGTGTAGAAAAGACTTATACGATCAACTTCAAGGTTCAGGATGAACTGTATGTATCCGATATGGACTGGACGGTTGATCAGGGTGGATACTTCGAAAACACAAGAGATGTTTGCGGATGTGGAAATCCGATGGCAGTCTATGTAGAAGGCACAAAACAGAGCTTTGACAAAGGTGTAGCTATGCATGCACCGGCAGAACTGGGCGTTAACCTGGAAGGCAAAGGCGTAAGCAGATTTACCGCACGCATCGGTATCAGTGCAGACCAGACACTTGGAAACAAAGCAGATGTAAATTATGTGATCAAAGGTGATGGCAAAGAGTTGTACCGCAAAGATCATGTGATCTCCAACGGACAGTCCTACCTTGTAGATATCGATGTATCCAAAGTAAAAGATCTGCGTCTGATCGTAGAACAAGGCGATGCAGATTACAATGACCATGCACTGTGGGCAGATGCAAAATTCACATTCCAGAGTGAGACTCCGGCTCCGCAGCCGCAGCCGGTCAAAGTAGCAAGCATCAGCGTAACAGCAGATAAGACAGAGCTGACCGTCGACGATACGATGCAGGCAGCAGCAGCTGTATTACCGGAAAATGCAGACAATAAAGAAGTAACCTGGACAAGTTCAGATATAAACGTAGCAAGTGTAAGCGAAGCAGGTCTGATCACAGCAAAAGCAGCCGGAACAACAACCATCAAAGCAACAGCAAAAGAATGGAAGTAAAGTATCAGGCGAGCTTGCAATCACGGTAAGAGCAAAAGAAGCAGATCCAAAACCGGCTCCGGCTGAAAAGGTAGAAGAGCTGAGGAATACGGTAACAGCCGCAGAAGCGATCAATCAGGGCGAGTATACAGCGGAAACGGTTGCAAAACTTCAGGAAGCATTGACAAAGGCAAAGAAAGTTCTGGAGAATAAAAATTCTACCGAGGAAGAAGTAAATGCAGCACTGAAAGCAGTCAATGATGCGAAAACAGCTCTGGTTAAGAAACCGGATGACGGCAAGAAAGATGACAACCAGAACAATAACAACAATAATGGCAACAACAGCAACAACGGAAACAATAACAACAATCCGGCACCACAGCTTCCGGCAGTTGGAACAACCATTGATGTGAAAGGTGTTACTTACAAAATAACCAAATCCGATGCGGTAAACGGAACCGTCTCCGCAGTGAAACTGAAAGCAACGAAGAAAACAAAAGTAACCATTCCGGCTGCTGTGAAGATTGGAAATTACAACTTCAAAGTAACGGCAATCGGTAAAAATGCTTTCAAGAACAGCAGGAAACTGAAAAGCATCGTAATCGGAAAGAATGTTAAGAACATCGGAACAGGTGCATTCTTAAAAGCTGCGAAACTGTCAAGCGTAACCTTTAAGGGAACAAACGCAGTCAAAGTCGGCAAGAATGCATTCAAGGGTACTTCCGCTAAGATGAAAGTACAGGTTCCTAAGAAAGATGAAATCCAAAACGTGAGAGCGCTGAAAAAGAACCTTCAGAAAGCAAAAATCAGCAAAAAAACATCTTACAAAAAGAAATAAAAGTAACGTGAAAAAAGAAACCTTTTAAAGGATGAAAGGTAACGTTGTAACGAAAATCGCTGCATGCTATAATAGGCATGCGGCGATTTTGTGTTCATTAGTATATGGTGGCTGACAAGAATCGCATGATAATTCTTACGTGTCAAATCTCACGTGCGCTTGACTTGAATCTGAAAATTTAAATCATAATAACGAAAGAAGGTAATAAAAGTGGAGACACTGAAAAAGTTTGTGAAATATTATGCACCTTACAAAGGTGTGTTTTTTCTGGATCTGCTGTGTGCAGCGATCATCAGTTTCGTGGATCTTGCATTTCCGCAGATTCTTCGCAGTCTGACAAAAACGCTGTTTTTAAAAGATGCAGCTGTGATTTTACAGGCACTGCTTCCCATCGGGGGAGGATTGCTGCTTATGTATGCAATACAGGCGTTATGCAAGTATTATGTGACGTGTCAGGGACATATGATGGGAGCAAGGATGGAACGGGATATGCGTCAGCAACTGTTTGAACATTATGAAAAGCTGTCTTTTTCATATTACAGTCAGCATAATTCAGGTCAGATGATGAGCAAACTCGTATCGGATCTGTTTGACATTTCCGAGCTGGCACACCATGGACGGAAAATCTGTTCATTTCGCTGATCAAGATTGTCGGAGCATTTATCTTTTTATTTTTCATCAACTGGAGACTGGCAGTGCCGCTTCTGTTTCTTGTCGTGCTGATGCTGCTGTTTTCCCTGCGTCAAAATCGCCGCATGCAGGCAACGTTTATGGACAACCGACGCAAGATCGGAGATATCAACGCAAGCCTTCAGGATACTCTTTCCGGGATCCGTGTAGTACAGTCTTTTGCAAATGAGGAGATTGAGCGGAAAAAATTCCGGAGAAGCAATGAAAGATTTCTGATCTCCAAAGATGAAAATTACCGCTGCATGGGCGGTTTTATGAGCAGCAATCTGTTTTTCCAGGGAATGATGTACCTGGTGACACTGGTCTTTGGCGGCTGGCTGATCGCACACGGAAAAATGGAAGCAGCAGATCTTGCCATGTATGCACTTTACATTGGAATCTTTATCAGCCCGATACAGATTCTTGTCGAGCTGACAGAGATGATGCAGAAAGGACTGTCCGGATTTCGCAGATTTCTTGACGTGATCGAGACAAAGCCGGATATCCAGGATGCAGAAGATGCGAAACCACTGACAAATGTATGCGGTGACGTATCCTATGAAGATGTTTCCTTTCATTATCAGGATGATGAGACACCAGTTTTGTCACACGTCAGTTTCCAGATTCCGGCAGGCAGGTCGATCGCACTGGTCGGACCGTCCGGAAGTGGCAAAACTACGATCTGTTCCCTGCTTCCACGTTTCTACGATGTAACCGGAGGCAGGATCACCATTGACGGAAAAGATATCAGAGGGCTGACGCTGGAGAGTCTGAGAAATCAGATCGGACTGGTACAGCAGGACGTCTATCTGTTCTGCGGAACGATCCGGGAGAATATTGCTTACGGAAAACCGGAGCCTCCATGGAAGAAATCATGGATGCGGCCAAAAAAGCAAATATTCACGATTTTATCATGTCATTGCCGGATGGATATGACAGTTACGTTGGTGAAAGGGGAACACGTCTTTCCGGCGGGCAGAAACAGAGGATCTCGATCGCCAGGGTTTTCCTGAAAAATCCGCCGATCCTTATGCTGGATGAGGCGACGAGTGCACTGGATAACGAGAGCGAACGCTGGATACAGAAAAGCCTCGAAGAGCTGGCAAAAAATAGAACTACGATCACAATTGCCCACAGACTTTCCACGATCCGCGGTGCAGACCAGATCCTGGTTGTTGCCGATAACGGGATCTCAGAGAGTGGAACACATGAGGAACTGCTGAAAAAAGGCGGAATTTATGCACATTACTGTGAATTATCGGAAGGGTGATTTTGAAAAACAGACGCAATAATAGAATAAAAAATATATGGTACTTATTATATGTGTTAAATTTAATTATATTTTATAAATATGTTGAAATGATGAGAGTTATATGCTAATATATTTTCAAAGCATATTTCTTAATTTCCCTGGCATTATGCCATCTATATTTTCTAATTCACATTTCAGAAATTCATGCTTTTTAATCAAACAAATCAATTAAAAGCAGGAGTTTCAAACTGTGAAAAAGAAAGCATAGCCGTATGGCTGTTCCATTTTTGTACACTCCTGCAAAAAGGAGGTACGGCCTATGGAACAAAAAGAACAACCAACTGCAAAGCGCAATTATAAAGATACGGTATTTCGTATGCTGTTTTCTGACCGAAAGAATTTATTGTCGCTTTATAATGCAGTCAGCGATTCCCATTACGATGATCCGGAAATGCTTGAGATTGTCACACTGAAAAATGCTATTTATATGGGAATGAAAAATGATCTGGCGTTTATTATTGGTACGGATTTGTTCTTATATGAACATCAGTCTACTTATAATCCAAATATGCCGCTGCGAGATCTATTCTACATTTCCAGAGAATATCAAAAATTAGTCGATCATAAATCGCTTTACTCTTCCAAACTGTTGAGAATCCCAGCACCACAATTTATTGTATTTTATAATGGGACTGAAAAAAAGAACGATCATTGGATAAACCATTTGTCGGAAGCTTTTGAAAATCTGTCTGGGGAACCAAAACTGGAATTGGAAGTGCTGACAATAAACATCAACGAGGGACATAATGAAGAGCTGATGGAGCAATGCCAGACTTTAAGAGAATATGCACAGTATGTAAATTGTGTCCGTAAGTATGCGAAGAAATTGGAATTGAATGAAGCCGTTAAGCTGGCTGTCGATGAATGTATTCGTAACGATATTCTCTCCGAATTTCTTCATGCAAATAAATCGGAGGTGATTTCGATGAGTATATTCGAATACGATAAAGAAGAGGAAGAGAGGAAACTCAGAAAAGCAGAATATGAAGCCGGTGTAGCTGATGGATTTAATGATGGTATCAATACTGCAAAAAGAGATGCTGCTATTACTCTTACTGAACTTCATATGCCGATTGAGCAAATTGCCCTTGCATTGAAAGTAGATGTGGAAGCAGTAAAAGAATGGCTTCGTTAGACAGACATAAAAATTTCAAAAAATAAAAATTCTCTTGCATTTCAATGAAAGGTATGCTATTCATAAGGTGATGCATTGAGAAATGCGGGTGTAGTTCAATGGTAGAACACCAGCCTTCCAAGCTGGATACGTGGGTT
>ENA-OQCX01001474-OQCX01001474.1-human-gut-metagenome-genome-assembly--contig:-NODE-1474-length-10666-cov-2.159503_pt1 | contig 10666 bp, 16 predicted proteins | sample MGYA00242762_ERZ504587 | MGnify/ENA primary metagenome ERZ504587 (study PRJEB26092, sample SAMD00036337) | human gut metagenome | host: Homo sapiens | study: EMG produced TPA metagenomics assembly of...
TTGCTACAAAGACAGCACCTATGAACTTGTGTCAAAGGTAGCATATCTGATCGGCGTCCCGCTCCGTATTTTTCAAAATGAACACGAGCCGCCGAAGATAGAGATATACAACCGGCTTGAACAGGATAAAAATGCCCGTATCATTCGTAATCTATGTATCATCCGCACCGCCATTGAGCGCAACTACCGGAAAATAAATGACATCATGCGGATGGAATACCGTGGGCTGCTTTCAATGCCGGAGATCATTCCGGCTTCCAGTATGCAGCAGCTTTCAAATGACGGAATCAGCTTTATCAAAAAGTCGAGTACAAAGCTCTGCCACCACATTATCGAGATCAACCGGCTGATTTCAGACCGCATTAACAACTGCAAAAGCCTCTTTCCAATCTGGATTAACTGGGCGTACATAAAAGAGCTGTTCATTATGCCAAACGGCTTGACAGAGGACGGAACGAAAGATGCTGCGGACATCTATTACGCAAGTCTCTCCTACTACCCCTATCAAATGTACATCAACTGGGTACCGATGGACGAGGGCAATGTCCTCTATAATGATAAGAAGTTTGCTACCCTGCTTTATCAATGGCATTGCGACGCCTTCACGGAATACAGTAAAGTCTCCGATGCAGGGGCTTTTGTAAAAAACAATATCTACGACTTCATAGATGACAGTGAGAAGACCGTATTGGTAGTGGACTGCGAAAACTCTGACCCGTACAAGCTGTGCGCCACGCTCAAAAACCTTGATTATGAGGTCATGCAGAAGATTACGGCGATCATTCTCTTTGATGACGTACACACCGCTACGGCATGGCGGATTCTTGAAAACTACACCCGCATCCCCGTTGAACATATCATGATTGAGCGGATCAAGCAGAACAAATCACTGGTAGACATCAAGCTCACCGCAAGAGCCTGTCAGGAACACTACCAGAAGCAAGTGGATTCCTTCGTCATCGTCTCAAGCGATTCCGACTACTGGGGCTGATCTCTTCCTTACCGGACGCCAGATTCCTTGTCATGATTGAGCGGGAAAAATGCGGACCGGATATGAAGGCAGCACTTGCAGAATCCGGGATATTCTACTGCTATCTGGATGACTTCTACTCCGGCAACAGCGAGGACATCAAGAAAAACGCACTATTCAAGGAGATGTACCGCTGGATTGACAACTCCGTTCACCTGAATGTCAACGATATGTTTGATGCAGCTCTGCGAAACACGAGGATCGAAATGTCGCCCGCAGAGCGGCGGCAGTTCTATGAGAAGCACATCAGGCACATGACGCTGACCATCGACGAGAACGGAAACGTCAGCATTGAACTGAAACGCGGATAGCCTTGGTTTCTATTCCAGGAGGAATGTGGATGGACAACAGATTCTATTTTGGATTCAATACATCGGAGGAACGGAAAAAGCGCAGAAAGACTGCGGGACGAGCCGCCAGAACGCTATCATGACATCACATGGGACTCCCTGCCTATCAAGAATCGTACAAGCAGTCTGGACGAACTAAGGAAGTTTTACGAAGGTCTGCCCTCAGCCAAGGAATGATGGTACAAACGGCATCCTCTTCGGAAACATAGAACAGCCCCCAAAAAAAGGAAATCAGAAAACGGAGGTGTATCATGTTGTACAATGAAAATCTGCGCGAAGAAGAACAACATCTAATCCAGCAGATCGCTGAACAAACAGAGAGAGGAAAAATCGACTGGGAACTAACAGAGTACAATCCGCTGTCCTTTCTGAATGAGGACAAGATAGACAAGAACCAGCAGTAATCTGTCAGTCCTTCTCCTTTGAAGCGATCATCGGCGGATCCCGTTACGAACTTGATGTCATGGAGAATATTGATGTGCCGTCCGGTATGGGAGACTACACCATAACCTTGACGCGGGATGAAACCGAGAATTATCTTAAAATTGAGGATGCGCTTTCCTTTGACTGTGACCGCTATGAATGCACACCGGAGGAAGTCGCAGAGCGATTTGCGGACAGCCCCATTGTCCGTCTCTGCAACGCCATCATTCCTGCCACGCTTGGGCAGGAGGATTTAGAAGAGGTCTTCACATGGGCAAGGTTTTTCAACGAGACTGGCATTTCTGCAAAGCTGATGAATCATCCGCTGACCAAGCTCTGTGAAAAGCTGTTCGACGAACACCGTCTGATGGACTTTCATCGCTGCGTCTTGGATGTGGACTATCGAAAGCATCTCCTAAATGAACTGGCTCATAACTAAGACACGGAAAAACGCCCCGACACTGTGCCAGACGCACAGTGCCGGGGGCGTTCCCGTTTCCAGCGATTTATTTTTCCCTCGGCAATGGACTGTCCATAAGGTGACACTTTCCGTTTTGCGAAGCCGTGAAAATTCGATGTGTTCCGTGGAGATGTTCACTGGGCAGCATACGCCGTACACGTTTCCAATAATCACTGAGCAGTGCAATGTGTATTCGCTATCGGGAAATACTTCACGGTTTTCACAACGCTTGATTCAGAAGGGATTTTTTTGCCTTATTCCCGCGTGACATCAAGGGAAACCGGATTGATGACGATGACGGTCTTGCCCTTTTGTGGCATTATCTCACGGTGTTCCCGGTACCGCTGGGGCATCCATTCCATACTGCGAGAATATAATCGGCGTGATCGACCATGTACCGATTTCTCTTGTCCATGCAGTCCGACGTGTACTCCCGTTGCAGCATGGTCTCCTTGTCACACTTTGCCGCGATATTATAATACCGTTCCCGTGAAGCCACAGACCATTTGATCGCTTGTGTCTCACAAGGGATTGCACTTTCCAGAGTAATGTGAGGGTATTTTGATTTCAAATCGAGTACAATTTCCGCAGCGTACATATCGACGCCAAGAGCCATGCCGGTAATAAAATGCGTGACGCCCTCGTTCTCGATGAGTGCTACAATCTGATCCCGCATAACAGATTTCAAAGAAGTACAACGCTTATCGGATTCATCAAAGCCGAACGGAAGACTCTGCGGTCTATGACCGGTAAACGCACAAGTCTTGCCTTGAACGGATTGCTTTTCAGCTTTTTGAGCAGACTTTCTAAACTCAATAATGCGCGACATGACACCCCTTCTTTCACTCTTTTGGTAGGTAACTCCATTCTATCACCCTCATCACGGACAGTCAACGCATTGTCGTTAGTAAAATCAACGACGGCGTACCGTGGATAATGACACCGCCGTTAGGTACACTAAATGCAAAGGCGGTGAGGCTATGCGAGAGAAGAAGGACATCAATATTGAAATCGGCGGCAATATTCAAGTGGCAAGAGAACAGGCGGGCTATACGCAGGACACGCTCTCAGAAATGCTTGGCATGACGCCGAATCACCTGAGTGCCATTGAGCGTGGTGCATCCGGTATCTCTCTTGAACCTTGCAGCGTCTTTGCCGTTTGCTGGGCGTCAGTGCGGACCGAATTATCTTTGGGACCGATGAGCCAGAAGCGGAAGCCTTGCGCTTGCCAGACGTATTTCGGATATAAAGCCGGAATACCGGCAACAGGTTCAAGAGCTGCTGTCCGCTATTTTGAATATGTCATAATATGTCATAAAAAAGAGCCTCTGCCGACACCCAAACTGGGCATCGACAGAGGCTTTTGGTTCGTTTTCCGGGCATTCAAACAAGTGCCGAAATCGACACTTATTCTCGCTCTATTGCTGGAACTGTGCGGGGAATATAATCACACTGGGCGGTCATTCCTCGTCGCTCTGAGGCTTGCAATCACAGACTTTTTCGACCCCTAACTGTCTACACCGCGATGCCTTGCGGGAGAAGTGCGGACAGGCGATGAGATCCGCACGGAAGCTCTGCTTGCAGCTATGGACGCAGCGGACGCAGAAGCGGTTATACTTCCGGCGTCCGCTGTCCCCGATGAAGAACGACCACTCCTGCCGCCATTTCTGACTTCTGCTCACAGCTCAATCTCTCCTTTGTGCTTTTTTGGAGGGCAGCATTCCTTCTGCTTTTCAGCCTTTGCGGACTTGAGCCTGTCCATGATGGAGGACTTTTCGCCCCTTTCGGGGGCTTTGACCTCTGCGGTCTTGTCCTCCTTCGGACCGTTGTTGATGATCCCGTCAATCATGCCGTAGTCATCCTCCATCGACATCTCCGCTGCCTTGAGGTAGTTTTCCTTCTCAAGAGCTGCCATCCAGCTTTCCTTGCTGATACCGAGCATTCCGCCCTTTGCCGCATGATCGGCAATCTCCTTGGCATCCACGCACAAGCCCTCGGTATTATCGGAATATAGACGGTAAACCTCGCACCCCTTCTCCAAAGCCTTCTCAGCCGCCTCCTGACCGGCGGGAAGAACGCCAGCCATGCGTAGCCGTAGTCCTTCATATCCTGAACGGAGAGCGCGGGATCGGGCATTTCCGGCACTTCCTTGACCTCAAGGTCGAGAAGGCGGAGCGTGTCATCGTCAAAGCCGTTGTAGACATCATCAAGGACGAGCTTGCCGCGCTCATCGACGATGATGCAAGCCGCTTCATCGCCGTAGGTGTCATGCTCCATCAGATAAAAGCTGTGACCGCCGATTTCGTGCTGGTCAATGGTGTGCCACGTCCCGATGTGACCGGCAACCGTCAGACCGGAGGTATCGGCGTTCATCTCAAAGTCCTTCTGCTGGGCGACTTCCTGCTTCTGCTGCTCCTTCGAGATCATGGGGATCGCAACAATCTTATCGCCCAACTTAACAAACTGTTCCGGCACTTTGAAGAGGTCAGAGAACTTCTGCATCTGCTCTACGGTCAGAGAACCGAAGCTGTCATCCGTCAAGCCGACTACCATGAATGTTCCGGCAACAACGTCGTAGATGTCACCGTCCTCATCACGCAGAGCGCGGTTCAGGGGCAGACCTTCCAGCTTGCCTTCCTCGTTGCAGACTAAGGCAACCGGGTCTTCGTAGGGATAAATCGCCTCGATGCAGCCGCCGACCTCATGCTGCAAGGACTCCAGACCGGAGTCAATCTCCTTCACATAAGGCTCCTTTCCCGGCTCAACAACGAGAACGGCGATGGTGCTGTCACGCTCGGCGGCTTCCCCTGAGCCGGTAATCCGGTATTCGTCGGGAATATCGTCAAGCTCACCGTCAAACTGCCTGTCCCAGCGTTCGCTTGCAACGCGGACATAGCCCTCATCGGTGAAGCGTCCCTGCTCATCCATCGCAATGTCGCGCCCATAGCGTTCATAGTCGATGTAGTTTGCCAGAGGACCGAGATCCTTTTCGGAGTAGATACCGGCTTCGTGGGCGTAATAATAGCCGAGATCGGATTCGTCGTTGATACCGGGCATGATGTCGTAGCAGTCCAGATTGAACGTCAGGTTGATGAGATCGTCGATGTCGCTGACCTCATCGCAGCCAGCCTCCATAATGGCAACGAGCTTTTCCTGATCGCTCAGGGACAGCTCGTCAATCACTGCGGCAAGGTAGTTGAGCTTATCAAGGCTCTCGTACTCGCCAAGCATCTTCTGGACGCCGTAGATCGGACATTCGTAGTCGGTGATAAACCACTCTTCATAGGGCTGACCGAACTCATCCTGCTTGCCGATTCCGATGCGCTCAAAGACCTTCTGCATCTCTTCTTCGGTGGTGGGCAGCTTCACCCACTCACCGACCAGCATACCCTCGTTGTACTTGCCAAGGTTCGTGACGAAGGCTTCAAAATCACCGTCTAATACGGGCATAGGCATCCTCCTTTCAGTCATCTACCATGCCGTCCGGCATGATATACAGTTCCTCAAACTCCGCGTCGGTCATGGCTTCGAGCTTCCGGACGGTCTTATACATCAGCTCTGCGATCTCGCCGTCCATGTCGTTCAGGGTGACGCTCTTCATATCGTCGATCAGCCGCTTCCGGCTGGACGTGTTGAAGCAGCACATCAGGTTGATTTCTTCCACGGTAAAGTTTTTCATATCAGAGTTCCATATCCTTTCCTTTTGATTTCTGCGGTTTCGGCGTGTGGGGCGGCTGGGCTTTCTGCGCGGATTTCAGCTTGTCGCGGATGGATTCACGGGCAGCGGGCTTCTTCGGGATGGTGTCGTAGATGGCAGTTCCGGCATCCTCCACATAGGCGCGGACATACTGGATGCTCTCAGAAAAGCGGATGGGGCGGTTCTTGTCCTCGATGTTGGTCAGCCGGACTTCATCAGCGGCAAAATCAACCGCGTCGATTCTGCACTTGATCCCATCCACATTCAGCGTTGCGCCGACAGGAATGTAATCTGCGCCTTTGAGTTCCTTGAAGGTCTCGCCGTCCTTGCTGAGAAAGACATCTGCACCGGACTTCCAGAGCTTGTGAGAACCGGCTACCCATGCAGCTTCACGGAAGCCAGTGACCGGCATGGAAGGCTTACCGCGCACCTTCTTTTCAAGGAGCTTTGTGCCGAGAAGCGGCGCGGCTTTTTCCGCGTCCTTGCCGTACAGCTCAAAATAGCCGTTCTGGGCAAAGCAGACCAGCGCGTCCGGATGTGCCTTTTTGACTGCCTCGTACTTGCGGAGTTCTGCAACGGGCAGAGGCGAAAGCGCCTCCGTCCTCTCAGTCTCCGGCAGTCTGTCACGCGGCTTTTCTGCTTAGACAGCACTTCCACCAGAGCATCCGCGTCCTTCGGGAGCGTCTGGTGGGTTTTGACGCCGCCATGCTCACCGACCAGAGCCATTGCTGCATCGAAGCTGCTGCGGCAGGGGGCTTCCAGCACAAAGCCGTCTGCGAAGGTCAGCCGGTCATGATCCGGCGCAACCGCGTTCTGCGCCACATTTGCAGCCTGTTCCCGGTAGTTGATCTCAAAGACATCTCCGAAGGCCTTGCCGCGCTTGACGGATTTCGGGACAATGACGCGGGCAACGCACTCGTCGTAGGTCTGTTCCGCGTAAAAACGGAAGGTATTGTGATCCCGTGTCCCCTGAATGAAGACCTGATTTTCATTGAGGCAGTGCGTTCCATGCGGGCGGCAGAACCACATCAGCGTTTTGTCTTCGGGATTCTGGCTTTCGGCAGCGCGGCGGATGATGCGCTTGTCGATGTCGAAGTCTTCCTTGTAGCTGTCTACATGACTGTCCACGAGCTTCTGCAGCTCCGCAACGATGTCAACGTCTGTGTATTTCTTCATGCGTCTCCTTTCTCACAACTCCATGTCGTGCGTTTTGGATTTGACCGGAGACTTCTTCTCCGGCTGCGTTTTCGCGGCAGCTTTGAGCTGATCGCGGATAGAGGGCTTTTCCTGCTTCTGCTCCTGCTTGACGTATTCCAGCGTCGGCATCAGCTCACGGTAACAGCCCTGTGTTTTCCGCGCCGCATGACGGCGATGGATTTTGAACAGCGGCTCACCATTCTGCGTGACCGTGTTGCCCTCAATCCTGACGCCGTTCCGTGCCAGCAGATTGAAGGAGTGGTTAGAGGCGCGGTAGGAAGCCCGCATCCCGTCATTGTGATAGGCAATCTGCCCCTTGAGCGTGTCCATGACGGCGGCTTTGATTTCCTTCTCTTCGGCAGTCAGGCGGTGTCCCTTCGGTGCTTTTGCCGCTTCCTCCGGTAAGGGAGCAAAGGGAGACTTGACCTCCACGGTTTTTACCTTCAATAGAGGTAATCTCATCGTTCTCCCATGCAACGACCTCCGGGTCTCTTTCCTCTGTTTTCTCAGAAGTGACATCCTTTTGAGCTTCGGTCTGCTGACGGAACGCATCCACGAAAAGTGCCGTCAGTCCGGGATTGGGTTTATCCACAAGGAAGCGGGAGGCATTCTCCGGGCAGACCTCAATGCTCTTCGCCCATTCCTTGAGGGGCTGCGGAATGCGCCCGTCAAAGTCTTTCTGCTGAATGGTGTTTGCGAGGACATATCGGACGCGCTCCGGAGAGAATTGCTCAAGGACACTTTTCACGGCAGCATCCGCATCCAGCCGGTTGTCTCCGTAGTTAGAGCTGATCGCCGCTTCAATCGCTTTGCGGCATTCCACGTTTGCGGCGAGAGAAGCACGATATGACTCCAGCTCATCGGCTTCATAGGCGTAATTCGCTGTCTCGCGGTAAATGGGGACTTCCGGCACCGCTTCCACGGGTGCCTCGGCTGCCTTCTCTTCGGACTGTGCTTTCTCTGCCAGCAGCACCTTGAGCTTGGCGTCAATGCCCTCAATCATCTCAGCCGCCGTCTTGCGGATGGTGTCCAGAGAGCTTTTCAGTTCCTTGGTTTCCTTACCGGATGACCAACCGGCGATGTAGCCGAAGGAGTAGTCCGAGATTTCAATGCCGTAACGCTGACAAACCGTGTAGGCTACGCTTTCTGCCTCAACCTCTTTGGTGTGACGATCTTTCTTATCTTCGGGAGCGGCTTTCTCGTCAGGCTTGAAGGCATGGAGCTTGGCGTGAGCGATCTCATGAATGGCGGTTTTGACCGTCTGGATTTCGCTCATGCCCTCCTGAATGGCAATACGGCTTTCAACCGGAGAGAAGAATCCCTTTGCGCCGCCCGGAATATCCTCAAAGGAAATTGGGACGGGAGACTCCTGCTTGAGCGCATCGAAGAACGCCTCGTAGTTCTCGACGGTGCCTTTCAGCTCATCGACGATGATGTCCGGAAGCTCCTTGCCGTCCGTCTGGGAAACATCAAAGACACTCACCACCTTGAAGGCAGGACGCAGAACCTCGACCGTTTCCGTGACAGCCTTTCCGTCTGCGCCGATCACCGGCTTCTGCGTCAAGGTCAATCTTCTCGCGCTCTTCCTGCGCCTTGTACGGCGCGGGTGCAAGAATCTTGATGCCCTTTTCGCCCTTCATGACCTGACGGTCAAAGTTACGCTGCCACGAGGTATAACCGGCAACATAGGTTGCCTCCGGCTTCTGCATCGCAATGAGCAGCGTGTTGTTGAAGGAATAGTTGTAGAACTTGGACATCGTGCGGAGATATTCCTTGAACCGCTCGGATTCAAACAGCTCCTTGATGCCCTGTTCCAGCTTGTCCGTGATTTCGCGGACTTGCTGTGCATTTTTGTTTTCAGCCATCTCAAACCTCCATTTCTTATTTGCTTTTGGGCGAAGAAAACCCCGTCTGGGATTTGCTCAGTAAACGAGCCTTTACCTCAGACGGGGTTTCTCTGCGCGTCATCCGACGATGGAAGATGTTATCCTCGTTCTCCCATTCAATCAGCCGGTCAAACATATCCGGGTGCTTTGTGACCATGTGCAGCAGCTCCGAGTCACTGGCATTGGGACAGAACCAGCAGCCGTTTCTCCGGCAGTGACCGTAGATCGGGGAAAGCAGCCCGTGTTCCTGACAGAGCTTGTAGCGTCCGCCTCGGTCATACCGTATTTGCCAAGCAGACTGACCTTCTTCACGCCATCCAGACGGGCGAGACGTTTTGGCTCATCCTGCGCGATGCCGACATAGCTCACAGTGTCCGACGAGAGCGCAGCATTGTACTTGCGGACGGGCGGGATTTTGCAGTCCCGACTTGACTGCACACATCCCAGCCCATGCGAAGCCGCGAACCTCGCCCTTATGCGGTCCGCGGGTGATGACATGATGGACACATCATCGTAGGTTTTGTCTGCATGGAATGGTGAACTTGATGCCCAGCTCCTTTTCACAGAAGGGCTTGAGCCGGTCATAGATGAAGTCCCGGTGTTCCGGGACTTCACCGCTTGTGTCTTTGTCGAACATGACCTCACTGAACACGGCTTCATCCAGCGGTTCATTGTGCTGTGCAGCCAGCAGAAGGTTGCCACACTATCCTTGCCTCCGCTGCAAGAGGCAATATACTTTGGGCGGCTCATCGGTCAAACTCCATCTTGAAGCTGACGTATTTGCCGCCGCTGTCATCCAGACGAATGACCGCATCATAGAGCTGAGGCTTCTTAGGCGTGTAAAGCCCGGTCACTCGGCACCAGCCCTTGTCCAGCAGCTCCTTTGCAATCTTCTTGGTCAGCTTCTTTTTCTTGCTGGAAAAGAACTTGTTGTCTTCCCACAGGCAGAAGGAGCAGTCATTGTTCGAGCAGTAGAAGTTGCCCTTGCCAACATAGACCGGAGAGCCGCAGCGGGGGCATTTGCCGATTTTCTCCTTGCCCGTGCCGAAACGCTGGGCTTCGGCATCGGAGAGAAACGGGTAGGCTTTCACGAGATCCCCGGTCATCCGGACAATGCCGCTGAGAAATGCGTCTGCATCCGCATTGCCGCGCTCAATCTCCATGAGCGTGTTTTCCCATTCCGCCGTCATTGCGGGAGAGGTGATTTGTTCCGGCAGAACACAGACAAGGTTGCAGCCGTCCTTCGTGGGAATGAGGGATTTGCCTTTACGCTCTGCAAAGCCGGACTTCACCAGTTTTTTCAATGATCCCGGCGCGGGTCGCGGGTGTTCCGAGACCATTCTTCTCAGTGTCATCGTCGAACTGATCGTTTCCGGCAGTCTCCATTGCAGACAGGAGCGTGTCTTCCGTGTACTGCTTCGGAGGCGTCGTAAAGTGTTCCGTAACGCTGGCGGACACACTATCCAGAACATCACCCTCATGGACTTCGGGCAGGGACTTCACGGGATCGTCCTTTTCCTTCGTCTTGAGGGAAGCCTTGAACAGCTCTTCGATGGCTTTCCATCCGTTTTGAACGACGGTCTTCCCCTTGGTTTTGAACTCGTAGCCCTCGCAGGAGAGCGT
>ENA-OQCX01001475-OQCX01001475.1-human-gut-metagenome-genome-assembly--contig:-NODE-1475-length-10657-cov-2.506458_pt1 | contig 10657 bp, 11 predicted proteins | sample MGYA00242762_ERZ504587 | MGnify/ENA primary metagenome ERZ504587 (study PRJEB26092, sample SAMD00036337) | human gut metagenome | host: Homo sapiens | study: EMG produced TPA metagenomics assembly of...
CGATGACAGTACGAAAGAGCAGATCAAAGTAGCGAGAGAGGCTTACGATAAATTAGACGAAACTCACAAGGCAATCTTTAACAAGGATACACTCAGAAAGCTTCTTGCAGCAGAGACTGGTTCAGGTAATTCTATTGAAAAAGCTATGGCAGCCATTAATGCGATTCCGGCAGCGGATAAGCTGACACTGGATGACAAGGCGGCTGTAGAGAAGGCAAGAACTCTTTATGATTCACTGAATGATGAAGAGAAATCTGTAATTACAAATTACTCTAAGCTGACTGAAGCAGAGGCTAAGATCAGAGAACTCGAGAAACAGCAGGAGCAGAAAGATAAGGATAAGAAAGCGGCAGAGAAGGTTATCGCTGATATTGATGCGCTTCCTTCTTCTTCTGAACTGACTCTTGATCCGTATGTTCTGCAGCTTCTTGACCGCGTACAGGCAGAGTACAATGCTCTTACAGATGCGCAGAAAGCTCTGGTTACGAATTACAGTACGTTACAGTATCTGAGAAATCTGATTCCTGATCTGAAGGCTGCGGCTGCAGTTGTTGATAAGATCAAGGCGATCGGTGAGGTTACTTCCGATAATTATCTGAAGAAACAGGCTCTTGTAGTGGAAGCCAGAACGGCTTATGATGCCCTGACAGCAGATCAGAAGAAGCGTGTGACAAACTATGCAGAGCTTGAAAAAGCGGAGTTGTTTATCAGCAGACAGAGTACGGATGAGAAGGTTGCTTATGTGATCTCCTTTATCGATGAACTGAATATCACTACTTCATCTTCAGGTGCTCTTTCTGACGGACCTCTGAGACTGACAGAGAAGAATAACAATGTTCCGACAGAGAAAATCTGGAATGACTGGAAGGCTTATGTGGTAAATGCAAGAGCATTGTATGATACGCTTGATGACCAGCAGAAAGCCCAGGTTACAAATACAGCTTCTCTGGAGAAAGCAGAAGGTTATATTTACCAGCTGAAAGCCGATGCGCTCAAGGCAATGCTTAAAGCACTCCCGGATGCGCAGACAGTACGAGGATATGAGGCACCTCAGCCGACTACAGTTCCATCAGCACAGGAGGCAGCTTCTGTTGAAGAGGAACAGGCGGTACCGGCACAGTCTGAGGGATCTGATTTCTCAGATGGAAGTGCGGACGCATTCAGCAGTGATGAAGTTGATGAGCAGGCAGCTGAGACAGTGGATATCCCTCAGGCAGAATCAGCTGAAGATACTGAAGATGTCCAGACAGATGTTGATTTCTCCTCTGATGAAGAAGTTCCGGCAGCAGGTGATACCTCTAAGCGTGAACTTACAGAAGCAGAGCTGAAACAGATTGCAGAAGCCAAGAATGCTTATGACAGATTAACAGAAACAGAAGAGAAGAAATTCAGAAGCGAGAACACCGCACTGGTTGAGAATATGGAGAAGCTTCTTGCCATGGCACTGACTTATGAGAAAGGCCAGAGTGCATATCAGCAGTTCTTCGCAGATGAAGCAGCACAGATTTATGCAACAGTAAAAGATCACCCGGTAGACAGAGATTCCTACGCAGATGTTAAGGCTTTCCTTGACCGTTATGCTAAGGATTATCAGGGACAGGAAGATGCCATGGCAGGCCTGAAAGTCAAAGTCGGCAGTCAGGAGATGACTTTTGCAGAGATTATCGCAGCACTGACGGCACAGGCTGACAAGGCAGGTAAGGACATTTCAGATGCACAGCAGGCAGATGAGTGGATCAGCAATCTTCCGACTGCTGTTACCAAAGAGAACATTGCAAATGTAGAAGCAGAGCTTGCAGCACTTCAGAAGCTGATCGACGGCATGAGCGTGGAAGGCAAGTCCTATATGTGGAATGCGAAGCAGTTAGGGCTGATCAAGACGATCGTGGCAGATTACCACATTGAACTTGCGGGCAAACAGGGTGCATTTAAGGCAGATATGCCTGCAGATCTTCAGACAAAGGCAATCAACTATAAGACTGTCCAGATCAGCTGGAGCAGCGTGGATAACGCAGACGGATACATGGTATACCGCAGAACAGCAGACAGCGGATGGAAGAAGATCGCATCCCGGGTAACAGACATTTCCTATAAGGATCAGAAAGCAGTTACAGGAACAACCTATTATTATACTGTTAAGGCGTACTCTTACGCATGGGGCGAGATGACTGTAAGCAGCTATGACAAAGATGGTGTTGCAGGAAAAGCCAGACTTGGCAAAGTAAAGATTGCTACGGCAAATTCTGAAAGCTACAGTACGATCCGCGTAACATGGAATAAGGTTTCCGGTGCAAATGGCTATAAGGTATACCGTTCTACTTCAAAGGATGGCAAATATGCAGCATTGGTTCTACTGCAAAGAACAGCGCAGTTACTTTCCTTGATAAGAAAGCAGTTACCGGTAAGACTTATTATTACAAAGTACGTGCTTACCGCAATGTAAGCGGAAAGAAAGTATACGGAAGCTATTCAGCAACAGAGAAAGCAAAGGCAGTACTTTCTGCTCCGACCCTGTCCGCAGGCTCAACTTCAAAGACAGCAGTGCTTGAATGGAGTAAGGTAAAGGGTGCCGATGGCTATCAGGTATATGCCAGCGATTCCCAAAATGGTACCTATACCCGCATAAAGATCACCAAAGGTACAGGTGCGACAGACGAGAGCCTCCTCACCGGAAAGACCCGTTACTATAAAGTACGTGCTTACAGAAAAGTAAACGGAAAAGCAGTTTATGGCTCTTTCTCAAAGATTAAAAAAGTAACTGTTAAATAATAAAATCAGTATGCAGTGTGTTATCAACACACTGCATACCCCAAAAGAAGATAAGAGAATGAAAAAAGCATTTATAATTATAATTTTATGTATGATTTTGCAAATTTTTACAGTTACTGTATATGCAAATGATAGCAATGTAAATATTGTAAGCGCTGATAATTATGAATCACGGGAATTTAATCAATGGAAGCGCGCTAAGTATGATTTTTCATTTAATGTATCTACCGAAAAGAAAACTATAAAGGCATTATGTAGTGCTGTGTTAACTGCAACTGGAACAGCAATTGGATCTTGCGGAGGTGAAGGAGCAGCTATAGCAGGAAGTGCAATTGGAGCGGGAATTTCTTCTTATGCGAGTGATTGTATAGAGGAACATTACAGTAAATTCAAAAAAAAGGGATATGGTACTTCAATTACAGCTATGTATGGTTCAAAATTGCGCGTGATTATATCAATATATTCAGATTCAGCAAGAACAAAATTAGTTTCTGAATATAAAATGTCTACAGATTCCTATCCTGTATAATTTATATATATGAATAAAATAAAAATATTTTTGCTGACTATTTCATTAATGTTTTTGGCGAGCCTGGCAGCTATATTTATATCAAGAGAATTTATATTCCACAATAAAATTTCAGATTTGAGCTGCCTGTTAAACATATGGAAAGATACTTATGGATGGAATTTTCTGATAAATGTAATAATCGCTCTGATAATTGCTGCAAAATTTGGAAAGAATGATACAAAAAAATAAGGCAGATGTCCTTTCTACCTGCTATATGACAGGGGGAGAGTCATCTGTCATTTTGTAATTTCAGGAATTGCGGGTGCTATTTTACCCGGATGTAATTTTTTAGATTAAAAACGCGGAGGAAACAAATGAATAAACAATGGATGGCACTGCTTCTCAGTACAGGAATTGCTGTGACCGCATGTCCTGTACCCGCAGCCAGATGCCACCGGCTGAGCAGATACATGGGAGGCAGAAGAAACTTCTGTCCCTGTACAGCATGATGATTCTGACGACAGAGAAACTGCGAATGAATTCCAGTCTGACACCGAACCATCTCAGTCAGAGACAGACGATGCGCGGCCGGAAATGAAGAAGAAAATAATGAAGCCGGTGAAGAAAAGCTGGATATACCAGCCATGATTTCCTGTATTCAGGAAGCAGCGGCGCTCGAAGAAATTGATCTGTCCTCAGAAACGGTCTCGAAGTTCTTTCTTGCCAGTGACACCTATGACAGTCTGACAGAAGAGGAGCAGGCAGAAATTGATGCCGGAGTCAAAGAGGCTCTTGAAACTGTCCGAAACCGTATTGCGGCACTGATTTCTTCTGACAGTGGAGTGACCGCCACGGGAAATCCCTGGTATGTGCAGACCCATGTGCAGGAGAACCCGGATCAGGAACAGACTATACAGGAGCTCTCCGAAGCATATCCGGGGACTCTTCCACAGCTTCTTTATGATATAAATATTTCCTATACGGATATCCGTACAGGAGAAAGCTATCAGCCAATGACGATGATCTCTCTGACATTTCTTGTCCCGGATGGATATGAGAGTCTGACGAAACCGAGGTTCTTAGAAGTACCGGGGATTCGTTTATGGAACTGACCCCTCAGACGACAGAAGATAACCGCTTCTATCTGGACAGTGCCAGAACTTTAAACCATCTGATCATTGCTGACTTCCCCGCAGGACTTCAGGGAATCTCTCTTAACAGTAAATCCGTTAAGATCAACCGGGGGCAGAAATACACCCTGAAGGTGGTCCCGGTACCGGAATCGGTTACGGAAGAGTATACAGTGACATGGAAAAGCAGTGACACTTCTGTTGCGAAAGTAAGCAAAAAGGGAGTTGTCACAGCAGTAAAGAATGGCAAAGCTACGATTACCGCTTCTGTAACACAACATCCGGAAATGACGGCCTCCTGTAAGGTAACGGTCATGCAGGGAGCAAATGCCCTGAAGAAATCGGTCAGTCAGGTTATGGCAGAGACCAGCGCTATATGCGTGCAACAGATACCAATCCTTCTGTTGGCAGCGAATGGTATGTGCTTGGACTGGCGAGAGGCGGTTTAAGCCTGAAGGAGAAATATTTCTCTACCTATTATAATCACACGGCAAATTATATCGAGGAAAAGAAGGGAATCCTTACCAATACTTCCAAATATACAGAGTATTCCAAGAGAATCCTGGTCCTGACCTCAGAGGGGAAGGATGCCCGCAATGTGGGGGGTTACAATCTGTTTCAATATATCTCTGATCTCAGCCTTGTGAAGGAACAGGGATTAAACGGCCCGATCTGGGCACTCCTTGCCCTTAACTGCCACCCGGAATATTCTTTCCCGGAGAACCCGTCTGCGAAGGAGCAGAATTCGGAATCTGCGCTGGTGAATTTCCTGCTGCAGAGTGAACTCCCGGGTGGCGGATGGACGCTGATGGGAAGTAATGCGGATTCTGATATTACCGGCATGACACTGCAGGCGCTGGCACCGTATTATCATAAATCAGGTTATGAGAATGTGACTGCTGCCATTGACAGAGGCTGAATAAATTGTCGGAAATGCAGAACGACAGCGGTGGATATTCCACGATGGGTGTGGAGACAGAGGAGTCCTGTGCACAGATCATCACGGCTTTATGCAGCCTTGGGATTGACCCGGAGACGGATTCGCGTTTCATCAAGGGCGGCCACTGGACAATAGAGAATCTTCTTTCCTATCATATCGATGGAAGTGGATTTATGCATGTAAAGGCGGGTGCCGGAAATAACGGCGGGGCGGCAGCAGGCACTCTGGACGGGATGGCTACGGAGCAGGGATATTACGCACTGGTTGCCTACCAGCGCCTGAAGGATGGCAAGACGAGCTTTATGATATGTCAGATGTGAGTATCAAAAAAGGTGGCAAGGGAGATGGTTCCGGTACCGGTCTGAAAGAACCCACGCCGATTCCTACCCCGACGCCGGTTCCTGCCACAACACCGTCAGGCGGCAATACGAAAACGCGGGTGGATCCGGGAAATCTCTGGGTGGTAAGTCTTCCGGCAGCAAAAGCTCCACGGGTTCCGAAAGCTCAGGAAAGGATAGTGGCTCCGGTTCAAAGGATTCTAAAAACAGTAAATCAAAGAACAGTAAGTCATCAAAGGATAAGAATTCCGGCGGCTGGGATTTCGAAGCAGAGCCTTATACAGAGTCGGAAGAGACTTCACAGATGGATACCGGTGAGGATGGATATCAGGAAACTGCCGGGGAGAGTGGAACCGGAAGTCTGACCTCAAAGAAGAAAGAATATGGTATGATCTTTGGTTTTGCGGCAGGCGGTGCTCTGGCGGGAGGACTGGCAGGCAGCGGCATTAAGGCCGGAGTGAGGCTCTTATTAAGAAGCGGAGGAAGAAGAAATGAGGATAAAGAAAAAGGGACTTGCCCTGTGGCTTGCACTGTTTCTGGGGGTAAGTTCGCTCTCAGGTTGTGGCGGCGGGGATGACGGCATGACACAGCTTTCCGAAAAAGGAGCTGAGATCTTAAACAGCACGGAGGAAGATTCTGATACAGATGTGGAACCTTTGAAGCAGAAAACAAAGCTTCCTGAGGACGGAATCATCACCCAGGCACAGATGGAAACGATCGCCGGAAAGGACGAAAAGTATTATTTTACCGGAAAAACGGACAGCGGGATCAGTTATAAATGGACTTACAATGGAAGCCAGATTCAGAATCCGGTGGAGCAAAAACTTCTGGTACAGTGCAGTGAAGATGGAACAGAAGAGGTAAAGAAGCTTGCCAATGATGCGCCTTATGCGTTGAAAGTCACACTGGAGAAGATGAATCTGGCAGCGCCTGCGAAGCTGACCCTGAATCTGAAAGAAAAATGGGACGCGGATAAGGTTCTTTACTGTCTGGAAGAAGATGGAAAGCTTTATCAGCTTGATACTGCAAAGATTACTACCAGAGAAACCGGAAAGAAAAAAACAGAGCGCACAACACTTACCTTTAACGTGACTAAGACAGGAGGAGATTTCTATCTGATCGGCGGTTCTACCACAGGTGAATCTACGGATGAATCCGATGACAAATCCAAGGGCACTGCTGATAATAAGGATACACAAAACGGTGAAAATTCCACTGGAAGTTCTGGCGGTCAGTCCAGCACAGATGGAAATACCAGTTCCGGACAGACAGACTCTTCCGGCGATGGAACAGGCAATACAGACACTTCCGGTGGCGATGACAGCTCAGATACAGCCATGACCTGTACTTTCTCTATCGAGTGTTCTACGATCCTGAATAACTGGGATGATCTGAAAGAGTCCAAGGCAGAATTTGTGCCTGCGGACGGCTGGATCCTGTATCCTTCGGAGGTGGAGTTCTATGAGGGGGAGACGGTATTTGATGTGCTGAAGCGTGTATGTAATCAGGCCGGTATTCAGATGGAGTCGGAGTGGACACCTATGTATAACAGTTATTATGTATCCGGTATCAATAACCTGTATGAGTTTGACTGTGGCAAGGATTCCGGATGGATGTACTGTGTCAACGGCTGGTATCCGAATTATGGCTGCTCGAAATATACGCTGGAGGACGGCGATACGGTAGAATGGCGTTATACCTGCAATCTTGGCAGGGATGTGGGGGATCAGTATTATGACTGATGCTTTTTCCAGGTGCCATCCTGTTTTAAATTTCTTTTATTTTGCCGTGGTGCTGGGGTTTACCATGTTTATCCAGCACCCGGTTTACCTGGCAGTCTCTTTTGTGGCTGCCACAGCTTACTCCATGTGGCTTAACGGAGTAAAGAAGGTTCTGAAAATCAATTTTCTTCTGACGCTACCGAGTCTCCTTATCGTGGCACTCTTAAACCCGATGTTTAACCATTACGGAGTCACACCGCTTCTTTATATAGAAAGCAGCGGAAACTGGGTTACGCTGGAGGCAATGGTATATGGAATCGTTCTGGGATGTGTACTTTTTATTATGATTTTGTGGTTCTCCTGCTATAACCAGATCATGACAAGTGATAAATTTATCTATCTTTTTGGCAGGATTATCCCTGCGATGTCTCTGATGCTGTCTATGGCGCTTCGGTTTGTGCCTCACTTTATGGCCCAGCTGAAGGTGATCCGCAATGGACAGAAATGCGTGGGGATGGATGTGAGCAATGGCAAATGGTTTAAGAAGATCCGTTATGCGTTAAATATGGTGTCCATTCTTGCCACATGGGCACTGGAAAATGCGATTGAGACGGCTGATTCCATGAAAAGCCGTGGCTATGGGGTAAGAGGACGTACGGCTTTTTCTATTTACCGTTTTAACAGAAGGGATAAACTACTGGGAACTATGCTTGTCGGGCTTTGTGTGATTTTCGGATATGGATGTTACCGGGGAGCTGCTTTTGCACAGTACAATCCCAGAATCCTGCTTGCCGGTTTTACTGTTTTCGGAAGGGTTCCGAAGCAGTCGTGCAGTCCGCTGCTGGCTGCTGTCACATTTGTCAGCTTTGGTGTGTTCTGTTTTCTGCCGCTGATTCTGGATCTGTGTGAGGAATCTGCCATGAAGAAAAGCAGAAGCCACGTACAGGGAGAGATGGCAGTGACCTACAGAAAGATTTATGAAGATATGGAAGGAGAAGCGAGATGAAGATAATAGAAGTGAGAGATTTTTCCTTCCGTTATGCGAATGGCAGCAGGGAGTCACTGTCTCATGTGTCACTGGATGTGGAGGAGGGTACCTTTAATGTGCTGTGCGGTAAGAGTGGCTGTGGCAAGAGTACGCTGCTTCGCCAGCTGAAGTCGGATCTGGCTCCTTTTGGCAGCAGTTCCGGGAAAATCTGTTATTATGGGCGGGATTTGAAGGAAGTCGGCCACCGGCAGCAGAGCCAGGAAATTGGCTATGTACTGCAAAATCCCGAAAATCAGATCGTGACAGATAAGGTGTGGCATGAGCTTGCATTTGGTCTGGAAAGTCTGGGATATGATACGCCTACGATTCGTCTGAGAGTGGCAGAGATGGCAAGCTATTTCGGGATTCATCAGTGGTTTTATAAGAATGTCTCGGAGCTGTCCGGAGGGCAGAAGCAGCTTTTAAACCTGGCGGCGATCATGGCTATGCACCCGAAACTTCTGATTCTGGATGAACCGACTTCTCAGCTTGATCCGATCGCGGCTTCTGATTTTCTGGAAACGGTGAGAAAGATTAACCGGGATATCGGCACTACCATAATTCTGACGGAGCACCGGCTGCAGGATGTCATTCCGTGGGCGGACAGGGTATATGTGATGGATAAGGCAGTCTGCTCACGCAGGGGGCGCCACGGGAAATCGGTGAGTTTCTGAAGAGGGAACATCATGGAATGTTTCTGTCCATGCCGGTTCCCATGCAGGTCTATGCAGAGGTAGAAAATGATCTGCCATGTCCGCTGACTGTAAGAGAGGGAAGGAACTGGATCACACAGGTGATGGCAGCAGCTTCTAATACAGTTTCTGCTTCTGAAGAAAGTTATTTTTGCAAAAATAAACAAAAACTGCAAAAAAAGCTGAATACAGTCAAAGATAAACTGCTGCCTGATTCCAAAAGCTCTCTGCCACCGGCGATTGAGGTAAAGGATGTGTGGTTTCGCTATGAAAAAGACGGAAAGGATGTTGTGCAGGATCTGAACCTGGAAGTAAAGCAGGGAGAATTTTATGCGCTTGTCGGTGGAAACGGAACGGGGAAAAGTACGACCTTATCGCTGATCAGTCGTGTTCGTGCTCCCTACAGGGGCAAGATTTTCCTGAATGGGACTGATATCCGCAGGTATACGGATACCCAGCTTTACAGAGGGTATCTGGGCGTGCTGCCGCAGAATCCCCAGAGCATGTTTATCAAGAAGACAGTCAGGAGGATCTGTATTCTATCATCGGTGGGGCAAAGGAGAAGAAATCTTCCGAATACACTGCCAATATGAGGAAGGCAGAGGCAATCGAGGGAATCGTAAGTCTGACCAGACTGGAAGGACTGCTTGACCGTCATCCGTATGATTTAAGCGGTGGAGAACAGCAGCGTCTTGCACTGGCTAAGGTTCTGCTGTTGCAGCCGAGGCTTCTTCTGATGGATGAACCAACGAAGGGGCTGGATGCAGAATATAAACAGGAACTGGGAGACATTTTAAAGAAGCTCAAAGCTCACGGGATCACTATCTTTATGATCTCGCATGATGTGGAGTTTGTCGCAGAATATGCAGACAGGGTCGGCCTGTTCTTTCAGGGAAATGTGGTGACGTGTAAGAGTGCAAGGGATTTCTTTGCGGGAAACAGCTTTTATACGACTGCTGCCAATCGCATGGCAAGGCATTATTTTCCTGATGCTGTTACCGGAAAGGAGGTGGCTGCGTGCTTGAAGGCAAGGCTTTAGACCAGTTTATGGACCGTTTCTTCGGGGATTCCTGTGCACAGAGCCTGCCCGGGGAAGAGGAATCCGGACAGGAATTAGAGGAATATGAACTGAAAGAGGATGGAATCATTATCCAGCCGATCCATAAAGGAAAGATTGAGAAGCGTACCTGGATTGGTCTGATTATGTTTCTGGCTTTTGTTCCGCTGGTGCTTTTTATCCTGGTTCATAAGTTTCATGGTAAGCATGATGTAGTGATCAGTCTTTTAATACTTGCCTATGCCACGATCCCGTTCTTTATGGTATTTGAGGGCCGGCATCCACAGGCAAGAGAGATTATGGTCATTGCCGTAATGGCGGCTCTTGGGGTCGCAGGCAGGAGTGCTTTCTTTATGATCGGAAGCTTTAAGCCGATTGCGGCCATCGTGATCATTACCGGGGTTTCCTTAGGTGGTGAGGCGGGGTTTCTGTGTGCCTGTCTGATCATGATGATCTCAAATATGTTTTTCGG
>ENA-OQCX01001477-OQCX01001477.1-human-gut-metagenome-genome-assembly--contig:-NODE-1477-length-10654-cov-2.010354_pt1 | contig 10654 bp, 15 predicted proteins | sample MGYA00242762_ERZ504587 | MGnify/ENA primary metagenome ERZ504587 (study PRJEB26092, sample SAMD00036337) | human gut metagenome | host: Homo sapiens | study: EMG produced TPA metagenomics assembly of...
AAAAAAAGATCCGTTGGGGCGATTATGCGTATGCCGTTGCCTTGAAACGTTATCTGGATCGAATGGGAATGTACACTATAATTGACCTGCACGAAGAACTGGGACTGGTGAAGTAAACGCAGATGTGGTTCGTTGTACTTCGAGGCTGCGAATTTTACCGTCCGGATCGCCGGAACACCAAATGCCTCTACATTATGTGGAATATCAGCCACCCGGAGATGGTTACCCAAGAAGAATACCAGCTCTATGATATTGTATGCGTAGGTTCCCGCCATTATGCCAGGGAGCTTCAGGCGAAGCTTACGGTTCCTGTTTATCCATTGCTTCAGTGTACAGACACTGAGCTTTTTTACCCGGATCAGGAAGCTGAATGCAGCCGTGGAAAAGATTATTTATTTATTGGAAATTCCCGTGGTGTGGCCCGCCCCTGTGTATTATGGGCAGCACAGGATAAGCTTCCGCTGAAAATCTGGGGTGCCGGCTGGAAAGCTATGCTGGGGCCAGATAAGACCATGGTACAGGATGTTTTTATCGAAAACAGCCAGATTCCAGCCCTTTACCGAAGTGCCCGCGTCACATTGAATGACCACTGGAAAGACATGTTGGATTACCAGTTTGTGAATAATCGCATTTTCGACGCCCTGGCCTGCGGTCTCCCGGTAATATCTGACTGCTGCGATGAGCTCAGGGAAATCTTTCCGGAAGCAGTGCTGTACTATAGCAATAAAGAAGAATTCCACCAGTGCGTGAAGAAAATTGAGAACAACTATGAAGAAGTGAAAGCAAAAGTCGACGAGCAGTGGCCGCTGATTAAGGAGAAATATTCCTTTGAGGCGAGAGCGCGGGAACTGGTGGAGATTGTGGAGAAACACAGAACGGAGAATTCATGGCTTCAATAAAAACAATATCAAAAATTCTGATCATTATACCAGCTTACAATGAAGCTGGATGCATAGAAAAGGTAGTAGACAATCTGGAAAGGAATTATCCTCAATATGATTACGTGGTGATCAATGATGCTCCACCGATGACACCCGTAAGATATGTGCCCGCCGCGGTTATAATTTCATGGATCTTCCTGTAAACACCGGACTTTCCGGCGCGATCAAAAGCGGTATGCGCTATGCGAACTATTATGGATATGATTACGTTCTCCAGCTGGACGGCGATGGTCAGCATGATCCAAAGTATATAGAGGATATGATTACGGAGATGGAGCGGACCGGTTGTGACATTGTGATCGGGTCCAGATTTAAAACCCAGCGGAAGCCTGTTAATTCCAGAATGATTGGAAGCCAGCTGCTTACCTACGCCATCATGATAACCACAGGCGGGAAATATATTGGAGATGTAACTTCCGGAATGCGCCTTTTTAATAAGCGCATGATCAAACGCTTTGGCTACGATATCAATTACAGTCCGGAACCGGATACCCTGGCATACCTTTTGAATTGCGGGGTAAAGATTGAAGAAGTGCAGGTAGAAATGCACGAGCGAATTGCCGGAACCAGCTACCTGGATTTTAAAAATTCCATTTGGTATATGATGAAAATGTTCTTTTCTATTTTTATTTTTCAATGGGTGCGTAAACGAGAGAAAGGAGACAAAAAATGAGCGACACGCTGAAAGGTTTACTTATTATTGCCTCTGTTCTGACTGTTGGATGGATTCTTCGAAAAATTCGAAAAAATAAAGTCAAAATGGAGGACGCTTATTTTTTGGATTTTTTTGCGGCCATTTTACTTTTGCTGGCAATCTTTCCGGAAATTTCCTATGAATTGTGTCGTATATTCGGAATTATGTCACCAAGTAATCTGGTGTTTCTGGTGATCATTTTCCTGCTGGTGGAAAAAATATTTACCTTATCTATTATTGTATCTCAGCTGGAAGACAAGATTGGAGTGTTATCTGCAGAAGTTGCGCTTCGTTCCAAGGCTGAGAATAAGAAGATTGATAAAGTAGATGAGAAAGAGACGTTATTGGAACGGGAAGAAGTAGAAAAGCAGGAGATAGAGGCTGAAATTGGTATTGGAGAGGGAAGATGACCAATGGTTTCCTTGAAAATCATTCCAGCAATCTGTACTCCCAACTTTGGGGGATATTTTGCAGAAAGCCTTTTTCAAACATGTTCTGGAATGAATATATCTAAAAGTTTATAGAGAAAATGAAAAATATGGGATTAAAGAATTTTGATAATAGTGATAAAATAAATCTTCATACATTTGCGGTATGCGCGTACGGTGAGAGTCCGTATTTGGAAGAATGTGTACAGTCTCTTCTGGCGCAGAAAGTCAGAACCAGAATTCTGATCGCGACTTCAACTCCCAATTCATATATATATGGAATTGGTGAGAAGTATGGAATACCTGTTCATATAAACCACGGTGAAAAAGGTCTTGCCGGAGACTGGAATTTTGCCTATAGCTGTGCAACAACACCGCTTGTAACCCTCGCTCATCAAGATGACAGATATTATGTAAACTACACGGAGGATGTGCTGGCAGCTGCGAAGAAATGTCGCCATCCTCTTATTATTTTTACAGACTATAATGAACTTCGAAATGGAAAAACGGTGACAACTAACCGGCTTCTTAAGGTGAAACGTCTGCTTCTGACTCCTCTGAAACTGACAGTCTTTTGGAAAAACCGCTTTGTTCGGAGGAGAATTCTCTCTATAGGATCGGCTATCTGTTGCCCTGCAGTCACCCTTGTAAAAGAAAATCTGGACAGTTTTTCCTTTAAAAATAACATGAAAAGCAACATTGACTGGCAGGCATGGGAAGAAATTTCCAGGCGAAAAGGCGAGTTTGCATACACTGCAAGGGCAGGAATGGAGCACCGGATCCATCAGGAATCCACAACCTCGGAACTGATTGAGGAAAACGGAAGAAGAGCGGAAGACTTATATATGTTCCGGAAATTCTGGCCGGGGTGGGTTGCGAAAATGATTGAGAAGGTTTACCAGAAGAGTGAAGAATCTAATGAGGTGTGAAGAGAATTAAGGAGAAAATCATGCCGGAAGTATCTGTCATTATTCCAGTATATAATAGTGAAAAATATGTAGAAAAATGTATCTGCTCGGTTATGGCGCAGACTTTACCCGAACTGGAAATCATTATAATCAATGATGGGAGTATAGATGAAAGCGGGAAAATTCTGCGTAAATTGGCGCAGAAAGACAGCCGGATTATTCTGTTAGAACAGGAAAATAAAGGCGTGGCAGCAGCCAGAAACCTGGCGTAGAGAAAGCGACCGGAAAATACCTTACATTTGTGGATGGAGACGATTACCTGCAGGAAGACTATATTGAAAAAATGTACAGTCTTGCGGAAAAAGAAACTCTTGATATGGTAATATGTGGCCTGACTTATGTGGACGAAGGTGGAAAAGAGCTGAATAAGATTATTCCGGGTGTGTATAAACGTTTGGAAAATGAGGAGTGGACATTCCGAATTTCAGCAGTATGTTCCCATTTATACAAACGGGAACTGTGGGAAAAGTATGACGTGAAATTTCAAAGCGGTGAGCGAGGGGAGGATATGCCGGTTTCTTTGTTTTTTTCTGCTGTATGTCCAAGAATCGCTACCTTGCCGGAATGCGGGTATTATTATGTGCAGCACGCATCGTCAGCGATTCACAATTTCAAAGGTTTGGAAAAATACTCTCTTCCGTATAAAGGCCTGGAAAATACTTTAACCAGAGTAAATAAAATTGGAATTCAGAACAGTCCGGAATTCTATGAGCTGTTTGTTATGAGGATTTTTGCAACCTGCCTGTTTCAGCTTGCTCCGGGAGCCAGCTACGAGAAAACAAAGGAATTGTGCGATTATATCAGCTGTACGGTAAATACATATTTTCCAACTTATTGGAAAAACAGCAAAGCAAAGCTGAATGCAAAGGTGGACATTCCATTTACGCAGAAAGCAGCAGTAAAAGTATTGATGCTTTTATTAAAAACGAAACTTCTTAAGCCTTTGGGCGGCTGATCAGTAAAAAAAAATAATAAAAAAGATTGTGCGGCGCGTTATTTCCAATGCTTCGTATTAAGCGTTGAAATAAAATGATGTTAGTGTCAAAAGGGCTTTTGAGACCCTGGTATCATAAAATTTCAGTAGAAATATTTAAGAGGAATATAAATGGAATACGTAAGCTTTGTGATATTACATTATAAAGATTATTCAGTGACGGATACCTGTGTCCAGTCCATATTGGCAATGGAACAGCAGGAACGGATTAGAATTGTGGTCGTGGATAACGATATTCAGAAAAAAGAAGAGGATAGGCAGGAACTGCTCCAAAAATATCAGGGGAATTCCAGAATCAAGGTTTTGCAGATAAAAGAAAATGGCGGCTTTTCTTATGCAAATAATCAAGGTATCAGTACGCCAGAGAACATTTTGGGAAAAGCTATATCATTGTTTTGAATAATGACATTGAATTTACACAAAAAGACTTTATCAGCAGACTGGAAAAAAGTTATGTAAATAATCAATGCTATGTTCTGGGTCCCGATGTGATCAGGCAGAGTACCGGTGAACATCAGAACCCAATGGATACCAGACTTAGAACCAAAGAAGAAGCAGAATATACTATAAAATGAACCGCCTGGCGTTACGTTTTATCCAGTCATGTATCCTGTTGTTTACCATATGCTTCAAAAAGCGGAAAAAAACAAGATAGAAAATCAGAAACAACATATGACACTTTATAGTCAGCTTCAGAAAAATATTGTCCCTTTTGGCGCCTGTCTTATTTTTACTCCATCATTTGTCGAAAAAGAAGAAAAAGCCTTTGAGCCGGAAACCCGGTTTTTCTACGAAGAATATATACTGGCGCTGCGCTGTCAGCGAAAAGGCTATAATATTGTGTATGATCCTTCCATGTCGGTGAAACATGAAAGCGGTGCAGCAACCAAGAAAAGCTATGGGACAGAAAAGAAGCGGATTCGGTTTATGATGGAGAAGACTGTGGGGGCGTGTGAGGTTTATTTGGAGATGCTGGGAGAAGAGTAAGTCTGAGAGATACTTTTTCATGTGGTTTTCTTGCGTTTTATATACATATATGATAAGATAACTTCGATTTAAAAGGACAAATATTTGAAATGATCAGGTGGAATACATGAAAATGGTGTGAGAAATTGAAAGGAAATTTATTTTTTGTTAGTCAGTTTGCATTGGATGATTTTAAAACAAAATATGCCGGTTCTGTGTTGGGATTTTTCTGGGCATTTGTTCAGCCGGTTATTACGGTATTAATATACTGGTTCATCTTTCAGATTGGATTCAAAAATGGAGATGTAGACGGCTATCCATTCATATTATGGCTGGTATCCGGCTTATTGCATGGTTTTTTGTAAGTGATTCTATTACAAATGCAACTTCAAGCTTAGTAGAATACAGTTATCTTGTAAAAAAGGTTTTGTTTAATATTAATATATTGCCAGTTGCAAGAGTTGTATCTGTGTTTTTTGTACAATTATTTTTAATTGGTTTTACAGCGATATTATTTATCGTATATGGACAGATGCCAAGTGTGTATTGGTTACAGTTAGTTTATTATATTGTCTACATGCTTCTTGTATGCATTGGAATATCGTATTTCACTGCATCACTTTTTGTTTTTTTTAGGGATGTCGTTCAAATCGTATCCATTGTTCTACAGATTGTTTTCTGGATAACACCGATTGTATGGCAGATGAGTATTTTTGATGAAAAGGTACAGTGGCACTGAACTTTAATCCTTTGTTTTATCCGGTACGAGGCTATCGTGACGCATTGATGAGTGGAAAATGCTTTTGGGAATATGGATTCGGATGGAATTTGTATTATTGGCTGATTGCGTTGGCTTTTTGTTTAATAGGAATGAGCTGCTTCAAAAAATTAAAACAGCATTTTGCTGACGTATTATAGAAGTGAGGATATTAGGAATGCAAAATTATGCAGTGAATATAGAAAATTTGAATAAAACATATCGCTTATATAATAAACCGTCTGATCGTGTAAAGGAAGCGTTAGGCTTTGGCAAGAAGCAGAGTAAAACTTTTGAGGCGCTTAAGGATGTAAGCTTCAATGTGAAAAAAGGCGAGACAGTGGGGATTATCGGAACGAATGGTGCCGGTAAATCTACTTTGCTGAAAATTGTAACCGGAGTTTTAAGTCCGACAGCAGGAAATATTCAGATAGAAGGTAAGGTTTCTGCTTTATTGGAACTTGGAGCTGGCTTTAATGAAGAATATTCTGGAATAGAAAATATATATTTGAATGGCCGTATGATGGGTTATTCACGTAAGGAAATGGATGAGCGCCTTAACGGAATCGTAGAATTTGCGGATATTGGAGACTTTATCAATCAGCCGGTGAAAACTTACTCAAGCGGTATGTTTGCACGTTTGGCTTTCGCAGTTGCGATTAATGTGGAACCAGATATTCTTATTGTAGATGAAGCACTGAGTGTTGGAGACATTTTCTTCCAGAACAAGTGTTTTAAAAAATTTGATGAGTTAAAACGAAATGGCGTTACGATTCTTTTTGTATCTCATGATATCGGAAGTGTACGCCAGATGTGTTCCAGAGTTTTATGGCTTGATCATGGTACGGTCAGAGCCTTTGGCGAAGCTGCGCATATTTGTGATATGTATATGGACGAAAAGCGAAAATCAGCAGAATATGTGGCCGGACATATTCAGGATGAAGTTGCAGGGAATGTCTTCATGGAAAAAATTGATGAAGAGAGAAAATATCCCAAGATCAGTTTTGTGGAGGATCGTTTTCACAATGACAGTGTGGCAATCCGTTCTCTGTTTTTTACAGATTCCGAAGATAAAGCGGTAAATCGACTGTACGTTGATAAAACTTATCGAACTCATGTAGTAATTGAGTGTATGAAAGATGCACCAAGCCTGATTGTTGGATTTGTGTTGGAGAATAACAAAGGACTTCCTCTGTTTGATATTAACAATTTTATTAATCAGGGCGAAGTGGTCAACGGAAAGAAAAATGACATTATTGAGATCGTGTACGAATATACATTGCCGCGTATCATGAATGGTGTTTATCTGGTAGGAGCAGCGGTAGGTCAGGGTACACAGTCTAAGCATGAAATGCTTACCTGGCTTCATGGTATTATGGAACTGGAAGTCGTAAATCAAGGTTACAATTCTTCTTATATTGAAATTCCAAGCAAGATCAGAGCCTTTTCTAATCGACAGGAAAATGTAATGTTTCTATAGAATTTGTGGGTAAAATATGGATATTGTAATTGTTACATATAATTCTGAAAAATGGATAAAAAGGTGCCTGGATTCTCTGCTGAAGGCAAAGGCACTTTCTTCAGATCTGAAGTTGTTTTTGTGGATAATCATTCCAGTGATCAGACGGTAGAATTGCTGACTGCTTATGAAAAGAAAGACGACTTCAGCCGTTTTGAGATTATTCAGCAGGAACAGAATCAGGGTTTTGGAAATGCTAACAATCTAGGAGCATCCTTTGGAAAGGATGAAATTGTTTGCTTTTTGAACGTTGATACAGAGGTATTCGAAGATACTTTTAAGCGGCTGGAAGAGATAATTGCAGAGTCATCGAAAGAAATCGGAGCCTGGGAATTCAGACAGCTGCCATATGAGCATCCCAAAATTTATGATCCTGTTACTGGCATTACAAGTTGGATGTCCGGAGCAGCATTTGCAGTACGCAGAGAAATTTTTGAAAAACTTCAGGGGTTTGATAAAATATTTTTTATGTATGCGGAGGACGTGGATTTCAGTTGGCGTCTGAGAGCATCCGATTACAAAATTAAATATTGTCCGACTGTGAAATAATGCATTATTCGTACGAAAGCATTGGAGCGGTGAAGCCGGCGCAGTATGTAAATTCTCTGATTAATAATCTGCTGCTGCGATATCGTTTTGGTCAGCTTTTCCGATGTGATGAGAGGCTATTTTCAGTTTGCAATAGTGTTTTTTTTACATCGGGCCCCCTATCCGGGAGCAAAAAAACAATTGCTTCAGGCTTTTGCGGCACATTTTTCACGTATCTCTTCTTTTAATAATAAAAGTTATGCCAGGGCGCAGGTGGGACAGTTCCTGGAGTGGGATTATGAAATTACGCGTGACAATAAAATCCAAACACAGAAGGATTGTGAATTTTGTCCTTTGGTTTCCATTATTGTGCGAACCTGTCAGCGTGCAGAAGTTTTAAGAGAAGCGTTGATCAGCATCCGAAATCAGACGTATTCCAATATAGAGGTTATAGTGGTGGAAGATGGTGAGGCTTCTGCTGAAAAAATGATCGTAGAAGAATTTTCAGATTTGAATATCCGATATTATTCCACCGGAAAGAAAGCCGGACGTTCAGAAGCGGGAAATCTTGCATTATCGAAAGCAGCCGGGGAATATATTAATTTTCTGGACGATGATGATATCTTTTTTGCGGATCATGTAGAAACCCTGGTACAGGCTTTGGCGCAGAACAGAAAATATCTTGCAGCATATGCATTTGGATTTGAGACTCCGGTTGTTGTAGAAAGCACCTCTCCGTACAAATACCATATTAAAGCTTATAATAAGCGATATACGACTGCATTTGATGAAGTAGAGCTGTGTTATCATAATTTTATACCAATACAATGCATTATGTTCTCGAGACGTCTTTATGAAGAATTTGGGGGCTTTGACAGCTCACTGGATTATCTGGAGGACTGGGATTTATGGGTAAGGTATGCGCAAAGGACAAAGTATATTTGTGTGGAAAAAACAACATCTTTGTATAGAGTTCCTTTTGAACAGAAGATTCAGAAAGAACGACAGCATCAATTAGACGAGGCATTAAAAACAGTGCGAAAAAAACACGAATCCTATGAGATTCCTGTGAGTGCAGCAAGACTGGCTGTATATGGAAAAAAACGAATATGGGAGAAATAATAATGAAATTACAAATTCAATCTGTAATTTATGGAAATCAGGTAGACGCTTTGGTGAAAGCAATGAAAGCCCTTCAGCAGGCTGTAAAAGTCTATCACAGACGCGTGGGAGATCTGCAGGTGAGGCTTATTTATGGTGACTCTACACCAACTCCTGTTCTGGATGAAAAAACACAGAAAGATATCCGTGAAATGCTGAAGGCGGAAATTGAATTTGAATATAAAGTATTTGGATTTAATTCCGGAACTGCCAAAGGTCATAATCTGATGGCTGAGAATACAGATGCTGATATTATGATGATCATGAATCCAGATGTTATTTTGGAGCCAACCTGTCTGTGTAAGCTGATGGAACCTCTTAAACTGAAAGAGGTTGGAATGGTGGAGGCAAGACAGACTCCGCTGGAGCATGCAAAGGAATATAATACAAAAACAGGAGAAACGGAATGGGCATCTACTGCCTGTACTGTGTTTAAAACAGAGGTATACAATAAAATAAATGGTTTTGATGCAGAAACCTTCTTTTTATATTGTGATGACCTGGATTTTTCCTGGCGTGTGCGCTTGGCTGGTTATAAAATCATTTATATGCCATCCGCTATTGTATATCATGCTAAAAATCTGTCCTTATCAGGAACCTGGCAGCTACATCCGCAGAAATATATTATTCTGCAGAAGCAGCCATGCTTCTTGCCTATAAATGGTCAAATCCGGAAAGGGCAGAAAAGCTTTGCCAGCAGTATCTGACTCATGGTGGTGAAAGCGAAAAAAAAGCAGCGCAGGAATATCGTAAAAGAGAAAAAGAGGGTACTTTACCCCAAATGATAGATCCAGAACATAAAATCGGAAGATTTTTAGGGGATGAATATTGTAAGATGCGATTTAAGTTTAATCACTAATTGCTTTGAGGAAATGAGTATGAATAATAAAAATAATAATAGTTGGAAAGATATTATTGGTGAATTTTCAGCGAACAGTAATGTTGGGCTGTATTTAAAGGATTAGAGCATTTAAATACAGAAGAAAACCAGAAATTATACGAAGAGAAATATCTTCCTGTCATTCAAGGTGAAAAAAAGGAAAATTCTCCTTTTTTAAGCGTTATTATCCGTACGCAGGGAAAGAGAGAGCAGGGATTGCGCGAAGCCCTGCTGTGTCTGCAGGCGCAGGAATGCCAGGACTTTGAAATATTATTGATTGCGCATAAAGCTGATGAAGAACATGGTAAGTTGATCGAAGAAATTCTGGAAGATCAGGAAGAGGAATTCAGAAAGAAAATAAGATTCTTTCGTCTGAATGAAGGAACCAGAACAACTCCGCTGAATTATGGTTTTTCCCATGCGTGGGGCAAGTATGCAGCTGTTTTTGATGATGATGATATTCTTTTCTCAAACTGGGTAGAGGAATTTAAAAAGTGTGCAGAAGAAAACGAGGGCCGTATTCTTCATTCTTTTGCATTTGCACAGGACTGGGAAAATCTGGAAAAACTGGGATATTGTGCAGTGGCTGCTCCGTCTGCAAACTACTGTGTTCCCTTTAATTTGATCAATCAGTTATCTGTTAACAGATGCCCATTGATGACTCTGGCGTTTCCTGTAAATATTTTTCAGAAGGCAGGAATTATATTCAACGAAAGCCTTAATGTGACAGAAGATTGGGAATATTTTATGAGAACCGCTTTTTTATGCGGCGTTTCCGATATTGAAGCACCGACAGCAATTCTACAGATTCTGGAAAA
>ENA-OQCX01001478-OQCX01001478.1-human-gut-metagenome-genome-assembly--contig:-NODE-1478-length-10649-cov-2.613001_pt1 | contig 10649 bp, 8 predicted proteins | sample MGYA00242762_ERZ504587 | MGnify/ENA primary metagenome ERZ504587 (study PRJEB26092, sample SAMD00036337) | human gut metagenome | host: Homo sapiens | study: EMG produced TPA metagenomics assembly of...
TCTTTTTGCCTTTGAAGTTTGCCTTCTTTGCATACTCGATCACATAGCCATCTGCACTTTCTACCTTATTCCAGTTGACTTTCACTGCCTTCTTTGCACCTTTGACAGATTTTACTTTCACTTTCTTTGCTGCAAATTCTGTTTTTGCCAACTGGTTTTCAAGGCGTTTCTGCATTGCCTGCACTTCTTCTAACTGTTTCTGTGCTTCGGCTCTCTTTTCTTCCGCCTCTTTCTGGGCTTTTGCAAGGATCTCTTCTGCTTTCTTCTGTGCTTCTTCGGCTGCTTTCGCTGCGGCTTCTGCATTTGCCTGGGCTGCTTTCGCTGCATCCGCACTTGCCTTTGCAGCACCTGCGGCTGCCTCTGCAAGGTCTTTCTGTGCACTTACGGAGTCTTTGGCTGCTTCTGCTGCTTTTGCTGCGGTCTCAGCATCCTTTTTTGCATTTTCAGCTGTTGTTTTGGCTGCCTCTGCGGCTGTTTTTGCTGCTTCTGCATCGTTTGCATAATTCTTTGCTGCATCCTCTGCTTCTTTTGCGGCTTTCTGTGCTGCCTCTGCTTTTGCCTGGGCTGCTTCGGAAGCGGTCTGTGCTTTCTGTGCCTCTGCTTCTGCAGTTTCGGCTGCTTTCTGTGCAACTTCTGCTTTCGCCTGAGCTGCTTCTGCGGCTGCTTTATCAACATCGGCTGCTGCCTTTGCCTCTTCTGCTGCTTTCTTTGCTTCTTCGGCTGCTGCTTTTACTTCTTCTGCTTTTGCCTTGGCTGCTTCGGCATCTGCTTTTGCTGCTTCTGCGGCTTTTGCTGCGGTCTCGGCATCGTTCTTTGCTGCGACTGCCTGAGCTTTGATCATGGCTTACCGAGTCTCCTGCTGCAGAACTTGCTTCAAACCTGCCTTGCTTTCTTCCATCTTGTCCGTATCGGAAGTAACCGGGACAATGCGGAATCTCTCTGCATAAGTATTGTAGCTTCCATCTGCATTCTGCTTGGTTGTCGGATAGAATCCTTCCAGAGGTACATGGTTAAAGAATCCTGTATTGCTGACTCCTCGCTGGATCGCATCCAGACACAGATAGGTCTGCTCATCCATCGGAACTTCTGTGGAATGACGAATGGTCTGGTTGTTATACGGATAATCGGTCCAGCTAACCGGATTGATATTTTCTGCTTTTACATGAAGTGCAGAAGATTCTACCGTTCCGTCTGCGGCAACTAAAATACCATTTCCATCGTTATCGGTCAGTGACGTCCATCTGACATCGGTGTGGTTTCCGTTTTCCTGTGGTTTCACATATTTGCTTACAAACTGATCTGTTACGGTGCTCTTGTATACACCAACATCGGTTGCTGTCTTTCGATCAATGTAGTTTTCTTCCGGACCTCTTCCGAAGTATTCCAGATTTTCGTATCCTGCTGCAACAGTCATGCGGACACCAACTTTCGGCAGTGCCTGTGCTCCGGCGGTACCCGGTGCAAAGTTGCTTCTCGGTGTAAAGGCTGACCGAACTACGATCTCTCCATCTCCGTAAATGTCATAGAGCAGTGTCTGTTCTGCATCAACCGGAAGTTTTACGTTCAACGCTACACGGATGTGCTTTCTATTCTCATCCTGTGTGATAACCGGACTGTCCACAAGTTCCATGTTGTCATCGGTATTTCGCAGATTGCGGTTGTATGCAATCGGAGTGTCGTTATAGTTCTGTGCTCTCCAGAAGCTTGGTACCGGACCTTTTTCCAGAACCACTTTGCCGTCCACCGTGTAATCTGAAAGGATACCGGTTGCCTTGTCCATTTTCAGTGAGTAGGTTTTTCCCTCTTTTGTAACACCTTCAATGCTCAGTGTATTGCCGTCGTCCTCTGCTTTGGTAAATTCAGCCATTGCATTGTAATCCAGCGTCTGTTTCTCCTTGTATTCCGGTGTAAGGTCAAACTGCTCATGTGCCACTACATTGTCGTATTTGGTAAGTGTTGCATCCCAGTCCGGTTTTACCTTGTTCTGCACGGAGAACTCCAGCATATAAGTATCACCGGTCTGCGGCTGTACTTTCGGCAGTTCGATCGTGATCACTTCTTCCCCAAAGGTTTCTCCGTCCATACCCGGTGCATTTAAAGAAATCGTTTTTGTTGCGATCTCTTTATCATCTTTTTTCAGGCTCCAGATGATATTGTAATTTTCCAGTGTGCTGTTTTCCAGTTCGTTTACTACTTTTACTTTGATCGTTCCATCGGTCACTTTCGCATCTTCATTTTCAAGATAGAAGTTCACCTGCTGATGATCGTAACGCATCTGTACGGCTTTTGCTGACGGTGTATGATCTGCAAACAGAACACCGTTCGCACAGAATGCATCTGCATTGGAGCTTGCATCCATCCAGTCTCCGCCGTAAGCCCAGAATGTTTTTCCGTCTTCTCTTGTCGTTGCTAATGACTGGTCTGCCCAATCCCAGATAAATCCTCCCTGAACATTGGCGTACGTACGGTTCAGTTTCCAGAATTCATTGAAACTTCCGAAAGACTGTCCCATCGCATGTTCATATTCCTGTTCAAAATAAGGCAATTTGTTGTTTGTGTTTTTAGCGTAACTTTCTACGTTCTTTGCTTCCGGATACTGTGTGCTGTGAACGTCCACAATGTTCTTGCTTCTGGTCTCCATGCCCCATGGATCCGCTCCTGCATCCTTCTGATAACGATGATAATATCCATCGGATTCACGTTCGTACATACGCAGTCTGCTCGGATCACGGTTCAGAACTGCCATGGCTGCTGCCCAGAAGCAGTAAGTATTGTCTAACGGGCATCTTGTGTAAGTTGCTTCGTTCCATAAGACCATCCGATGATGGATGCATGGTTTTTCAGAAGCTCCAGCATGTTCATGTTTCGATCTACAACCGGAGTTACCCAGCGGCTGTCCCCTCCAGGGATCGGCACTTTATGATCGCCATATGCTCCGTAGTGTGATTCTACGTTTGCTTCTGCATAAACATAAATACCAAGTTCATCTGCCAGATCATATAAAATCTTTGCATTTGGATAATGTGAAGTACGGACTGCATTGACATTGTACTGTTTCATCAGTTTCAGATCATCGATGATCTCCTGATTTGTCACGGCACTGCCGTTTTCCAGGCTGGTATCGTGACGGTTGACACCGCGGAAGATAATCTTCTGTCCTGTGATCTGCATCTGTTCCTGTTCTGCATCGTTAATGTTTACTTTATAGATTTCACGGAAACCTACATGTTCTGCTTCTGCTTCGATCACTTTTCCGGTGCTGTCTTTTAATTCCAGCGTTACCATGTACAGGTTCGGTGTATCCGGGAACCATTTCTTCGGATTCTTAACTTCGATCGTTGCTGTTTTGCGATCACCCAGATTTACTTTCTTCTCGCCGTCTGCATCTGCTGCATTCGGATCGGATGCACCTGTCACACCCTGAAGTGCTTTCAGCTTATCATAAGAAATCGTATCCTGACCGATCACTTTTCCGTCCATGTCTTTCAGTTTGACATCTACGGTATAGCCGCTGGTATCTTCTTTGTCAGTCAGATTGCGGACATCTACATCCACTTTCATCGTAACATCACTGTTCTTATCTGTGCGGTCTGCAAAACTTGTCTGTACAAAGAAATCACGAAGTTCTGCACGGCTGTCTTTGGAATACAGATAAATGTCACGCATGATACCGCTCAGCTGAATGAAATCCTGATTTTCCAGATAACTTCCGATGCCCCATCGATATACTTTCAGTGCGATCGTATTCTTACCATTTTTATTCAGATATGGTGTGATGTTGAAATCATGAGCGTAAAGCTGTCTGCCGTATAACCAACCTGTTTTCCGTTGATAAACAGATAATAAGCAGATCTTACGGACTGCAGTGACAGAAATACTTCACGTCCGTCCCAGTTTTCCGGAAGCTCAAACTCAGTACGGTAATATCCTACCGGATTATAGTGCGTCGGTGCCTGAGGATCATCATACTCGATGGTATTTCCCTGTGCACTGCCCCACGGATAGATACTGTTTGTATAGATTGCTTCATCAAAATATTTAAAGGTCTTATCTGCGTTTCGATAAGTCTGCCATGCATGCGGTACAAATTCTTTCTGGAAATCTGCTTTTGCTTCTTCCGGAAGTGTTTCTTCCAGATAACCTTTTGCGTCCGCTGCATCTGCTTTTTCCGGATTTTCTACCAGTGCAAAATCCCATTCTTTCTGAGTCAGCAGCTTATAGTAAGTGCTTGCTGTCTCATTCTGGTCATCCAGTGCACTCTTCTCGCTGTTGAATGCAGTGTCTGCATCCTGATACGGAACAAAATCTGCATGAGAAGGCTCTCTGTTTACTTCTGCGGTTGAAATATCTTTGTACCATTCTTTTCCGGTAAATACCGGTGCTTCATCGGTAACGTAAACACGGATCGTGTTGGAAGTATATTCTTTTCCGCCTGCTGTAAGATAACTTGTAATATCAGCATGGCCTGCTTTCAGACCTTTGATCTGATTTCCTTCCAGAGAAGCAACTTCCGGATTGCTGCTCACGGTGCGGATACCGCTGCTGATCACTGCTCCGGATGCGTCTTTTGCGATTGCTGCAAAGTTCGTTGTTTTTCCGGTCTGCAGATAGCTTGCAGAAACTTCCAGACTGATGCTTGCTTTCAGCTCGTTTATGATCCACAGAGATGTTTTTGCACTTTCTTCTTTCATCTGGATCAGCTGCTGGTTTGCATCATTTGCTGTTGCAACATATTTTCCGGATGCCTTGTTCTGGATCCGGTAATTTCCGCTTGTCTCATCTTTGATGATCTTCCACTTCTGTGTATCATCGCCTGTGTTTTTCGCCATGGAAGGATAGGAATCCAGATCTCCTCCCTGGATCACAAGTGATACATTGTTGCGTGGATGCCAATATACATAACCGTCTCCGGCTTCGGTAAATACCCACATACGTGTCTGGGCAAGTGCCGTATTCCACAGATACAGGTTGTTTCCTTCGCTGACATTGTCTGCTCCAGGCTCGATCAGATAACCGGCAAATTCTACGTTATCGATGCGATAAACGCCCGGCCATTCTTTTGCTGCTTCCAGAACAGTCAGTTCTGTGCTGACTTCTTTCCCTTCAAACGCTGCCTTGATCGTTGCCGTTCCAGCTTTTTTGCGATAACGGTGTTTCCGGAACTTCTGCAATATCCGGATTCTCACTGGTGAGCACGGCCTTGCTTCCATCCAGTTCAGCCCCATCCGCATCAAATCCGGTCACAGCTGCGGTTGTACTTTCGCCGGTTCTTATGGTGCTGCTGCCAAGTGAGAGCTTTACTTCCGGCTCAACCTTTGCCAGTCTCCATGCCTGTGCCGTATCGGACATGCTTACCTGTGCATGGCGGTTTGCAGAAGTACTTGCATAACGGGAACCATTTTTCAGATAATACTGATCTTCTGTTCCTGCCACTTTCTCGATCGTCCATTTCTGGTTTGCAGATGCGGCATTCTTTCTCTGAAGGCTGACAGCTGAAGTATCTGCCTGCATGACAAGCTGTGCATCCTGCTTATTGTACCAGTAATAGCTTCCATCCTCAGCCTGTTCAAAATAGAACATCTCACAGTCTGCCGGTGCATTTGCCTCCTGCTCCCACAGCCAGAGATTATTGCCCTCGGATGCCTGGTTTCCTCCAGGAGCCATTCTCTGTGTCTCATCTTCCGTATGATAAATACGTAGAGTCCTTTCAGTCCGTCCGCTGCTTTGCCGGTCTCTGCTTTTGCGACTGTTCCGAGGCTTCCGATGGAAGTCAGAACCATTGCCATGACAAGAACCATGGACAAAACAAAACGAACACTTCTGGTTACATTTTTCATTTTACTTTCCTCCTTTTCCGGGATTTTCTCCCTTTTGAAAAAAGTATAGGAAAGCAAGTGTTCCAGAAGTGTTCCTTTTTGAGGTGTTTACTGCTGTTTTACTGTTTTAATTACTGTAATTTGACATTACAATCCCGGCCTGACGTTCCAGAACCGGAAGAAAGGCCTCGCTCCAGGAATACTGTGCCATAAATTCATCTGAAAATTTTTCTGCTGCATGGATCTGCCCTTCCATCAGTCCATAATAATCACAGGAAACGCCCTTTGTCTCCAGATACATTCGTCCACGCTCGCTGTGAAGCATCCAGAGAAGTCCATGATCCCGCAGTGTATTTTTCAGGTTCATCACTGCTTTTCGGAAACGTCCTTTCACCTGTTCACTGAACGGTTCTTCTTCCCATAACAGATCCACGGCAAATTCCATTTCCACAATGCCGCCCGTCTTGCCACAAGAAGTGCAAGCAGTTCTTTTGCCTTTCTGCTGCTAAAATCAATCGCATGACCGTTTAAAAACAGATCAAATCTGCCAAACGTGTGGATTTCCAGCTGCATTTCATCTTTTTGTTCCGTTCTTACCAGCCTTCTTGCTTTATCCAGTGCACGGTCCACCTCTTCCTGTCCAAACGGCTTCAGCAGATAATCACAGGCATCCAGCTGATAGGCATCAAATGCGTACTGGTCGTATGCTGTGACAAACGCTGCCTGAAGATCCGGTTTTTCTTTGTGCATCTGATCCAGCAGTTCCAGTCCCGTGATCCCCGGCATCCTGATATCACAAAATGCAAAATCCACCGGATGCCCGGCAACGTACTGCAATGCCTGCTTTGGGTTTACAAATTTTCCGCAAATTTCAATATCTTTGTGTTTTTCACATAAATAGCTTAATTCTTCCAGGATCAATGGTTCATCATCTATCAGAATAATTTTCATCGTCTGTCTCCTCCCATGGAATATGTATTGTCTGCCTGCACCCTTCTCCTTTTCTGCTCTCAATCTCAAGATCCGCATTTAGAAATTCTTTCAGACGCAGCTTCAGATTTCTTATGGCAATCCCGTCTGCATCTTTCAGTTTTTCGGTGTCAAATCCTGCCCCGTCATCCAGGATCTGAACACAGATTTCTCCGTTTTTCCGAAAACTTCGGATCTGTACGGTGCCGCCCTCCATCTTCTGGCAGATTCCGTGACATACCGCGTTTTCTACCAGCGGTTGGATCGTCAGAGGCGGTATCCGGAACTTTTCTTCCTGAAGATCCCACTGAACCTGAAGCCTCTCCCCAAAACGAATCTTTTCAATGTGCAGATACCGCTCAATCGTCTTACATTCTTCCCGAAACGGAATCATCTCTGCAGATTCCAGTGCATTCATATTTCCACGCAAAAATACGGCAAAATCGTAGACTGCCTGTTCTGCCTCTTTCGGACGCGTCCGGCAGAGCACTTTGATCGACATCAGGGCATTTTGCAAAAAATGCGGTTTGATCTGATGCAGTGCAAGCTCCAGCCGAGCTTCCTGGAGCTTCTGCTCAATCTTCGCCGCCTCCAGTGCCCTCTGCTGGATTTTATTCATACGCCAGCGTCAATGACATTGACGCTCAGATCAAAAGCGATCACTCCGACAAGCATGAAAATACCTCCACTATAAGGAAGCATGCCGATATGTGCGAAATCTGACAATACGATCCCGGTATACAAAAGCAATATGCCTATTTCCCAGATCATATCTTCTCCGGATATTTCTTCTTTTTTGCGATACCCTGCAAAGCGGATCAGCAGTAGCAGCCAGACACCCACGTCCATGGTCAGCTTCCATGATAAAATCCCTTCAAAAGCTGCAAGGCTCATCACAATGACACCGGTGATCAGAATCCCTTCCCGAATTCCGAAATCTTTTTTCTGCCGGTCTTTTTTTATAACCGTTTTTCAGAAGAAATTCCCAGACCAGACTTTCCATCACGCATACAGAAAACAGAATCAGATCATAATATTTCAAAGTCCCGCCTATGACTGCCGAAAACGCTGCATCGGAATAGATCATATGGATGGCCAATAAGAACAGCACCAGAAAAACACTTCTGCTGTAACCGCTGTCCGGCGTGATCTTCAGCTGTAATAAATAAGAACATAAAAACAACATATGCATGCCAAGCAACAGGATCATCCAGGTATGATAACGGTCATACTGTTCACTCCACACGCTTTCATCCTGGATCCGCGGTGTAAAAGACAGCCCCGGAAGCAGATATCCCGCTGTTTCTATGATCAGATCACATTCCGAAGACTGAAGCGTAATGGTCGTCCTGATCGACGTATCCCTGCTGACTTTCAGTGCATCCGGATCAGAAGAAACTACTCCGCTTTTCTCAATACATTTTCCATTCAGATAAATCCGATAAGCCGCCGGCATACCTTTCAGGCTCACAGAAACGTCAAATTGCGGCGGACAGTTTTTCAGTTTTACACGGTAACTTCCCCAGTTGAACATCCCTGCATTTTTTCGGGGCATATAAGAAGGCACCCTGACAAACTTCCCGGAAACCTGCTCTTCATCCAGCTCCGTAGCAATGAATTTCTGTTCAAAAAACTCCCATTCTCCGCACAGATCGACTGCTTTTCCGCTTTGCAGTCCAAACTGTTTGAAATCTGCTTCTCCCTTACAGACCACCTGTTTCTGCGGCATCATGAGAACGGTCAGCATTGCTGCAGTACATACAGCAAACACCGCAGCAAGAAAAAGAAACCTTCGATTTTTTTCTGTTCTATTTAAAATCCGCATATAAAAACTCATATCCTCCACCTGCAAGATTCATGCTTGTCTCAAAACCGGTCAGGTTCCGGTTCAGTAACAGGCTTTCTTTTCGAAGCTGCAATGGAATCATCGGCACATCTTCCATCAATGCTTTTTCTGCTTTATATAAGGTGCTAAGTCTGATCTGCTCATCTGTCTGCCTTTCAGCCTCTCTCAGACATTTCTGTACCGTGCCGCTTTGACTTCTCCTTCCCCATAAGTGTAATCATAATTCCAGCTCTGCAGATAGGCCATCACATCTGCATATTCTGCGATAATACCAGTGAGCGTAACAGTACCGTTGTTTTTCTCTGCCCAGAATGCATCTCCGGTTGCCGTTTCCAGTTCCACCGAGATTCCAAGCTTTTTCTCCCACTGGCGTTTGATTTCCGTTCCTTCCTGTATGCTCCATGGATCATCATTCACCAGCAGCTTTATTTTCACATCTTCCGCTCTGGAAATATGCAGTTTTTTGAATGCTTCTCCAAGCTTTTCTTCTGCAAGCTTCTGACTTCCGTATTTTGTACACGGCAGATCCTGATAATTCTCTGTGTAAGTTTTCAAAATACCAAGACCGTTTTCCGGAACATAGCGTGCATTCGGCACAAGAAAATCACTGTCCATATTTTCTGTGTATTCTACCCGGTTCAATGCATAATTTAACGCCTGGCGAAATTCCCTGCACTGCAAAGGTCCTTCGGTCTGCAGATCCAGATAAAGACTTTCACAGATCCCGGTCATCACTTTTTTCTGAATTCCGGCATTGTATTTTTCCGCTCCTTTTAACGGGATCGGCATCACATCGACCTCTCCTTTTACAAACCTTTCATATGCTTCATCCACTGACTCCAGGCATACCGCTTCCACCCTATCCAGCCGGATGTTGTCCCGTTCCCAGTAATAGGGATTCTTTTTCATACTTACCAGCTCTTCACTCCAGGTGTCCAGTGTAAATGGTCCATTGCAGTCTTCCGGCCGCAATATTTCCGTCGCATCTTTTCTTATCGGCACAAAACTTCGTAAAGCCAGAAGCTGCAGAAACTGAACCTGCGGATGCTCCAGCTCGATCTGAAGCGTTTTTTCATTCAGCACTGTCACACCCAGTTCTTCGATTCTCTTTTTCCCCTGATAAATGTCTTCTGCATTTTTTATGATCGCTGCATAAGAGTTTAAAATATTCCGGTTCCACCAGTTTTTGGAATGCCCCAAGAAAATCATCTGCTGTAACAGGAGTACCATCACTGTAACAGGCATCATCCCGCAAATAAAATGTATAAACCTTCTGGTCCTCCGAAATTTCATAGCGGTCTGCCATTCCGTACTGAAGTTCGTACTGATACACCCGCATAAGTCCTTCCAGCAAATAACAGGAAATCGTCTGCTCTGCACTGCCTTTCAGTTTCAGATGATTCAGGCCTTCTCCCGAAAACATGCTGTAATTGACGTACCGCATAACTTTTTCCTGCCCGTCCGATTCTTTCGTTACACTTTCCGTTTCCTTCTGCCGTGCACATCCCCCTGCCAGCAACATTACCATAAAAATCAGAAAACACCGTCTCAAAAAACCTTTCATTGTCACTTTCCCTTCTCCCACCATGATTAAGATAATGATATAATTATTTTTCCTGTTTTTTCAATCTTCCGGCAGGATTATGATTTTGAATACACAACAAAAAGACAGAAGCATGTGGCGGAAATAAATTCCATCGCATGCTCTGTCTTTTTGCTGCCGGCCTTTTCTGAAACACTATATCATGCCAGCTTTTCTTTCTTATGTTTTATTTTGTGCGTACTTTCTTTTTTGCACTGTAAGCAGTGTAAACTTTCTCGTTGTCCACAACTTTATATGCTTTTACTCTTACATAGTACGTTTTCTTTGTAGAAAGTCTCTTGATCGTTTTTGCTTTCTTATCAGCAGTAACCGCAATGGTCTTTTTGCCTTTGAAGTTTGCCTTCTTTGCATACTCGATCACATAGCCATCTGCACTTTCTACCTTATTCCAGTTGACTTTCACTGCCTTCTTTGC
>ENA-OQCX01001479-OQCX01001479.1-human-gut-metagenome-genome-assembly--contig:-NODE-1479-length-10649-cov-2.153298_pt1 | contig 10649 bp, 9 predicted proteins | sample MGYA00242762_ERZ504587 | MGnify/ENA primary metagenome ERZ504587 (study PRJEB26092, sample SAMD00036337) | human gut metagenome | host: Homo sapiens | study: EMG produced TPA metagenomics assembly of...
GAAAAGCAAAGTATCTGTATCAGCTCCACAGTTAAAAGGAAAAGTGCGGCTGTGAGAAAAATAAATGAATCCTTAGAAGAAGATTATAAAGCAACACTTGAGAGTAAGGAACAATTATTTGGATATTTAAGTGGTTCGTATAAATCGAAATATAAAGATGACTATTTTGATACCTATAAATGTAAAGTTACTTATAATCAGAACGGATACATTTGTTTTAAATTTACCAGTGAATGGTATGCGGGTGGAGTTTATAATGGTTGTGAATATGTCTGACCTATCGACTGAAAGACGGAAAGAAAATGGAGATCCAGGATGTTCTTTCAGGAAGTGATTACAAAATAAAAAAGAAAATTGCCAGTACTTATGCAAAGAAAATCAGCAGTGCAGGATATAAACCAATCATGAGACAGGATTGTTCGGACTTTCAGTTTTATATCAAACCGGGAAAGAAAGTAGTGGTTTGCTTCGGACCATACCAGCCAATGGGCGGAAATGGTCATACATCCATTGAATTAAAAGGAAAGTTGAAATAAAGCAGAGTATATTTCTTAGGAAAAACAGGAGAAGAATAATATGAAAAGAAAGGGAAATTTGTTGGTTACTATAGTAGCTGGAATGGTTATATCTACATTGGTGGGAGCAACTGATGTTGCGGCAGAAAATAAAGGCAGTATGAGCATTCCATCTGATGCTGTAGAGTATAGTGGAAATTATTATAAAGTTTATGAAGATGTTATAGGAACAAATTTGTATGGGGAGGATGCTTTTCAAGAAGCAGAAGCTTACTGTGAGCAAATGGGTGGTCATTTAGCAACCATTACAACACAAGAGGAAAATGACTTTATTTACGATTATATTGTTTCGCAAGGAGTTCGGTCTGCTTATTTTGGCTTTACTGATCAGGAAACGGATGGAATATGGAAGTGGGTTACTGGGGAAACAGTAAATTATACAAATTGGTCAAATGGAGAACCGAATGGTGAAACATCGCAGGAAGATTATGCAATGTTTTACTGGAAATACACGACAGGAAAATGGAATGATGGAAATTTTGGTGGAAGTACAGTTAATGGCGGCAGAAATTTTATCTGTGAATGGGAGGGATCAAATTCTAATACACAATTTGTAAAGACAGTCAATGTCGTAATATATGAAAATAAACAAAAACAAACGGATGAAGCCATAGAATATTGTCTGTCAGAGGGAACGGAAGTTCAAATTGATGGAAAGAGTTATATAAGTGAAAGAGAAGGCAGTATTGCGTTTCAAAGTACAGATTACAAAGCGCAGTGTTTTCAAAAAGTGGATATTCTACAAGGACAATTTCGAAAGAACGGCTGGAAAAATCACAAAAGTATATTTACAACAAACTTCAACAAACCAGTGATAAATGCAGTCTGGATTGATGATGTTGATGTAATGAATGAGGAATATGAGATCAGTCCTACAGAAACAGAACAGAAGGTTTTAGAAGCGGAAATTGACTGGGGAAATAATCAGCCTGGAACGGTAGAACTTGTTCAAAAAGGAATAAGACAAAAATTTTCAGGGGATAGTTTACAACTGGTAATAAAAGATCGTTTTGATGTGACACAAAGTATATATTTACATGCTACAGATATGCAGGGAAATGTTACTATAAGAGAACTTAGATTTGTAGCGGAAAATAATGTCCAGATTGTCTGGAAGGGTTAAAATTTTCATGGGAAAGTAAAATAGGACTGACATTGCCAGAAGAAATACCTTTTGTGGGAGGAAAAGATATTGGTGTGAAGCTTACCGATGCGTTTCTGCCAATTTCGGTAGTTGTAGAGGAGAATAAAGTTTATGCCACGATAGGCATTGATGTGCTGAGCTATACGAAATCTGATAAATATGGATCCAACTCTCAGACAAAGAGCAAGGCACACGTGTTGAAGCGTGAAACAAAAAATTTATTTGATAATATTAAAGATGCAGTTTCTTTGCAAGATACAAAGAAAACACTTAAAAAGTTGAAAAATATAAAATCTACATATGGAACGGCAATGAAATATCCACAGGGATCTTTTGGATTCTCCGCAGATTTTACAATTCTGGGTTATGTAGAAGGATATATAACAAAGGATAACAAATTAGAAATTTCTGGTGGAAAGGTGATTTTTAATCCTTCCGTTTCAAGTGATTGGTCAGGACAGTTTGCGATTGGTCCGGTTCCATGTTACTGGGAAGCACAAATAAAAGGTGAGGCAGAAGCAAGACTTCATGTTGCTGTACAACAGGAGAAAAATCTGACACCTTTTGGCGAAGCAGATGTAACAATTTCCGGAAGTGTTGGTGCAGGAGTTGGACTCAATAAAGTTGCAACGGTTGGTGGTGGCGGAACATTGGCATTTAAACCATATGTTCAAATAAAAGCTGATCCATATTTTAGTATGACAACATCGGTCAATGCATATTTTAAGGCGAAACTTGGAATATTTGAATACAAGTATGATTTTCCATCTATCAAAGATTGGTTTGTAGAATATCCCAAGGCATCAACAAAAAATTATTCATCAAAAATGAAAAAAGGTTTTGATTATTATGATGTAGATAATTATGTTCTGCAAGATATAAGCTATCTCGATGATAAGTCTTATTTTATGGCAAATAGTTCAAAGACAGAGAATAGAAAAAGTAAATCTCTTAAGCAGGAAACAACTTTTTTAAGTAATGTTTATCGAGAAGCAAAACCACAGGTTTCACGCTTTGGGGACGGAACAAAATTGGCAGTATGGATTGATGCAAACAATGCACTTATCAATGATTTATGCCTATACTATTCTTATTATGATGGAAGTCAATGGTCGGAGCCGGCTATTATTGCGCAAGACGGAACACCGGATTTTGAACCACAAGTACTGGTTCAAAATGATATTGCCTATATAGTATGGCAAAATGCAAAAAGAGAATTTGCAGAAACAGATACGCTAAATACGGTTTCAGAGGATATGGGAATTACAGTAGCGGCTTTTGATAAAACACAACAGACATTTGAGGTATACGATATAAGTAAGGGTGTTAAAGGGCTGCATATGATGCCTAAGATTTGTGGAGAAGCAGAAAAAATAGCGGTTGTATGGTTGGATAATAATGAAAATGACTGGTTTGGTTTAAATCAAAACAACATTATCTATAGCAGTGAGTTTGATGGGCATAATTGGAGTGAACCAAAAGCAATATATCAGGGATTGAATTCGATCAGCAGCTTTTCGGCAGGATATATTGATGGAGAACTGGCAGTTACTTATTGTGAAGATCAAGGTAATGATTTACAGGCACGTGATTCCAAAATTTATATAAATGCTGAAGAAATAGTGAGTGCAAGAGGTGGATCTGCACCTGTCATTTGCGAGAACAGCTTATACTGGTATCAGGATGGAACGCTGATGTATCGTGAAAATGCCTTTGATAGCAATAGCAAAAAAAATCACTGAAAAAAAATGTTGTAAAAACAGACGATTATCAAATTATAGATAATGGGGATAAGAGAGTTATTTTATATACAGCCTCTGATGGAATGAAAAAAGAGCTATATGGAATTTTTGAAGAAAATGCATCCGGTGCATGGGGAGAGCCAGTTGCGCTTACGGATAATGGAAAATATATCAATTCTTATAGTGCTGTCTGGGAAGGGGACAGTTTGGAAATCTTTATGGAAAGCCAGCTTGTAGGTGAAAACGATGATGATGAACCTTATGGAACGGCTGATTTGCTACAACTTCATATAGAACCTTATTGTAATGTGGTGTTAGAAGAAGTAGATATGGAGAATGAGAAAATTGCACCGCAATCTACTGTTGAAATAAGTTTAAAATTAAAAAACTGTGGAGAAAAAGCTGGAAAATTTATAGTAGATGTTGTAAACGAAGAAGGAACTGTAATTGACAGTATAGAATCGGACGATGTATTGCTTTCGGGTACAGAACAGGAAGTTAGGTATCCATATGTGGTAAAGGTCAATCAAATTGGAAAAAAATTATCGTTTGAAGTAAGAAAATCGGACGATGTGGAACAAGATTTTTTCTGATAAAAAGAAAGATATTTATCTCATCTATTCAGATATCGGTCTGGAAAATACAGGGTGGGGAGAAGTCGGCAGATGGAGAAGAATATATTTATACATCAATTACAAATAATGGCTGTCAAACAGAAGAGCTGATCAGCCTTTCAATCTATAAAGATTCACCGCAAGGAGAATTGGTAAAAACAGAAAAAATTGATAAACTGGAACCGTTAGAAAGCAGGCAGATAATCGTTAATGTTCCATATGACGAGAAACAGGTGTATTACTTTGTGGCAGAGGAGCGAAGCGATGAAGAATCTGTAGCAAATAATATAGATTTTGTTGTACTTGATAAAACGGTGTTCACAAGGGAAAACAAAAAAGAAATTTATGATCTGAAGGCTTATAAAGAAAAGAAGGAGTATATCGTGGGGGATACTTTCGATATAAGAGATTTAAAAGTTATAGCGCTTTTTACAGATGGAACAACGGAAGACGTGACGAACAAAGCCAAGATTGACAGTGCGAGTATTGATATAACAAAGGTGGGAAGATACCTGTGTGCTGTATCATATGGAGGTAAAAAATGTTGAATTTGAAGTTACGGTGAAAAAACGTAGAAAAGCCGGAAAAACGTAGAAAAGTCAGAAAACATAGAAAAGCAGGAAAGCATAAAAAAGACGATATCCAAATTGCAGATAAATGCGAAGAAAGGTAGTAAAAAAATTCAAATTACAACAATTAAAAGAGCCAAAGTGAAAATTCAACTTAATAAAAAGCTATTTAAGAAAGGGGGCAAAAAGGTCAGGACAGTCACTATCTCTGCAAATAAAAATAAGAAAGGAAAAATAACAGTCAGGTTGACAAAAAAGATACCAAAAAAGACGAGAATCAAAGTGACTGTTTCAAAAGCAGGATATAAAACAAAGAAAAAGACACGGAAGATCAAATGAAAATTAGGGAATTATATCGTAGATATTGTTAAAAACACAAAAGAATTTAACAGAGTACTATTAAAAATATGAAAGGAATGGACTATATATGAAAAAGAAAACACATATGTTCAGACATTTATTTTTATTCTGTCTGCTGGCGATGGCAGTAGCTTTCGCTAATCCAACCGGGCATACGACCGTATCAGCAGCAAAGAAAGCATCTTACAAAATTATCAACAAAAAAGAAACAAGGAAAAATAATAAGCTCACAGGAACTTATCTTTATCAGCTTCCACAGTTAAAAGGAAAAAGTGCGGCAGTGAAAAAGATAAATAGATCATTAAAAAAAGATTATAAGGCAACGCTTGCAAGTAAAAAGAGATTATTTCAATATTTAAAGGATTCGCCATATGCAGCAGATGAAGGGGAATATTATTGTATACATAAATGTAAAGTGACTTATAATCAAAATGGATATATTTGTTTTAAGTTTACTGGTGACTGGATTGGCAGGCGGCGTTCATAATGGCTGGGAATATGGTCTGACCTATCGACTGAAAGATGGAAAGAAAATGGAGATCAGGATGTTCTCTCCGGAAGTGACTATGAGATAAAACAGAAGATTGCCAGTACTTATGCAAAGAAAATTGCAAGTGCAGGATATGAACCGATTATGCGAAAAGATTGTTCTGACTTTCAGTTTTATATCAAACCGGGAAAGAAGTAGTGGTTTGCTTCGGACCGTATCAGCCAATGGGCGGAAATGGACGCAGTTCCATTAAATTAAAAGGAAAGTTAAAGTAAAATAAATTTACGCAGCGGATGAAATAAAAACAGTTGACAAAATAGCCTTTTCTCGGTAATTTGGAGAAAAGGCTATTTAAATAATTCTGGAAAAAACAAAAGATATTGAAATAAAACTTTCTGAAATGGAAAAATAATTTTAAATTCTGCATATAGTATGTTATACTGGGAAAAAGGAGGAGCACGCGTATGGTTGAGAGAAAAGAATACCTTGATCAGCTTTGGGCATGGAAAGACGAACAGCAGATCAAGGTTGTGACTGGCATCAGGCGTTGCGGAAAGTCGGTACTTCTGGAACAGTATCAGCAGAGACTTTTAGCAGAAGGTGTCACACCAGAACAGATTATTTCTGTCAATTTTGAAGATCTGGATTATGAGCCATTGAAAGATTATATGGAATTGTATCGCTACATTAAAGAACGATTATGTACCGATAAGATGACCTATATTTTTTTGGACGAAGTTCAGAATGTTCCCTCGTTTGAGAAGGTGGTTGACAGTCTTTATATCAAAGATTATGTGGATGTTTATATCACAGGATCGAACGCATATATGTTGTCGAGTGAACTTGCGACACTTTTGTCAGGGCGGTATGTGGAAATATCAATGTTGCCACTTTCCTTTCGAGAATACATCACGGTAACGGGAATGCAAAGAGAGGAAGCTTTTGCAGAATTTATGAAAACGGGAGGACTTCCCTATGTTGCTGTGATGAACCGTACAGATCAGAAAGTAGACCAGTATCTGGAAGGAATCTACAATACGGTTATTGTGAAAGATATTGAGGAGCGGCAGACAAGAAAAGAAAAAGACAGCGGAAAACGAAAAATTACAGATATTGCATTACTGAAGACAATTGCACGATATCTGTCAAGCGTGATCGGAAGTCCGGTATCTATGAAAAGTATAACAAATTATCTGATTTCGTCCGGAAGAAAAGTTTCACAGAATACAGTCAGCGATTATGTGGAAGCTCTGACGGAGTCCTTCATTTTCTATTCGGTGGAGAGGTTTGATATTGTTGGAAAACAACTTTTAAAGGTCAATAATAAACTTTACATGGTAGATATGGGACTTAGAAATCACATTCTTCCAAGGAAACGTTATGATCTTGGATTTACGATGGAAAATATTGTTTATCTTGAATTAAAGAGAAGGGGCTATAAAATCAATATTGGAAAATTTGGTTCTGCAGAAGTAGATTTTGTAACACAGAAAGAAGGTGTGCTCACCTATTATCAGGTGACTGCTGATATGACTGCGGAAGAAACATTTGAAAGAGAGATGAGACCATTACGGAGTATACGGGACAATTATGAGAAGATTGTTTTAACGTTAGAGCGATTTTCACTGGGAAATTATGATGGCATAAAAGTTGTGAATGTAATCGACTGGCTTTTAGAGTGAAAAAAGTCTTTATTTACGAAAGGAAAGGTGAGTCTATGAAAAAAGCAACCGCAAAGTTACTGTTATTTTTCTTTTGCATGAGTTTTCTTATGGTGATTCCGGGGAAGGCGAATGCAGCAGAAAGCATTTCGATCAACATCCCGGTAAAATATGGTCAGACGGAAGGACGAAAAATCTTTGACATGATCAACGAGATGAGAACAGACAGATTTGATGCATGGTATTGGAATCCAGACAATGAAACAAAAACGGTATATAGTGACCTGAATGAACTTGTGTATGATTATGATCTGGAGAGAATTGCAACGAAGCGTGCAGCGGAACTTGCATTATTGTTCGATCATGAAAGACCGAACGGTGAAAGTTGGCTCAGTATTTATGCGGAAGAAGGTATCACTTATCGTGCAGCCGGAGAGAACATTGCAATGGGACAGCATACAGCAGAAGCAGCAAATGCGGCATGGCGTGAAGATGGCGAGCCGTATAACGGACAGGGGCATCGAAGGAGTATGCTGAATCCTAAGTTTAATTGTGTTGGAATAGGGCATGTTTACCTGGATGGCTGTCATTACTGGGTAGAAGAATTTGCATACAGAACTTCTGTTAATACCACGGAAACAACGGCAAATGACAGTGAGCAGGTCATGAGCTTTCCGTGCCGAAAAGCAAGGTTACGGGTCTTAAAGTAGCGTTTGACAAAACTTCCTATATTCTTCGACCAGGAGAATCAGCAGAAGTAAATTTTACGACTAAGGTTACTGCTTTTGGAAGAAGTGGAACTGTGACAGATATGCCGGACATTTCTGTAGATGATCCTTCGATCGCCACCTATAGTAATGGGAAAATTTCGGGAGTAGCAGAAGGAACCACGACATTAACGGCATCTCTGTACGGACTGACAGCAGCAGATCTGCCAACGATAAATGTGCATGAATGTGACAAGTACTGGAATCAGGGGGAGATCACAACAGAACCGAACTGCATAAAAGAGGGCGAAAAAACATTTACCTGCACGATCTGCGGCAATACAAAAACAGAAAAAGTGAACAAAACCGACCATTTGCACACGGCAATCCGCAATAAAAAAGAGCCTACCTGCAAGGATCAGGGATATAGTGGAGATACCTATTGTAAAGATTGTGGGGAGAAAGTTTCCACCGGTCATGTAATTCCACGAACAGAGAATCATAGCTGGGATGCCGGAGTGATCACAACAGAGCCGACCTGTACAGAGGAAGGCGAAAAAACACTTACATGCAGTATCTGCGGCAATACAAAACGGAAAAAATGAGTGCAACAGGCCATCAGCATACGGAAGTCCGCGATCAAAAGAATCCTACCTGCAAGGAAGAAGGTTACAGCGGAGACACTTATTGTAAAGATTGTGGGGAGAGGGTTTCTGCCGGTCAGGTAGTTGCAAAAACAGAGGATCATAGCTGGAACCAGGGAGAGATCACAAAAGAACCAACCATGTAAAGAGGAAGGTAAAAAACATTTACATGCAGTATCTGCGGCAATACAAAAACGGAAAAAGTGAGTAAAACGGAATCATCAGCATACGGAAGTCCGCGATCGGAAGAATCCTACCTGCAAGGAAGAAGGTTACAGCGGAGACACTTATTGTAAAGATTGTGGGGAGAAAGTTTCCACCGGTCAGGTCATTGCCAAAACAGAAGATCATAGCTGGAACCAGGGAGAGATCACAAAAGAACCGAACTGCATAAAAGAGGGCGAAAAAACATTTACCTGCACGATCTGCGGCAATACAAAAACGGAAAAAGTGAGCAAAACGGATCATCAGCATACGGAAATCCGCAATCAGAAGAATCCTACCTGCAAGGAAGCAGGCTATAGTGGAGATACTTATTGCACAGATTGTGGAAAGAAAATTTCATCCGGTAAGTCGATTGCCAAAACAAGGAATCATAACTGGGATGCCGGAGTGATCACAACAGAGCCGACCTGCACAGAGAGAGGCGAAAAAACATTTACATGCAGTATCTGCGGCAATACAAAAACGGAAAAAGTAAGTGCAACAGGACACCGTTATGGAAAATATGAAGTTGTCAAAGAGCCGACAAACGACAAGAAAAGGACTGAAAGCCAAAACTTGCAGTGTATGCGGAAAAATAGTCTATGAGGGGATACCAAAGACAAATTCTTCACCGACAGATTCTTCAGAGACAAATCCGGATCAGAATCCGCAGACAAGCCAGAAGACCACAAGGAAGATCAAACTGAACCGCAGGAAACTGACTTTGAAAAAGGGCAGGAGTTTTCGACTGAAAGTTACGTTAACTCCGGAAGACAGTCAGGATAAGATTATTTACAGAACTTCAAATAAAAAGATTGCAGCCGTCAGCAAACAGGAAAGATCAGAGCAAAGAAGAAAGGCAAAGCAAGGATTACGGTAATTTCAGGCAAAAAGAAGTTATCTGCAAAGTGACGGTGAAATAAGAAGATTTCACAAAATATTTCAAAAATTTTGTAGACAAAAGACTTCTTGTGGGGTTATCATATAAATATAGTGAAGCTGCACTCGGAACGGAAAGAACATCGAGAAAGCAACGCGATGCTCTGTTAAGTGGGAAACAGAAGCGGAAAGCAGCCTATCTGTGAGCAAACTTACAACAGTGAAAAGAGAAAGGAGGAAGGACAATGACAGAAACAGGAAAGGAAACAAGAAAAAGATTAGCAAAAGCAGCCTGGGCACTGGCACTTGCAGGAACGCTGGTATGTATGCCGACACAGGCATCCGCAGCTCAACCGAACAAAGCGAACTGATAAGAAGCTATAAAACCTATGTAAAGAAAAAATTATCTTCCGTAGCGGGAGGAGCTGCATACTGCGATATTGATCGGGATGGCGTTCCGGAAATGTTTTATTCCTACACCAAAGGCAGCCAGAATGGACTGAAAGTTTTCACTTACCAGAAAGGAAAAGTGGTAAGCATGAAATCACAGCAAGGGACAGGAACGGATCAGGTTTATTATAACAAAAAGAAGAAACAGGTCTGCATTGTGATAAGTGACAGTGACGGAATGAGTGCTACTTTTACTTTTTACAAGAAAAACGGCAAAAAATTGAAAAAAGTTCAGGAATATAAATGTATTTACAGTGCAGATGGAATGAGCGTAAATTTCTATAAAAATGGAAAGAATATTTCACCGGAAAAATATCTGGCTATTCGAAATCAGCTCACCAAATGGAAAGGGGTCTATGCTACAGCAGGATGATGAACAGAAAAATTCTCTTTACCGCCATTCTTATGGCAGCAGTAGTGAGTATTTCCGGCTGCAGAGACTCCAAAGAAAGCGGCACGGCAGAACAGGGGACATTCGCTGAGAAAACCAAAGATCGGACGAACACTTAAGCCAGAATGAAACAGATAACAGAAAAAAGCACAGATGAAGTGCTTAATAAAAGAAAACGGCAAAAAGTGCAAGGAGGAAAGACAGCAAAGGGCAAGGCGG
>ENA-OQCX01001480-OQCX01001480.1-human-gut-metagenome-genome-assembly--contig:-NODE-1480-length-10648-cov-2.444825_pt1 | contig 10648 bp, 8 predicted proteins | sample MGYA00242762_ERZ504587 | MGnify/ENA primary metagenome ERZ504587 (study PRJEB26092, sample SAMD00036337) | human gut metagenome | host: Homo sapiens | study: EMG produced TPA metagenomics assembly of...
ATCAAAAAGACATAGTAGGCAGCCTGATGGTTCATCCGCTCGACTGGCTGTCGGTGGGCGGCTCGTTCGTCAAGGGCAAAGGCTGTGCTGTAGCCGCCTCTTCCGTCAATCCAGATATAGCGATAGGCGACAGCTACACACGCAACCGCTGGTCGGCAGGCGCCACCATACAGACAAAGCCTGTCAGCCTGCGTACCGAATACCTTGCCGGCAAAGACGGACATGTAAAAAGCGACGGATACTATGCAACCGCATCCGTACATGTACTTCCCAAATTCGACATTGTAGCATCCTATGATTATTTCAACAAAGACAAAGCGCAGGATTACAAACAGAGCAACTATGTGGCCGGCGTGCAATGGTGGTTCTATCCCAAATGCCGCTTGCAGGCGCAATACACCTATTGCGATCCCCACAAAGGGGAAAACTCCAACCTGCTGCAGGCACAATTGCAGGTGCGTTTCTGATTTATGAAAACATTCTGGCATTCTTTTTGTACATTTGTAGAGTATAATCACTTAATGAATACAATCTTATGAACGAGCAAGCCATACAAGAGCAATATCAGCATATAGTCAATCTACTGGAACAGAAACGTCTGAAAGAGGCTCAAGTACAACTGGAAGCCTTTTTATGGAACTGCAACGACTGGACGCTCCGCAACCGTCTGGAGCAGCTAAGGTGTCCTACCAATACATGTTACAGTACATGCGCCAGGGCGTAAACGATCCGGAACGGCAGAAACTATACCGGCAACTTCTGGCAGAAACCTGGGAGCTTGCCGAACAGACCCGCATCAGCCTGCTCGATGAGGTTTCCACCCGTTATTACCACTCCCTGCACAAGAACAAAAAGAATATAGTAGCCGGTTACGGCATGTCTTCCTGGCTGAAAGTTCTGGATCTTTTCCTGACGATATGGCGGTTTGCCAGCTTATGCCGGACAACAAACAAAGTCTGGACAGCGCCCTGCAACGCCATGAAGGCACTGCCCAATATCTGTTCCTCACTACATGGGGCAACAGTGGCTGGACAGTAGAAGAAGAACAGGAAGCCAGGCTGTATCTGGAGTCCGAATTGTTGCCGGTAAATGACTTGTGTCTGTTCACCGGAGCCATCCTGCTCAGCCTGATGGAATGTTCGATCCGCGGAAATTCTCATGGTTACTGGATGCCGCAACGCACGCCGACACACAGGTCAACCAGCGCGCCCTGGTGATTATCGCCATCATACTGCACATACACTCCAACCGCTTGCGGCTATACCCGGAGCTGATGGCAAAGTTATCGCTTCTCGATGAGGACGGCAGCTTCGGCAAACAGTTGAACCGGGTTTACATCCAGCTACTCCGCAGCCGTGAAACAGAGAAGATAGACAAGAAAATGCGTGAAGAAATCATTCCGGAAATGATGAAGAACGTCACCATCATGCGCAATATGAAGTACGGCTTCGAAGAAAACATTGATGAAGACGACCGCAATCCGGACTGGGAGAAAGCATTCGAGGAATCGGGCCTGGGCGACAAGATACGCGAGATGAACGAACTTCAACTGGAAGGAGCCGATGTATATATGAGTACGTTTGCCCAGCTCAAGAGTTACCCGTTCTTTCAAAATCCGCATAACTGGTTCTATCCGTTCGACATGCAGCATTCCAGCATCATACGGGAGTTCGGACTGAAGCCTACCGGAGAAAACGCCGTCCTGTCACTGATACTGCAATCGGGCTTTTTCTGCAACAGCGACAAGTATTCATTATGCTTTACCATGGCACATATACCGCAAGCGCAGCGTAATATGATGCTCAGTCAAATGACATCACAGGATTTGAATGAACTGATGGACGAAAGCAAATCTCCACCTGAGACAGTATCCTTGCGGCCGGACGTTATCAGCAACCAGTATATCCACGATTTATACCGGTTCTTCAAGTTAAGCCAGCGCCGCCATGAGTACCGTGATATTTTCAAGGAAGAAATAGCCCTGCACCGTATACCGGCACTGAAAGATATTTTATGCAAGCCCGAACTATTGGCAACCATAGCCGACTTCCATTTCCGCAAAGAGCATCCCGCAGAAGCCTTAAGCATCTATAAAGAAATAACGGATATGAACCATGCCGATGCGGAAATCTTCCAAAAGACCGGCTATTGCCTGCAAAAAGAGAAACGTTACAAAGAAGCTATCGAGGCTTATAGGAAAGCCGATGTGCTGAAACCCGATCATGTATGGACTATCCGCCACCTCGCCACCTGCCACCGCCAATTGCGGGACTTTGCAACGGCATTGGAATATTACAGAAAAGCGGAAGCCATGCAACCGGAAAACAGAAACCTGCCATTCCTTATCGGCAGTTGCCTGGCAGAGCAGGAACGCTACGAAGAAGCCTTGCAGTGTTTCTTTAAGCTGGATTTCATGGAAAACGACTGTATCAAGGCATGGCGTGCCATAGGCTGGTGCTCGTTTGTCAGCGGAAAATTTGAACAGGCCATGCGGTATTACAACAAGATACTTGCCTTGAAACCGCTTTCCACAGATTACCTCAATGCCGGACACGCAGCATTGCTATTGGGAAATATGGAAAAGGCTGCCGAACTGTACGGAAAAGCCACCTCGGAAAGCGGTAACCGGGAGACTTTTCTTGAGATGTTCGATAAAGACAAGGAGATGCTTATCAAGTTGGGGGTAGACGAAAAAGACATACCGTTGATAAGAGATTTTGGTTTAACCGCTGATTAAAAGATAAAAAATATATCCCGTCATTCAGAGACTCGTAGCAATGAAAAGCCTCCCTCCCCTATATAAGCTTACCGCTACACATCTCTGAATGACAGTATGACGTAAGATTTCGCTTCCCATACTTCCTATATTTACTTCATTGGAGTAAAAAACAGGCAAAATGGTGTATTTTCCGTTCATATTACCTCTCCTTATTTCCTAATTGAAGGTATTTACTTATTTTTGCTATAGCTTTAAAGTAAATACAATGAAACGACTCGATGTTCTTATTCTTTTGCTATCAATAACCGTATTCATCATTGCCCAACCGGTTTGTCAGGTCAAGCACTTTTCTGTCAATGACGGTCTCGCCCAAGGAAATGTAATGGGAATGCTTCAAGACCAAAAAGGCTTCATCTGGTTCAGCACTTGGAACGGACTGAGTAAATATGACGGATACACATTCAAGACCTATAAGACTTCTCAGGAAGACCGTTACGCTTTCGGCAGTAACCGTATGGGAACAATCTCCGAAAGCAAATACGGAGATATCTGGTGTCCTACCTACGACGGACAAGCCTGTCTGTTCGATGTGGAAACGGAAAAATTCATCGATGTATTGCAACCTCTTGAAATTACAACCAAGCACTCTAACTATGTCTCACGCATATTGTCATTGAAGAAAGGCATAGCGTGGATTATCTGCAAAAACGGATACACATATAGAGCCGATGAACAACTATGCAAACGCGGAGAAGGTATCACACTGTACTCCACATTCACCAAGAATCTGAAAGGAGACCGTATCTATACCGTTTATCAGGACTCCGATGAAGACGAATGGATATTGACCAACAAAGGCGTCACCATTGTTGGAAACAAAAGGGTAGACACAGACTTTCCATTTCAATATATCACACAAATAAAGGAGAATATATATCTGATTGCCGACAAGGGTAAGCTGGCGCAATACAATTTTCAAACTCAAAAGCTGAAGTTTATCAATATCCCTTGTCCTCACAATAGAATAACCAATGTTACTGTAATAGGAACAGAAACGCTGGCATTAGGTACGGACAATGGTCTGATACTGTATTCCACTCCCGACAATACATTCCGCCAAATCGATATTCGTACATCCACTCAACCTTCCAATTATGTGGAGCAGGTCTATCAAGACAAGCAACAAAATATTTGGGTATTCTCCCAAAGCTCCGGCATCATCCGTATCTTACCTGGCAGTGATGAAAAAGAGCACCTGTTTACTCCCCAGAATGAAGTTATCAGGCACGGGCGCAACAGCCGTAAACTGATATTCGAAGACAAAACCGGTACCTATGGGTATTACCCACCAACGGTAACCTTTCTTATTACGACCGGAAAGAAAAAAAACTCAAACCGCTGCTTACCGACACTGACAATCCTAAATCCATATTCAGTCCATTGGTACGCTTTTACACTCTCGACACACAAGGAAACTGTTGGCTTGCCACTGCACGTGGAATAGACCGGATAAGTTTTTTCCCTCAAAGTTTTCAATTCTACCAAACCGATTACGAAGCAGAAACACGTGCCTTCCTGCGAGATAGCAATAATCGCTTATGGAGCGCATCCAAAGCAAGTTACATCCAGATATATGCCCCCGACGGAAGTTTGGAAGCTACCTTTCGCCACAGGGAAATATTGTCAAAGAGAAACAACTGTTCTACAACGCGTATACGCCATCATGGAAGACAAAGAGAAGAACATCTGGCTGGGTACGAAAGGCGCCGGATTATTCCAACTGACTCCCAAAGGAATAAATCGATATTCCGTCACCTGCTTCAAGCACCAACCGAACAATCCTTACAGTATAAGTGACAACAGCATATATTCCATTTTTCAGGATAGCCACAACCGCATCTGGATAGGTTGTTATGGTGGCGGACTAAACCTGCTGACCCGGCGAAATGACCAAACACCCATATTCATCCATAGCAACAATGAACTGAAAAACTATCCCACGGATTATGGGATGAAAGTGCGTAACATCACCGAAGCTCCCGGCGGCGTACTTATGGTAGGTACCACGAACGGACTGCTCACTTTCTCCAATAAGTTTGAATTGCCCGAAGAAGTAAAGTTCTACAGAAACTGCCATCAGCCGGGCGATAAAAACAGTCTTGCCACCAACGACATTACGCACATCTATACAGACAGACGAAAGACAACATACGTTATAAGTTTCACCGGCGGTATCAGTAAAATTATCTCCGGTCAATTGCTCAGCGAACAAATACGCTTCAAGAACTACGACCAAAGCAACGGATTAGCCTCCGACCTGACCCTCTCAATGACGGAAGACACCCACAATCACCTTTGGATAGTTTCCGAAATAGCCTTGTCCAGATTTAATCCCGGCAACGAGACTTTTGAAAACTACACGCTCGGCTCCACCTATCAGCAACAGTTCAACTTCTCAGAAGCTCTCCCTGTCATTAACGCCCGCAAACAAATCGTATTGGGTACAGACAAAGGTTTTTTGGAAATTTCTCCCGATAAGATGCGAAAAAGCACCTATGTACCTCCTATCGTATTTACCGGATTTAAAATACAAGGGCATCCGGCAGACCATCCAATCGACAATCTGAAAGAACTGGAACTGAAAGCATCCCAGCGGAACGTTACTTTCCAATTTGCCGCACTCGATTACGTAAACCCCGACAATATACTTTATGCCTATCGCCTACAAGGATTGGAAGACGAATGGAATGAAGTCGACAACAACCGTTCCGCCAGCTATATCAATCTGCCTGCAGGACAATACCAATTACAAATCAAATCGACCAACAGCGACGGAGTATGGACCGACAACATACGTACGCTATCCATCCATGTACTCCCGACATTTTGGGAAACCTATTGGGCATGGCTACTCTATTTCATCCTGTTTATCTTATTCACCGCCACCATTGTATATGTTCTGTTCTATATTTACCGTCTGCGCCACCAAGTAGACATGGAACAACAACTCGCAAATGTCAAGCTACGTTTCTTCACCGATATTTCCCACGAACTGCGTACTCCGTTGACTCTGATAGGCAGTCCGGTTGCAGAAGTCCTTGAGAACGAACCTCTGTCTCCCACTGCCCGAGAGCACCTAACCCTTGTACGCAGGAATACAGAACGGATGCTCCGACTAATGAACCAGATACTGGATTTCCGCAAAATACAAAATCAGAAGATGAAGCTGCTAGTGGAAAACACAGACCTTATTCCACTCTTGCAGAAAGTGATGGACAGCTTCCTGCTGATAGCCAAAGAAAAGGAAATTGACTACCGGATGCAATCTGCGACCAAATCCGTTTTCGGTTGGATAGACCGGGACAAATTCGAAAAGATATTCTTTAACCTGCTTTCCAACGCATTCAAATATACTCCCAACGGCAAAGCTATCACAGTCAAAGTTACGCCACATAAAGACACGATAGACATCGAAGTGGCGGACGAAGGAATCGGAATCGCAACGGAAAATTGCGTACCCTTTTCCAGCGTTTTGAAACACTGGTAAAGGAGAATATTCTCCAGCCTCATCGGGTATCGGACTATCACTGGTAAAAGAGATGGTAGAGATTCACCACGGTAGCATCAAAGTAGACAGCCAGCCCGGTGTGGGCAGCCGTTTTACCGTAACCCTGCCTCTGCAAAAGCAAGCTTTCGAGAAAGATACACAAGCGGAATTCATATTGAACGATACTCAGTCATCCTCTCCGACTGCCACCGATGAAGATACAAAAGGAACAGATGCAAAAGAGACTTATGACAATAATACCACCGACTGCCACTCCATTCTGGTGGTAGAGGACAACAAAGAACTGCGGACTTTTTTGAAAAACAGCCTGTCGGGAGACTACACCGTTATCACAGCTTCCAACGGAGAAGAAGGGCTGCAATCTGCCATAGACAATCTCCCGGACTTAATCATCAGCGATGTCATGATGCCCGTCATGGATGGATTGGAAATGGTGAAGCACATCAAAGAAAACAATTCCATTTGCCACATTCCCATCATCATACTATCGGCAAAGGCATCTTTGGACGATCGCATAGCAGGACTGGAGCAGGGAATAGATGACTATATAACCAAGCCTTTCAGCGCCACTTACTTGAAAACCCGTATCGTCACGCTCCTCCGCCAACGCAAATCGTTGCAGGAAATGTACATGGCGCAACTCACTGAAAGCAAGAACGCCATTATCTCCGGCAACCTCACCCCTTCACAACCTCAGATAACTCCTTTTGACGAACAATTCATGCAAAAGGTTATGGAGTTTATGGAACAGCAAATGGACAACTCGGAGCTGACTATCGACGCATTCGCCGAGCATCTGATGATGAGCCGTACTATCTTTTATCGGAAGTTGAAATCGATTATCGGGCTTACTCCCGTGGATTTCATACGCGAAATCCGCATCAAACGCGCCGTACAACTGATAGACAGCGGAGAGTATAACTTCTCGCAAATTGCTTATATGACCGGATTCAGCGATCCGAAGTACTTCAGCAAATGCTTTAAAAAGGTTATGGGGGTCACACCTTCGGAATATAAAGAGAGAAAATGAAAAAACATCCGAATAAAAAACACACTCTTTCGACCGGATATTACCCGTTTAAAAACCGGAAAGCGCGTACTATTGCAATCGTTAAACGGAATACCATAAAAAACGATTACTCAAAGATGAAAAAACAATGGATTATCGCCTGCCTTGCCGGTGTACTAACGACTGGTGCCCAGGCCCAACAATCAAACTATGTTTCCGAAGTATGGGTAGCCGACCAAGGAAACGGCACCTACAAGAACCCTGTTCTCTATGCAGACTACTCCGACCCTGATGTCTGCCGCGTGGGTGATGATTTCTACCTGACTTCGTCCAGTTTCGGCTGTCTGCCCGGACTACAGATTCTCCATTCCAAAGACTTGGTGAACTGGTCTATTATCAGCGCCGCCGTACCCACCGCCCTTCCTCCGGTCACCACTCCCGAACGTCCGGAACACGGCAACCGTGTGTGGGCTCCCAGTATCCGCCATCATAACGGCGAATTCTATATTTTCTGGGGAGACCCGGACCAAGGCATATTCATGGTAAAGTCGTCCCGGGCAGAAGGTCCGTGGAGCAAGCCCGTACTTGTAAAAGAGATTAAGGCATTATCGATACCTGCCCCATTTGGGATGAAGACGGCAAAGTCTACCTGGCACACGCATACGCCGGCAGCCGCGCCGGGCTGAAAAGCGTCATCGCCATCTGCGAGTTGAGCGCCGACGCTACCCAAGTCATCGGTCCTTCCCGCATCATCTTCGATGGACACGAACATCACGGCACGTGCGAAGGGCCGAAACTGTACAAACGCAACGGTTATTACTACGTTTTCCTCCCTGCCGGCGGCGTGGCTACCGGCTGGCAGTGGTGCTTCGCTCCCGTAACATCTATGGTCCTTATGAAAACCGTACCGTACTGGCACAGGGCAACTCACCCGTCAACGGACCTCATCAGGGTGGCTGGGTGGACACGCCTACCGGTGAAGACTGGTTCATGCACTTTCAGGATGTAGGTGCCTACGGACGTGTAGTACATCTACAACCCATGAAGTGGATTGACGACTGGCCTGTAATCGGAACAGATAAAGACGGAGACGGATGCGGCGAACCCGTACTGACCTACCGCAAGCCCGATATAGGTAAGACATACCCCGTATGTACCCCGCAAGAAAGCGATGAGTTCGACGGCTACACCCTGTCTCCGCAATGGCAGTGGCACGCCAACATCAATGATAAATGGGCATATTACGCCGGCGACCGGAGTATGGTGCGTCTTTACTCCTATCCCGTTCCGGATAATTACAAGAGCTTGTGGGATGTGCCCAACCTGTTGTTGCAGAAAACCCCGTCGGACAACTTCACCGCAACCATGAAACTGACCTTCCGCCCCAACCCGAAGTACAAAGGCGAGCGTACCGGATTGGTAGTCATGGGCATGGATTATGCCGGACTCATACTGGAGAATACGGAACAGGGAACCGTACTTTCGCAAATCGCCTGCCGGAAAGCAGACAGAGGCGGCACCGAAAAAACAAATGACAGCGTTGCCGTAAAAGACTCTACCCTCTACCTGCGAGTGAAGTTCAGCGCCGACGGCAGTAAAGTGAAAGGCACGGACGACCTGTTGGTACGCTGCAACTTCAGTTATAGCCTCGACGGTAAGAAATTCCGTCCGCTCGGCGAAACCTTCCAAGCCCGTGAAGGCAAATGGATAGGAGCCAAAGTAGGAACATTTTGTACCCGCCCCGCTATCCGCACCAACGACGGTGGCTGGACGGATGTAGACTGGTTCCGTATCACAAGAAAATAAATGTTGATATCAAAACGTTATCAAAGCATACAGAAAAAAACAACTATATTCATATAATCATGAGAAACAAAATAACCTATTTGCTTACCTGCCTCATTGTTTCGGGTAGCAGCCTTGCACAGTCCGTCTATAAGGACAACAGCTACAGTCCGGCAGAGCGTGCGGAAGATTTAGTGAAACAACTCACACTGGAAGAGAAAGTATCCTTGATGATGGACAACTCAAAACCCGTGGAACGGTTGGGTATCAAGCCCTACAACTGGTGGAACGAAGCATTGCACGGAGTAGCACGCAGCGGTTTGGCAACCGTTTTTCCGCAACCCATCGGTATGGCGGCTTCTTTCTCTCCCGAAGCTTTACATACAGCTTTCGTTGCCGTATCCGACGAAGCACGAGCCAAGAATGCCGTCTACTCGAAAGAGGGCAGCTACAAACGCTATCAAGGGCTGACCATCTGGACACCCACGGTGAACATCTACCGCGACCCTCGCTGGGGACGGGGTATAGAAACATACGGTGAAGACCCTTATCTGGCAAGCGTTATGGGCGTAAATGTTGTAAAAGGCCTGCAATGCCTGGACGAAAACCGGAAATACGATAAGGTACACGCTTGCGCCAAGCACTTCGCCGTGCACTCCGGTCCCGAATGGAACCGCCACAGCTTCAATGCGGAGAACATCAGCCCACGCGATTTGTACGAAACCTACCTGCCGCCCTTTGAAGCACTGGTAAAAGAAGGTAAGGTAAAAGAAGTGATGTGTGCCTACAACCGCTTCGAGGGTGAACCTTGCTGCGGCAGCAACCGCCTGCTGACGCATATTCTCCGCGAAGAGTGGGGATACGACGGTATTGTCGTATCCGATTGCAGCGCCATCAGCGATTTCCACAACGCCAAAGGACACAAAACCCACCCCGATGCCGCTTCCGCCTCTTCTGCCGCCGTACTGAGTGGAACAGACCTGGAATGCGGTTCCAATTACCGTTCGCTGATAGAAGGAGTAAAAAGAGGACTCATCAATGAAAAAGACATCGACCGCTCCGTAAAACGTCTGTTACAGGCACGCTTCGAATTGGGCGAGATGGACGAACTCAGCCGGGTGGACTGGGCACAGACACCCTATTCCGTATCGGCTCCGACAGCACGATTCACTGTCGCTGGACATGGCACGCAAGTCCATGACACTGTTACAAAACAAAAACGGCATCCTTCCCCTCAAACGCGGCGGGAAAGTCATCGCCGTAATGGGTCCCAACGCCAACGACTCCGTGATGCAGTGGGGAAACTACAACGGTACTCCCAAACGTACCATCACCATTCTGGACGGTATCCGATCGGCCATGGGCAAAGACGACAAACTGATTTACGAACAAGGCTGTTCATGGGTGGAAAGGAAATTGATACGCAGCGTATTCAGCCAGTGTAAATCCGAAAACGGCCCCGGCTTCAGCGCCCGTTACTGGAACAATACGGAGTTCAAGGGCGAACCCGCAGCCACGGCACAGCTAAGCACTCCGTTCCATCTCTGTACTTCCGGACGCCACTGTT
>ENA-OQCX01001481-OQCX01001481.1-human-gut-metagenome-genome-assembly--contig:-NODE-1481-length-10640-cov-4.361838_pt1 | contig 10640 bp, 12 predicted proteins | sample MGYA00242762_ERZ504587 | MGnify/ENA primary metagenome ERZ504587 (study PRJEB26092, sample SAMD00036337) | human gut metagenome | host: Homo sapiens | study: EMG produced TPA metagenomics assembly of...
CACCAAACAATGAAAATCCGAACCTTTTCTAGAAAGAGAAGGGTTCGGATTTTTGTTTTCCTTGCGCTGGGATTTTCTGATTTACAAACCTGAAGTGCTGTATTATAATAAAGTAATCACACAACAGGAGGCTCCTCAGAATGTCCCATTTGATCGAAACGGTATACAACCTGCTCTGGGGTGATTTGTTCACCCTGCCGGTGGGTGGCGGCATCGGCATTTCGCTGATGGCGGTGCTGCTGCTCACGGCGGGCGTGTTCTTCACCCTGCGCACCCGGCTGCTGCCCGTGCGGCTGTTCCGGGATATGATCGCCGCTGTCTGCGAAAAGAACCAGAGCATGGACAGCCTTTCCTCTTTTCAGACGCTCATCGTCTCCACGGCAACCCGGGTAGGCATGGGCAATCTGGTGGGCGTGGTGGCGGCAGTGTCTGCCGGTGGTGCCGGTGCGGTGTTCTGGATGTGGGTCACGGCCCTGTTGGGGGCCTCCACCTCCTTTGTGGAATCCACACTGGCCCAGAAGTACCGGCAGCCTGACCCACTCTATGGCGGCAGCGCGGCGGTCCGGCCTACTACATCCATGTGCTGGCCGAGCGCAAGCGGGGCAAAAAGCTGCGTCATTCTATCATCGCGGTGTTGTTTGCCATTTCGGGCCTCATCTGCTGGTGCGGCATCAGCCAGGTCATCAGCAACTCGGTCAGCTCTGCCTTTGCCAATGCGTTCTCCATCCCGCCCATCGTGACCACGGTGGTGCTGGTGGTGCTCTCGGCGGTCATTGTCCTGCGCAAGGATGCCACCGTGAAAAGCCTGGATGTTATCGTGCCGATCATGGCGGTCTGCTATTTCGTGATGACGGTCATCATCATCGCGGTGAATTTCCGCCAGCTGCCCGCTGTGCTGGGCCGCATCTTCTCGGAAGCCTTCGGCTGCGGCAGGTGGCGCGGGCGGCTTTGGCGCGGTGCTGATGAACGGTGTCAAGCGCGGCCTGTTCTCCAATGAGGCGGCAGCGGTTCGGCCCCCTGTGCGGCAGCGGCTGCCTCCTGCGATGATCCTGTGAAGATGGGCTTTGTGCAGGCACTGGGTGTCCTGATCGATACGGTGGTCATCTGCAGCTGCACTGCCTTTATGATGCTGCTGGCTCCCGCAAATGTCACCACTGGGCTGACCGGCATGGACCTGCTGCAGGCAGCGGCGCAGTACCATCTGGGCAGCTTTGGCGTGGTGTTCATTGCCGTCACGCTGGCGCTGTTCAGCTTCTCCACCTTCATCGGCATCCTGTTCTATGCCCGCTCCAATGTGGCGTACCTCTTTGGCGACCGCTGGGGCTGGCAGACAGCCTATAAGGTGCTGGCCCTTGTCATGCTGATGGTGGGCGGCCTGGAGGCCTATACCGTGGTGTGGGACCTGGGCGACGTGGGCATCGGCTGATGACCATATTCAATCTCATTGCCCTCTACCCCATGTCCGGCGAAGCCATTGCCGCCTTGCGGGATTACGAGCGCCGGAAACATCTGACCCAAAACTGACCCTGCCGACAGTTTCCGCAGAAAAGCTGCAAAAATCCGAAAAAAGTAGTTGACAAATCGCCCGCAGTCTGATAAAATAAACAAGTCGTCCGGCAACGGACGTGAACAGAATCTGGGCGTGTTCCCGAGTGGCCAATGGGGACAGACTGTAAATCTGCTGCTTTCAGCTTCGGTGGTTCGAATCCACCGCGCCCACCAAGATAAAACACCTAGAGACGTAAGTTTTTGGGTGTTTTTCTTTTGCTGTAACCCACAGTCAAACCCACTTTTGCGGGAAACTATGCGAAAATCAGCAAAAATAGGCTGCCACGCATCACACTCGCATGGCAGCCTTTTCGTTACCCTCTCACCACGGCGTTGTAAAGCATCTCTAGGAACTGCACCGCGCTGGGTGCACCGGTCAGTGGGTAGCCAGCCAGTTGCTGAACGCCCTCGGGGTTCAGCGCCCAGGCTTTCTCTGCTGCACGCCGGACGGCACTTTGAATGGCGGACCACTTGCAGCGCCGCTGGTCTGAGATGGGGGTATAGATCTCCTTCTGTACGGCTTCCAGCCGGTCCTCCTGCTCACAGATCAGAGCCACGCAGTCGCAGAGAACACGGTAATTCTTTGAGCTCCGGGTGATTCCCAGTGGCCGGAGGATTTGATCCAGCTGGGCAGGGGAGTCCGAAATTTTCACGTCGGGCATAGTTTACACATCCTTTCTATCCAACTTTAACCGGAAAATGTCAGAATGTGCTGGATAATGCGGAATGCGTCGGAATATGCCGAAATATGCCAAAAGAAAACAGCCCCGAGGAACCATCAGGCTCCCCGGGGCCGTTGTCAGCTGCCGCTCTTTTCTTCCGCCCGCTGCTTCAGTACGTCCACAGCACGAGTCAGCGCCGCCGGGATGGGCACACCCATCAGTCCGGCATTCTCCACGATACTGATAGTCTCATTGCATACAAACGCAATGACAACGGTGTCCCGAATAAAGTTCGACCCGATGACAGCATCCAGCCTGCAGGCCACCAGTACCACCAGCAGGCTCACACCCTTGCGGCACAGGCCCTTCCAGCCTGCCCGGCTCTCAAGGGTGCCAGTTTTGGTCTTGGGACTGGTGTGGAACACCCCCGCCACGATCAGGCCGGTGATGTAGTCGATTGCCATAAAGATGATAAGCGTCTGCAGCGCCGTGTCCCAGCCGCCCAGTAGGCTGGCAATGGCCCCGCCCACAATGCCGATGGCCGCACAAATCTCATTTTTCATTGTCATTCTCCTTTCACTTTCGTCAGCCCGGCCCGCTGGATGATGGCAGCATAGCCTTGTAAGCATGGCTCAGGTCTACCGGGCCGCTCACGCCGGGGATGGTGCCGCTGCTGGTGTACTGCCACATGCCGTGGCGGCGGGCGGGGCGCTTGCCGCGGTAATCGGCCAGCCAGAGGTCATACGGGGCCAGCGGCTGGGCGGCCAGGGAGGTATCGGCAAAGTTCGTGTAAGTATAGACCATGGCGTACAGGTTCCATGTCTCGATTCGGTCGGCGGCCCGTGCCACCAGGCCGAAAGCTTTGCGGGGGCCAGGGAGCGCAGGCGGGGGTCCTCCACATCGATGGCAAGGGGCAGCTGGAACGTTTTGCCCCGGAGAGCTGTTTTGAGGGCGGCCAGCTCCTCCTCCGTCTGCCGCTGCGTGACCGCACAGGTGTAGTAATAGCCGCCCACCGGGATGCCCCGCGCCGTGCACGCGGCATAGTTGCGCTCGAAGGCCGGGTCAACGTAGGCTTGCCGCCCTTGCTGCCCAGCACCCGCAGCATCACGCCGTCGATTTTGCCGCTTTTCTTGACCTTGTCCCAGTCAATGCGGCCCTGCCAGCGGGAAACGTCAAGTATGGTTCTGGCATTGCTCTGCGCCTCCTCTGCAGTATTCAAAGTGCCTCCCACATAAACTCGCCAACTCGTACCGGCATCATCATTGGGCCAAATCGTGACATGCTTTCCACTGCAGATTGGCCATGCATGGAAAGGTCGAATCCCATATGCTGTGCAGGGATGATGCGGTAGCTCGTCCATGGTCATGGTATGCACATGGTAATGCTGCGGGTCTTTCTGATACTCAGCTCTCTGTAGGGCAACAGCTTCCTGCACGATCTTGTTAAGCCCTGCCTGGTCATACTCCATTTTGAAAGTTCCGCTCTCGAGCAGCTCGTCCAATGTTCCCTCCAGGGTCGTGTCACCCAGTGTGATGCGCACCTTCAGGTCATCCATTGCTCTGCGCCTCCTTCTCGGTCAGCTGGACGTGGATAGCTTCCAGGTCGTCAGCGGTCAGGGCAGGGTAATCCGCCGCGATTGCCTCAAAGGCTTCGCCGTTGTTCAGCCGGATGCGGAATGCCCGCACCATGATGCGGAGTTTCAGGTTGTTCAGCGTTTTCATAGTTTTAACCTCCAATCAAATCGGCCATCATAAGCACAAGGTCGTCGTTTGCCGCTTCCAGAGCGTCCATGCGGCCCGGCACGGTTTCCAGCTCTGCCTTTTTCTTCGCTTCGGCGGCAGCGGCTTCTTCTGCCTTTTTCTTGGCTTCAGCCTGTGCAGCCAGCTCGTCGGCGGTGTAGCGGATGTACCGCATCACCGGCATTTCCTCATCCCAGGCGGCTGAGGGTCAACACCGGCACATCGATGACCTTCACCATGTCCCGGCCAATCTCTTTACCATCCCGGTAGTAGATGGCGAGAGAGCCGTCCGGCAGCTTTGCGGTCTCTCTGTGCCACTGCGGAGCTGTGCCCTCTACGGCATCATGGTGAACGACTTCCACATCTTCCACCAGATAGCCCGCTTCCAGATCCGGCTCAGTGGTCAGCACAATGCCAGTCTCGTCAATAATTTTCATGTGCGCTCCTTTCATGCGGCATCATCCACCCGCACCCAGATGTACAGGGCATAGTAAGGTTCAGGATGCTCATTGCCTGCCCGCTGCCGGTGCTGCCGATGCTCACGGTATGAGTGTGAGCGCCAGCGTCCCCGATGCTCACGGTATGGGCGTGGCTTCCCGTGCCGTTCGTGCTGAAGCTGTGGCTGTGGGAACCGGCGGATTTGGTTGTTATAGTAGCCTTATAGTAGCTGTCACCGTAAGCCATGGACGAACTAACCAAACCGCTGTTTCCACCTGTGGAGCTACCGTTACTGTTGATAGTTGCATCATGCGTATGCGAACCCGCCCAATCGGTCGTGCCACTGTGGCTATGCCAGCCTGCGCTGTCGGTGGATGCACTGTGGCTGTGGGAACCAGCGCTGCCGGTACTGCCACTATGGCTATGGCTCGGCATTTCGGCAGTAGTCTGGGTGTGGGTGGCGCTGCCGCCGGTGGTGCCCACAGGGTAGGCACTGGAAGCGCCCATGATAAACTCGCCCTCGACACGCTCCCATGTGCCGCCGATAAAGCTTGCCGGGCTGGTGGGGTCGTTGCTGGCCCAGAATTTGATTCTGGCGTAATCCTCCTCACGCTGAGCAGCGAGCATCTCCTTGATCAGCGCCCGGGTCGCCGCAGCATCGGCAGGGCCCCTGCGATGGAGACGGTCGTGTCGGTGTTTGCCGCCTTTTTAGCTTCCTCCGCCCAGTTCTTGGATGCTTCCTCACTGGCTTTGGCATTGGTAGCAGAGGTAGCCGCTGCCGTCTTGCTCTTCTCTGCTTCCCCGGCTTGGTGGCGGCGGTGGAAGCGCTCCCCGCAGCGGCGGTGGCCTGCTGGGTGGCAGTGTTTGCCGCAGCGGTGGCCGTTTTGGTGGAAGCTGCCACGTCGTTCAGGGCCGTGGTGCGGGCCCGTGCGATGTCCTGTAAGGCGGCGGTGTGCTCCGTCTCCGTGTCCTGCAGGGCCTGCTGGGCGGCGGTCTCGCTGGTCTTGGCGTTCTTCTCGCTGGCGGCGGACTTGGTCTCGCTGCTCTTGGCGGCGGTTTCACTGCTCTTGGCGTTGTCCTCACTCGTCTTTGCTGCATTCTCACTGGCCTTGGCATTGGTCTCCGACGTTTTTGCGTTGGTCTCGCTGGTCTTGGCTCTTACCGCACTCGCTTCGGCCTCCTTGGCCTTTGTGGTGCAGGTGGCCACACTTGTATCCATGCTGTCGGCACTGGCCTTCGCCTTATCCGCGCTGGCTTTCGCGTTGGTTTCGGACGTTTTTGCGTTGGTCTCGCTGGTCTTGGCCGCGTTCATGCTCTCCATCGCCTGCTTGGCGTACTTCGTCACCTCGGCCACGAACTGTTCATAGATGCTCGGCGTAATGTTCTCGGTGGTCGTGTCGGTGTCGATGGTGTCATAGCAGGTGTACTTGCCGGGCTTGGTCATGGCAATGTAGCCGCTGTCGTTGATGGCCAGCAGCATCCAGGTGCCCTCTTTTTCCAGCGTCCAGCGGCGGTCCACCAGCACGCTGTTGTTCTCGTCCAGGATCTGCGGGTCCGGCAGGGTGCCGCTCAGGCGCTGCACATGCAGGGTCACGGTGCAGTTCTTCCACTCTTCCGGCAGCTCAAAGCGGAGCTCGTCCACCTTGGCGCTCCGCACACCGCCCAGATACAGCGTCTCAATGTTTGCCCGAAACGTGGAACCGTTGTCCTGCAGCTTTCTGATCTTAATATCCAGTTGGCTCACAGTTTCACTCCCTTCCTGCCCCTATCCTATCACGCCCCGCCGGTGCAACTACCCCGGACATACAAAAAAAGGGAGGCCGTTCACCCTGAACGGTCTCCCTTTCTTCTAAGCAGGGCTCCCCCCTCGGGGGAGCTGTAAGCAACTCCGCCTTTGGCGGATTGCGCACTGAGAGGGTTTCACCTCACCCCTGCCCACTCATTCTTGCTGTTCTTTGCCTGTTCCTCCTTTTTTGCCGCGTCCTTCACCCACTGGGCAAAGTTCTTTTCCTCATACATGGCCGTCCCGTCCTCTTTGGTCAGGCTCGTCAGCAGCTTCTCCAGCTTCTCCCGGTCGTGGTCGTTGCCCGCCAGATACTCTTCCTTCACCGCATCGGTGATCTCGCTCTTGATCTGGCTGTCCGCTTTGCCTGCCGTCCGCAGCCGCCGGATCTCGTCCTGTACGTCCTTCCGCTTTCCGGTTTCCAGTGCGTCCGTCAGGTCGGAGTAGACCGTCCGGTCCTTGTCCCCGGCCAGCAGACTGTCGGCCTTCTGGTTGATTGCTCCCGTCACAAGGTCGATCACCCATGTCCGCTTTTCCGCGTCAGCTTTCACACCCTCCCGGATGCCCAGGGTCTCGTACATTTCCCGCACAAGCTGCTTTGTCAGCTCCTGGCGCTGGCTGTCTTTGCCCTCGTTCCGGGCCCTGGCCGCCTGCTCTACTTCCGGGCTGTATTTCTTCAGCCGGTTCTTCAGCTGGCTGGCAATGGTCTTTTCGTCCTTGCCCATGGCTTCCAGCTTCGCCATAGCACTGCTGGCGTTGTCCGTGTCCCCCTCGGCAATGGCGTTGTACAGCCGATCATACTGCCCGGTGGCGCTCGTCTGGGTCGAGCTGAACGAAAAGCCGCTTCCGCTTGCAATGTCTCGTGCATCTTCCACATAGGCATCAAAGGCATCCAGCATTTTCCGGGCGTTCCCCATAGGCACACCCGCAATTTCAAACCCGTACTGCATCAGGTTCACGCCTGTCTTTCGCAGTTTCTGGTGATACGCTTCCAGCTGTTCCTCCGTCATGTCACCGGTGTCCTGCCGGACAAGGCTGGAAAACTTCGTTACTGCTGCAAAAAGATCATTCACAGCGCTGATGTTGGTTGCACTCACCACATCGTAATCCGTACCGTTCACTGCATTTCCCACAGCGCTGTACAGCTCGCTGCCATACAGGAAGTTGCCCGCAAAGCTTTCCGTGTACAGATTCAGGAATCGCTTGCTCACGCTGGCCGCGGTCACATCTCCGTTCTCGTCCTGCTCTCTGTCCCACCGGTGCAGCAGGAAGTCCGCACCGATCTTCATCAGTGCAAACACAGCAGTCTGGGTGATCTGGCTCACAATGGCCCGGTTCAGGTTCTTTCCGGCCCGCTTCACTTCTTCTGCTGTCTCGCTGCTGTGTGCAGCCTTGTCCCGTGCTTTCTGGGCGTTGTAGTCCATCACCGCATCGGCCAGAATGCCGTAGTTCTGGAAACGCTGGGTCGTGAACATGGTCAGGGTCTTGGTCATTTGATCCGGATTTCGCTGGATTCCCGCCCGCTGCATGGTGGTGTAGTTTGGCTGGGTCTCCTCAATGACCCGCTGATACATCTTGTTCACGGCTTCCCAGTAGGCTTCGCTGCCTTTCGTGGCTGCACCCTCTGCAAACTCATTGGTATGGTGTTCCACATACCGCTTGGAGCCCTCCCACAGTGCCGCCACCGTGATCTCGTCCATGCTGTTGATCCAGCCGGTCACCCACTTGGGCAGCTTGTCCATGGCCTTTTCTGCCGCGCCCTGGCTCACGCCAATGCTGGCAAGCTCACCCCGCTGGCTTCCCCGCAGTCGGTATTGCAGCAGCACATCCCCATGCTGGGCAATTTCCTGTTCCAGCGCTGCCCGCTGCTTGCCGGAGAGGTTCTTCACAAACGGCACCACCGCCGCCATGGTATCCGCACCCAGTACCGCGCCTGCCGTTGGCAGAGATGCCGCCTGCGCAATGGCCACGCCCGGTTCAGCGTCAGGATCGCACCCGCATAGTTGCCGCGCAACCTGTCCAGCACTTTGGTCATTGTGGTCGAGCGCTTTCTTTGCGTGGTCTGCAGGTCGGTCAGCAGGTCATCGATGTAGTTCGTCGCGCTCTGGCCCCACTGCTCTTTCAGGATACCATTTTTCAGCATCTTTGATGCCGTCCTCGGTCTCAATGCCACTGTTCAGCACCTTCTGCACGTCCCGGATGGTGCCGCCAGTCCGGCGTAGGCTGCCGTGTCCCGCAAACTCCGCTGCACCACGCTGCTGCACTCCTCCAGCAGGATAGGCATCTGGCTCTTGACACGGTTCTTCAGGAAGCCCCGGCCCTCAATGGTGGCATCCAGTTTCACGCCCTCGATCTGGGTCGCCAGCGCCGTCTTGTCCACCGCAATGGGGTAATAGTTTTTTACGGTGGCCCGCTGGTAACCCAGCAGCTTCATGCTTGTCTCGTTGATCAGGTTCGTGGTGTAGCTGCCGAAGAAATTCTTCATGTCCTCGCACCAGGCCCGGTCGTAGTCGGTCATGGCCTTCTCCACGGCCTGGATCACGGTGTCGGCCATGGGGTTTCCCGCGCTGTCCGTCAGCATCCCGATCTTCACGGTCTGGCCCTTCTGGTAAGCCTTCTCAATGTCGCCCCTGTTGTACTCCTCCGCATCCGGGATCGTCAGGCCACCGTTCAGCAGGTGCTCCCGGCTGTCGGCGTTCTGCAGGTGCATGTACAGGCTGCACAGCTGGGCGTGGGTCAACGGTGCAGCCCGACCCTTGCTGTCCTTCAGGCCAATGTCCACCAGCTCCGCGCCCGGACCGGCGAATTTTCCATCTGTCTCAGGTTCGCCTTGCCCGTCACATTGTCAAAGAGCTTCGTTCCCTCCACAGTGATCCGGGTCTGTTCCCGCTGGCCGTCATTCAGCATGGTGCCCAGCTTCTCCATCTGGCTGTTCTTTGCGTAGCCGCCCAGCATCCGGAACACACGGCCAGCCCCCAGCATGTCCAGGTTGTACCTGGTCAGGGCGCTCCGCAGCTTTCCATCGTTGCCCTTGCTCTGGCGCACCTCTGCAGCCGCCTCGTTGGCGATCTTGTCCACCGCTTCGGCTTTCTGCAAGCTCAGGGTCTTGTTTGCCGTCCGGATCACATGCAGCGTGCTGGTGGTAATGGCTTTCAGCATCCGCATCTGGTCCACCGTCATGGGCAGATAGGTGCGGTTCTCGGTCTCCCGGATTCTCTTTCTCAGCCGGTCGCGCAGCATCTCGGCCTTTTCGCTGTCCGGCAGTGCCTCGGCCTCTGTCAGCTGCTGGTTCAGCCGGTCAAGCTGGGCCTGCTTGCTTGCATTCAGGTCAGCCTGCAGCGCGTCGATGAGCTCCGGCACCTTGCTCAGCTTCCAGTCCTCGCTGATGCCGTTGGAGCTGTTCTCGGCTCCCATCGACTGCATGATACTGGTACGCAGGGCCGTCAGCCGGGCCACGGCGTGGTCGTTCAGCAGGGTCATATCCGCCAGCTTTGCCACCTCTGCCGCCTGCTGGATCAGGTGGGGCTGCACATACCGGTCCTTGCTGGGCCGCAGGATCATCTGGTTCAGCTGGGCAGCATTGGCCGGATGCCCCGCCGCAGCTCGTCCTTCTGCCGACCGTCCCGGGCTTTCTGTACTCGCTTCTCAGCCAGCTTCTTGGCAATGGCAATGTCCTCGTCCCGCTGCTGCTGGGCTGCAGTGATGGCGATTGCGTTTCGTTCCGCCTGCTTTTCCTGCCACTCCTGAGCTTTGCGCTGGTTTTCCTGCTCCCATTCCAGCAGTTCGTTTTCCTGATGGATCAGCTGCCACTCAGCCCGATCAGCCCGGCGCTGTTCTCCTGCCACCTGGTGAGAAAGGTTCCAGTTCTCCCGCTTCAACTGTTTGTTTTCCAGCCGGATCTCGTCCAGCATCTGCTGGCGTTCTTCCTTCAGCCGCTTCTTTTCGGCCTTCCACTCCCGTTCGTAGGCTTCCTTCAGCACGTCCAGCTTTTCGGCCATGTCGCCGTAGTTGGTGATGTCCAGCCCCAGCGTATCCAGATTCTGATCCAGCAGCTTTTCTGCTTTTTCATTCCGCTTCTGCTGTTCTGTCCACTGCCGCAGTGCTTCATCCCGGCTTCTGTTCCGGCTGTTCTCATACATCCTCCGGTTGAACTCCCGGTTCTGCTCCTTCTGCACCTTCCGCAGGTCCTTCAGCGCCTGCTCCGCGTTCTCCTCGCCCACGGCAGCAGCCACAGCCTGGCGCTGCCAGCGCTGGAACCCATCAAAGATGGCCTGTGCATCGGTCATCTCCGGCACGTTCAGGATATCACCCAGCATCCGGTCGGCCAGCTCCACTTTGGCATCCTCGTACTCGGCAGCATCTGCAAAGCGGCTCATCATCCTGGGCTTGATGGCATCGTGCACGTTCATCAGCACATCCAGCCACTCGGTGCTCTCCATGCTGGCCGCGCCGTCCACGCCTGCCGCCTGG
>ENA-OQCX01001483-OQCX01001483.1-human-gut-metagenome-genome-assembly--contig:-NODE-1483-length-10635-cov-7.067187_pt1 | contig 10635 bp, 9 predicted proteins | sample MGYA00242762_ERZ504587 | MGnify/ENA primary metagenome ERZ504587 (study PRJEB26092, sample SAMD00036337) | human gut metagenome | host: Homo sapiens | study: EMG produced TPA metagenomics assembly of...
AGGCAACGCAGGTCTTCAAGGCAAGCACTGCCTCCCTCCTCACCAATGTCATGGAGGATGTTCTGGAAAAAGGTACCGGTGTTGCCGCCCGCCTCGACAATATGCACGCAGCCGGAAAAACCGGTACGACGAACGAGGCCAAGGATCTCGTCTTTGCAGGCTTTACACCATATTATACCGCTGCCATCTGGGCAACGTATGATACACACGCGGAGTTTCCGGAGAGCGACCGTGAATTCCACAAACGTCTCTGGGCAAAGGTCATGAATGAAATCCACGAAGCCTTGCCGATATGGATTTCGAAACTTCCGCAACAGTACAGGAGGCAACGATCTGTACGAAGACCGGCCTGCTCGCCCGCTCAAGCTGCCCGTCCATCACCGAATACTTTGCGGTATCCGATCTGCCGACCGAGCGTTGCAAGGGCCACTACACCGCGCCGGCCTCAACACCGACGCCGACCAGAACCCCTTCTGCAGCATCAACTCCGCAGGCAACCCCGACACCGACGGAGGCACCGCAGGAAACTCCGGCTCCGACCGAAACACCTGCCGATCCGCCTTCTAATACACCGGAGACTCCTGACACACCGGATACCCCTGATGCACCGTCAGAACCGGATACCCCGGCGGAGATATCGGAAGTACAGCCGCAGTCCGAAGAGAGCGGCTCTTCCGAATAACTTTTTCAGTCAGTCTATACACAAAAAACCGGCCCTCTGGCATATGCCAGCAGGACCGGTTTTTCTATACTTCTTTTTTCATCTGAATCAATTAGTCAATCAGCATTTTTGCTGCGCCGTAGATACCAGCATCGTTTCCAAGGGAAGCGAGTACGATCGGGGTATCTTTGCATGCGATGAATGCTGCTTCACGGTAGTATTTAGCTACGCCGTCGATCAGGATCTGGCCTGCTTTGGATACACCGCCGCCGACTACGATAACTTCCGGGTCAACAACGCATGCGAATACTGCAAGTGCTCTTCCGAGGTACTCGGAGAACTCCTGAACGATTGCTTCTGCTGCTGCATCGCCTTCTTTTAATGCATCAAAGACAGCTTTTGCACTGATGGACTCTCCTCTTTCTCTTAAAGAAGACGGAGTATCATGGGATGCCAGATATTTCTTTGCCAGACGAACGATACCGGTTGCAGATGTCATCTGCTCGAGGCATCCGTGGTTTCCGCAGTTGCAGACCGCTTCTTCTTCCGGCTCAACACATGCATGACCAACCTCGCCGCCTGCGCCGTGAGCACCTGCTACGATCTTGCCGTCCACGATGATTCCGCCGCCGACACCGGTTCCAAGGGTAACCATAACCAGGTTCTTGCTTCCCTTTCCGCCGCCTGCCCACATCTCACCGAGAGCTGCTGCGTTTGCGTCGTTTGCTGCTTTTACTGCCATTCCGCCGAGTTCGTCGGAAAGCTCTTTTACGATATTTTTATATCCCCAGTTCAGGTTGACTGCGATGGAAAGCTCACCTTTGTCATTAACCGGGCCAGGTACGTCAATGCCGACACCGGCAACATCATCTGCCGCGATACCCTTCTCAGCCATTTTTGCTTTTACGCTTTTTGCGATATCCGGCAGAATTTCGCTTCCGCCGTTTTCGGTGCGGGTCGGGATTTCCCATTTTTCCAACAGAGTTCCGTCTGTCTGGAACAGTCCGCATTTTACTGAAGTACCCCCAACATCAATTCCAAATACATAGTTTGCCATTTTCTTACTTCTCCTCTCTTTTTTTCACTAAGTTAGCCTGTACACGGCGGTACAGCTCCTGTGCGGCATTGTAGCCATCTTCTTCTGTCTGTGGTTGACAGCAGCGGTTTCTACGATGATCGCCAGGTTACGGCCCGGACGGATCGGAAGGGAATGGCAGACAACCTTGTTTCCAAGGAACTCAATATACTCTTCTTCCAGCCCAGACGGTCGTATTCTTTCTCTTTGTCCCACTCTTCAAGCTTGATAACAAGGTCGATAGACTGGGTATCCTTTACGCTCTCGACACCAAACAGCGTCTTGACGTCGATGATACCGATACCGCGCAGCTCGATAAAGTGACGCGTGATATCCGGTGCCGTTCCGACCAGCGTAATGTCGCTGACACGGCTGATTTCAACCACATCATCGCTGACGAGACGATGGCCTCGTTTGATCAGCTCCAGTGCAGCCTCGCTCTTTCCGATTCCGCTCTCGCCCATGATCAGAACGCCCTCGCCGAATACATCGACCAGCACGCCGTGGATGGAGATCATCGGGGCAAGCTGGACATTCAGCCAGCGGATGATTTCAGCCATGAAAACGGAAGTCGATTTGTCTACCGCAAAGGCCGGTACCTGATAACGATTGCACAGCTCCAGAATTTCCGGTCCCGGAATCATCTTCGTGGTGAAAATGACACATGGGATCTTGCGGCTTACAAACTCTTCAAACGCGCGGACGCGCTCGCTCTCTTCAAGATGCTGCAGATACGTGAACTCTACATAACCGATGATCTGCACACGCTCATTGGCAAAATGCTCATAGTAACCGGTCAGCTGCAGTGCAGGACGGTTGATATCCGGTGTGGCAATGACAAGATCTGTCATATCAACCTCTGGTGTCAGGTTGCGGAGATCCATTTCCTCCACCATTTTGGTCATTTCAATTTCTTTCATTTTCCTGTCCTCCGACTTCATTCGACGTCTTTTTAAATCCGTCTCTTCTATGATTTTAGCACAATAAAGCATCACGGGCAACCTAGAAATTTAACTATTTTGACGAATCCTCATTTTCCTCCTGTGCAGGTGCGTGAAAGAATGTGTAAACCTGCTCCGCTGCCTTTTTATTCATGCCCGGAAGTCCGGAAAGTTCTTCCACGGTTGCCGCCTTGATATCATCAATTCCCTGAAAGTGCGCATCAGTTCTTTCCTTCTTGTCGGCCCGATGCCCGGGATGTCGTCGAGAATCGAGTGGACCTGGCCTTTGCTCCGCAGCAGGCGGTGGTATTCGATTGCAAAGCGGTGCGCCTCGTCCTGCACGCGTGTGATCAGTTTGAAGCCCTCGCTGTTCCGGTCGATCGGGATTTCCACGTTTCGGAAATACAGACCCCTCGTGCGGTGCTTGTCGTCCTTTACCATACCGCAGACCGGAATCGCAAGATCCATTTCTTCAAGCACCTCAAGCGCAATGTTAACCTGGCCGCGTCCGCCGTCCATCATGATCAGGTCCGGCAGCCGCTCGAAACCGCTGTCCTCCTGGATGCCGCGCAGAAAACGGCGGCTTAAGACCTCTTTCATACTGGCGTAATCGTTCGGTCCCTCGACGGATTTGATCTTGAATTTTCGGTAATCGGCGCGCTTTGGCTTTCCTTTCTCGTAGACGATCATTGAGCCGACCGACTGGAAACCGCTGATATTGGAGATATCGTACGCCTCGATGCGGTCGATCGACGGCAGGTTCAGCCATCTGGCGATCTCTTTTACGGCACCGACCGTCCGACCCTCTTCCCGCTTGATCCGCTCGCGGTCCTGGTCGAGAACGATCTGTGCGTTCCGCTCTGCCAGTTCCACCATTTTTTCCTTGCTGCCCTTTTTCGGCACGCGGATGCGGACCTTCTGGCCCCGTTTGCTGCTTAAATACTCTTCCATCAGCTCCTGCTCGGCAATCTCCTCGGAAATCATGATTTCCCGCGGGATGAACGGCGTGCCGGAATAGAACTGTTTCATAAACGTGAGCAGCACCTCGCTTTTCTGCTCCTCCTCGCCGATCCGCAGATAATAATGCTCCCGCCCGATCAGCTTTCCGTTCCGGATAAAGAAGACCTGCGCCACCGCATCCTCTTTGTCCATCGCAAGCGCAATGACATCCTTGTCCTCGCCGTCACTGTTCGTAATCTTCTGCCGCTCGCCGATCCTGCGCACGCTGTCGATCAGATCACGGTACTCCGCCGCCTGCTCGAACCGCATCTCCTCAGCCGCCTCCGTCATTTTTCCAGTCAGCTCTTTGATCATGTCATTGTAATTTCCATTCAGAAAACTGATCGCCTTTTTGATCTGCTCGCCGTACTCTTCTTTGGAAATGTATCCCTGGCACGGTGCCTTACACTGGTGGATGTGATAGTAAAGACACGGGCGGTCCTTGCCGATCTCCTTTGGCAGGCTCTTATTGCAGGAACGGATATCGTACAGCTTCCGCAACAGTTCGATCGTATCTTTCACAGCTCCGGCGCTCGTGTACGGGCCGAAATATTTCGCCTTGTCCTTCTTCATCTGATGGGAAAACAGAATGCGTGGAAAATCCTCGTTCACGGTCACCTTAATGTACGGGTACGCCTTGTCATCTTTCAGCATCGTATTGTATTTCGGACGGTGCTCTTTGATAAGGTTGCACTCCAGCACGAGCGCCTCCAGTTCGGAATCCGTCACAATATACTCAAAACGGGCGATATGCGTGACCATCCGCTCAATCTTCGGCCCTTTGTTGCGGCTCGTCTGGAAATACTGGCGGACACGGTTTTTCAGCGAAATCGCCTTTCCTACGTAGATAATTGTATCGTCCGCGTCGTGCATCAGATAGACGCCGGGTTTCCCCGGCAGTTTTTTCAGTTCTTCCTGGATATCAAACGCCATATGACCCTCCTCTTTTTGGGACTGTAATGTTGAAAATGCCCAGCGTGCAGAGATCGTTTTCTCTGCTCCCGCCGGGCCTTTTCGCTTTCTTTTTATATTTCTGGATTTTCAACCGCTTCTTCCGCGTTTCCATTCCGTTTTGCAATCACCTGATGAAAAATCTCCATAAATTCTTTTCCGGTGATCGTCTCTTTCTGGATCAGGTAAGCTGCGATTTCATCCATCGCATCGCGGTTAGCTGCCAGAAGTTCTTTTGCCTGCTCATACGACTCTTTCAAGATCTTCATGACCTCGTGGTCGATTTCGGTTGCTGTGGCATCGCCGCAGTTTAAGACCATTCTTCCGTCGAGGTACTGATTCTGCTGGGTCGCAAGACCGATCAGACCGAATTTCTCCGACATACCGTACTGCGTGATCATCGCGCGGACAATCTTCGTCGCTTTCTCGATATCATTCGAAGCTCCCGTTGTCACGTTGCCGAATACGATCTCCTCTGCCGCTCTTCCACCGAGGCACTCGACGATCATCGCCTCGAGTTCGCTCTTCGTGTTGAGGTATTTCTCCTCCTCCGGCACCTGCATGACGTAGCCGAGCGCACCCATCGTACGCGGCACAATCGTGATTTTCTGTACCGGCTCGGAATCCTTCTGCAGTGCAGTAACAAGTGCGTGGCCTACCTCGTGGTAGGAAACGATCTTTCGCTCTTCCTGGCTTAAGATGCGGTCCTTCTTCTCTTTTCCGACGAGGACAACCTCGACTGCCTCGAGAAGATCCTTCTGGGAAACGGCTTTTCTTCCGTTCTTGACCGCAAGAATCGCTGCCTCGTTGATCATATTTGCAAGATCAGAACCAACGGCTCCCGATGTCGCAAGTGCGATGCCGTCGAGATCAACCGTCTCATCGAGCGATACGTTCTTGGCGTGTACTTTCAGGATTTCCACACGGCCTTTCAGGTCCGGTCTTTCTACGATAATCCGGCGGTCAAAACGGCCTGGACGCAGCAGCGCCGGGTCAAGAACCTCCGGGCGGTTTGTGGCCGCAAGGATCAGAATACCCTTGGAGCTGTCGAATCCGTCCATCTCGGCGAGGAGCTGGTTTAACGTCTGCTCCCGCTCGTCGTTGCTGTTGTAGCTGTTGTCACGGCTCTTTCCGATCGCATCGATCTCATCGATAAAGAGATGCACGGTGCGTTTTTCTTTGCTTCCTCAAACAGGTCACGCACACGCGATGCACCGACACCGACGAACATCTCGACAAATTCCGAAGCGGACATCGAGAAAAACGGTACGTGCGCCTCACCGGCTACGGCTTTGGCAAGCAGTGTTTTTCCGGTTCCAGGAGGGCCTACAAGAAGCGCTCCTTTCGGAAGTTTTGCACCGATTGTCGTGTATTTTCCAGGGTTATGCAGAAAATCCACAACCTCCTGGAGCGATTCTTTTGCCTCGTCCTGTCCCGCAACATCGCGGAATGTCACGCCGGTTTCTTTCTGTACGTAGGCCTTTGCTCTGCTCTTTCCTACGCCCATGACTCCGCCGCCTTTGTTCATGCTGCGCATCACCCATACCATGACAGCGACAAGCATCACAACTGGCAGAATGACGGTCAGCAATGTGTAAATGATCGTTCCGGTAGAATCCGGCGGATCTTTGTGGTACGTAATGCCTTTCTCCTGTAACAGATCGACCAGCTCCTGCTCATCTCCCATCATCGTTACCTGATAGGTGATTCCCTCCGATTTCTGGTCTTTCGGCGTTACGGTCAGTGTTCCCGATTTCAAGACAACTTCCTGCACTTCATCGTTGTTTACCATATCCAGGAATTTGCTATAGTCAAGATCCTCGGAAGTAATTCCCCCAAGGGCATTGTTCAGAAGTCCCATCACCATCAGGCTGACGAGGAGGCAGATCAGGATAATGAGTATCGTCTGTCTGTTTTTCGGTCCTCCCCCGGAGCCGTTTTCTGGTTCCCGGTTCTGATTTTTTCTATCGTCCATGCTTTTCCTCCTTGTATGTCAAACCGCCCCTCTTTTTTTACGGACACTTTAACTCTTACATTATATCGGATTCCCTCTTAATTAGCAAGCCGGACTTTGTGAAAAAAGACTGAATTTATCTATACAAAAACGGCCCGCCGACACTCTTTCAAGTATCGGCGGACCGCCAGATAACACTCACATTACATTAGTCGTTATATCCGTTCGGATTCTTCTGCTGCCAGTTCCAGGAATCGGCACACATCTCCTCGATGCCGTACTCAGCCTCCCAGCCAAGCTCCTCTTTTGCTTTGTCGCATTTGGAGTAGCAGGTTGCGATATCACCGTCACGGCGCGGTTTAATTTCGTATTTCAGCGGATGGCCGCATGCTTTCTCGAATGCGTGGATCACATCGAGTACGCTGTAGCCTTTGCCGGTTCCGAGGTTGTAAATGGAAACGCCCTCGTTGTCAGCCAGTTTCTGGATGGCTTTTACATGGCCGCGTGCCAGGTCAACAACATGGATGTAATCGCGGACACCAGTTCCGTCCGGAGTATCGTAGTCATCACCGAAAACACCGATGCACTCGAGTTTTCCGATGGCAACCTGTGCGACATACGGAAGCAGGTTGTTCGGGATGCCCTTCGGATCCTCTCCGATAAGGCCGCTCTTATGCGCTCCGATCGGGTTGAAGTAGCGAAGCAGGATAACATTCCATTCCGGATCTGCGGTGTGGATGTCGGTCAGAACCTGCTCGAGCATGCTTTTTGTCCAGCCGTATGGGTTGGTCGGGGTTCCCTTCGGGCACTCCTCGGTGATCGGAATCTGTGCCGGATTGCCGTATACGGTTGCAGAAGAACTGAAGATGATGTTCTTTACGCCATGGTTTCTCATCTCATCGCAGAGAATCAGGGTTCCGGTCATGTTGTTGTGATAATATTCAATCGGTTTATGTACGGACTCGCCGACTGCTTTTAAGCCTGCGAAATGGATGACAGCGTCAATTTTCTCGTTGTCGAAAATTTTCTTTACGCCTTCACGGTCCAGCATATCGGTTTTGTAGAAGGTTACTTTCTTTCCGGTAATCTGTTCTACACGCTCGATGGCTTTCTCGCTTGCATTGTAAAGGTTGTCCATGACAACAACGTCATAGCCTGCGTTCAGCAGTTCCACACAGGTGTGGCTTCCAATATAGCCTGCACCGCCAGTAACTAAGATTTTCATTTTGGTATCCTCCATGTTTTCCTTCGCTGCTGCTTTTTTTGCCGCAGCGGGTTAATTGAAGCATTTAGTTTATTCTACAACGTTTCCATGAATTTTGCAAATGCACTTCTGCCTTCCTCGGTGCACTTGTAAACGCCGGCATCCTCGAGTACGCCGACAAAGACTTTTCCGACTTCCTCTTTCAGGATATCCATCACATTTTCGCTGTTCAGCTCCGGATGGCGCGGCAGGAATTCGTCTACCCAGTCGGCATGTTTCTCCAGCTCTGCGACAGCGCGGACATCTTTTCCCTCTACAAGGCATTTGGAAAGCTCTTCCAGCTCATCTTTTAAGCGCGCCGGCAGAATCGCAAGTCCCATAACCTCAATAAGGCCGATGTTCTCTTTTTTGATGTGATGATACTGTGCATGCGGATGGTAAACACCGAGCGGGCATTCGTCCGTCGTGATGTTGTTGCGCAGTGCCAGATCGAGTTCGAACGTATCGCCCACTTTTCTTGCGATCGGCGTGATCGTGTTGTGCGGCTCTCCGTCAGTCTCGGCGAATACAAACGCATCCTCATCCGTGTAACCTCTCCAGCAGTTCAGGATATGCTCTGCCAGATCGATCAGCCGTTTCTCATCTTTGTGGCGGATCCGGATGACGGACAGCGGCCATTTGACGATGCCGGTTTCCACATCCTCGTATCCTTTGATGGTAAAATGGCGCTCGATCGGCGCTTTCGCCATTGCGAAGGTATAGTGGCCGCCCTGATAATGATCGTGGCTTAAAATGGAGCCTCCCACGATCGGCAGATCCGCATTGGAACCGATGAAGTAGTGCGGAAACAGCTTGATAAAGTCAAACAGCTTCACAAAGGTCGCGCGCTCGATCTTCATCGGGTTATGCTGGAAATTGAACACGATGCAGTGCTCATTGTAATACACATATGGCGAGTACTGGAATCCCCACTCCGTCTGATTGATCGTCAGCGGAATGATGCGGTGGTTCTGGCGCGCCGGGTGGTTGACGCGTCCCGCATAGCCCACATTCTCCTTGCAGAGCAGGCATTTCGGATAACCGCTCTGTTTTGCCAGTTTTGCAGCCGCGATCGCCTTCGGGTCCTTCTCCGGTTTGGAGAGGTTGATCGAGATATCGATATCGCCGTAGGCACTCGGTACGCTCCAGCGGATATCCTTTGCGATGCGGTATCTGCGGATGTAGTTGGAATCCTGGCTCAGTTTGTAGAAGTAATCGGTTGCCTCCTGCGGGCTCTTCGCATAAAGTTCCTCAAACTTCTTTACCACCTCTCCCGGGCGCGGCATCAGGCAGTCCATCAGTTTCGTATCGAACAGATCGCGGTAAACGACGCTGTTGTGTTCGAGAAGACCGCGCTTAGCTGCATCATCAAGCAGTTCATTTAAAGTCTCTTCCAGATCCGGGTTCTCCGGAATCTGCTCCGGCTCTTCGTAATCGGAAATCTGCATGACTTCCAGAATCCGGTTTGTCGCATAGATTTTATCCAGTCCCGAAACAAGACCGGCATTTTCTCCATATTTTACCAGTTTTGCAATACTCTCGTTAATCACTGTAGCTTCCTCCCTGCTGCCGATCCAGCTTTTTTATTTCTTATTTTAATACGCCTGCGCCGTCTCCGATGTCTACGACATAGAAGTCTGCGGCATAGCCGATTTTTTCTTTGTAAGCTGCGCCTACTTTTGCAATGAAGTTGTCAATATCTTCTGTTTTTACGATGCTGACGGTGCATCCGCCGAAGCCTGCGCCTGTCATACGGGATCCGATGACACCCGGGCAGTTCCATGCTTCTTCCACAAGAGTATCCAGCTCGATGCCGGTTACCTCATAGTCATCACGCAGGGAAACGTGGGATGCGTTCATCAGCTCGCCGAATTTTGCGATGTCGTTTGCCTTTAAAGCTGCAACGGCCTGAACGGTTCTCTGGTTCTCGTAAACAGCATGTTTTGCACGTTTCTGGCGGACCGGATCTTTGATGGCATCTTTCACTGCCTCAAACTCTTCCTCGGTCAGCTCGCCAAGGCTCTTGATGTCTTTGACTTTCTGAATCTCAGCCAGAGCAGTCTCGCACTCGCTGCGGCGCTCGTTGTATTTGGAGTCGCCAAGGCCGCGTTTCTTGTTGCTGCAGGAGATGACAATTCTTGCGCCTTCCAGTTTAACCGGTGCGTACTCATATTTCAGATCGCTGGTGTCAAGAAAGATCGCACAGTCCTTTTTGCCCATGGCGATGGCGAACTGATCCATGATACCGCAGTTGACGCCGTTGTAATTGTTCTCGGAGAACTGGCCGTACAGAGCGATGTCGATCATGGAGATGGTGTCGTAGCCGAACATGTCACGCAGCATTACGCCGGTTACGGTCTCAACGGATGCGGAAGAGGAAAGGCCGGAGCCGTTCGGAATGTTTCCGTAGAGCACGATATCGAAGCCCTGCTCTACCGGGAAGCCCGTCTGGCAAAATGCCACATCATTCCCTTCGGATATGCGGTCCAGTTGCCTTCTTTTCCCATCAGGAATTCATCGAGAGAAGATTCTACCACGCCGAGTTTTTCAAAGTTCATAGAGTAAAAACGAAGCTTTCTGTCGTCACGTTTTCTTGCTGCCATGTAGGTTCCGATGGTCAGTGCGCATGGAAATACGTGGCCTCCGTTGTAATCGGTGTGCTCACCGATCAGGTTCACACGTCCAGGTGCGAAGTAGGTGCGGATGTCGCCCTCTCCCCCGAACAGTTTTGCAAAACAATCCAGTACCTGCTGTTTCATTTTGTTGTCTCCTTTTCTTTTTGGTGTGTTGTTTTCATGGTTTCGTTTTGTG
>ENA-OQCX01001484-OQCX01001484.1-human-gut-metagenome-genome-assembly--contig:-NODE-1484-length-10631-cov-3.312262_pt1 | contig 10631 bp, 17 predicted proteins | sample MGYA00242762_ERZ504587 | MGnify/ENA primary metagenome ERZ504587 (study PRJEB26092, sample SAMD00036337) | human gut metagenome | host: Homo sapiens | study: EMG produced TPA metagenomics assembly of...
CACATTCCAAAGGGCATCCCGGCGTACTTCATTGCAGATACCTCCCGGCTTCCGCTTCCAGTTCCTGCCATACCGGGTAGCTGCGCCATGCTCATCGAAAAATTTCTTGAGATCCCGGTTCAGCGCACTCATTTCATCGATGGCGTTCATGGCATGGTCGGAGGCGCAGAGCTTGCCCAGCGAGGTGGCACACATCAGCTTGAAAAAGCGCAGGCAGGTCTTGCGGTATTTCTCCCTTCAAAGTCTGCATCCTCCTTGGGCAGAATGGTGTGCCCGGCATCTCGGATGGCGCGGTATCCCTCGATGTTGGCATCCAGCACACGGTTCAGGTACGCGGTATCTCCCCTGAGCTTTTTCAGGTCACCGTCTGTCTTATAGCAGGCGAAGGCCGCAGGCATCACAAACGCGGCATGGCAGAGCAGATAGTCCTCCATGTTCGGCTCGTAAACGACCTTATATTTTGTGCCGTGGAAGATGCGCCCGATCAGCTGTTTATTGGAGATTGCACCCGGCAGCTGTCCGATGGTGATCTTTTTCAGGTCGATGGAGACCACCCGGTCAGCCTCCCGATGCCCGGCAGAAAGCGCAAAGGCAAACAGGACGTTCTTTTCCGGCAGTGCCGCCGCCAGCGTCCTCGCCTGCACATTGTTCCCCACAAAAACGATGTTCTTCGTCCGATTCGCCCGCAGCGTGTCCAGAGCGGAATCCAGCTGTGTATAGCGCAGGACCACAAAGATCACATCGTACATTGCATCCGGTGCAAGTTCAGTCACCACCGGAATGCGGCTGACCGAGGTGCGGAGCGAAAATTTGTCCTTGATCCGCAGGCCGTTCTGCTTGATCTCCGCAGCCCAGTTTCCCCGCGCAAGCAGAGTGACATCCTTTCCGGCGCGCAGCAGATTTCTTGCCAGATTGCACCCCAGAACGCCTGCACCATATACCAGAATTTTCATAGCTTGCCTCCAAATCCGATCTTCACGATCTGCATTTTCATCCCGTTGTCCCCGACCTTGGCGAGAAACCGGAAAAAGCCGCTGACGGAAGGGTCTTTCAAATCGTTGTACCCCAGCATATAGCCCCGGCTGGACACTTGCAAACGGCTGTCCCATGGGGTAAAGATGCACCATCCCAACAGCCCCCTTACGGATGCCCACAGCACAGACAAGAACCAGCAAAGCCCCAGCCCAAGACCTTCCAGAATCACCTGTAAAAGCATTCCTTATTCCTCCTGTATCCGTTTTCATCCCGGTATTCGGGATGTTCCTTTACGTATGGATCCTTATCGCCGCAGATGGTATAGTCGCATCGGCAGCCGTCCACACAGGTGGTCGTCCGCACGAGCTTGGCATGGAGCAGTTCCATGGACGCATAGTCCACATTGCACAGGGCGGGCATAATGTCCGTAAATCCGAACCGCTTGGCAAATTCCGCCGCCGGGCACGCCGCAAATTCATAATAGATGGGCTTGTTCTTTTCGTAAGGAGCCACCGTCATTTCATAATCGTGCCACTTGTCACAGCCCGCTTTTGCCCGTAGAAACGCCATGTGCATCAGCTTTTTCCAGAATGGCTTGTTGATGTCAACGAATCGCAGCTTCCGGAAGGACGGCAGGATCAGATTTTCTTCTATCTCTTCCATTTCGCGGAATGTGACCACATCCCGGCACACATCGTAAAAGCACATGATGGCGATGCAGTCGTAGGTGCCGCCTACGCCGTTGTGAAAATTCTTTTTACCGCCGAGGTCGGTGCGCCACTTGGAAAGAAGCTCTGCGTATCTCAGCTGCACCTGCTCCCAGACCGCCTCGCGCTCCACCTCCGGATAGTGCAGAGTGATTTTCGCCAGAATTTCATTTTTGCAGGGTTTGGAATACAGCACATGGCAGCTACGGTCAATTTGTAATTCGCTGTCCTTCATCTTCCCACGCCTTTCAGAAAACCGCTCTTTGCATTTTCTTCGGTGTCGTCCGATTCGTCGTAGGCATCATAGGGTGCCGATGGGTCGTGGACTTTTTTCTTGAACGGTGAGCTCAACTCATTTCTGTGCGCAAAGGCAAACTCCATGTTGTCCGTCCAGCCGGTGTGTCCGGTAATGAACAGCGGATGCAGCCACGTTTTTTCAGCTTTTTCTCCAGCAATGCCAAGGACTTCACCGCCAGCTTGTTGTCCTCTGCCAATGCGGAAATAAAGCTGTATCCACCGTCCGCGCCGAACCAGATGGTATCGCCGGTAAAGAGATATTTCCCGTCCACAAGGTATACCATGTGCCCCCATGTATGACCGGGAACGAGAAAACACTCGATTTTGATGCCGTCAATGTCAAGTACCCGCCATCGTGCAGCAGTACCTTTTCGTTGTTGATCGTGACCTGCGGCAATTTATAGAGATGATAGATGACTTTTCGCCGCACCTCGCCGGTGAGATACCGGTTCTCGATCTCGCCGATGTACAGCTTCGCATTCCGGAACAGCCCCGGACTGTCTGCTTCCACCGCACCCACATGGTCGGTGTCCTGATGGGTGATAAGGATATGGTATATCGACTTCGGATCAATCCCAAGCCAGCTCATTTTTTCGGCCAGCCGGTCATAGTTGTATCCAGCATCGATCATAATGGTGGTATCGCCCTTGCGGTAGAAGAAGATGTTCGCCACCCATTCGCGCACGCAGGCAACATTCTCGTCGATCCAGCCAGTGTTCAAAGGCTTGAAGATTTCCTTGCCCCGGTACATCCAGCTCATTGCTTTTCTTTGAAATTCCGTTGCTTTTTTCGACATGATCGCACCTCATTTCTGTGCTGTGATGCACAGCCAGCCCTTTTTATTTTTGTGGTTCTGGATCTTACAAAATCCTGCTTGCTCCAGATACGTTTTACCGTTCACAACGCAATGCTTTTTACCAGATGCGCCCACTGCTCCGGGTGACAGGCCAGCAATTCCTCGTGCTGCAAGTTCTGCTCATGGAGAACAGGATGTGCAAAATGCTGCTGATACCGGGCACGATATTTTGCGCCCATTTTCAGGGCGTAAAAAATATGGATCTCGGTACCGGGTACATGGATCTTATCCGGCAGCGGAGTGATAAGATCGGAATAGAACTGATTTTTACAGCTCTGCATGGTTACATAGGGGCGGGCATCGCCGAACATTTTCAGAAAGGCTTTGACATAATCCCCCGACTCTCTGGCACGCTTATCCAGACGCTTTTGGAGAAATTTTGCCTTGAACTTTCCATCCCGAACCACGGGGTAGATCAATGGCAGCAGAAAATCAGTCTGCAAGCTTGCCGCCAGCGGCGATGCCTGATCCAGATCGGAGCTGCCCAGAATGCCATAGTCCATGTGGATGTTCTGCCGTGCCGCCAGCAGCCCCACGAAGGAGCCGCCCAGAGAGCAGCCGTAGGCCGCCCGGATGTGACCGCCGCAGTGGGTCTTGAGGTAGGCCTCGATCTTTTCGGTCTCCTCCAGCATGGTGGGAAATTCGGTCTGTTCAGTCTCATCAAAGCCATCGTAGCTGACGCACAGCACCCGGAAGCTGTCAGCCAGAAGCGGGATCACGGCACCGAAATTGCTTTTCCAATGGCAACAGTGCCCGGCAGCAGCAACAGCACCGGGGCATCCTCTGCACCAAAATGGTAGATTTTCATCCTGATACGCTCCTTCTCTATTTATTTTCCACCTGTAAATAGAAGAGATATATTTCTTCGTATAGGGCAGAGTTTTGAGTTAGTCGAAGCTAACTTTCAGTCTTATAAAAAGCCGCTTCTCAGCGGTCCTTCTGCCAAAATAATACGCCCTGCCGTCTCCTCTGTCAAGAAGTTTAGGTATTTTCGGAGATTCCGAAAAAGATTTCGCTTCCGTCCCCCAACCATCACCCCCGTGCTACGTCCAGCACCATCATCACACTGAAGCACACCGCAAAAAACACCGTGCCAACGTTGGAGTGCTATCCCTGCGACATTTCTGGGATCAGTTCCTCCACCACAACATACAGCATGGCTCCGGCAAAAAGGTCAATGGCTTTGCGGTATAGCGGGTGCTGTCGGCACCTTTTGCCGAAAAATTAGCCTCTATAAACATCCCTGTTTTTTCTTGACAAGCCCCTGTATGCGTGCTATTTTAAATTTCGTCAAATTAGTTCATCCTAACCATCTGAGGGGCATTATCCCACAGATTTTTTTGCGCGAGGTGTTAGGATCAGCTAACTGCATGGCAGTGATTCTCTGCCATTGCGATGAAAGGAGCATTTTTCATGAAACTGAAGAAATTTCTTTCCCTGCTGCTGTCGGCGGCCATGGCGTTCAGCCTGCTGACCGCTACCGCCTTTGCAGCAGCCCCCGCCGAGGAGGAAAACGACTTTTTCGATTTTCTGCTGGGCAAAAAGTACACCTGTCTCTATGCTGCCCTGACTTGGGATGAGTACTGGGCAAACGAGACGGTCTATGCTGCCGGCAACGCTGCCGCCTCTGCACAACTGGACAGCCACGAGGAGCAGGATCTGGGCGCATTTGATGCCGTTTCCCGCGCTACTGTCAACCACGGTCTGCATCGTGGCAGCTTCCAGAGCACTGCTGTCATCTACGCCAAGGACGGCAGCACCTACACTGTCTCTCACTGGTCGGAGGATGGTAAGACCATCTATCTGCCGATGGCTCCACCGTGGGCTGGAACCGGGGCATCATTACCAAGGCAGACGGCTCCACCGTGCAGATGGATCACTACGAGGTGCTGGGCACCAAGTATGTGCCGGTGCGCGTGGCTGACAGCGACCTTGCAGATTTCTGCTCCAAGTACACCGTGGTGGAAAACGGCGGTCAGCTGGTGGGCGGCTACTCTGAAAAGAACCTGACCGCCTATACCCTGACGCTGCGGTGGATCAAAACACCAACGGCCTGAAGTACGCAACCAAGAGCGGCGATGGCTATACCTTCTCTGCCGCGCACACCGGCACCGGTTCCGGCGTGGCAGAAGCCGCCCAGAAGGCTGCTGATGGTCTTACCGTGAACCTGCGCAGCGGCAGCGATGTAGGCAGCTTTGGCGAGTTCATCCGTGTAGATCTGAACGGCAATTACGGCGAGCTGGCTCCCGGATGCAGTCTGTGGTGTGGACCTACTACGGCGATGACAGCACCTAAAAAGAGAGCTGCAACTCGCTTTCGTGAGTGCAGCTCGTCTGGGGGATAGCCGCGTGCTTTTTGAAGTGGACGGCTAATCGGTGCTTATGCTTTTTTACATGACCGCGAGCGGCCTTAGCAGTATCTCCTGTTCATCCGTGACATCATAAAAATACCTCCAACTCGCTGAATGTGATTTGCGGCTCATTCAATGTGAGCTTCATGTGTATTTAAGTGAATTGAGGCTCACTCTACAATGTAGTAGAGGTGATTTACAATGAACTTTCTTGACCTGTTCGCCCAAAAGCTTCGCGAAAAGCGGGAGCAGAAAAAGATCACGCAGCGCGAATTAGCGGAACGGCTTAATATGTGTACCCGAACTGTCATTGAGATTGAAAAGTGCAAGAGCAATCCGAAATTTGAAACGGTTGCGCTGATCTCAGAAGAAATGGGCATCAGTCTGGATGGAATCGTGTTCCACGATAGAGCGCCGCAGACCGTTGCCAAGTGCGTTCTTGATTACTTTGCAGGAAAGAGTGAAGAAGAGTCGCAACGGTACATAGACCTGTGCATGAGCGCAGATAAGCTGAAGTGATGTACAGGGGAAAACAAAAGGGCCGATGATTGTCTTTCATGTAGAGCAGCCAGTGGGCTTATATTTTTCCCCACTGGCTGCTCTTGTCCGCACAGTTGGAACGACGGGCATTAGTATCCTATTTTTCCTGTTTGTGTGCATCCCGGATCTTTTCAAAGGTGTCCTGACTGATGGCGTGTTCAATCCGGCAAGCATCTCGCTCTGCAATTTCAGGGTCAACGCCAGCTGCGATAAATTGCTCCGTAAAGAATTGATGGCGTTCATAGATTTTCTCTGCCACATCCCGGCCTATATCGGTCAGGTGGAGAAATCCATCCTCGTCCATTGTCAGAAAGCCGCCGTCCCGCAAGGTAGCCACTGCATGGCACACGCTGGCTTTGACACCTCCATGTGCCGGGCCACATCTACGGAGCGCACCATACCGCGTTTCTTTTGGAGAACAAGGATGGTTTCCAGATAGTCCTCCCCGGACGCATGAAGTTTCATCTGAACCTCCTTTACTGAGCCAGCTTCCAGCCGATGGCCTCCTGTCTGGCCGATACAAAATCGGCATACAGCCCTTTTGCTGGATCAGCTCCGCATGAGTGCCGCGCTGGACGATATGAGCGTTGTCCAGTACAAGGATCTGATCGGCGTTGCGGACGGTTTTCAGACGGTGGGCAATCATGATGATGGTCTTGTCATGGGTCAATGCTCGATAGCCCGCTGCAATTCATCCTCATTCTCCGGGTCAACGCTGCTTGTTGCCTCGTCCAAAATGATGATAGGTGCGTCCTTCAGCATGGCGCGGGCGATGGAAATCCGCTGTTTCTCGCCGCCGGACAAAGTACCGCCTCCCTCGCCAATCACGGTGTCATAGCCATCCGGCAGGGCAGAAATAAAGTTATGGCAGCAAGCCTTTTTCGCCGCTTCAACCACTTGTTCATGGGTGGCGTCCGGGCAGCCAAACTTGATATTGTTCTCAATCGTATCTGCAAAGAGGTATACGCTCTGGAACACCATCGAGATATTCTTCATCAGGCTGTCCAGCTTGAAATCTCGTACATCCGTACCGCCTATGGTAATCTTCCCGGCATTCACATCCCAAAAGCGGGCAATCAGATTGCACATAGTTGTTTTGCCAGCGCCAGAGGGGCCGACTATCGCCGTTGTTGTCTTTTCCGGGATGGTAAAGCTGACTTGATCCAGTATTTTGCGGTCTGCGTAAGAAAAATCCACCTTGTCAAACACGATCTCACTGGACTCCGGCGTAATGTCAACGCCTTTTTCATCCATTACCGGCGTGTCATCAATGGAGTTTGCCGTATCCATCGAGGCCGCCAACATTTGCAGCAAAGAGGCCATATTCCCGGCGTTCTCCAAATCGTTGAACACCATGAAAGAACCAATTACCAAAATCAGGCCATAGGCCAGCGGCAGGGAGCCGTCCAGCCAGGACCAAACCGAGGCCAAAAGCAGCAGGACGCTGAACACCCGGACAACGGCCTGTTTGATGGCGTCATAGGGAACACTGGCCTTTGTCAGTTTCAGGTTGTCCCGGCAGCTCGCCTTAATTGCACTGCCAATAGACTGCGTGCTGTCCCGTTCCAGTCCAAATGCTTTAACAATCCCCATGCCCTGAATGTACTCCAACACAGACTCCACAAGGGACTCCTGTGTGTGCTGGCGTACCCCGCTGAGCGCGGCAGATTTGCGAAGCGCCAGTTCCGCCGCCGCAAGGTAAATCAGGACACCGGCAGCGGCCACAAGACCGATCCGCCAGTCAAATACCAACAGGACGATGACGAGGGCAACCGAGTTGAAAAAACCGCCCAGCACTGACACCAGAACACGGGCTGCTGAGTTCTCTACATCGCCCAAAGTTGTTGTGACAATGGCGGTAATGTTCCCGATACTATTCTTGTTGAAGTAGCCCATCGGGATGTAGCGCAGCCGATCTCCGATGTGGATACGCTTTTCCGCCACCATGCAATAGCCGGTTTCCGTCTGCTCCATCGTGGAAAAATAGGTCGTGATGATACGCCCAATGAGGGAAACGGCCATAATTCCCAGCGAAATGCAGATAAACTTTCCGTCCCGGTTGTCAGATACTAACGCGCCGATCACTACAAAGAGGGCGGCAAACTGCATGGCTGAAAACAGCCCGGACAGGAATGAGAATAACAGGGATTTTTTTAGAAGCCCCTTTTTGCTGCCTGCAAAAGCAAAGATTTTTTTCAATGTTCCATACATCTGACAACACCCCCTTACATCTGGTCTTTCGCGCCGATGTGCGCCTGCCACATATCCCGGTAGAGGGGGCAGGTTTCCAGCAGCTTCTCATGCGTACCCTGTGCGTGGATGGTTCCATCCTTCACCACAACGATGTTATCTGCGCCAACAATGGTAGACAGCCGGTGTGCGATCACAATCAGGGTCTTGCCGACAGTTAAAGTGGAAATGGCTTTCTGCACCAGCGCCTCATTCTCTGGGTCGATATAGGCAGTTGCCTCGTCCAAAATGACAACCGGCGCATTTTTCAGCATGGCGCGGGCGATGGCAATCCGCTGGCGTTCACCGCCGGAAAGATGGGAACCGGCGCTGCGACAACCGTATCATAGCCATTATCCAGCTTGCGGATAAAGGCGTCGCAGCCGCTTTGTTTGGCTGCCTGCTCCACCTCTGCGTCCGTGGCACTGGGTCTTCCCATGCGGATATTCTCCCGGATACTGCGGTTAAACAGGTAGTTGTCCTGAGATACATAGGAAATCTGGTCTGCAATTTCAGACAGCGGCATATCCTTCAGCTCATGGCCGCCGAGGGTAATGCTGCCGGATGTAACATCCCAATACCCGGCAATCAGCTTCGCCACCGTAGACTTGCCCCATTGTGTCAAAGTAATTACCAAAAAAAATTGTCACTTTCTGCAAAATAAAGTTTACGTTGGTTTTACCAGTTTGTCAACATTTCTTCCCAAACTGCATTTAACTCCTTCTTTTGCATAAGCTATTTTTGTTTTGCTGCCTTTCCTATTTCCTTTTTTTCTGTTACCGCCATTCCAAGTTTTACATCTGTCTATGAAAATATGTCCCTGTGCATCCTGAGTGAATCCAACCGTTATCCTTGCATTTTTCAATGTGAATGCACTGCACCCCATCTCCACCAACAATTCACCATTTATTGCCGGTCTGAAAAACAGTTTTGGAAATACCGGAAGAAGTTTCTCTTCCATCCATGCCTGCAGTCTGTCCATATTCTCAATGGTATTCTTTTCATCTGTGCAAGGGTTTCATCCATCTGTTCTTTCGTCATCAAGCAGTTACAGCTATCTACTTTATATATAACGGCTACGCTGCTCCCCTGATCCCAGGAAATATGTATCTGCCCGCATCATCAACATTCCTTACAGTCCCAAGATCACCAGGGTGCAATTTTGCATACGGTTCATCAACCATTCTTTCCAGGGACACCCTGCATCCCTCCGGATACATCTTTCGTAAAATAACAAGTTCCGCACTACTAATAAAGCTCATTTCTTATTCTCCTTCCAACCCAATTAAGACGTTTTTTATCTTTCTTTTCTTCTTTCCACCGGGTTTCCTGCCAGAAGCATCTGACGTTCCTTATCCCATTTTAATAACCTTTTGCATACCCTCTTCCAAAGTGGAATCTGCTGGATTCTTATTGGCACTTTGATATTCCTCAAACAGTTCATCCAAAGATTCTTTGAGGCTTTCCATCTCCTCCTTATCATATTCATCCAGGGTATCCTGACCTTTGTAATCCTCAAGCTCCGTCCAGTCCTCTATTGCATATTCAATCTGTCCCCAGTCAAGCAGGTAACTAAGAAATGTCTGCTCCGGTTCAAAACTGAACCAGCACCGTTCAAACCATTGGTTTGCATACATTCTCTCATCTGAGCCGTTTGTTCTGGAACCGCCTACAAGGTCTGAAACAAAATTTTCAAGAAGCTGCGATACAGTCATACCGTTTCTTCCTGCTTTCGCACATAAATCTTTTATATCATCCTCCGGGAGTTTTAAAACAATGTTCCGCTGCTGGCTTCTTTCATATGGTTCGATATCCTCACCCGGTTCACAAAAATCCACTTTCGTATGTGCATATATCTCTTCAATGTCACAAAACCGCCGGGTCATTCCAATATAATCCCTGGCTTCGGCATCCCATTCCAGGCGGTATCCGTTTTCCCTTGCGTGCAGCTTCATATCCTCCCGGATGATATCCTGTGTTTCTTTTGGAAGCTGTGCGAATAAAAACCGTTGTATAGGGAACTGCAAGTATTCTTTCCTTGACCATGACCTTCCTCCTCATTTTTTATTTTAGTCTGCTGTTTTCAGCCAGAAATTTTACGAACAAGCATACTCTGTTCCATTCTTCTTTGTTATCCATTTTTCCATTGAGAGTTTTAACTGCCGGTTCCGGCATAATATCATTCTTATCCTGCCGGTGGCTTAGTATGTCCATATAAAGGATGATTCCACGTGGATCAAGATGCACTGTAATGAACTTCTGAATTTCGTGTTCCAACTCACAACTTTCCAACCAGGTGTATATACCACCAAAATTTTTGATTTTTTCAAGAATATTTTCATCCCGGAATTCTTCCAGTAAAAATAAAGGAACCGAAAACTGGCAGCCCATGGCATCATAGGAAGAATATATTTTAAACGGTTAAGTAGAAACAAATAATACCGTACCACCACAACGGACATACCCCTTTTAAGGTTTCTTCATCCGGTACCCCCTGAACTTCAATCAAATAATCATAAAGCCGTTTAGCTTCCTCCATCTCATGCTGTATTTTCCAGGAAGCATAAGTTGAATACCCCGCTTTCCTCAATAAGTTTCATCAGTTCTTCAATAGGTTTTTCAAGATACATAGGAAAACCTTCCTTTCCATTTTTACTATCCTCTATTTGACTTTATA
>ENA-OQCX01001485-OQCX01001485.1-human-gut-metagenome-genome-assembly--contig:-NODE-1485-length-10625-cov-2.160221_pt1 | contig 10625 bp, 14 predicted proteins | sample MGYA00242762_ERZ504587 | MGnify/ENA primary metagenome ERZ504587 (study PRJEB26092, sample SAMD00036337) | human gut metagenome | host: Homo sapiens | study: EMG produced TPA metagenomics assembly of...
CGGATGACCATTCCCGCCTTGAAGTTTTCGGCCGTAAGTCCCGGATTGGCTTTGCAAATATCGTCGGCACTTACTTGGTAAGTTTTAGTCAGTTTGTAAAGTGTTTCTCCGGCTTGAATCGTATGGAAACATTTTTCTTGCGTGCCGTTTTGCTGTTGCGGGATTGTCAGTGTTCCTCCGGCTTTGATGCCTGTCGAGGCTGTCGGGTTCAGCTTGAGGATAGATTCGGGAGATACCTGATAAGTGCGGGCTATGGAATATACCGTTTCTCCTTGTTTGATGGTATGTACAAATGTTTCTGTTTCCTGCGCACGAGCCGTCAGTTGTAAGGAAAACAGGGCGATTACGACATATATAAATCTTTTCCAGTGTGCCATTTCTTTTTTTCTGATATTGCGGACAAAATTACATAAAAAAAAGTGGTTATGTCAACGGGAAACATTATTTTTGCACAAATATTCAGGCATGAAAACTATTTTGAAGTATTTGTTTTTAGGTTTATTCTGTGCTGTTTCTTTTTCGCTTTCGGCACAAACGGCTTATCCTACGGCTAATCCGGCTGCGCGTTATACGACGGCCACGGGCGAAGAGTTGGAAGATGCGTCCGAACCCCCAGTCGGCTCCGTTGGCGGGGCATTTTACTTCCAATGTGGAAGATTTAGGGAATTATACGGTACGGTATGAGTGGCGTGTGTATCGCGAAGGACAGGAGAATGCCCCGATAATAGATCGTTTCGATGAGAATCTGGAGTACACTTTCACCGAAAGCGGTACGTTTTACGTGCAATTTTATGCCACTTTCGTGCATGGCAACGATACTATCGTGTTTCCCGAAGAGGGGACGGCAGAACCGTTTGTGGTCTCCATCAGCGAGTCCGTTTTGGAAATGCCGAATGCTTTTTCTCCCAACGGGGACGGTTACAATGATATATATAAGGTAAAGGAAGGCTATCAGTCTATCGTCAGCTTCAAAGCTGTCATTTTCAACCGGTGGGGACAGAAATTGTACGCTTGGGATACTCTGGACGGCGGATGGGATGGGAAGTTTCATGGCAAGACCGTCAAAGACGGGGTGTATTTCGTGGTGGTCAATGCACGCGGAGCCGACGGCAAGGAATATAAGATAAGAAAAGATGTGAATGTGCTGACCGGTTATTCGGGGACGGGCACCAATGGAAATGATTAATAGAATGATGGATAACGAAACAGAAAAAATAGAAGTGTTCGGCGCGCGGGTGCACAATCTGAAGAATGTGGATGTGGAATTTCCTTTGGGAAAACTCATTTGCGTCACAGGGGTGTCCGGCAGTGGCAAATCCACGCTGATAAACGATACCTTGCAGCCCATCCTGTCACAGCATTTCTACCGTTCTTTGCAGGAACCTCTGCCCTATGACAGTGTGGAAGGACTGGACTATATAGATAAGGTGGTGAATGTGGACCAGTCGCCGCTGGGCAGGACACCGCGTTCCAATCCGGCCACCTATACAGGAGTATTCTCGGATATCCGGAATCTGTTTGTCGGTCTGCCCGAAGCGAAGATCCGTGGCTATAAGCCGGGGCGTTTCTCGTTCAATGTAACCGGAGGACGCTGCGAGGCTTGCGGCGGTAACGGATACAAGACCATCGAAATGAATTTCCTGCCCGATGTGCTGGTACCTTGCGAGGTTTGTCACGGTAAACGATATAACCGCGAGACGCTGGAAGTGCGCTATAAGGTAAATCCATAGCCGATGTACTGGACATGACCATCAATCGTGCTGTAGAGTTCTTTGAGAATGTGCCTCAGATTCTGAATAAAATCAAAGTGCTGCAAGAGGTGGGGTTAGGATATATTAAACTGGGACAGCCCTCCACCACCTTGTCGGGCGGGGAGAGCCAGCGTGTGAAACTGGCTACGGAACTGTCCAAGCGTGATACCGGCAAAACAATATATATTCTGGATGAGCCTACTACCGGGCTTCATTTCGAAGATATCCGTGTGCTGATGAATGTACTGAACAAACTGGTGGAGAAAGGCAATACCGTTCTGGTTATCGAACATAACCTGGACGTGATCAAACTGGCGGATTACATCATCGATATGGGTCCCGAAGGCGGAAGGGGCGGAGGACAGGTGCTTGCTGCCGGAACTCCTGAGGAAGTGGCCGGAAGCAAGAAAGGATATACCCCGAAATTTATAAAAGAAGAATTGGAAAATTAACCGGCATACCAGCAATGAAAGAGAAAATAGCTAAAACCAACGTAGCCCGTCTGCTTGATAAGGCCAAGATAGCATACGAGCTTATTCCATACGAAGTAGACGAGAATGACCTCAGCGCTGTTCACGTTGCCGCCAGTTTGGGCGAGAACATAGAACAAGTCTTCAAGACTTTGGTGCTTCATGGGGATAAATCCGGATATTTTGTCTGTGTCATACCCGGCGAGCACGAGGTGGATTTAAAAATGGCGGCAAAAGTCTCAGGTAACAAGAAATGCGACCTGATTCCCATGAAAGAGCTGCTTCCCCTGACAGGATATATCCGGGGAGGATGTTCTCCCATCGGCATGAAAAAGCATTTCCCCACCTATATACACGAGACTTGCACCGCATTCCCGTACATTTATATCAGTGCCGGTATCCGCGGATTACAGATAAAAATAGCGGCCGATGACCTGATAAAAGAAACGAAAGCAGAGATTTGTTCCCTTTTCACCGAATAAATATGCCAAAAAGAGTCACATTTGTGGCTCTTTTTTTTTCAGATAGACTAAAAGTTATATCTTTGCAAAAAAAGAATACTAACTATTAATTAAATCTTTATCAACTATGTTTGAAGGACAGCCTAAAGGCTTATACGCATTAGCTCTCGCCAATACCGGCGAACGCTTTGGTTATTACACCATGCTTGCTATTTTCACTCTTTTCCTGCAAGCGAAATTCGGCTTTACAGCCGCCACGACGTCAACAATCTTTGCCAGTTTCCTGGCAGGAGTGTATTTCATGCCGCTTATCGGAGGTATCCTGGCCGATAAATTCGGTTATGGCAAGATGGTTACTACCGGTATCGTTATCATGTTTGCCGGTTATGTGCTGCTGGCTATCCCGATGGCAACCAATATCGGATTGTATTCCATGTTCGGCGCTCTTGCCCTGATTGCTTTGGGAACCGGACTTTTCAAGGGAAATCTGCAAGTAATGTAGGTAATCTGTATGATGCTCCCGAGTATAGCGCGAAACGTGATACCGCTTTCAGTTTGTTCTATATGGCAATCAACATCGGTGCCCTGTTCGCTCCGACTGCCGCTACTGCCATGACCAACTATGTGTTGGGCAAAGCAGGTTTCAGCTATGTACCCCAGATACCTTCTTTGGCACACCAGTTCCTGGACGGTACGATAACGGCCGAAGGCGAGGCCACACTGACTGCCATGCAGACCGCACAGAATTTCACAGGAAGTATGGCCGATTTCTGTACTACCTATATTGATAAATTGTCAGAAGCCTATAACTATGGTTTTGGTGTGGCATGTATCTCATTGATTGCCTCTATGGCTATTTATGTTATTTTCCGTTCTACATTCAAACATGCCGATTACAACTCCAAGCAGGCTAAACCGGCCAATGTACACGAAGAAGAGCTGACTCCCGCACAGACCAAAGAACGCATCGTCGCTTTGTTGCTGGTATTCGCTGTGGTTATTTTCTTCTGGATGGCATTCCATCAGAACGGTCTTACCATGACCTTCTTCGCCCGTGACTACACGGCACATGAGGTAACCGGTCTGGATCGCCTTGGCTTCAGCGTATGGAATCTGGCTCTTCTTATTGTAACCGTTTATGCAGGTTTCTCACTGTTCCAGTCCAAGACAGGCAAGGGCAAATTGATTTCAGGCGTTATTGTTACCTTGGCTCTTGTGGTTTTAGGAGTCAATTATGGTACTATGGACCCTACATTGCCTATCCTTCCTCAGATTTTCCAACAGTTTAACCCCTTCTTCGTTGTCGCTCTGACTCCGGTATCACTGGCAGTATTCGGTTCATTGGCAAAGAAAGGAAAAGAACCATCAGCTCCGCGTAAAATCGGTATCGGTATGGTGATTGCCGCAGTAGGTTTCATGTTGCTGGCATTCGGCTCATTCGGTCTGCCTACTCCTGCTGAAGTAGAAGCCAATGGTATTGCCGAGAGCGCGTTGGTTTCACCCAACTGGCTGATCTCGACTTATCTGGTATTGACTTTTGCCGAATTGTTCCTGTCACCGATGGGTATCTCATTTGTTTCCAAGGTAGCTCCTCCCAAGTATAAAGGCGCTATGATGGGACTTTGGTTTGTGGCTACTGCTATTGGTAACTATCTGGTAGCTATCATCGGTTATTTGTGGGGTGATATGCAGTTGTGGATGGTATGGAGTGTATTGATTGTGTGCTGCTTGCTTTCCGCATTGTTCATCTTCTCTATCATGAAGAAACTGGAAAAGGTTGCGAAATAATTCCCGCCTATATTATATATGAAAAAGAAGCCCGCTTAACCAATCAGCGGGCTTCTCTTTTTTTATAAATTACAGAAGAAGGATACGAAAACAGGAACACTCATATCAATCAGTATTCCGTGGAATATGGCCAGGGGAATCATGTCTTTTCCCGAATAACGTGTGATGGATGGCAGCAATACATCCATCGAGTTCACTCCGGCAGCCGAGATAGGAGCCAGCTGTCCGAAATATTTCCGTATGAGCGGAGCACCGAGCAATGCCATCATCTCCCGGAAAATATTGGCCAGTAACGCAATGGTTCCCAATTCGGTGGCCAGTTGTAATCCGATAGACGGTTCTTTGAACTGTGTGATCAGAATGGAGGACAGTGAATAATAGGCAAAGCCGCTGCCCACCGCCATACAGTCGAATACACTCCATTGGCTTAATAGCAGACTGGCCAGTGCCGAGAAAAGCAAGGTTCCCGCAATGGTAGCCATCGGTACCAGGAGCATTTTCAGCCGTAAGCTTTTAATCAGTTCTTTCAATTTCTTATTGCTGCCTATGCTGATTCCTACTTGGAGCATCAGTGCATAAAGCACATACATGGAAACAGAGTGCATGTCATACTGGAAATTATTGACAGCTCCAATCATACATCCTGCACAAAAAAATGCGACAACAACCAAACTGCCTTTCATTGTTTGCCTCCTTTCTTAAAAAACAGATGAAATACCAGGAAAGAAGCTAGCATACTGCCCAAAATGCTTAATGTAGCCAATATAGCCGCCTGCCATCCGAATCTGCCTAAATTGTTAATGATTAAGCTGTTGGAGCCGATAGAGATTCCCAAAACAAACAACAGCAGGAAGATAGTGAGTGATGTACTCTTTTCTATTTTCTGTAAAAACTGCAAGTTGCGCAATACATATCCTATACCGATACCAACAAACATAATAGATATAATAGTAAACATAGCAATCAATTTTTATAGTAAAACATATACAACCCGACGGTTTCACCGAATGAGAACCATCATGCAATATATCTTTCATCGGGCACGTGTGTGGGTAGGATGAAAGTTGGGTAATAAATTACGTGTGAGTGGAAATCTAAACAAATCCGCTGAACCAATGTACATGCACAATGAAGTGATTACACAGGGGGGTATTTCCCGATGTAAGGTGATGTATGCTGTATGTAGTCTGTAATTGGTTCATATCATTGATTCATTTGCGGTGCAAAGATAATCCTTTTATGTATATTTTCAAAATAAATATTCATAAATCTTCTTCTGTTACCTTTGGACGGATATAGCGTGTTTTTTAATTTAATCGGAGATTTTGAAATAAACTCTCGGTTTTTTATTCCCTTATTCATAAGATTTTTTGTAAAAGCGGTTTTGTCCGTTGGACACCATTGCCAAAACGATTTTTGAGCAAGCGTGTGCCGACTACCGCCTAACTGGAGAAAAAGGTACAGCCTCGTGCGCCTAGACGATGTTTAGACTGATGACGCAATGTCCCTTTCTTTTGTACTTATGCTAAAAGGTGCTTTTACGGGCTACCAAATGATATTTCTTTTTTTCGTTGTCCCCTTTTGCCGGAAGCGGGAAGAATGATTGTTGCCACTCGGTTGAACAAGGACACACGAAGGGACTTCATAGATTTCTTTCTAAGCGAGGCGGATCCGACCTATTGGAGAGAGATACTGAAACTGACAATCTAAAAACGACAGCGATATGAAAGGAACAGATCATTCCAAGAGAACGATACAGATGTATCTTGGAACGGCGTGCAGAGGAAGATGCGTTTTTTGCGAAGAACTATTACATGTATCTCATATTCAGAAATTCGAAGAATTGACATAAATTGGTTAATTTTGCCATATCGAACCGAAGTGTATGGATATTTGGAGTAAGAAGAAGCGTTCCGCCGTCATGGCGAAAATCAAGGGCAAGGACACGAAACCGGAATGGATCGTGCGCCGTTACCTCTTCTCCCGTGGCTACCGTTACCGCAAAAATGTAAAGGGGCTGCCGGGAACTCCGGATATCGTATTGCGCAAATACGGCATCGTGATTTTTATTCACGGATGTTTTTGGCACGGGCATGAGGTGGACGGTACCATGCCCAAGACCAACCGCGAGTTTTGGAAAATAAGATTGAAGGGAACAAGCTGAGGGACAAGCGTAACAAGGAGAAGTTACGTAAAATGGGTTGGTCGGTAATAACCGTGTGGGAGTGTCAGTTGAAATCTGCGGTGAGGCAGCAGACGTTGCTGGAGATAGAATATTACATCAACCATACGTATTTGGAACGATTCAGGTCGCGACCTCCATGTTTTATGAAATACCGGAGGACAAAGATCCCCCCGGCGTGGTGACCGAGGGCGAAGCGGAATATGGGAAGAGGTGATTTATACTGAATAGATGGGGTTACTGTTTTGTTTTAATTTAACCATTTCGATGAATGAAGCCAATGTCTCAATTTCAGGTTGGAACTCTTTGTCAAATGATGTCCGGTAAGAGGCAGGGACAACAAGTTTAAGGTGTTCGTGCTTCATTTCCCGAAGCTGATTCTTGGAAATGCCTTGTTGCAGGGTAAACAAGTATTTGGTTTCGATGCGGTCTGCTTCGTTCAGAACTTGTCGCCAACGGTCTTTGCAGGTTGTTTTTGCTCCAAGAAATACCAATTTGTTAGCAGGAAACAGCATGTTATGGTAAGCTTCTCCGTTGGGAAACAGGAAATCGGGCTTTTTATTGTCTTCCGTCACGGCTTGTTCTTCGTATTCCAATTGTGCCGCCGTGAATATCGTTGCAAGGTGATGCTCCAAGGATTTGCCTGCGCGGGATTTGCGACGGTTGAGAATGATGTTTGAGAATTTGACCAATTCTTGACAGTTAGAAAAAGGCACACTGTAAATAGGTGCATAAACTTTCTCCTCGAAACAGCGGAATAGACTGTACTCCGTATCAATCCATTTTAATAATTGTTCATCGGGAAACTTGCAAATATGAAAGTCCGTGATATGATGAGCTTTGTTATATATGTCTCTGGCGAATTGAGCCATTTGCCGGGTTTCCGGAAAATCGGTGTATAAGGCAACAAGCTCTTGGATGCCGATTTCCAATTGCTTTTCCGGTGTACTTGCTTGTGTAACATCAATCAATTGATTTGTTTCTCCGGAGAAAGGTTGAAATAGGCAAAGAAATCGTCAATGTCCTGATCTGTCTGCAAGACGAAACCATAATAATAATCTTCGCTCTGTTGGGCAATAATGAGCAAATCGCCTACATTGTCTTCCTCAAAAAAAGAAAGCCTTTCCCAAAACGGGTTATTCGGTATTCATTACGTGTTCCTTGCCCATAATAGATAAAACGGCTGTCAGTTGTAAAATCATCTTGCCATTTGACCTTTACCATCTTGTCTTTGTTTTCACCTTTCACTCCCGGAGTGTCGAACAAAAGTGCCGCTGCGCATTTTGGTATATAGAAGCCTGCTTGATGTGAACCGTTCTTCCAGTATCATTGGCTGTAATGAAACGGCAAAATGCATATTTGGCATTTTGTACTTTGACTATGGCACTATTTAGAATTTCACTCATAATAATCAATTATTTAACATGGCTTTTACTAATTGTTCTGAAACGGCTGTAATAAGAGGTACTACGACTGAATTCCCGCATTGCCTGTAAGCTTGTACATCAGAAACTTGGTTAAGGCGATATTCATCGGGATATCCCATTAGTCGGGCACATTCGCGAGGAGACAATCTGCGAGGATTCTTTCCTCCTGTTTGTGGAATAAGGATTTCGGAACCATCCTTATAGTAACGGGCACTTAAAGTACGGGAAATGCCATTCAGATCCACCATTCCGAAACCAAATCCATTTCCCTGGCGCGATGCTTTTCTGCATAGTTTTGCAGATAGCTCCAAAGCTTATCACTCAACGTGTATTTTTCGTCAATATCAGGGTCTAGTATTTCTTTGATGCTTTGGGTTGATTGTTTCTGCTCGGGAAAGGCGAATTGCTCTTTTCCATGAAAGACATCTTGGTTAAAACCTACTATCATGATACGTTCCCGATGTTGTGGCACATAGGTTTGTCCGTCCATGACAAGGTAGTGGAGTGAATAACGCAATTCCTCTAATGTGCCTTGATTACCTTGAACGTGTTGCCTTTGTCATGAGACATCAGGTTTTTCACATTCTCCAAAAAGAATGCTTTGGGACGGTGACGACTGATAATGTCTGCCACATCAAAAAATAACGTACCTTGTGTTTTATCCTTGAAGCCCGTTTCCCGTCCGAGACTTTTTTTCTTCGATACTCCGGCAATAGAAAATGGTTGACACGGAAAGCCGGCACATAGCACATCAAAATTCCGAGGGATATAGCTTTTGGTTATTTCTTTTGTAATGTCGCCAAAAGGCATTTCTCCAAAGTTTGCCAAGTAAGTCTTTTGGGCATATTTGTTCCATTCCGACGAGAATACACACTTGCCACCTTGCGCCTGCATGGCTAGGCGGAAACCTCCCATTCCGGCAAATAGGTCGATGAAAGTGAATTTTGGTTTTTTAGGATCAGGAAATGGTACGTTGAAGAAATCCGAGAACAGACCGTATGCGGTAGGATCTTCTGCGACTTTGGTCACATATTCATCCGTTATTTCTTCTTTCTTGCTCTCTTTTTTCTGCTCTAAAAACTCACGGATGGCGTATATCACTTCCCGCTTACTTTCTTTGCTTTCGATGCAGTCGTTGTTATGCAGATAATGGCTGAGTACAGCCAATTGATTTTCCCAACTGGTCTCTCCGTACACTTTTATGTTGTTTTGCTCGTCAATTTCCTCGGGGAAATCGGCGAGCTTAATATCTTGTATGACTGTTTTTTTTGCGATCATTCAATTTGTGAATTAATTAATGAGGACAAAAGTACTGCTTTTTATCGAGAATAGCGAATAACAAGTTTTTAAAGATTCTGTATTTTATTCCTTTTTGTAGCGTTTGGTGTCGAGGATAAAGATTTTCATCAGTGACGTTTTTTTAATCCATGGGGTAACTATTATTTTCGGGCATGGTTACGAACAAGTAACGTAGCGGTGGCAGGATTTGGTTTCGGCGGGGATTGTAATGGCTTTACGAATAATCGGCAGTTCAACCGACACTATTGTAACTCAATTCTATCACTATATCTTTCTGTGTTTCACTTTTTTTTCGTAACTTTGTCATCTATATAATAAACAAAAGGAATGGATTACACCGAACAGTTTATCCGGCTGAATTGCAGCTTGATGTCGGATTACAAAATGATGAAGCTGAATGCCGAAATGAAATGCATGGGAATAGGATTATATATTCAAATGATATTGTTCCTGCGAAGGCAACAGGAATACAAACACGATTTTAACGAACTGGATTTGTTGGCTGAACAATGGGGGGCTACAGTGGAAGATCTGCAGCATCTCATTAAAGACTTTAACTTGTTTGTCATAATGGAGGACGGATATTTCCGATGCCTGTATCTGGATGAGGTGATGGGTTATCAGAATAAGCTTTCGGAGCAACGTGCCGCCGCCGGTAGCAAAGGAGGAAGAAGCAGCAAGAAAAAGACTGTGCAGACAGCTGAAAAAGTAATCACTTCTACTGTCCTCACGGCAGCGGATAAAGAAGCGAATGACGATGCAGACAATAAGGAAAACAACACGGAAAACAATGCGGAAAACAGTGTAAAATGCATGAAAAACACGATTGAAAAAAAGTGATGATGAAAATGTAACCGAAAATACACTGCAATGTATTGATAATGAATGTGTTAATAGGAGTTTGCAAGCAAGCTTTAAGCAAAACTTTATAAGAGAAGAAAAGAATAGAGAAGAGAAGAAAAAGAAAGATGATGTTAACATCATACAAAGAAACATCGGCATCGGCAACAATATGTTTTTTTGCTATGAAAAAATGTCAGGGTAACACCTCGACAGAAACGCTATATCAATGAGATTTTCCCTATCCGGGTTCGGGCGGATACACCACGCACGATTCCGGATTTGGAAGAAAGAGGAGTTGGACCGCCCATGGATAAATGCATATCGTATCTTTGTTGAATGCTATTTCGCCCCCAGGTACGCGCCGTTAATCACGGAAGATATGGATCTTTCACGTGTAAGATGCT
>ENA-OQCX01001486-OQCX01001486.1-human-gut-metagenome-genome-assembly--contig:-NODE-1486-length-10611-cov-3.577547_pt1 | contig 10611 bp, 17 predicted proteins | sample MGYA00242762_ERZ504587 | MGnify/ENA primary metagenome ERZ504587 (study PRJEB26092, sample SAMD00036337) | human gut metagenome | host: Homo sapiens | study: EMG produced TPA metagenomics assembly of...
TACTCCACGTCTACAAGCTGACTGCGGATTATCTCGATGTGCGGGGGCTAACTGTTACCAATGCATCCGGACGGAAACCCTGAAAATATCCCCACAGGGCGACGTCTCCTCAACGTCAAAAGCTTAAGCATCACGGGGAACCAGGTGGCGACGCAGGGGGATTTGACGAGCGGGATCAATGGGCTGCAAATTGGAAGCCGGAATTATATTAAGGACAGTGTATCAAGAACTTTAACTGCCAATTCCACGAGTGATTGGTATTATAACAACCTATACACAGGCTTAGAAAATACGCAATACACGTTTAGCGTAGGCAAAATTTCCGTCATTTCGGGAAGCGCAACCAAGGTATCCGTTTTGATCTATGATATAAATAACGCAAAACTCATTCAAACGATGTATTTAAATGTGTCCAATAGCAAGCAGCAAATCTCGTTTACCCCGCCACCCAGCAGCGCCGCCTTGAGCTTATTAATCTATGCAGGCGTTGCCGGAAGCACGGCTGGAAACAGCCTAAAATACGAACACATGAAGCTCGAAAAAGGATCAAAAGCCACCGACTGGACGCCCGCCCCGGAAGACCGCTCCTATCTCGTCAACACCCTCTCCCCCACGCAGGCGGACGGGATGTGGCTGGGAAGCGATGGAAAGCTGTATATTAATGCGACAAATATCACCGCTGGGTACTTAAACGCGTCTAGAATCAAATCTGGCACCTTACTATTAGGCGGCTCAAATGGAGTTAATGGCAATTTAAAGGTTGAGGGAAATTATGCAGATATGTATGCGGAATCATATAATTTAAACAATACGCTATATACGTCTTCGTTATCATTCAGAGATAAATCGGGAACTGAACTTTTTTACGCAAGGCCGGTCAAACTTGGCACACTTGAACAGGTTCAGGTTGGAGGACGGCGTGCGTTTTATATCAGGTCTTTAAGCGAGAACGGAAGCACAGCAGCAGAGTTATATCTTGGCGGACCCAAATCAATGGGCACAACAGGTGCAATTGCTTCTATTAGCGCTCCGGATGGAATTGAGTTAGATGGATACATAATGGCATCTGATAGTGTTAGGCTGGAAAATAGTAAAACTATATATGGCAGGACAACAGGTGATGTTTCGCAGCCGATGATCGGAAAATCCACATCCAATCACACGATCGTTGGAAACGGGAATCAGTCTGGCAACACAGAGATCTACTCCAAATCCGGAGGTAGCATATCTTTGTGTTTAGGCGGAACCGAAAAATTTAGAGTAGACGATAGCGGAGCGGCCTTATACGGAAACAACACAAATATCCGCTCCATTAACGCGCGCCAATTAAATTTTATATCAGTGGCCAGCTATGCGGATATATCGATAAAAGCGGCTGGCACAATCCATAAGGAGGCATTACATTGGCACTCATCAAACCAGGTTATCATTTTCGCGGCCTGAATGTACAAAACGCTTATCTCCGCATCAGCAATCTAGAATACCTTTACGCCGACAAGAAGGTGGCCTATCTAATATCAGCTACGCAAACAAGAAAGCTTCTGAAGGGGATTTGCGGCTTGACGATTATTATGTCGGAATTACGGACATGCCCCTCGGTGGCAGCGTTCCCGACATCCTCCGCATGATCTACGAGGACATTAAAATGAAGGCGCAGGACGCGGATTCCTATCCTGAAATCGCTGAAAAATTTGCGGACTGCATAGACGACGTGGAGGAAGACTTGCCCTCCCCCTCCTATGCCGAGCTCGCCGCCGCAACCAATATCCTGATGGGAGGAGAAAACGCATGAGCATCATCGACGAAGCCCGCGCCATGCGGGCAAGCTATATCGCCCTTGCGCAAAGCGCCCCGGATGAGCTGCTTTCATCCGGGGATTATTTATCGGTTTTTGATCCGCTGTGCGGGGATGGCGGCCTGATCCCCGCGCGCAGCGTGCGCCGCCATGAGGGGAACCTTTACCGCGCAAATGCGGATTGCTGGGATCGGGAGGACAATTGGCCCAGCGCCGCGCCCACCCTCTGGACGCAGGTCACGCCGGACGAATGGCCCGCCTGGGTTCAGCCCACCGGCGCGCATGACGCTTACAACACCGGCGACAAGGTGACGCATAACGGCAAACAATATACCTCACAAATCGACGGCAACACCACAGAGCCGGGAACAGACGAACGCTGGTGGAGCGAAACGAAAGAATAAATTTTAGGAGGCCTAACCAATGTCAATCGCAACCATCAAGGCCGTTATCGACGGCCAGACGTATCCGCTTACCCTGTCGGAGGACGGGTATTATGTGTTGGCGGGCACTGCGCCCGCCTTATCCTCTGCCAACGAGCTGGGCAGCTACTATGGCGTGCAGATTATCGCCACGGACGAGGCAGGTAATGAGACCACGATCAACCAGGAGGACGGGACGTGGGGCGAGCAGCTGCGATTAGTGGCTTACGAGAGCGTCAAGCCCACGGCCACCATTACCTACCCATCATCGGACAGCCGGATCAATACCTGCACCCCAACCATCACCGCCCAACTGCGAGACAACGATAGCGGCGTTGATCCCGCCACTCTTGACCTGCGTATTAACGGCGGCAGCAAGATCACACAGGGTGCGCCGGGGCTTACTCTGACACCAGTAGAGGGAGGCTATGATCTCTCCTACGCTGTGCCAACGGCCCTAGATGAGGGCCAGACGACAATCTCTGTTGGCGTATCCGACATGGATGGCAACGCCGCCGACCCCGCGTCAATCACCTGCACCATCGCAGTCACCGCGCCGACCATTAGCCTGTCCTCACCTGCGGAGGGCCTTGTAACCAACCAGGCGGCGGTGCAGATTACGGGCATCACGTCGATGATCAGCTGACATCCGTCACCCTGACTGTCACCGTCAATGGGCACGACCAGGGCCCGGTTACAGTGGACGGCCAGACGGGCGCGTTTAGCCTGACCGCCAATCCCTCCCACATGCAGGAGGGGGCCAACGTCATCAAGGTCAAGGTGGTCGACGCGACCGGCCTTGAGGCCGAGATTACCCGCAATGTTGTGTTGGACACCACCCCGCCGCGCATTGTTGAGGTCATCGGCGTGACCGACCGTGTGCACGTTGGAGCACCGTTTGAGATCCGCGTCAAGGTGGAGGATTGATATGATTACGCGCATTGAGGCATGGCTGATAACCATGTCCTTGTGTTTGCCCGTAGTGAGGATGGCTACTGGACGGCGCAAGTGCTCCTGACTTGGAGGATGGCACGTACTACGTCACCCTTACAGCCTGGGATATGGCGGGCAACAGCACATATTACGCCACGGTATTAATGACAGTGGATATAACCGGTATCCGGTTTGCGTGGCAGGATGGGGATTATCTGCTGGACTGGATGCAGGGATACAACGCGGCGTGGGGCGCGGGGATATTGTGTAGATTGGGAGGGATGTTAGATGGATGGGCCAACAATCCGGCTGATGCCGGGCGAGCGTAGGCAGCAGCGCGTGCGCATCTATGGATGCGATCCGGGCGCAAAGGTAATGGTACAGTCGGCTACGTGGGAGCTGCATGATTTTAGCGGTAATACAATCGCCCGAGGCTCCTGCGTGGTGTCAGAGGGTAATTTGCTGACGTTTATGCTGGCTGTGGACGATCCGGGACGATACCACCTGCTGCTAACCTGCTCGATCGGGCCGGAGATTTACAAGACAACTGCGGGGGTGATCGTGTGTGATTGTCATTGAGGATGTGCAATTAACCCTAAGCGGGTGCCCGTAGGTGGTAATTATCTGCTGCGCGTAAGAGCACGAGATAATGCGGATGTTTCCTATGCGGATACTACGCTGCTTGAAACGGCAATCGATATGGTGGCGCAATATACACCCTCTGATTACAAGGACTTCTCCGATGTCGAGACTGCTGTTGCCGCGGCACAAGCGCTGCTCAATGCGAAGCCCACAGTTGACCGGCAGGAGGAAGTTGACGCCGCCGCAATGGCGATCTTCGACGCGATTGCCGCACTCGAATGGGCAGAGGGGCACAGCAATAACCCGATCCCATACCGTCACCTAATGTCGGTTACGGAGGGGCTGTATTACAGCTACAACGGGCACATCTATCGATGCCTGCAATCTGCATCCAGCAGTATGATGATCCCGGGCACAGCCCCGCGCTATTGGGAGGCGGTTACATGATCTACAGCCAAGCAGCAGCGGCCCATATCTACATCGGGGTTGCAATCATATTAGCGATATTGGTCACGTCGATCTTCGGCGTGGCCTTATCTATTATCTTAAATTTAAGGAGCGATCAACATGAGCAAAAAAGTGTGTTTAGACTGTGGGCACGGAGGCAGCGATCCGGGAGCCGTAAAAGGGTCGCGGACAGAAAAAGAGGATGTCCTGCGGCTCGGGCTGAAAGTGCGCGACCTGCTGACGGCAGCGGGGATCAACGTGGTATTAACTCGCACGGCAGACGAAAGTGTATCCATCAATGACCGATGCAAAATTGCCAACGCCGCGAAGTGTGATTACTTTTTGAGTATCCACCGGAATGCTGCTACACCGGATGCAGCGGGAAATGAAATTTGGGTACACAGCCAAGCTGTGGCACATGTCGTGGACAAGGCACAAAAAATCCTGAACGCGGTATGTGCGGTTGCCGGGAAGAACCGGGGCGTAAAGAAAGGCGCGGCGGGGAATTACGCGGATTACGGTGTGAACCGGGATACGGATATGCCGTCCGCCCTGTTGGAGCTTGGATTTATCACATCGGACACGGATAACAAGTCTTTTGATACCCACTTTGACGCATACGCAAAGGCAATTGCGAAGGGTGTATGTGCTGCACTGGGCGTGGACTACAAGGATCCTCAGCCAGCCCCCACAAAGCCCTCCCCGGGCGGCGGCTCTGGTGTTATCACTGTAGGCAGCACGGTCAAAGTCTCTGGCGCAAAGTATGCCACCGGCCAGACGATCCCCGGCTGGGTCAAATCCACCACGCATAAGGTGTCGGAGATCAGCGGCGATCGGGCGCTGCTTGGCCGCGACGGTGGGATTTGCAGCTGGGTTTATCTCAAAGACCTCACGCTGGTATCCGGGGGCGTTGCGAAGCCCATTGAAGTCGGCTGCCAGGTCACGATCAACAAGGGAGCGGTATATGGCGGCTTGACCTCCGCGCGGGGCAATAAGGTGCCTGCCGCTCAGTTGGCCCCCAAAAAACATACGGTCAGCAAAATCCAGGCGAATAAAGGCGTCCGGGAGGCGCTGCTCAAGGAGATCATGTCCTGGGTGGCGGTATCCTCTGACGCGCGTGTAAGGGTGGTGGAGCAATGGAACCGGTAGATAAGGCAGTTTGCGAGGCGAAGTGCAAGGTGATGGATGAGAGGTTTGCCCGCGACCTGCGCGATATTGACGACTGCAAAATCCGCCTGCAAAAGATTGAAGAGCTGACGATCAAAATGGGTGAGCTGGTGGAGGCCAATCAAAAGGCGGTGGAGGATCATGACAGCCGCCTCTGTGCATTGGAGCACCGCCCGTCCATGTGGTGGGATAAGCTGCTGTCGGCAGGGATCTCCGCAGGTGTGGCGGCGTTAATCAGTCTGATCGCATCCGTGATTGTGAGGTGAAAACGATGCGTATATGGGTAAGCGTTGCGGCGCTTGTCAATGCAATCGCCCTGGGATTGTTGGCATTGTCAACGTACATACCGGGGCTGTGGGTCTAATTATAAAGCCCTCCGTCGAGTGGCGGAGGGCAAATGAAAACTTGGAGGGAACATATTATGAACATCAACTGGAAAGTGCGCCTGAAAAGCGGCCCGTTTTGGCTGGGCGTTGCGTCGGCTGTAATTATGGCTGTGTTTTACATCCTCGACCTGTGCGGGGCCGCGCCGGAGATCACAGGCAGCCAGATCATAGAGGCCGTGCGGCTGCTGCTGACTATCCCCGCCGCCATCGGCATCATCTCCGACCCCACCACCAAAGGCGTAAAGGATAGCCAGCTTGCCATGACGTATGACGCGCCGAAGGATGACGGCAAAAAAGTCGAATAAAAATGGCGATCCCCGGAATCCGTTGTGGGTTCCGGGGGATTTTTTGCTGTCGGCTTTCTATTTTGACACATTATCAATGTCACCCTATTAAAGCCCAATTTTATAATAAAATGTATATTTTAATCAAAGAATTAGAGAAAGAGGGCTTTTAAGGATGGCAAAGATAAAATTGTCAAATAGAAAACGGAATATTGTAGGCAGTTTGGTGTCCTCTTTGCGCAATTGATAAGGATTTCACAGAACGAGCTTGCCGGGCGGATCCAGCTGCTGGGATGGGACGTGCATAAAAATGCGATCTCGCAAATCGAGCAAGGAACGCGATCAGTGACGGATGTCGAGCTCTGCCTACTCGCGGAGGCGTTGAGTGTGTCCGCGCCAAAGCTGCTACACGATGCGCTGGAAAAAGGGTTTGAACTGGAGGAATAAATCGTGCTGTATTCGCTTGCAACAAGAAAATCCCACCAAGGATTTCTCCCTGGTGGGGCTGCTGCTATTTTCGCATCTTTGACCAGTCAAGTCTTTACCCTTTGCCATAATATTACCTCACAGTTTATCTACTGCGTCAGATATAAGAGAGGAAAAGGTTTTCCCTGTTTCTTTTCGTAGCCTCTCTAGCTTAATAATCTGCTCTGCGGTTAGGATAGCACTAACACATTTGCTTTTCGGCAGGCTTTTAAACGCTAATTTATAAGCATCTTCCGACATGTGCCCCTTAGCCCATTCTATAGCCGATTCCTCGTCAAATGGAATTATTTTTTCTCCCGATCCCCATGAACCATCTAAAACCGTTGCATATTTGGTGTTTGCTCCGCCGCATCCATGCAAAAAGTAGCATCCCGATTTTGTGCGGTACAGGGTTTCGGAGCAGGCGTTAATATCGTTTCCATATACGCCGTTGTCACATTCGCTTATTTTTTTGGCAGTGCTCGTGTCGTAAACCCTTCCTTTAATCACTTTTTTCATAATTTCCTCCATCCCCGTATAGCCGATAGGACAGCTTTTGATTTAGCCGATAATAAGATCATCCTCAGAGATCGCAAGGTACCCGTTCAAAAACTCCTCTTCCGTGCAAGGCGCGAACTCAGAGTGAACCTTTTCGCGCGTGTCGTCATCCATCATGTTTGCCACGACATCCCACAGATTACGTTCGTTGATTTCGATCATAGCCTCTTTTGCGGTGAGGTAAGTTCTTCCGTTGTTTAAGCTGATTTTTTTCATGTTGTTTCCTCCTATTACCATTCTTCGATTTCGTCTTTATACGCTTCGACCCAGCTCCCTTTAAGCAACCAGCCGATGTTGGAGAAATCAATGTCAGGGATATAACCGTTTTCTTCCTCAAATACGGAGATTGCATTTTCAATAATTTCTGTCACATCCTCAGCCACATCTAAGCCAGCCACGTCGTATCCTTCTGCGTCAAGCAGATCAAGTGCAGCCTTGCGATGGGATCCTGTGAGAAGGGATTCTCCAAAGACAAGGATCGGGCAGCCTACATAGCCATTTGCTTTGATGGATTCCGCGATCTCTTTCACTTTGTCATTATCAACATCGTTTATAGGAGCGAAACGACTGATCCTATTGTATGTCATGTTAAATGCCCTCCCTTACTTTGTGACTATATTATATCATATAGATTATAAATAGTCAATATATTTTTGAAAATAAATTATCTGATAGCCAATGTTTTTTTGTGTGTCAAGCAACCATTATGGCGAGATCAACAAAATGGTCAGATATTGGACACTCCAACGCGCGTAAAAAAGCCCCTCTGTGGCATACTGCATATGAGGTGATCTTTATGGCAGTATCCCATAGAGGGGCAATATCTTTTGGCCTTGTGCATATACCTGTTGGATTGTACACGGCCACTCAGGACAATGATATCCATTTTAATCAGCTCTGCAAGGATGACCATAGCCGCGTCCGTTACAAAAAAGTGTGTGCAAGCTGCGGCAAAGAGGTCAAAAATACTGATATCGTCAAGGGGTTTGAGTACGACGACGGGAAATATGTCGTTGTAACTGACGAGGATTTTGAAAAAATCAAAACCGAAAAGGATAAAAGCATCCAGATCATGCAATTTGCAGACTTGTCCACGATCCGGCCGATCTACTATGACAAAACGTATCACGCTCTGCCGGAGACGGGCGGCGAAAAAGCGTTTGAGCTGCTGCGCCGCGCCATGCACGACGAGCAGAAGGTAGCCGTTGCAAAAACGGTGATGGGAAACAAGGAGACGCTGCTCGCCTTGATCCCCACAGATGACGGCATACTAATCGAGACCATGTTTTTTGCGGACGAAATTAAGGATAAGCCCAAAGATGTGCCGCGCCCCGATGTGAGCGAGGCGGAGTTGTCGATGGCAAAGCAGTTGATCGGCACGATGGTAAAACAATTTGATCCTGCCACGTACAAGGATGAGTATCAGGAGCGGCTAAAAGCGCTGATCGAACAGAAAATTGCAGGAAAAGAAATTGTCGCCCCAGCCCCCGAAAACGAGGGTAACATTATCAGCCTAGAGGAGGCGTTACTAGCCTCCCTCAACCAAAACAAGCCCAAAAAGCCGCGCAAGAGCAGGGGCGCGTGATGGGTTTGTTTGAGCAAAAAAATATCCGCCCCATGCTGATAGGGGCGGACGGTGAACCATTTGACAGTCCTGATTATATCTATGAGCTAAAGCTCGACGGGGAGAGATGTATCGCCTATCTCGACCCCAAAGAGGAGACGGAACTGCGTAACAAGCGCAATGTAAAAATGCTCCCAAAAGTGCCGGAACTGGGTGATTTGCATAAGCAGGCCAAAAAACGCTGCATCCTGGACGGAGAGTTGTTGATCCTCAAAGACGGCAAGCCGAATTTTGCCGAAATCCAGCGGCGCAGCCTCATGAGCAACCAGTTTAAAATACGGCTGGCGGCGCGTCAGTTCCCAGCGACCTTTGTCGCGTTTGACTGCCTCTATCTTGATGGGGAGGATATAACAATCCGCAAACTCACTGATCGCAAAGACGCTTTGCATAATACAGTCAATGAGGGCGGCAGAATGGCGCTTTCCCGCGTCGTGGTGGGGCGAGGCGTAGATTTTTACCGTCTCGCGGAAAAACATGATTTAGAGGCATCGTAGCCAAACGCAAGGATAGTATCTACATCCAGGATAAACGCACAAAAGACTGGATTAAAATAAAAAATTTGAAAGATGATGATTTTGTGGTTTGCGGCTATATCCACAAAGATAATCACATGACCAGTATCATTTTGGGTCAGTACCAGGATGGAGAGCTCATCTACAAGGGTCATGTGACGCTTGGTGTAGGAGGTAAGCCCTTCGCACGGATCGCGGAGCAGCCAGAATTAAGCGCGCCACCCTTCCCGGTGCGGCCGGAAATGAAAACGCTATTTGGCTACGCCCCGAACTGGTCTGCACGGTCAAATTCATGGAACGGACGGCGAGCGGAGGAATGAGACAGCCAGTGTTTAAGGGCCTGCGAGATGACAAAAAAGCGGAAGAATGCCGGGTATCGGAGTGATACCCGGCATTTAAGACTATTGGTTTATGTGTAGCTGCTGTTTCAAGGCCGATTGCAAAGCGTCGGAAAAATTAATATTAGCCTTTTCTGCCGCATAGCAAAGCCAACTGGGGACAGTACAATTTTTACGCACAGTGCGCAGGTCGTTTCGACGCCTGTAATCAGCAAAATCTACATCCACCAGGGAAACGATCTCGCCGATTTTATGATCGACCGCGTCCACGCGGGTCGGATTGGGTAGGGGTTTCTTATCGTCCTCCATATCGATTCCCATCAGCCCGATCGCGTCCCGGGCCATCTCAATGCCGTGCGCAATGTCATCCCCCTGTGTGTTTGCATCAAAATCAGGAATATAAACCGACACTCCGGATGCTTCTGGTGTAATAACAATGGGGTATGCTTTTTTCATGGAAATGCCTCCTTTATATGATACAGTGAGAGCGAGGGGCTATTTCAGCCCCCGCCGCCTGATGATTGCTTGCGCTACACTTTCCTTGATTTCGGTTTGTCGAGAAACGGGTTCAATGTTTTTTCCGTCAGTATAAATATCATGATTTCCTCCTCTCCGTTTGAAATACCAACCGTTCTTTTCCATAAGTTTGATCAAATCCTTGCGCTTCATGCAATCACCTCTTCCTCTTTACAGCTATATTATACGCATAAAATGCGCACAAGTCAAGTAAAATCAATCGAAATGGTATACAAATAAAGCTATAAAAATTAGTGCAAATTGTCGTAATATTGTCGTATATGCGTTATAAAACGCGTAAATACGTTATAAAAACTCGCCTCACACGCGAGAGGTCAACGGTTCGAGTCCGTTCGTGTCCACCAAAGCAGCAGTGCAAGATAGCACTGTTGCTTTTTGTTATGTCCACTAAAGCGCACCACGGGTTCGCCATTTCTCTGGAGCCTGTATGCTACAATCAAAACCACTAGTAAACTAGTGGTTTGCTCAGACCCCAGAGGGTCAGTACTTGCTGACCCCTGGAAGGGGTACTGAGGGTTTGTCATCGCATCACTACTACAGGCAGCCGCTGAAAGCGGCTGT
>ENA-OQCX01001487-OQCX01001487.1-human-gut-metagenome-genome-assembly--contig:-NODE-1487-length-10606-cov-1.602634_pt1 | contig 10606 bp, 17 predicted proteins | sample MGYA00242762_ERZ504587 | MGnify/ENA primary metagenome ERZ504587 (study PRJEB26092, sample SAMD00036337) | human gut metagenome | host: Homo sapiens | study: EMG produced TPA metagenomics assembly of...
CACAGACCTTGAAAAGCTTACGGTCTGTGCCTCAACACCCTTGGATCCATCAAATGACCATAACTGCTGAATCCGCAGCCATCAATGTACGGTAGGTATCCTCGGAGAAGTCCTGATGTCCAGGTGTATCCAGAATGTTTATACAATATCCGTCATAATGGAACTGAAGAACGGATGAAGTTACGGAAATACCTCTTTCCTTCTCGATTTCCATCCAGTCTGATACTGCATGGCGGGCCGTAGCCTTACCCTTTACACTTCCGGCCAAATTGATGGCCCCGCCATACAGCAGAAATTTTTCTGTTAATGTTGTTTTACCGGCATCCGGATGAGAGATGATGGCAAATGTTCTTCTTTTTTCTATTTCTTTCGTATACTTCGACACGTGAGCCTCCTGTATATTCTCTGATATCTCTATTTTACTATAACCTTTCCTATTCTAGTATAGACAAGGCTTTGCTGTCAAGGCAATTCAGTCGTAAATTCCCTCTGTATCAATAGTCTGATCGTTCTGGATATCTGCAGCCGTCTCTGCGTCCTCAGATGTTTGATCCGTCGGATCGCTTTCCACAGATGCAGCGGTATCCTGCACCTCATCACCTGTACTTTCCGCATTATCCTCTGCACCTCCCGTATTTTTTTCAGCTTCATCTGCAGTATTTATAACATCCGATGCATTTTTACTTTGACTCAGAGGCGTGATCACAATGCTCTCTGCTGCCACACCGGTTTTCCTCTTTACAATATCCTCGATCTGTGCACGTTTTGCATCCTCCAGATCTGCATCCGGCACCACAACATCCGCAGTTTCGCCCGTCAGATTTACGATCACATTTTCAAAGCCCTTCGCCTCCAGAAGAAGCTCTGCAGCCGCCTCTTTTTCTGTAAAATCTGTCATGGAAACCATTGTGTTAATGGCATTCTGTTTTTCCTCATCGCTGATGTCTTTATTACTGATGATCGCCTGCAGGTCCGCTTTGTTCTGGGAACGCACCTGCTCCCTGCTGACTTTTGCCTGTGCTGCAAAATCCGAAGCACCGGTAAGTACGGCCTCGCCCGGGGATGCGGTATCCATCACCTCCGACTGGGTTGTGCCATCTGCCGTTCTCATCCAGAAGGGCTGTTTCATCGGTCAGGTCATAATTCACATCGTCCAGGATACTGCTGCTGTCCGTACTCGTCTCCTTATCCTTAAATCCCAGATCCACATCTGCGAAATCAGATATCCGGCCACAGCAATGAGAATGGCCAGCGAGGTGATGATTACCTGATTTTTCTTCATGATCTTTTTCACTTCTACTCTCCTCATTTCATTTTCATTATTCTAATTTTATTAGCGTCGATCTGAAATAATGCCATAATTGCCTGCTGAATATTCTGGACTGTCACTGCGCTGCCTGCTCCCTGGGCCGCCACCAGCACACCGGTAACTTCATCATTGCCGCTTATGGAAAAGTTTTCCGTATTTCCCTCATCCCCGGTCATAATGATCACTTCCACTTCGCCTACTCCTTCCACATTGGAAAGCAGTTCCTCAAGACGGCTCTCCAGGCGGGTTTTCTCCGCATTCTGATCCTCTGCTGTTTTACTGTTCTTTCGGGTTACCGGAAGCCCTGCCACCAGAAGAAGGATTCCCAGAAGAAAGGAAAACTCCCCACTCCTTCCATCCCATCCTCAGAAGCCAGGATCTGATACTGTCCTTTCCTGAGTCCGCAGATTCTTTCGAGCTCATTTTTCACCGCCTCCCTCTGTTTTTCTGTGACTGTTCCATAAAGTGTTATGGTCAGCTGAAGCTCTTTTTCCATATCTACTTCTGTTTTTGCCGAAAAAATCCCTTCTTTCCTGAGGATACCCTGAACCTGATTCTTCAGCTCCTGTTCATATGCGCCTTTAAGAAATGTTTCCCTTATTCCTTCTGCTTCTGTCTCCATACGTACCTGTTCTTCTCTCCCATAATTATTGCTGAATCCGGACAGAAATTCCTCACTTTTTCCCACTACGGCAAATATAGGTGTACAGATCAAAAGCACTAACAGAAACCCCATAAACAGCCGTATATACTGCTCATAACGCTTGTCAGGCAGAATATGCAGAAGTGCTGTAGTAAGTACATGAAAAAAAGCCAGGCTTTTCATCCACTGATAAAGTTCTGTTCTCATCCCAATCCTCCTCCTGCCATCAGGATCAGAAATGTGAGCATACATAAATTTCCGCAGTAAACAGGATTCTCATCAGAAGTGCACATCCCTCTGCCATGGTGCCAAACGCTTCTACCAGCCGTTTGTCTGATACAGGCTGCGCCGCAGCCGCCAAAAGCGATAGGTCAGTGACAAAAGTCATATCGGACCAATGGTCCCGCCCCCACCGCCAGGATCACCAGCAAAAGCGCAATACCCAGACTGTTTCTTACAAGAACAGCTGTGGTAAGGACTAGTTCCGTAACTGCATTTACCGCGCCCCGATCCAGGAAGAGCACCGGCAGTTTTTCCCACAGCACTCCGCTTCAGAGAATCCATTACCGGAGCTACAAGACCACGCACCACCTGCAGTCCTGCTGCCACTCCAAGTAATGTCCGGAGCCCCCAGGAGATCACAGTTTCGATCAGCTCAGCCATTTTTCCCAGCATTTCTTCCCTGGAAAGATGATTCACGAATCTCAGAAGAATATATAAACTCACTCCGGGAAGCAGTACTCGTTCCAGGATCCATTGAAAAAGCCACACCAGAAGCAGTACTCCCTGATAAAAAGCAGCTGCACTGGATGCACCTGACGCTGCTGCCACTGCCATAAAATACACCGGTGAGAGTTCCTTCATAAACTCCGTGATCCACGCAAGCATTGAAAGCAGTGATGCACTCAAACCGGAAAAGCTGTTCATCAGAAGAGTAAAAACAAGAAGATACACCACATAAAAACTGATTTCTCCCACCTGTCCGTTATCAAAGGCACCGGCAAACCCGGAAAAAACAGCAGCAAACAACAGCAGAAGCAACAACTTCAAAATCAGTTCTTTTTCTCTTTCAATACCATAAAAAAGGAGACTGTGCAAAAATTCCCGCACACTCTCCTCCGAAAGCACCTCTTCCCCTGACAACAGTCTGTGAAACGCTTCTGTAACAGAAAATGTTTTTTCTCCAAGCAATCTCATCTACCATGGACTGCAGGTCGGTAAGCTCCATCTGATCTGTGATCTGGTTTCCGCCGAAGAAGCATAAACGATCACTCCGCCAAAACAGCTTATAACTACAGCCAGAAGCAGGGCTGCACAAATCTCTGACCCATATCTTTTCATGCAAGAAATCCCTGTATGGTATCCAGCAGTGCCAGAAGAACCGGCATACTTAAAACCATTACAGATAACCGGCAGAACAGTTCGATCTGTGCACCAGTGGATGAATATCCTGCATCTCTGCATATCCCGGATGAAAATTGTCCGATATAGGTGATCCCGATCATTTTCAGCAAAGTAGTGATATAGCTTCCATCAATAGGAAGACTCTGTTTCAGTCTCTCCAGAGACTGGAACAGGTAGCTGATCTTCCCTACAGCTAATCCCAGTATCACAAGACCTATTCCCATCGTAACAAGGCTTACATACTCCGGTGCGCGGTCTTTCAGAAGAATTCCCAGAAGAACCCCGCCGTTCCCAGAACAGAAATCTTCAGAATATCCACGGTTCTTTCCCTCCCCTACAGTACAAAAAGCTGCTGGATATTTTTAAAAAAGTTCATAAATATACGGCACGATCCAGAACAGTACTAAAAGAAGTCCTGAAAAACTCACCAGAAAAGCCTGTTCCTCCCTTCCGCTATGTTTCAGAATCTGAGAAAGAACAGAGACCAGGATCCCTACTGCACCGATCTTAAATATGATACTGACCTCCAAATGATCCCTCCTTTTCTTCTGAACGCCTGTCCTTCTTACTACTGTCTGATAAACAATGCTATACCAGAAGGACCGCAAGCAGCAGGCCTCCAAGAATCCCAATTCCCTGGTACAGTTTTTTCTTTCCGGAAACCTCCGCTTTCCGCTTCAAAATCTCTGCTTCCAGATTATTTTCATACAGGGAAAGCTGTCGCATCTGCATTTCCAGATCCATATAGCCCAGATATTCTCCGAAAGAAAAAAAGCGTCCTTTTCCCCATGGGTAAGGCAGCTTTTTTTCAGGGCGCTTTCCGCACATTCCCTGCATATCTGTGAAAGTTTTTCTCCTGTCCCCGCTTTCATCCTGTCCGCGGCACTGATGAGAAACTCTCTGTATTTTCCATTCATTCTTCCTGCTGCTCCATAAAAAGCATCCGGCAGTGATGCATTCCCGCAGCGGATCTCGCCTTTCAGGCAGATCACCATCTGAAGCAGTTTTTCCAGTATGCGGATCTGCTCCGAAAGTCTCATACTTCCGGAAAATCCCATACCAGCTCCTGCCGCCACTACCAGAATACATCCTACAATCCGGTACATAGGCATTTCCCATTTTCATCATAGATTCCTTCCACGATTCCTGCACGTTCATGCTTTCCCAAGAAAAATATATCTCTGGAAAACCCGCGCTTCCCACAATTTCCGAAAAAACGGCTGGGATAATGTCTCTTCCATGGAAGCTCCATGTGCAGTTGCGATCAGACGACATCCACAGTGGATAACTGATTCCACGGCCTTGAAATCTTCTTCTTTTCCAAGTTCATCCACAGCAACCACAACCGGCGACATTGACCGGATCAGCATCTGCATCCCTTCTGCTTTCGGACATCCGTCCAGGATATCCGTACGCATTCCAAGGTCATTCTGAGGGATCCCCTGATAGCATCCAGCCAGCTCACTGCGCTCATCGACTACTCCTACCGTTACACCGGAAATATTTCCCCATCCATTACTCATCTGCCGGATGATATCCCGAAGAAGCGTGGTCTTCCCACATCTGGGCGGAGAAACGATCAGGGTATGCATGATCTGCTCTCTTGTCTGGATATATGGCAGCACTTCTTCTGCACATCCCTGGATCTCATGTGCCAGACGGACATTGATACAGGAAATATATTTCATCCCACGAATACGATTTCCGTCCAGGATCACCTTTCCGGTAACTCCTACACGGTGCCCGCCCTGTACACTCAAAAACCCCTGGCGGATCTCATCTTCATAAGCATACAGGGAATAGCCGCTGACATACTCCAGTGTTTCCTTAAGATCTTCCCGCGTAACCAGATAAGGTTCTGTATCTTTTTGCCGGAGGAAACATTCTCCCCCATCATAAGTGAGGAACAGAGGTCTTCCCACGCGGAGACGTATCTCATATAATTTATCATAATCCAGCTTCGCATCCATTAAAAGATTCCGGATATTTCCGGCAAACAGGTTTTCAATCTGCTTGCGCTTCTATATGTCTCACCTCTTTACACTTAATATATGTGGACAAACCGATTTTAGTACTCTTCCTGATAAGACTCTTCCATTTTTATCAGATTCAGCTTCAGAACCCGGTCTACCACATTTCCTGCATACCCCCTGTACGCATAAGCTCCTGATTCAAAGAGTACGTAAAGTTCATCCCCCTCTACAACAATCTGCTCGATCATCTCAGGCATTCTGTATGATCTTGCAGAATTTTCATTGACATACAGACGTTTATCCGACTGTTCATAAAAAACAATCCTGGATGGCAGAATACCAAAAGAATGAGATAACAACAGCTTATCGTTATAAAAAGCCATTCCCTGTGCCTGTTCTGATATTGTAGAATAATCCAGCGGAACCGCCATTTCAAACATCATGCCAAGTTCCTCATTAAAAGTATTCACCAGATCACCTTTTGAATCCACCGCATATCTCGCGATGGTGCTCTCTGTATATTTGTTAAAACATCCTACATACAGGCACCCCTTATAGAAAGTCATAAAAGAATCTCTCACGATTCCATAAAGACTACATGTCTGATTTACCTGCACAGGCATATGGTTATCCGCATAATTATAGTCACGCAGCACATCCATCTTAATGCTGATCGCCTGTGCGATTCCATTGGTATTTGAAGAATACCACAGCATATCATGTTCCTGATCATAGGCAAGTCCGCTACATGAGGCAGACCTGGCAGGACTACCTCTTTGATAAATCTGTGAGTTTCTTTGTTGATCACATAAATAACAGAGTTATGTTTTTCCGTATGACAATAGGCACTTACAAGTACATACTCATCGGTCACTGCAAGTCCCTGAGGAGTCATGGAAGTACATACCGCCTGTTTTGTACCCTCTGCATTCAGGAATGTTCTTGTATATCTCAGTCCGGGAATAATATAAGTTCCGTACTCTTTTTCTTTTTTTCTGCCCTCAAAGGAAAGGTATTTAACTCCTCCTGCTGCGACAGCATCTGTATCTGTCCACGTAATGAATACACTGCAGCATCCTGGTTGGTTACCGGATATTTTGCAGGAGGTTCCGTCCTACCCCTGTATACGAAAGCATATCCCCAGAAAGCCAGTCCAAGTGCCAGTACTGCTACAAGAATCTTCACTGCCAGTCTCCGGATTTCTTTCTTCGTTTGTCTGTTCATGTCTTACCCAAGTATGATGTCTTCATATTTCCAGTTGATTTCCATGGGATTCATTGCCCATACTGCTCCACTGTAACCGTCTTCCATATCAAGCAGCATATGACTGCCTTCATCCATGGATATAGTCCTCATGTCTCTGGAAAGCCCCTCACCGGTCCATTTGATATAAGCTTCCCTCAGTACCCACTGTTCAAAAAATTTCTTTTCCACATTTATATCTGAAAGAATTTCGAGATACTGTTCCCGGGGTACCATACGTCTGAGCATTCTTTCATAATTGGCTCTGCAATGAATCTGCACATCAATTCCAACCTCCTGATCAGCCAGAATACATACCACATATTTTCCGGAATGACTGATATTATAATGCAGGGACGGACGATAGGAAAGGAATGGTTTTCCATGTTCTCCCTCTGCTCTGGGTTCATTGTACAGATTGATTCCATATTCTTTTTTCAGTGCGATTTCCAGAAGTTTCTCTGCGATCATATGCTCCATATGTGCGCCTTCATATTCTTCCCGTATTTTTGTACAGTAAATAATTCCTTTATTCATAGGCCTGTCTCCTCAAGAAACCGGGAAGGCTCCCGTTCCTTCTCATACTGGCGTTTCACATAGGCAAGCACCAGCTTCTTTTTCGCCCTGGTCATCCCTACATAAAACAATCTTCGTTCTTCTTCCACTGCTTCTGCCAGAACCGCCTTGCGATATGGAATGCTTCCTTCATTAACATTCAGAATATACACAATATCATATTCCAGACCTTTTACCGCATGGAGTGTGGATATAGTCACTCCTTCTTTTTTATCCTGCTGTTTCCTTGCCTGTTCATTCAGGCGCTTCGTATATTCTTCTATGTAAGCCTGCCACTTCGCCAGGGTTTTCATGCCTTTTGCACTCTCATGGATCCGGTCCAGGGTCTCAAGCAGTTCCTCTAGTTTTATTTTACGATACTGTGCATATTCACGCAAGTATTCTTCGAATCCCATTCCTTTTCTGATAAAATTAATCGCAGCAAAAGGGGAAAGAGTACCAAGAATCCTCAGATGCGTTTCCAGTGTGGTAATCCTGTCGCACATCCAGTCTTTGTCTTTATAATATTCCCGAAGTTCATTAAAATTAATCTGCGAACTGTTCAACGCTTCTCTGGAAATATAGCGATTTGGCCGGTTCATGATCTCCAGAAAATTCTTCCTGCTCCTGTCTCCTGCTGCCATTTCAAGATAAGCCAGAAGCGCCCGGCAGATCCAGTGGCGGAAAAGATTGGGAAGCTGTTCTTTCATTGTAAAAGGAACCTGATATTCCATCAGCACATTGATCAGACCTTCCGATTCCTGATTTGTACGAAGCAGGATTGCCGTATTCAGCAGATCCTCGCCGCGCTCCATTCTTTTTTTCAGTGCTGCCACCACGCACATATACTCTTCTCTTGGATTATCAAATTCCTTGCACGTCACAGGCATCCCTTCTTCATTTGGAGTATCCAGCTGCTTTTTGAAACGTCTGGTATTACATCCGATCACTTCCATGGCTGTACGCAAGATATTCTTACTGCACCGGTAATTCACATTCAGAAGGACTGTCTCCGCCTTCGGATAATCCTTTGTAAAATTTAACATAATCTCTGGTCTTGCGCCCCGGAATGATAGATGGACTGGTCATCATCCCCTACAATAAACAGGTTATTGACAGGTGCCGCCAGCATCTGCAAAATCTTGTATTGTAAGCTGTTGATATCCTGAAACTCATCCACCAGAATGTAGACAAATTTCTTCTCCATGCATTCAGGATATCCTGTCTCTGAGAAAAAAGTTCATAACAACAGAGGATCATATCATCAAAATCCAGCTTGCGTTTCGCCTTCAGAGCCTGCTTATAGCCATGAAAAATGTCCCTGAATATCTCATCCGAGCAACAGGATGCATAATAATGCTCCGGAGAAATACAGTTCCCCTTTACAACACTGATTTCCTTGGCAACTTCTTCAATGAAATCTCCCTCCTGAGCCATTTCCTGTCCATATTTCTCAGTCATCTCACGTAGAATACTGAATTTTTCTTCCTCAGAAAGAATATTGGCCGCACTCAGATGATAGGCGCTTTCAAAATCCCATAAAAAATTCCGTGGAAAGTTCCAAAAGTCACTTCGCTTCTGTTCTGTCCCACGAATTTCAAAAACCGTTCTTTCATCTCTGTTGCCGCTGCTCTGGAAAAAGTTACAACCAAAATAGAAGAAGCCGGTATCTTCCCCTCATTGATCATGTATGCAGTTCTCTCCACAATAACGGAAGTTTTCCCCGAGCCGGGACCTGCCAGGACCATCATAGGTCCTGACAGGTGAGTGATTGCCCGAAGTTGAGATGGATTTCTCTTCATATTTATTTGCTTAATTTCTCAATAGCTGCCTTTACTCGTTTGATTGTCTCGTCTTTACCGATAATCTCCATGATCTCAGTAGCACCGGCCGCGTCATCTGCTTGCCGGAAACAGCAGTACGCAGAGGCCACATTACATATCCGTTCTTATAACCATGCTCTTTTACAAATGCACTTAATGTTTCAAATAACGGATCATTTGTATAATCTTCCTGTTCTTCCAGAACCGGAAGTACTTCTTTTAATACTGTAAGAGAAGTCTCTTCATTTGTCTTCATTTTCTTATGGCAGTACATGGCGGAATCATATTCCGGTACTTCCTCAAAGAAGTCAATCAGAGCCGGAATGTCAGGGAATGTTTCGATTCTGGTCTGTACCATTCCTGCAATCTTTTTGAAGTTGTAGTCTTTCTTCAGAACTTCTTTCATATACGGAAGTGCTCTCTCATAGAATTCATCCGCATCCATTTTCTTGATATACTCACCATTCATCCAACGAAGTTTTGCAATATCAAATACTGCCGGAGATTTGTTGATATGATGATAATCAAATGCCTGTACCAGTTCATCCAGTGTAAAAATCTCTCTGTTGTCAGCAGGGCTCCATCCAAGAAGTGCCACATAGTTAATAATTGCTTCTGAAACAAATCCCTGATCAAGCAGGTCTTCATAAGAGGAATGTCCACAACGTTTGGAAAGCTTCTGGTGTGTCTCATCTGTGATCAACGGACAATGTACATAAACCGGGATATCCCATCCGAAAGCTTCGTAGATACGGTTGTATTTCGGAGCTGAGGAAAGATACTCGTTACCTCTTACTACGTGTGTGATCTCCATTAAATGGTCATCGATTACGTTTGCAAAGTTATAAGTTGGGTATCCGTCAGATTTGATCAGGATCAGATCTTCCAGTTCCTCATTGTTTACTGTGATATCTCCGTAGATTACATCATGGAATGTTGTAGTTCCCTCTGTTGGCATATTGAAACGGATTACGTGTGGTTCTCCTGCATCAAGACGACGCTGTACTTCTTCTTTGGAAAGTTTAAGGCAGCGTTTGTCATAAATGGAAATCTCTTTTCCTGCCACAACACGTTTCATACCTTCCAGTTCTTCCTTCTTACAGAAACAGTAGTATGCATCACCCTGTTCTACTAACTGCTGTGCATATTTCAGATAGATTCCCTGTGCCTGACGCTCACTCTGAACATACGGTCCAAAGCCTTTGTCCTTGTCCGGACCTTCATCATGGAGAAGTCCTGTTTTTGCAAGAGTACGGTAGATAATATCTACAGCGCCTTCTACGTAACGTTCCTGGTCTGTATCTTCAATACGGAGGATGAAATCTCCGCCTTCATGTTTTGTAATAAGGTATGCATATAATGCTGTTCTTAAATTTCCAACATGCATTCTGCCTGTAGGGCTTGGTGCAAATCTTGTTCTGATCTTGGTCATAACTTTTTTCACTCCTGAATTTTTTATATATTCAAAATCTGTAAAAAAAAGACCCTGCTTAAAAGCAGCGCCTTTCTACTTTCGGGTTTATTATACGTCAGAGGCTTTCTTATTTCAAGTCGGGATGGAGGAAAATTTTAATGTTTTTTGAATAGGGACGCATGGGAAGCGATAGTGTCCGGGGGCTCAGTTTCGGAACCATTGTATTTCTAGGCATTTGGGAAG
>ENA-OQCX01001489-OQCX01001489.1-human-gut-metagenome-genome-assembly--contig:-NODE-1489-length-10599-cov-1.635791_pt1 | contig 10599 bp, 13 predicted proteins | sample MGYA00242762_ERZ504587 | MGnify/ENA primary metagenome ERZ504587 (study PRJEB26092, sample SAMD00036337) | human gut metagenome | host: Homo sapiens | study: EMG produced TPA metagenomics assembly of...
ATCAGAAAATGACGACGGGATCCCAAGAAGAACATAACTACGCCGAGTTCCAGTTGCTGCACCAACTTTCGACTATTCAAATCAGCGGTGCTGCTTTTGCACAAGTGCTAATTGCTGCGTTTCTTGCAACATTTTGTGTTTTATCCACCTGTCCGGTTTATCCGGATCACCTTCGCCCCGTCCTGGGGAAGGTTTCGCTTCGTGCGCCACCATTTGTCTTTTTTTATAATTAATGACGATATGTCAAAAATCTACTTGCCCCTGCATCTTGCGGCGAGACCGTAAAAGAACATGCCTTATCAACCAGATGTTTTTATGGCCGGCTTTTATGTGATCTCGTGTCTAACGTGGGAACAAGGCAGTTCTGTATACCTACCACTTCCTATATTATTAATTTTTAAAAGACATCTCAATGAACAAAATTTATATACTTTTCCTATGCCTTTGCTATGCCGTTTCGGCAATAATGGCAAAACACCTATAAAAATGATAAAGAAGTGACGAGCCCTACGGATGCCAATATTTTTGGGCATGTCGTGGATAAGGCGACCGGTGAACATTTGCCGGGAATAACAATCATCCTGAAAGGAACGACGATCGGTTCCGTGACCGATGACTCCGGGCATTATATGTTAAAAAATCTCCCCGAAGGAGAGTTTACGATCGAAGTCTCTTTTGTCGGCTTCAAGACAGTTACGAAAAAAGTAACGACCGGAAAAGGGAAGACGCAGGAACTGAATTTCGAGCTTGAAGAAGATTTGATATCGCTCGAAGGAGTGGTCGTCTCTGCCAACCGCAACGAGACGAAACGCCGTCTGGCGCTACCTGGTGAAGGTACTCAGCCGACCGTGTTCGAAAAGACCAACTCCACGACATTGGCACAAGGCTGGTTTCCAACCGGGCGTCCGGGTCGAAAACGATTGCCAGAACTGTGGTTACTCGCAAGTCCGCATCAACGGTATGGAAGGAAAATATACACAGATATTGATTGATTCCCGTCCTATCTTCTCCGCATTGGCTGGCGTGTACGGATTGGAACAAATTCCGGCCAATATGATCGAACGGGTCGAAGTGATACGGGGCGGAGGATCTGCTTTGTTCGGTTCGTCGGCTATCGCCGGAACAATCAATATCATAACGAAAGAGCCCATTCGCAATTCCGGTTCCTTTGGACATACGATCTCTAATCTGGACGGATCTGGAGCGTATGATAACAATACGACCCTCAACCTCTCGTGGGTATCTTCTGACAATAAGATGGGAGCTTATATCTATGGGCAAAACCGCTATCGTTCGGCCTGGGATTCGAATGGAGACGGCTTTTCAGAGCTTCCAAAGCTGAAAAATCAGACGATTGGTTTCAACGGCTTCTATAAGACCAGTGCCTACTCCAAATTGAATATTGAATACCATCATATGGAAGAATATCGTAGAGGCGGTAGTGGAATGAAACTTCCGCCGCATATCGCCGAAGACCCCGAGCTCAACGGAACGGGTGAGGCCGGGCTTGTCGAACAGTTACAACATTCGATTAATACGGGAAGCCTGAAGTTTAATGTTTTCACTCCGAACCAGAAACATAACCTCAGCTTCTATGCGTCCGGACAGCATATCCACCGTGATAGTTATTACGGCGCATATGGCCGGACGACGGATTTCACAGGAGTGACGGGAGCGCAGTATATCTACAGTTTTGACAAATGCCTCTTCATGCCTGCCGATCTGACGGGAGGTATCGAGTTCAGTCACGACGATCTGGACGATCGTGCCACCGACAAGCAGAAGTACCGGGAAGCGGCCCTGGCGGAAGATCCGACGGCTACCGGACAGTATTTGCAGGAACTGATCGAAAAATATACGCCGGCATCCTTGCATCAGATCATAAACGTATGGAGCGCCTATGCACAGAACGAGTGGAAAAATGATAAATGGAGCTTCCTTATCGGTGAGCGTGTCGATAAAACAGCATTATGGATAAGGCTGTTTTCAGTCCACGTGCCAATGTGCGCTATAATCCGACAGCCGACGTCAATCTCCGGTTGAGCTATGCCGAAGGTTTCCGTGAGCCCGCAGCCTTTGACGAAGATTTGCATATCAGTAATTGTCGGAGGTGCGCGCGTTCTCGATCGTGCGGGATCCGAATCTGAAGGAAGAGCGTTCGCGGAGCGTGAACGGGTCTGTCGACTGGTATCATTATTTTGGAGATTTCCAGGTGAATATGTTACTGGAAGGATTCTATACGAAATTGAGTGACCCGTTTGTCTTGTCAGCCCCTGTAGAATCGGAAAATGGTTCGCTGGTGCAGACTCGCAGCAACGGTTCGGGGGCAAAGGTGTACGGTTCTACGCTGGAGGGAAAGATTGTCTGGAGGAATAAAGTACAGATACAGGCAGGTATAACGGTACAACGGAGTTATATGACGAACCAGAGGAATGGAGCGCGGATAAGGAACATTTGACGGATGCGGAGCGGTATAGCGATAAAATTTTGCGTACTCCGAATCTGTACGGTTATTTCACTGCATCCTATACACCGGTAAAACCGTTTACAATAGCGTTTAACGGTAATTATACCGGGCGAATGTATGTACCTCATCTGATGTCTGAAGTGAATGGGACGGCGGATGTTTTGGTGAAGAGTCCGGATTTCTTTGAATTGGGAGTCAAGTTGAGCTATGATTTCAGGTTGACGGTAGCCATGACCTTGCAACTTAATCTGGGTATCCAGAACCTGTTCGATTCCTATCAGAATGACTTCGACAAAGGGGCAACCCGTGACTCCGGCTACATTTACGGTCCGGGAACTCCCCGCACCTATTATGCGGGGGCAAAGTTCAGTTTTTGATTTTCCTTTATGACGCCTGTTCGTTATTTCATTCCCTTCTTCTTTAAACTTTCATTCAGCGTCCATACGCGGGGTTCTTTATGTTGTTGTAGATTGTAAAAGAATAGACGAAATTTTGGGAGAACTATGTCAAGATAAAAGAAAAATTGGTCGTTAACAGTGTTTAACGAATAAGATGGGGTCATTTGGGGCGTTCTTTTGTCTTTTGGTAAAACAAACTCAAAGTGGAAGAACTGCGACATAGAAAAAATATAGACCAATTGTTACATGACAAATCTTTTATTCTTTGGTGTCTGTTTCCTACAGAGGAATCGGATAAACAATGGAAGGAGAATTATTTGTCACTTTATCCTGAAGAAGCGGAGACTTTGATGTTGGCTAGAGAGAAGGTTTGCCGACTTAAATTCAACCACGTACGACTTGCCTTTGCGGAAAAGACTGCATTGAAAAAAAGAATTCTGGATAATTACGAGAAACACCGTAAGCCTAAATATATTAGGTTGAGTTGGCTGTTTGCGGCTGCTTGCTTGTTGATAGTCTGTTTTTTGGGATCTTTATACTTGCAGTATCAAGAAGTGTCGAATGTGGAATTGAGCACTTCGGTCTTGGCTGATGTCAAAGTGGATCCGGAACAAAAAGAAGTTGAACTTCATTTGTCAAAGGAAAAAATACAAGTTACGGATAATTCTACAATTTCAGTCGATAAAAAGGGTAATGTACAAGTTGCTGAAATAGAAATAAAATCAATTGATCGAAAGCAACATTTTGAGCAGGAAAAAGAAGACGAACATCTGAACATGTTGAGTGTCCCAAATGGGCGACGATCTTCATTGATCTTGTCTGATGGGACAAAAGTATGGATTAATTCAGGAACGGTATTGCAGTTTCCTGAAACAATTCGAGAAAGAGAAAAGAGTGCTCTATGTGAACGGGGAAATCTATATTGAAGTAGCCAAACATCCCCAATGGCCTTTTTATGTTAAAACGAATCAAATGGAAGTACAGGTTTTAGGTACTTCTTTCGGGATTACTGCGTATGATGACGAAATTTTCCAGACTGTCGTATTAAAAGAAGGAAGCGTCTTTGTTAAGAATAACCAGGGAAATGGACAGACAATTCAACCTAACCAATGTCTGATGGTTGAAAAAGAAGAAATGACCGTCAAGGACGTTGATGTTTATGATTATATCTCATGGATAGATGGTGTACTTCAATTTCATGAGAAAAGTTTGCAAAAAGGTGTTGAACAGCTTATCACGCTATTATCGTGTCCGTTTTGACTGCCCTATGGAGATTGGCAGATAAAGTGCTCGGGTAATTTGGTCTTGTTTGATGACATTGACCAAGTCTTGCAGACACTTCAACGGACTCTCTCTATTTCTTTTAGCCATCGGGATGAAGTAATAAAAATAGAATATGTTCATAAATAATAAAAAGCCTATGAGAAAACATACAAAGTGAAGTTTAATTGAAACCAAGTATTTGGTAATATGAATCATGTGATTTTTTTAATAATTTATGCTATCATGAAATATCAAAAATTAAAAAGAAATTTGTACACAGCATGCGTAGTCGCAAATTTATTTTTGATTCCTAGCCCTGTACTTTGGCTGAACAATCATATGCGCAGTCTACGCGTTTGTCATTGGAATTATCCAACGCAACGATCAGTGATGTTTTTGCATCTGTTGAGAAAAATAGTGAATATCGTTTCTTTTATTCTGACGCAGTTCGTGCGGAATTATACCGGAATGTCGATGTGAATATTAAGAATAAAACCATTGACCGAATCTTATCGGAAGTTTTGGATGGTACGAATCTGACGTATTTCCTTAACGACAGGCAGGTGATGATTATCAGGAAAGAGGAAAAAACGCAGCAAGAGAAAAAAATATCAATCAACGGAACTGTCAGAGATGCCCAACAGGAACCTTTGCCCGGAGTCAACGTATTGGTCAAAGGTACGACTATCGGTACGACGACGGATATCGATGGAAATTATTTTATCAGCGTTCCCGATAAGAATGCAGTGCTAGTCTTCAGTTATATCGGCTTTGAATCGCAAGAAGTGAAGGTTGGTGGACAAATCAATATCAATGTCAATATGTCAGAAGAGTCTAATAGCCTTGATGAAGTGGTGGTTGTCGGCTATGGCTCTCAGAAAAGAGCTTCTGTAGTCGGTTCTATCACAGCGATAGAGCCTGCTCAGTTACAACAAGGGACTACCCGTGCCGTGTCTAACAATCTGGCAGGACAATTGGCTGGTGTGATTGCCGTACAACGTAATGGTGAACCGGGGTCTGATGGTTCGGATTTTTGGATTCGCGGTATCTCTTCTTTTAAGGGGACTGGTGTTTCGCCATTTGTGTTGGTCGATGGGATTGAGCGCACGCTGGATGACTTGTCGGCTGCCGAAATCGAATCGTTTTCTGTACTAAAGGATGCAGCGGCTAGTGCTGTATATGGCGTACGAGGTGCAAACGGTGTCATCCTTGTGAAAACGAAGAGAGGTCAATTGGGGAAACCGAAAGTCAATTTCCATTTGGAACAAGGTTTTACCAAGCCGACACAGTTGCCTGATTATATCGGTTCGGTAGATTATCTTTCGTTAATGGATGAATTGTATATGGATGCCGGTAATCCGAATCCGCTTTATGGAGAGGAAATGATCAACAACTACCGTAATAATGTAGATCCGGAGTTATATCCGAATGTCAATTGGTTGGATGCCGTATCGAAAGACATGGCTTCCAATACGCGTGGAGATTTGACTATTACCGGTGGTAGCGATATCCTTCGTTATGCGTTGGTCGCATCGTATTATGGTGAACGAGGCATCTTTGTTCGGGATGAAAGTAAGGATTGGGATTCGTCTACACGCTTGAACAAATATAATATTCGTTCGAATGTGGATATCAATGTGACGAAGACGACTGTTGTGGGCATTAGTATCGGTGGTTACCTGCAAGAACAGAACGGTATGGCTGTCAGTGGACAGGATATTTGGAATCAGGCGTTTGACACACCTCCGTTTGTACATCCTATACAGTATTCTGGAGGACGTGATGTGCGTATACAGAACCGGCAAAATCCATGGGCGGAAGCAACGCAACATGGTTATCAGACAACTTCCAGCTCCAAAGTTGAATCATTGTTCTCGGTTGAACAAGATCTGAAATTTATTACTCCCGGTTTGAAATTCAAAGGTCTGTTTTCTTTTGACCGCTATTCGAAGTCGTGGGTGAAACGGTCTCGTACACCAACCTACTACAATCCGGCTACGGGCCGTGATGAGGAGGGTAACTTACTGCTGAGTGTCGGAACGGACGGACAGGAGTTCCTCGATACGGAAAACAAAGGCGAATGGGGGAATAAGGCTACTTACTTGGAAGGAAATATCACGTACGATCGTACGTTTGATGGGAAACATGCCGTCAACGCCATGTTTCTTTATAACCAACGCGACTATCAGGACGGCAATGTCGTCCCTTTCCGCCGCATGGGTATCGCCGGACGTGCTTCCTATACGTATGACAATCGCTACATTGCCGAATTTAACTTTGGATATAACGGCTCCGAAAACTTCACGAAAGGGAACCGCTTTGGTTTCTTCCCCTCTGTGGCTGTCGGCTATATGCTCTCAGAGGAAAAATTCATGGAGAAATACAAAGATACTTTTTCTAAGATCAAATTCCGTGCTTCTTGGGGGTTGACCGGTAATGACCAGTTGGATGGCCGTCGTTTTGCCTTCTTGCCGACCATTGATACGGATGGCAGTTATAAATGGGGAGTCAACAACGATTATAACCGTGCTTCCCGTTTTGAAGGAGAATTTGGGGTGACGGATCTGACTTGGGAAACGGTTGAGAAACTGAATGTCGGAACCGAAATAGGTTTATGGAATGCCTTGGATTTGCAAGTGGATTGGTTTAAAGAGCAGCGTCGGGACATCTTTATGCAGCGTAACAACATTCCGTCGCAGCCGGATTCCGCAAAACGCCGTGGGCAAACTATGGTAAGGTGGATAATATCGGTGTGGATTTGTCGCTGACTTACAACCAACAGATTACAAAAGATTTGCACATTGGTCTCAGAGGAACGTTTACGTATGCCCACAATACGATAATCGAAATGGACGAAGCGCTTGGTATTTTGGGAACGAATCGCCAGCGGACGGGACATTCGGTGAACGAACTGTTCGGGTTAGTGGCAGACGGGCTCTTTACGGAAGATGATTTTGTTACTAACGATAAAGGGGAACAGGTGTTGAAAGAAGGTATTCCATTGCATACGTTCAACAGCGTGCGTCCCGGTGATATTAAATATGTGGACATAGACGGTGACGGTCAATTACGAATAAGGATGAGGTTGCATGGGAGGAACGGTCAATCCGGAAATTGTTTATGGTTTCGGGGCGACAGCCCGTTACAAGCAGGTCGATTTCAATGTCTTTTTCCAAGGAAACGGTAAGACTCATCGTTTCATAGGCGGTGTAGTGTCGAATTTTCTTCCTGGTTCTTCACAAGGGACATTGGGTAATGTCATGACTAATTACAACGACCGCTGGACTCCGGAAAACCCGAGTGAAGATGTTTTCTATCCGCGCTTAAGCTATGGGGTGAATACGAACAATAGCCAGAATTCGACTTGGTGGCTGCGTAATATGAGCATGCTGCGTATGAAGGATATAGAAGTCGGATATACGTTGCCCAAACGTTGGATGAGTCGGATCGGATTGGAAAATATCCGCCTGTATGCTAAAGGGTCAAACTTATTGACATTCTCGGCTTTTGATCTCTGGGACCCGGAACTTGATACGCAGAACGGTGCGAAGTATCCGATTATGAAATCTGTCTCATTCGGTATTGATGTTAATTTCTAATTTGAGTTTAAGTTTATAAAATAGAATTATGAAACTGTTTAAATACATAACAATAGCTTTGTCAAGTCTTTTTATGTGTGGTTGTTCGGACTATTTGGATAATGCTCCGGATGATACGTTGACAATGGAAATGGTTTTCAATGACAGGACTCGTACTGAAGACTGGCTATCTGGTGTCTACAATCGTGTGCCTGATACTTATTGGGCGTTATTGCGAACGTGGGGATACGATTCTATGGGGGATGATCTTGATCCGTCGCAACGTTGGTACCAATGGTGGGGAAACTCTCTAAACTTTATTATTGGACAATGGTTTACTAGTTCAACTTGGGATGCTGCCATTTGGAAAGAAAATCCAATTCGTATTCGCTCAGCTTACTTATTCATTAAGAATGCTCATGCTTTGCCGGATCAAGGAGTAAGCGAAGCTGATATCGAACGGATGAAAAATGAATGTCGTTTCTTGATTGCTTACTATTATTGGTTGATGATTGAGGCACACGGCAGTTGTTCCTTTCTTTGATGATCTTGCAGATGTGAATGATCCGAATTTGATGCGTGGACAAATGCCTTTCGATGAAATGGTAGATTGGATTGATGCACAGTTGGTTGACCTTTCCAAAAAGCTTCCGGCTTCTTACTTGAATGAATCTACACAATTTTATGGTCGTGCCACTTCCATCATGTGTTTGGCGGTTCGTGCCCGTATGTTGTTGTTTGCTGCAAGTCCGTTGGTAAATGGGAACGAATGGTATGCAGGTTTCAAAAATTATGATGGTAAATTCCGGTTCAGCCAAACTTACGATCCTGCAAAATGGAAACGTGCCGCTGATGCTAACCGGGAGTTGATCGAAGCAGCACATGCTGCCGGTCATGATTTGGTACGTGAATATAATGCCGATGGCAGTATTGATCCTTTCATGTCTTGTTATAATGTGTTTTTCCTGCGCGGCGATCAGAATCCGGAAGCTCTGTTCATCCGTTCCGATTGTGATTTCAGCGAGTTTGAAAGGCATGCACTCCGCGTGGAGCATCCGGTAACGGCGGTTTGGGCGTCTATCAGACATTGGTCGATGCCTTCGCCATGAAGGATGGTTCCCTTCCGATTACCGGTTATGATGGCAATTATGGAAAACCGATTATCAACAAGGAATCTGGCTATACGGAACGCGGTTTTTCTGCGCAAAAGGATATCCGTAAAACTAAGTACAATCTTTACCGTAATTGTCCGGGAGCTACAGTCGACTCGGTTGGAGCAGATGGTTGTACCTATAATCAAGTGGCTGCCTCCGGCACTTACAATATGTATGTCGGTCGTGAACCTCGTTTCTATTTGACGGTGATGTGGAATCGTCAGTGGTACCATCAAGCGGGGCGTGAAGTACAAATGATGTCGAACGAACAAGACGGCGGCCCTACGCATGACGCTCCGCAAAACGGTTATCTGAACCGTAAGAAAGTTTCGCTTGAACAAAATAATCGTAATGGAATTCACCCGTATCGTCCGGGCATCCTTTACCGTTTGGGCGAGGCTTATCTGAATTATGCCGAGGCTTGAATGAGTGCGATCCGGGTAATCCTGACATCTTGAAGTATCTGAACTTGATTCGTGAACGTGCCGGTATGCCGCAGTATGGAACCGGAAAGGATAGTAATGGCTTTGATAAAATTCCATTGAACGGCCAGGATGAGGTGCGCGAAGCGATCTATCATGAACGTCGCGTAGAACTTTGCTGTGAAAACGGCTTGCGTTATTTAGACTCCGTCGTTGGAAGAAAGCGGAAGAAGTGTTGAATCAACCTATGTATGGTATGAATTTCAGTGGAACGAAGCTGTCGGATGATCCAAATGATGCTGCTGCATTCTTCAAGCGCACGCAATATATCAAACGTGTCTACGAGCGTAAATTCTATTGGTATCCGATCTATCAAGATCAAATAGATAAAGACCCGACACTTGTTCAGGCTCCGTTCTGGGACAAGTGAGAATGTACAAAAAGTTATTCGTAATGCTAAAGAGGGGCAAAACAGCCCCTCTTTATTGTTTATCTCAGGAACATCAGTAGAAACAATAGTTCAATTTTTCCTTGTTGCATACGTTCTATGGCACGGTAGATCATTTTTCGCACACTTTTGGGAGTGATATTAAGTATTTCGGAAATTTCTTGTATGGAGAGTGCTTTGATAAAGCGCAAATATATGACTTCCCGCTGCTTGTTTGTCAATAAATTCAATAGGCTTTCAACCTCTTTCTCATAGTTTCTTCTTTCTTCTTCATCCTCCATTAAAGCTTCGGCATCAACTTCTATTTTGAAATTATATTCGACTTCTTCTTCTAAGCTAAGCCAGTTCGCCTGTTTACGTAAAGATGTTATTATCTTGTTCTTGAGAGCACTAAACAGATAGGATTTCGGAGAACCGAGAATTTCTATTTTATCAGCCGATTCAAACAAGTGCAAAAAGAGATCATGTATTGCATCTAATACAAAATCTTTTTCCACTCCAAAGGCTATTCCATAGGCGAACAACTCATCTATATAGTTCTCATACCATTTATCAATTTCTGATTTGATATTTGACATTTCGTATTGGTACAGTGAAATTCAAAACCGCAAAAATATAGAATCTCATTCGAATAGGCAATGAAATATCAAGGCTACGCACCAAAATTGTAATTGCCTTAGTTGTTCAACAGGGTGACCGTATCACAATTTTCTAAGGTTGTAATCTCTATACGGAGTTTTCACAAATCCTCTATCACTCTATCACTACGAAGGTTGTAGCTATTAATATTCAAGCGTTAGAGGCAGTGATACAGGACGTTTTCCTCTATCACTCATCTATCACTTCTGACACATCGGTGCTTTTATCAT
>ENA-OQCX01001491-OQCX01001491.1-human-gut-metagenome-genome-assembly--contig:-NODE-1491-length-10590-cov-3.602122_pt1 | contig 10590 bp, 14 predicted proteins | sample MGYA00242762_ERZ504587 | MGnify/ENA primary metagenome ERZ504587 (study PRJEB26092, sample SAMD00036337) | human gut metagenome | host: Homo sapiens | study: EMG produced TPA metagenomics assembly of...
GTGCTGCGGCAGCTGGCAACAGCGCTTTCCTGACGGTCGGCCTGCGCTGCCGCCGCGACTCATCGTGGGCCGCTGAGTGGGCTGTGTTCCCCTTTCCTGAAGCTTAACAAAACGCAGCAGGAGCGCTCTGCCGGTATGACCCGGTGGGGCGCTCCTGCTGTGTTTGGGATATATTAGGGGATGTCAAATTTTACTGCGCGTTCTGCTTGAGGTCCTGTGCCTTCTTCCAAGCACGCAGCACGCTGATCTTGGTAACCATGTTGTCCGGATAGAACTTCACCTGTTCAGGGGGCAGCTCTGCATCCTGATCGTTCAGGTCAGGCAGGAGGTCGTGCTCCATGGCCCAGCGGGCAGCATGCTGCAGATCCATATCCTGTTCTTCCTGGCCAACATCGGGGTAGAGGATCTCAGATTCCGGCATAGGCTTGCCTGCATCCTCCCACAGCATCATTGCAAGAGCACTGCGGTTGCTGGGGAAGTAAGGCAGACCCCACATCTTGCCCACAAGATCGGTGCCCAGCGTGTAGCCGACCAGTGCGCCGCCAGCCACAACAGCCGTACCGACAATGATGGGGCCAACAACATCAGAACCATCCTCAATGTCAGCGCTGCGGTACTGTGCAGCCACATCCACATCACCAGTCATGGTAAAGGTAATGGACTCTGCCTTGTAATCCTGATCCAGCGGCAGTTCAAACTTGCCGGTAGACCAGAGATCAAACACCATACCCTCGGGAACCTTCGTCTGGTCCAGCGTCACGGTGACTTCTGCACCATCCGCACAAGGCAGGTCTGCTTGCCGCTGGCCTCGTCGGTGCTGGTTTCCAGTGTATCGGTCACATCAATGTCGCCGTTTTTCACAGCAAAGGTGCCGCCGGTCACGGTCAGGGTATGATTGACGACAGGCTCATCCTTCTTCCACTGTGCCGTAAACACTTCATCACCCGTCAGGACAAGCTCACTCCCGGCTTTATAGAGCTTACCGTTAAGACTCAGCCATCCAGCAAACTGGTAGCCTTCTCGTGTGGGAGCCGCTGCAAGCTTCACGCTCTCATTTTGACGGTAATTAGCATCGCTGTAGTTGGCAGTTTCGTCACCAACGCCTTCATTCAGGTTGTACTGGAGACGGTACACGCTGGCAGTTTCCCATTCTTTTTTCGTCCAGCCGCAGTAATCGCAGGTTTTTGTCACTTCACGCTTATCAATACGCTCAGCGCCGCTCGATGTCCAATCCGAATGGTCGGTAATTGTATAGGCATCGTCCTTCTCACCATCGGTATAGGAGTGTGTCAGCTTCTCGCCGCCCGTCCAGACCAGCGCACCGTTCAGATATACATCTGTGCGGCCGGTATTCTTGTTGACGTCGCCGCCAAACCCGAAGACCTGAGAGCAGGTGATGTTATCCCGGGCTGCTGTGACATGCGGGGTGATGATGTTCAAGATGTACTTGGAGCCACCAAAAGTGTGGTCGCCGATGCTCAGCGCCTGCTTTCTTGCAAAGAAAGAGGAAATAGAATTCACGGTGCAGTTTTCAAAATTAACCGTCACATCATAGCCAGGGTCACCGTGACGATAAACATTTATGGTTTTACCTTTGGAATTGAATGTGCAATCTCTGAATGTGTACGTTTTTCCTGTATAGGTCCACAAAGAATAATTTGTGCTGCTGATTCCAGACTCTGTTGTGCCGGGGGCATTGAAGGTAACATTGTCAAATGTAGTCGATGTATAGCCCCAGTAATCCGCACGCCCATTGAAAACACAATCTTTCAACGTGATATTCTGGACACGAACGTAGCCCTGTGTATCGTTGGCTTTGATGGTTCTGTCCGGATATACACTGCCGATAACCGTCATATCCTGGAAAGTGATGCTATCGCTGCCGTCAAAACTGTAATCGCAGTAGCCATCAGCCCATAGGGCACCTGCGGAGCCTGAATTTGCCACGTTGTTCTATCGGCACCAGCACCCACAAAGGTCAGGCTCTTGTCCGTTACTTTCTGTGTACCGCCCAGCGAGTATACGCCCTCGCCAAGTTTGATGGTAGTGGTAGCATTGCTCGATGCCGCATCCACAGCAGCTTGCAAGGACGTATAACCCTGATTTCCGATCCATGCTACCGGTTTTCCGGTGCCGGTTGCGTCCTCCGCAAAAGCCAGCATGGGAAGCATCTGAAGCATCATTGCCACTGCCAGCAGGGCCGCCAAAAACCGGTTTTGACTTTTCTGTTTCAACTTTCTTCATTCCTTTCATCGCTATTTGCATTTTTGCAACGGATTCCCCGCAAGGAACCCTCCAGATTCCTACCGCACTGTCACCTCCCCTGTAGGTCCATTTTCCGCATTGCAGGTCTCAGCCAGATTGCTGAGTGCTTTGTTCTCAAAGGAATTTCTTGTCATTTCATTATACCCCCCCCCCCTAAATTAAAATCAAGTACTTTGAAAACTTTTGTCAATATTCACAAATCAGGTATCCTCTTTCGGTCATTTCCACGAAACTGCCTTTGACAAAGAAAAAAGCGGCCTGTCAATCACTGACAAGCCGCAAAAATATTGCCATATTCCAAATGAAAAGCTGCTGGCTGCATCTGGCCCAGCTTTTTGCCGCAAACAGCAGAAGCCCCCCGCCGGTTCTCCCGGCAGGGGGCTTCTGCTGTGGCAGTTTATGGGTAAACAGAGAGTGGATATCAATTGAGAATGGGATTCAGGATCTCGACCAGTGCATGATACTGGGTGGCGTAAGCTTCTGCGCCGTCCTTGGGGCGGCCCGGCTCGGCCATCTCGGACTTCATCTTCTCGACGATCGGGTTATTCTCAAACTGGAGCTTCTGGCTCTTTCCGCCTTTTGCTCCTGGTGCAAAGAAATCAAACATCGCCAGATGGGGCTCCAGTGTCAGGAAGCCGTGGTAGCCCTCCTCGCAGAAAGCACGGCGAAGCAGCTCAGGGATCTTGCCAAGGCCGGTGCTGCGGGCACATTCAGCAGGCAGCCGGGCAGAGCATCCTTGATGTGGATATAAGCGATCTGGTCATGGAGCAATTCCCAGCACTCCGCGGTGTCCTGCTCACACTGAACAAAGTTGGCAAAATCGAACGCCGCCTTGAAGTGGGGGCAGGCCAGCCGGTCGAACAGCAATTTGCAGCGGGCACCGGTGTCTCCGTAGATGCCCTTCTCGTTTTCATGGAGCAGGACAACGTCATGCTTTTCCGCGATCCGGATAAACTGACGCAGCTTATCCAGCACCACATCGGTATAGCTGTCTGCATCGGCATCCTTGGGGATGAGGAAGCTGAACATCCGGATGAAGGAGCAGTCCAGCAGCTTTGCCGTTTCGCAGAGTGTTTCCAGCTGCTCCAGCTGCTTGGCAAAGCCCTCTTCATCGTCCACTTCCACCTTGCCGATGGCCGTACCCAGCTGGAAACGCCCACGCCTGCGGCCCGCAGCTTTGGCAGAAGAACGGTGCGCACTTCCTCGGGGGTGTAATCGGCAATGCCCTTGTGCTCGGCGCTGCGGATGCAGATATACTTCATCCCCAGATCCGTCACAGTTTTGAGCTGCTGGTCAAAGTCCTGGCTGATCTCATCCGCAAAACCGGAAATTTTTTCGTAAACGCTCATAAGACACACCTCATTCAACGATCTTTGTTTTCCGAACTTAACAGCACTGTTTCTGGCTTGTAGTATACCACTTCCCCGGAAGCTGTGTAATAATAAATCGAAGGAAAATATCAAAATTCAAAGAACGTTCACAAATTCAACGTAACCGACAAACAAGGAGGCAAGTTCTTGTGCAATTCAACGAAAAAGAAAAAGTTCTCCAACTTTTTTCGGAGAGTGGGCGAGAAAACGCGGAGAGCAGGAGGGGCTGACACCCCGCCAGTACCGCCTGCAGCAGTGGCAGCTGGGGAAATAACAGCAGAAGCCCCCCGCCGGTTCTCCCGGTGGGGGGCTTCTCTGTATGCGAATGGGGAGTTACTTCTTTGCCAGGTACTTACGGATATCAATGGCGACAGCCACGATAATGACAAGGCCCTGGACGATATAGGTGTAAGAGGAGTTGACGTTCATAAACTGCAGAGCGACCTTCATCAGCTCAAAGACCAGAACGCCGACCAGGATGCCGGGCACGGTGCCGACACCGCCGGTGGTGGAAACGCCGCCGATGGTGGAAGCTGCAATGGCATCCAGCTCATAGCCCATTGCAGTGTTGACGGATGCGCCGCCGGACTTTGCAGCCAGCAGGCAGCCTGCCAGACCGAACATGCAGGAGGCCAGGATGTAGATGCGGATCTTAGTGGCGTAAACGTTGACACCGGCCACCTCAGCAGCAGCCTCGTTGCCGCCGATGGCGTACATGTACTTGCCGTGACGGGTCTTGTTGTACAGGAACCAGAAGCAGACAGCCACGATCAGGCGATCCAGATCAGCACGGGGACCTTCAGGATGGTGTTGGAGGCCAGAGAGGTAAAGTTCTTGTTCAGGGAGCCGATGGGGGTACCGCCGGTGTAGACCAGGCAGATACCGTAGACGACCTGCTGCATACCCAGGGTAGCGATAAAGGGCTGGACCTTCAGGTAAGAAACGACCAGACCGTTGCACAGACCCACGATGGCGCAGATGGCAATGACCAGAATGAACACCACCGGGGTGGGCAGGCTGGGCATGTTGGGGTAGAACTTACCGGCAGCGCCCTCGGTCTGCGCAAAGATGCAGGCCAGGCAGGCAGCAAAACCAGCCAGACGGCCTGCGGACAGGTCGTTGCCGGTGGTGATCAGACAGCCGGAGATGCCCAGCGCGATGATGTAGCGGATGGACACGTTCTTGAACAGGTTGATCAGGTTTGCAGGTGCAAAAAAGTTCGGATGGATGATGCCGACGAACAGAGAGACGAGCAGCATCAGAACGATAATGGCGTTGTTGCCCAGCCATTTCTTTACGGATTTACCCGTTAATTTCTTGGTAGCTTCCACAATAGACAGCCTCCTTGTTTACTGATTGGCCGCTGCCGTTTCGGGCGCGGTCTCAAACTGGGTAGCCAGCTCCATGATGTTCTCCTGGGTCGCGTCCTTGCCGTCGATGAAGCCGGTGATGCGGCCATCGCACATGACCATGACGCGGTTGGACATGCCAATGATCTCGCTCATTTCAGAGGAGATCATAATGATGCTCTTGCCCTGCTTGGCAGATCGGCAATGATGCAGTAGATCTCGTACTTTGCACCAACGTCGATGCCGCGGGTGGGCTCGTCCAGGATCAGGACATCGGGGTTATTTGCCAGCCAGCGGGCGATCAGCACCTTCTGCTGGTTGCCGCCGGACAGGCTCTTGATCTGGGTCTTGGGGCTGGGCACCTTGATGGCCATCTTTTCCTTATTGGTCGCCACCAGATCCAAAATCTTCTTGTCATCCAGCATGATGGGGCCCTTGCGCAGAGCGTCCAGCGATGCAATGGAGATGTTGTCGGCCACGCTCAGCACACCCATGATGCCGGTTGCGCGGCGGTCCTCGGTCAGCAGAGCCACGCTCTTCCGAATGGCATCGCGGGCTGCTTGATGTTGACCTCTTCACCCTTGATCCACACCTTACCGGAGGTGTGTGCGCGCAGGCCGAAGATACCTTCCATCAGCTCGGTGCGCTGTGCGCCCACCAGACCGGCCACGCCCAGGATCTCGCCCTTTTTCAGCTCAAAGCTGCAATGGCGGAAGGAGCGCGGATGGATGGAGGTGAAATCCTCCACCTTCATCATCACTTCCTCGGAGGGGTGGTTCTCCAGCGGCGGGAACAGATTGGACAGCTCACGGCCGACCATCTTGGCGATGATCTGCTCCTTGGTCATCTCAGCCACATTCCACTTGCCGATGTAATGGCCGTCACGCATGATGGTCACTTCGTCAGCAATGACCTTGATCTCGTCCATCTTGTGGCTGATGTAAACCAGTGCAACGCCCTGCTCCTTCAGCTCACGCATGATGCGGAACAGCGATTCCACTTCGTTGGCGGTCAGGGAGGAGGTGGGCTCGTCCAGGATCAGCACCTTGCAGTTTGCGGAAACAGCCTTTGCAATTTCCACCATCTGCATCTGGGCAATGCTCAGGCTGCCCAGCTTTGCGTGGGAATTGATCTGCAGCTTCAGCTTCTTCAGCAGTGCATCGGTATCCTTGTACATTTTAGCATGGTCCACTGTGGTCACCGGGCCATACTTCTTGGTGGGGTAGCGGCCCAGCCAGATATTCTCAGCCACGGTACGGGCCGGGATGGGCTGCAGCTCCTGATGCACCATGGCAATGCCGCGGTCCAGTGCATCCAACGGGTTCGCAACAACGACCTTTTCTCCCTCGTATTCGATCTCGCCCTCGTCCATCTTGTAAATGCCGAACATGCACTTCATCAGGGTGGACTTACCGGCACCATTTTCGCCCATCAGGGCCATAACTTTACCGGGGCGGAGCTCCAACTGCGCGTGGTCCAGCGCTTTTACGCCGGGGAAGGTCTTGACCACGCCTTTCATTACCAGACGGTATTCTGACATTCCGCAGAGCCTCCTTATCTTGCAATTTGCAGGCCGCGCGGTGCGTCCTTTCTAAAAGAAGGCGCGTGCGCCCGAGAGAACTCTCGCACGCACGCGCTTTTAAGCTTTTACCAAGCCATAGGACTCACTGCGTACCTTGCAAACGTGAGTTTTGTGCTACAGGAATTAGAGGTACTGTGCTGCGTTCTCGGCAGTGACCTTGACGTAGTGACCCAGTAGTACTCCTCAACGTCCTTGCCTCAACAAACAGCTGAGTAGCTCGGCAGCCTTGGTAGCCTGGCCCACGTCGTCGTTCAGAACGGTACCGGTCATCTTGCCGTCAACAACGTTCTGGACAGCCTCTTTCAGTGCGTCAACACCGACCAGGTAGATGTCCTTGCCAACGGTACGGCCAGCCTGCTCGATGGACTGCAGAGCGCCCAGAGCCATTGCGTCGTTGTTGCAGAACACAACTTCGATCTTCTCGCCGTACTGTGCCAGAGCGTTTGCAACGTCCTGCTGTGCGGTGGTCTGATCCCAGTTGTCCAGGTACTCGTACAGGCACTCCACTTCCTTGTCGGCATCGGTCAGAGCTTGATGGAGTACTCGGTGCGGTACTGAGCATCGATGTTCTCGGGGTCGCCCTTGCACATGATGTAGGTGATCTTGCCGTCGCCGTTGATATCGCCCTGGGTCTCGGTCTCCAGGATCAGCTCGCCCTGGTAAGTACCGGACTGACGTGCGTCAGCGCCAACGTAGCAGCACTTGCCTGCGTAGGAATCCAGAACAGCCTTTTCGGGCTCACGGTTGATGAAGACGATGGGAGTGCCGGAGGGAGAAATGGTATCCACGATGGTCTGTGCAGAGGTGGTCTGAACAGGGTTGATGATCAGAACGTCAACGCCCTGCTGCAGGAAGGTGTTGATCTGCTCGGTCTGGGTGTTCTGGTCGTTCTTGCCGTCAACGATGGTCACGGAGTAGCCCTTATCCTTCAGGTACTCTTCCAGGTCGGTGCGGTACAGGGTCATAAAGTTATCAGCGAACTGATAGATGCAGACACCGACGTTTGCGCTGCCGGTTGCAGCCTCAGAAGCAGCTGCAGAAGAAGCAGCGACAGAGGAAGCAGCAGTGGAGCTGGAGGAGCCGCCGCAGGCGGTCAGAACGCCGGCAGCACCCACAACAGCAGAAGCCTTCATAAAGTCACGACGGGAAATCATTTTCATAATCTTGTTCTCCTTCATTCGCATATCACAGCATTTCATGGAATATACTTACATGTACGTTCCACGGTTTCTGTTTGTATTATAACCATCTGGAAAATCATTCGCAATGGGACAAGTTCACAAGATTCCGGTCGTTTCTTTGTGCACTCTTCACAGTTGATATTGTTGTGTACAACATTCTTTTTGCTATCAAGCACAAAATCGGTCAAAAATGCAACATACATCCAAATTCCATGCCAAAAATCCATAAATCCTTTCAAAATGGTTACAACATCATTCTGTTCATGCAACAAATTTCTCCGTACAGAAAATGCCCGTTTTTTCCCGGGAGTTTTGCACAAAACGTTACATTTCCGGGAAAAACCGGGCATTTTTTTCATTTTTCACTTTTCTTTGTGTTCGCGGCGGTAACGGGTAGGGGTGACTCCCAGCGTCTTTTTGAAGATCTTTGTAAAATAATTCACGTCCAGAATGCCCACTTCCTCGGCCACGGCGGCAATGGTGTGGTTGTTCTGCACCAGCAGCTGGGCCGCGCGGTTGACGCGCTGGGTGTTGATATAATCGATCAGGGTGCTGCCGGTCTCCTGCTTGAACAGCGCCGACAGGTACGATGCTGATGAAGCACATGGCAGCCAGACTTTTCAGCGTCAGCGGCTCGGCCACGTTCAGGTTGACGTAGTTCATCACCTTCTGCACCGCGGGCGAATACTCCTTCAGCGAGTAGCGGCGGACATAGGCACAGTAATCCCGCGTCATCTGCCACATCATCTCGTTGGGCACCTCGTTGGCTTCCTCAATGATGCGGCTGTACTTGCTGGAAATGGCATCAATATAATAGGGATGCACCTTGCTGGGCTCAATGGCCTTGCGCAGCAGGGTGTTCAGCACGATCATCTTGTTCTTCTGCTGGTAGAGCGTCCCCTCGAACCGGCCGCCGTAGGTAAAGCGGGAGTGCTGGTGCATGGCCTCGATGGCGGCTTCCTCATCGCCCCGGGCCACCGCGTCCAGAATGCGGTTCTCCGATTCATACCGCTGCTCCAGCATGGTGACCGGGATCTCCTTCTGGAACTCCGGCTCGTGGAAATAGCGGGTATCCGGGTGGAACTGGAAGGGCAGGAATTCCTTCAGCTCCTGCACCGGGACAGTGCAGCCGAACATCGTATCCACCACAACCCGCAAAGCTCCATAGAAATCGCTGGCCTCCAGGATCTTCACGCCGTTGTAGTACTCCTGCACAGCGGCCTCTCCGGCTTCCCCCAGATAACGCCTGACCCATTTGCGGGCGCTCGGGGTGCGGGGGCCCACCGTCCAGGGTCCAATGAGAAAGACCGTGTTTTTTTCATCGGGGATGCGGAACAGGGCAAAGTGCAGCTCAAAGGTACCCTCCACCAGCAGCAGGGTATTTTCAGGGGTGCTGTCCAGCAGCAGCTGGCCGAACTCCTGCCAGTCGAACTGGGGGTCCAGCGATCGCCGCAGGCCGTAGTCAAACTCTTCCAACCCCTCAAAGGGCGGGGTGACCCGCCGGGTCGGGATATTCTGCACCGCTGCCAGCTTTGTAAGGATCTGCAAAGGATCCACCCGCATCGTACACCGCTCCTTTTTCCTGTTGTTCCGCTCGTGCCATTGTGTCATTCTTGATATATTAGTATACATCAATTTTGAAGCAGAAACAAGCCGCCCACAGGAATTTCCCGTGGGCGGTTGATCCGTTTTCTTACTTATTATGGCGCTGTGCCAGTGCGGCCACGTTCTCCTCCACCTTCTGTTTGGTCAGGGGGTAGATGAAGAACAGGCTCAGGGCCACGGCCACGAAGCCGATGGCGGGGGCAATACAGGAGATGTTGAAGATGCCCATGGTGACCTCCGGGTCAAAGGCAGTGGCAGCGCTGTAACCGATCATGGTCAGCAGGCCGCCGGTCAGGCCGGAAGAGAACGCCTGACCCAGCTTGCGGGCAAAGGAGTAGACCGCATAGATGGTGCCGTCCTCACGGATGCCGTTGCGGACCTCGGAATCATCGATGACATCGGTGATCATTGCCCAGATGATGGTGTTGAAGAAGCCCAGGCAGATGAAGGCGGCACAGTAGAAGCCGACATAGACCCAGACATTGGCGGGCTTGAGAACAAAGCAGATGATCTCCAGCACCGTGGCCACGATGCAGGATACGGTGGCCAGCTCTTTTTTACCGAACCGGCTGGCCAGCTTGGAGGCAAAGGGTGCACAGACGAGCAGGATCAGCACGCTGCTCAGCAGAGAAGCGGTAGACTGGGCGGCGGCGCTGCCGTAGAAGTTGGGGAACACATAGCCTGCCATGCCCTGCATGGTCAGCATGGCCAGCAGCAGGAAAAGGGCGGCAGCAATGATGCCCAGCAGGCACGGTTGGTGAACACGCTCTTGAGCATCTTGCCAATGTCCATCTTGCTGTTGTTGGCGGGCACGTCCACACGCTCACGCACCAGGTGAAAGCAGAGCAGGTAGCAGAGGATGGCGCAGACAGAGAAAACGCCTGCAATGATGGTCATGCGGCTGCCGGAGAGGACCGTCTGACCATTGACGGTGACGTAAGCCACCATGGGGGTGCCAACGCCGATCACAAGGCCGGCCAGGGTGCTGCCGATGGTACGCCAGGTGGACAGCTCTGCGCGGTCCTTGGGGTCAGCAGAGATGGCGGAGGCCATGGAACCGTAAGGGATGTTGACGGAGGTGTAGAAGATGGAGCCCCACAGGATATAGGTCACAAAGAGCCATGCCACCTTGAAGCCGTAGGACATCCCGGCCAGACCGGACTGGAAGATGAGGAAGGATGCGATGGCCACAGGGCCGCACATCCGCTTGAGCCAGGGGCGGAACTTGGCCGTCCCTG